>Ga0224500_10002319_pt1 | contig 10301 bp, 14 predicted proteins | sample SF_Oct11_sed_USG_FD_168126 | JGI IMG/M metagenome (GOLD analysis project Ga0224500, IMG submission 168126) | Sediment microbial communities from San Francisco Bay, California, United States - SF_Oct11_sed_USGS_4_1 | ecosystem: Environmental > Aquatic > Marine > Sediment | place: USA: California...
GTGGATATCGCCGGGTCCGCCGTGACGGCACTGATGGAGGGTACCCGGCCGATGCTGATCGAGATTCAGGCGCTTGCCGCCAAGGCCGGGTTTGGGACGCCGCAGCGGGTGGCGACCGGTCTCGAGCACAAGCGGTTGGCGGTCCTGCTGGCGGTGCTCGAGCGACGCGGTGGCTTCCCGTTCCACGACCTCGATGTCTTCGTCAACGTGACCGGCGGGGTCCGTCTCATCGAGCCGGCGTCCGACCTCGCCGTGGTTGCCGCACTGGTCTCGAGTGTCGCCGATCAACCACTCCCGTCCGATGCCGTGTTCCTCGGCGAGATCGGCCTCGCCGGGGAGATCCGGCCGGTGACGGCCACCGAACGCCGGTTGGCGGAGGCGGAGCGCCTCGGGTTTCGTCGCGCTTTCATCTCCGCCCGCACGAAGGGCCACAGCAGGATCGAGCTCGTTCCCCTGAGTCATGTTGCCGACCTCGCCGCTCGACTTGCTGCCTGACGTCGGCGTCCTGCTGGCCGCCGCCGGCCGTGGCAACCGGGTGGGGGGGAGCGCGCCCAAGCAATTCCAGTCAATCGGCGGCGTTCCGATGCTCCTCCGGGCCATCCGCCCCTTTGCCGCGCACCCCCGGGTGCATGAGATCGTCGTGGCCCTCCCACCCGCGCAGGCGTTGGCTCCCCCGGACTGGCTCCGCGACGTGCTGGGAGGTCGGTTGCGGATCGTGCAGGGCGGGGCGACCCGCGCCGCCTCCGTGCGGTGCGCCCTTCACGCCCTCCAACCGGCCTGCCGCCTCGTCCTGGTACACGATGCGGCCCGCCCGTTCGTCTCGACGGCCGAGATCGACGCGGTCATCGCGGCGGCGGAGCAGGGGGCCGGCGCGCTCGTCGCCATTCCTGTGAGCGATACGCTGAAGCGCAGCGAGGACGGCCGGCGGGTCGTAGACACGCCGTCGCGAGCCGGGCTGTACCGCGCGCTTACACCCCAGGCGTTTCCCCGGGCCATGCTGGAAGCCGCCTACGAGGCGGCCGGCGACTGGCTGGACGCCACCGACGACGCCGGCCTGGTGGAGGCGATGGGTGGCACGGTCGTCTTGGTGCCCGGCCACAGCACCAACATCAAGGTGACGACCCCCGACGACTTCCGCCTTGCCGAGGCACTCGCGGTCTCATGACCACGCTGCCGTTCCTCACCGCGGCCGACCGAATGGCGGCGCTCCCGATCGTGCGGGCGCACCTCGCGCGTGGCGGACTCCTGGCGTACCCCACGGAAACCGTCTACGGGCTCGGTTCGCGGGCGCGGGACGCCGACGTCACCGCCCTCGCCGCACTCAAGGGTCGCCGACCCGGCAGGCCATTCCTCCTCCTGGTGTCGAGTCGACGGATGGCGGAGGAGCACGGGCTCCTCTTCTCGGCGGCCGCGACCGCCCTGGCGGAAGCCTGCTGGCCCGGTCCGCTGACGCTGATTCTCCCCGGGGGCGGGAAGCTGCCGGCGACGTTGTGCGGCGCGGAGGGTGGTTTCGCCGTGCGCTGGACGTCCCACCGGGGGATGTCCGAGTTGATCCGCGAGCTGGGCGAGCCGCTGACATCCACCTCTGCCAACCGGACGGGTGGACCCACAGCGCCCGGGGTCGGCGCGATTCATGACCTGTTCGCCACGGCGGTAGCCGCGGGCACACTCGTGATCCTGGACGGCGGCGTGCTTGGGAATGTGCCGCCGTCGACGATCGTCGACTGCACCGGACCGGTGCCGCGGATCGTGCGCGCAGGCGCGGTGCCGCGCGCGGAACTGCAGGCGCGGGTCGGACGCATGGCTCCATGACCCATGTCCTGTTCGTGTGCACCGGGAATGTCTGCCGCAGTCCGCTGGCGGAGGCGCTCCTCCGGCGCGAGGCGGCGGCCCGGCAGCTGGCGGGGGTGACGGTCAGCTCCGCCGGCACCGGCGCGTGGGATGGCGCACCCGCGTCCGAGGGAGCGTACCTCGTTGGCCTCGAGCACGATCTCGATCTGTCGACCCATCACGCGCGCCTCCTCACGCGGGAGGTCCTCGCGGAGGCGGATCTCGTCCTCACGATGTCGCGCCACCACCGCGCGCGGGTCCGCGAACTCGATCGGACGGCGCGGGTCCAGTTGCTTGGTGAATACGCGGGCCGCACCGGTGGGGCCGAGGAGGTCCCGGACCCGTTTGGCGGCGACCTCGACGTCTACCGCCAGACGTTCGCGGAGCTCGACGAGCTGATCCGCGTCGCGGCAGGCCGTCTCACCTCGGAAGCCGATGCTACGGGTTCGGGGCAGTAGCCGCCTGCTCGCCGTGCTCGGCGACCCCGTGCAGCACTCCATCTCGCCCGAGATGCACAATGCCGCCATCGCGGTCCTTGGGCTGAATGCCGTGTACGTCGCTGCCCGCGTACCACGCGCGGCCTTGCCGGCCACGCTCGAGGTGTGTGCCGCCCTCGGGATCGCCGGCAACCTGACGGTGCCACACAAGGAGGAGGGCGCGGCCCTCGTGGCCGACCTCACCGACCTCGCCCGCAGCCTCGGCGCGGTGAACACCTTCTGGCCCAAGGACGGACGCCTCGTCGGCGACAATACCGACGTGGCGGGACTGGCGCAGGTCCTCGAGTCACTCGACGCGTCGGGCCCCTGGCTGGTCTGCGGAACGGGCGGCTCTGCCCGGGCGGTCGCCGCTGTGGCGGGCCAGACGGGCACACCCTTGCTCGTGCGCTCCCGGTCGGGGGAGCGGGCTGAGGCGTTTTGCGCGTGGGCGCGGTCACTCGCGTCGGCACCGATCGTCCGGCCGGACGACGGGACCACGGTGGGCACGGTGATCAACGCCACGCCGGTGGGCCTGGAGCACCCGAGCGCCAACCCGGTGGCGGCGGAGCGCCTGGCTGGAACCGGGGTTGCCCTGGACCTCGTGTACCGTCCTGGCGAGACCGGGTGGGTGCGAGCGTGCCGCGCGCAGGGTCTGCGGGCCGTCGATGGGCGCGCGTTGCTGCTCGCGCAGGGTGCCGCCGCGTTCGAGCGGTTCTTTCCAGGCCAGCGCGCACCCCGCGAGCAGATGCGGGCGGCCATCCGACGCGCGCTGCGCGAGTGACCGCCGGGCTGCTCCAGGTTCTCGAACGATTTCTCCTGCCGAATGCGTGCCTCGTCTGCAGTCGGCCCGTCGACGGGCCCGACCCTGACGTGCTCGTCTGCGGACTCTGCCGATCCCGACTGCGTCCGGTGGGCCCTGGCTGCGCGCGCTGCCAGCAACCGCTCCCCCTCATCGGCCCCTGTCGGTTCTGCGCGGAGTGGCCCGCGGTGCTACGGCAGGTGCGGAGTGCCGTCTGGTTCGACGCCACCGCGCGCCCTATCGTGCATCACCTCAAGTACGAGGGCCTGGCCCGCTCGGGCCGAGACATGGCGCGGGTGATCGCGTGCCGCTGCCCCGCACCCGCATCCGGCGTCCTGGTACCGGTGCCGCTCTCCACGCGACGGATGCGACAGCGCGGGTTCAATCAGGCTGCGATGGTCGCGCGCGCCCTGGCCACCACCTGGGACCGGCCCGTTTCGGAGGACCTGCTCGGCCGGGTGCGTGACACCGGAACCCAGACGGCGCTCAGCCCCGTGGAACGCGCCCGCAACATGGCCGCCGCGTTCACCGCGCGCGGACCGCTGCCCTCCCCCGGCGCGTCCCGCGAACTACCGATCGCGACGGTTATATTGGTGGACGACGTGTTGACCACGGGCGCCACGCTCGTGGCCTGCGCGACGGCGCTGGGTGAGGTCGGGTGGACCGCGGTGCATGCCGTCACGTTTGCGCGCGCGGTACCCTACGAGTTGCGCGTGGCCTGACCGGCCTCGGCAGCGCCCGGGGTTCAAGCACACTCCAATTCGCGAAAGCGGGGATACCATGCCGGTGCGGATCGCCATCAACGGGTTCGGTCGGATCGGTCGGAATGTGGTGCGGGCCATGACGAAGTTTGGCTCGGACCTCGAGCTCGTCGCCGTGAACGACCTGACGGACTCCAAGACCCTGGCCCACCTCCTCAAGTATGACTCGGTGCACGGGCGGTTTGCGGGCGAGATCCGCCATGACGCCGACGAGATCTTCGTCAACGGCAAGGGCATCCGCGTCCTGGCGGAGAAGGACCCGGCCAAGTTGCCGTGGAAGGCCATGAAGGTCGATCTGGTGCTCGAATCCACAGGCATCTTCACCAGCCGCGAGAAGGCAGCCGCCCACCTCAGCGCCGGCGCCAAGAAGGTCGTGATCAGCGCCCCGGCCAAGCAGGAAGACATCACGATCGTGTATGGGGTGAACCACGACAAGTACGACCCGGCCCAGCACCACGTGATCTCGAACGCCTCGTGCACGACCAACTGTCTCGTGCCGGTCGTGAAGGTGATCCGGGATGCCTTCGGGTTCGAGCGTGGCTTCATGACCACGATCCACTCGTATACCAACGACCAGCGCATCCTCGACCTGCCGCACAAGGACCTGCGACGTGCCCGCGCGGCGGCGATGAGTATCATCCCGACGACCACCGGCGCCGCCAAGGCGACCGCCCTGGTCATTCCCGAAGTCAAAGGGAAGATCGACGGCGTCGCGCTGCGGGTTCCCACGTGCGACGTCTCGGTGGTGGATCTCACGTGCATCGTGACCAAGAGCACGACGATCGAGGCGGTCAACGCCGCGTTTGCCGCCGCCGCGGCCGGACCGCTCAAGGGCGTCCTGGCAGTCAGCGACGAGCCGCTCGTGTCGGTCGACTACATCGGCGATCCGCACTCCAGCACGGTGGATCTCCCGAGCACCAACGTCATCGACGGCACGTTCGTGCACGTCTCGTCCTGGTACGACAACGAGATGGGCTATTCCGTCCGGTGCGTCGACCTGCTCACCTACCTCGGCGCCCGTCTCTGATGGCCAAGAAGACGCTCGACACCCTGGCGGATCAGCCGCTCGAGGGCCTCCGCGCCCTGGTGCGCGTGGACTTCAACGTGCCGCTCAAGGATGGTCGGGTTGCGGATGCTACCCGGATCGAGGCAGCCCTCCCCACCATCCGTTGGCTCCGGGAGCGCGGCTGCCGGGTCGTGCTTCTTTCGCATCTCGGCCGGCCCAAGGGCACGCCCGATCCCAAGTACTCGCTGGCCCCGGTGGTGAGCGCCTTGGAATCGGCACTCGGCATCCCGGTGGCGTTTCTCGCCGAGCCGATGTCGGATGAGGCGGTACGCACCACGAAGCAACTGAAACGCGGCGGCGTGCTGCTCGCCGAGAACACCCGCTTCGCCGCCGGGGAGGAGAAGAACGATCAAGGCCTGGCGGAGCGGTTTGCAGCCCTCGGCGACTTCTACGTGAACGACGCCTTCGGGTCTGCCCACCGCGCGCACGCCTCCACGGAAGCGGTCGCGCACCTGCTGAAACCAGCGGTCGCCGGCTTCCTGATGGCGCGAGAGCTTGCCTACCTCGGTCAGGCCCTCGAACACCCCGCGCGCCCCTTCGTGGCGGTGCTCGGGGGGGCGAAGATCTCCGGCAAGATCGACGTCATCGAGCATCTGCTCCCCCGGGTGGACGAAATCCTCATCGGGGGCGCCATGGCCTGCACGTTCTTCGCGGCCATGGGTCTGGAGACCGGGATCTCACTCGTGGAAGCGGAGCGCGTGGAGATGGCGCGCGGACTGCTCGAGCGGGCGGGGCCAAAGCTCGTGCTCCCCTCCGGGGCGGTCGTGGCCCAAGCGCTCGCGGGCGACGCGGTTGTCCGGACCGTTGCGCGCGATGCGATCGAGGTGGGCTGGGCGATGTACGATGTGGATCCCGCCACCTGCAGTGACTTCCGGACGCGGATCCTGCGAGCCCGCACGGTGATCTGGAACGGACCCATGGGGGTGTTCGAAACGCCTCCGTTCGACCGGGGCACGCTGGCGGTCGCCGAGGCGTTGGCCGAGGCAACGCAGCACGGTGCGGTGACGGTCGTGGGTGGCGGGGATTCGGCGGCCGCTCTGGCCGCCGCCGGTCTCTCGGCGTCAATCACGCATGTCTCGACCGGGGGTGGGGCCTCGCTCGAGTTCCTCGAGGGCAAGACGCTCCCCGGCGTCGCCGCACTGGACGACGCATGAGACCGTTGATCTTCGCCGCGAACTGGAAGATGCACTGCGGGCCAACGGAGGCGCGGGCGTTCCTCGACGCGTTCCTGGTGGAACACGCTCCCGCACCCGGGCGCGAGGTTTGGTTCTTCGCCCCGGCGGTCTCGGTCGCAACGGTTGCGGCCGGCCTCCGGGGGCGGGCCGCGGTGCGGACGGGCGTTCAGAACGTGTATTGGGAGCAGACAGGCGCGTTCACGGGCGAGACGAGCGTTCCCATGGCGGCCGACGCTGGCGCGACCGCGGCGCTCGTCGGGCACTCCGAGCGGCGCCACGTGTTTGGCGAGACGATCGAAGAAACGGGGCGCAAGGTCCGGGCGGTCCTTGCAGGCGGCCTCATCCCGGTGCTGTGTGTTGGGGAGAAGCTCGACGAGCGCGAGCGTGGGGATACGATCGCAGTGGTGGAGGGTCAATTGGATGCCGTCCGAGGGCTCGACCCCCAGGCCCTGAGCCGGCTGGTGATTGCCTACGAGCCGGTCTGGGCCATCGGCACGGGTCGCAACGCCACACCGCACGATGCCGCCGAGGTGCACGCGGCGATCCGCCACCACCTCGCCGCCGTTGGGGCTCCCGCTGACCGCGTCCCCATCCTGTACGGCGGGAGCGTGAAGCCGGGGAATGCCACTGAGTTGGTGGCCGAGGCGGAGATCGACGGCGTTCTCGTGGGGGGCGCGTCGCTGGATCCGGCATCCTGGTTCGCTATCGTCCAGGCGGGGCGCGATTGACCACCCCGTCGGGGCCGGGTATCTTGCGGCGCCTTTGAGAGATACGCCACTGACCGATACGCCACTGACCAGTCCGCAACTGACGGATACATGTTCACGTTCCTGCTGATCCTGCTGATTCTCGACTGCTTCCTGCTGTTCCCGGTCGTCTTGCTCCAGTCCGGGAAGGGCGGCGGTCTCGCCGCCATGGGCGGGGGCGCCTCGACGGACACGTTCTTTGGGGGCCGCCAGGCAGCAACGCTGCTCACCAAGCTCTCCTGGTGGATGGGCGGCATCTTCCTGGTGCTGGCGCTGATCCTGGCGGGGATGTCGTCGCACGGCGCCCAGCCACGATCAGTGCTCGAGGGGCAGCTGCAGGCACCGGCACCGGTCAACGTCCAGCCACTGCCGCTCGATGTGGAGCCCGCACCCGGTGGGGCCACCCAACCCACACCACCGCCGGAGAACCAGTAACCCGGTGCCTCGCGCGTACCTGCTCCTCGAGGACGGCGCGTGGTTCCAAGGAACCACGCGCCGTCCGCTTTTGGCCACGACGGGCGAAGCGGTCTTTACCACCAACCTGACCGGGTACCAGGAAGTCTTCACCGACCCCTCCTATCTCGGCCAGATCGTGGTGATGACCGCGCCCATGATTGGCAACTACGGGGTCAATCTCGAGGACCTCGAGTCGGACAAGCCGCAGGTGAGCGGCGTCGTGGTCCGCGAGCTTTCGCGCACGTACTCCAACTGGCGGGCCTCGGGATCGCTCGACGAGTGGTTGGCCGGGAAGGGCATCCCGGTGCTCGAGGGCATCGACACCCGGCGGCTTGCCCGGCATATCCGCTCGCGGGGCGCCATGCGCGCCGTGATGGTGGAGGGCGAGGAGCCCACCACGGAAGCGCGCGCCACCCTGGAAGCCAGTCCGCGCATGGAGGGGCTCGATTTGGCGTCGGCCGCGACCCTGACGGCGGAGCGGCAGGTCGGTGCCCTCACCAGTCCGCGGCATGTCGTGGCGTACGACTTCGGGATGAAGGAGAACATCGTTCGGCTGTTCGTCCAGGCAGGGTGCCGCGTCACGGTCGTTCCAGCCTCGACCCCGGCGGGACGGGTGCGCGAGCTCGAGCCGGATGGCGTCTTCTTGTCGAATGGGCCCGGCGATCCGGCTGCGGTCGGGTATGTGCTCCCCGAGATCCGAGCGCTTGCCGAAGCAGGCGTGCCCGTTTTCGGCATCTGCCTTGGCCATCAACTGATCGGCCTGGCCTTTGGAGGAAGTACGGAGAAGCTCCCGTACGGCCACCGCGGGGGTAACCACCCGGTGCGCGATCTGGCGGATGGCCAAATCCTCATCACGTCTCAGAATCACGGATTTGCAGTCAAGGGAAGCAGTAAGGAGGTCCCAGGTACCAAAGCACTTGAGGTGACGCACCGTAACCTCAATGATGACACGGTCGAAGGCATCAGGCATCGAGAGCTGCAGGTTTTCGGTGTGCAGTACCATCCCGAGGCTGCTCCCGGCCCTCACGATGCGAGAGGGCACTTCCGGCAATTCGTCCAAGCTCTTGACAGTCAATAGGTAAGCTCATATGTTGACCCCCCGGTTACGTGCTGGCCGGCAGTCGCTTTTGCCCGCACGAGACCTCGCGAAGGGGGATCAATGACGAAAGCCGATCTCGTCGAGCGGGTAACGGCGTCGATCGCCCGAACGGCGGGCCCGATGATCTCGAAAAAGGACTGCGCCCGCGTGGTGGACGCATTCCTGGACGCGGTCAAAGTCGCCCTGGCCGAGCAGCACAACATCGAGATCCGTGGATTTGGGACCTTCAAGATCCGGCGCCGCAAGACGCGGATGGCCCGGAATCCGCGCACGGGTGACCCGGTCGAGGTGGCGGCACGGCCGGTGCCCGTGTTCAAGCCATCCAAGGAACTTCGGCTCATGGTGGCCGAGCCTTCAGGCGACGCGCAATACGTATATGAGGACGGGGACGACGGGGACGACGACGACGACTCCCCCTGAACCCGACCCCCGTTGAGGGCCCAACCCCGCCACGTCTTCGTGGCGGGGTTTTTCTTCGCGGGTGCGGCACGCTAGTTTTGCTCCACATGCACGCCATCCGCGTCCGATGCAGGCTGTTCGCCCGCTACGCGGAAGTGACGGGGGAGGAAGAGGTGGAGGTGGAGGTGCCCGCTCCGGCCACTGTCGCCGACGCGATCGCCGCCCTGCGAGCGCAGCTCGCCGAGGGCGCGCGCTTGCCGCCGCACCCGCTTGTGGCCCGTAACCGCGCCCATGCGCTGCCAACCGATCCCATCGCGGATGGAGACGAGTTGGCGCTGCTGCCGCCGCTCGCGGGAGGCTGAGTGCCGTCCCACGTGGTGCACGGCCCGCTTGCGCTTGATCGGCTGATCAGCCAGGTCGCCGCCCCGGAGCATGGGGCGACGGCGTCCTTTCTCGGGACCGTGCGCGCCGGTCCGGACGACGGGCCGGTGGTCCGCATCGAGTACTCGGCCTACGAGGCAATGCTCGATGAGGAGTTCGGGCGGATTACCCTGGATGCGCAGCAGCGGTGGCCCGACATCGCGGTCGCCGCCCAACACCGCCTCGGCGAGATCCCCCTGGGCGAAGCCAGCATCGCCATCGCCGTGGCGGCTCCGCACCGTGCCGCGGCCCTCGACGCATGCCGCTTCGTGATCGAGGCATGCAAGCAGCGGCTCCCGGTCTGGAAGCGTGAAGTCCTGGCGGACGGGTCGGCCCTCTGGCGGGACAACGAGGGCGGGCGCGCGGCCAGCGGGCAATCCGCCACGGAGCGGTGACGCCATGCCCCTCAGTGTCGCGCTGATCGAGCCGCAGATTCCGCCGAACACCGGGAATATCGCCCGGCTCTGCGCGGCCACCGGAACCACCCTCCACGTGATCGGACCGCTGGGGTTCTCGCTGCAGGACGAACAGCTGCGCCGTGCCGGCCTGGACTACTGGCCGGACGTGGACCTCTGGCTCCACCACCACTGGCGGGCGTTTCGGGAGGCCGTGAGTCGGGACCGCTGCTTGTATTTCTCGTCGCACGGAACGGCCTCCTATCTCGACGCACCGTTCACCCCGAACACCGTGCTGATGTTCGGGAACGAAACCGACGGCATGCCCGAGCGCATCCGGGAAAAGTACCCCGACCGCGTGTTTCGGATTCCCATGCTGCCGGCAGTACGCAGCCTCAACCTGGCGAGCGCCGTCTCGGTGGTCGTCTACGAGGCGGCGCGGCAACTCGGTCTCGCCTTCGACGACGACGGGCGACGACCATGACCATCACTTCTTTCGGGTGGATACTGCCATGATGCGCAAGATCACCGTGGTTGGCGCTGGACACGTCGGGGCGACGCTCGCCCAGCGGGTGGCCGAGAAGTCACTCGCCCGGGAAGTTGTCCTGCTGGACATCCTGGAGGGGATCCCTCAGGGGAAGGCCCTGGACGAGTGGCAGGCCGGCCCCGTCGAGGGCTT
>Ga0224500_10002320_pt1 | contig 10293 bp, 7 predicted proteins | sample SF_Oct11_sed_USG_FD_168126 | JGI IMG/M metagenome (GOLD analysis project Ga0224500, IMG submission 168126) | Sediment microbial communities from San Francisco Bay, California, United States - SF_Oct11_sed_USGS_4_1 | ecosystem: Environmental > Aquatic > Marine > Sediment | place: USA: California...
CTGGAGGTAGACGGGCACCGGACCCTTTGAAGCTACCTGCATAGAACGCGGCGATCTGCGATCGGCGACCGATATTGAGTTTGGAATAGATATTGGCGAGGTAGTTCTTGACGGTTTTCTCGCTGAGTCTGAGGAATTGGCCGATCTCTTTGTTCGTCAGGCCCTTGGCCACTAAAGGAAGAAGGCGTTGTTCTTGAGGCGAGAGGAGGGGACGTTTGGATTGCCCTGCCTCGGTGGGGACCTGATTGAACCAGTTTAATGTGTGTTGGGCCAAGCGGGGGTCCATGAGTGGCTTCCCGGTCGCCACGGTTCGTATGGCACGCACAAGTGTTTGGGAGGCAATGTCTTTGAGAAGATATCCGTGAGCGCCGGCGAGCACTGCTTCGAGCACCGTATGGTCGTCGGCAAAACTCGTGAGAAACAAGACCCGGGTTTTGGGACATCGAGCAAGGATTTCGCGGGCCGCGTCCACACCGCTTCCGTCCGGCAAGCGGATATCGAGCAACACAAGATCAGGCTTCAGACGAAAACACAGCTTCTTCGCTTCTGCCATTCGCTTCCCCTGTCCAACGACCTTGAGTCCAGGCGTCAGGTTGAGAACCGCGCAGAGACCGATCCGCACAACCTCGTGATCATCGACGATCACGAGGCGAATCGCCGGTGACTTACTCATACCGAGGGTCCTTGTTCAATGGTACGTCGACGATGATCGTCGTCCCACATCCCGGCACACTTTCCAGAGTAAACGAAGCACTCACATGCTGAGCGCGAACAGCCATATTCGCAAGGCCTCGACCCTTACGGTGTTTACGTGCAGGAGAAAAACCGACACCGTTGTCTCCGATGAGTAATCGGATCGAGTTATGGGTGAGGCTCAGGTGCAGCCAGCGTCGGGAGGCGCGAGCATGGCGCAAGCTGTTGCTCATGGCCTCGCGCGCAATATTCAACAGTTGCTCTCCGAGCTGAGGGGTAATGAAGGAAAGCACGGGGCTCTTGATGTCCAGTTCCGCTGCGATACAGGCGGTGTCCGCCGTGGTGTCGATCAGCTCTCGCAGTGTTTGCCCGAAGTCCATTTGAACGGGAGGGCGTTCGGTTAGGAGGGCAATAAACCGCCGCACATCGATCATGAGACCATTCAGCTGGCGGATGGCGTGGGACAGATGTGTTTTGGATTGGCGTGGGGACCGTCCCATTGCCAGCTTGCCGGCTTCGAGCTGTAGTCCGACGGCATAGAGGGTTTGCAGAAGGTTATCGTGAAGGTCTCGGCTCAGCTGTTCTCGTTCTTCCAGTGCGAGCTTCCGTTCCGTAATGTCCTGCACTGCTGCGAGGAGGAGCGGGGCCTGATGGCCCGATAACTCGATGCGCGTGGCCTTCACGGAAACCCAAATGATTTCACCCGACTTTCTGATGTAGCGTTTTTCATAGGTATAGTTGGATCTGACTCCACGATAGAATTCCTCAGTCAATGCAATATTTGCCGAGAGATCTTCGGGGTGAGTGTACAACGCGTAGGTGCTCCCGAGGATTTCATGCTGTTCATAGCCCGTCAGCTCGCACAACGCTCGGTTGGCAGTGATTGCGCGCCACTGTTCGTCGAGGATGCACAGGCCAACTGGAGCTTCGGCTACGAAATGTTGCAGTCGCAGTTCGCTGTCACGTAATGCCTGTTCGGCACGTTTGCGATCAGTGACATCCCGAAAACTCCAGACCCGTCCGACGATTTCGTCATCAAGGATCTGCGGTCGAGAATAGCGCTCAAACACTCGCTCGTCCTTGAACGTGAGTACATCAAAGCTTTCCTGTGCGGGATGAGCATACAGCTCACGGACCTTGCGCAAAAAGTCCTCCGGTTCTTGGAGCTGATCCAGGACGAAATTCAGCAGTGCCTCGTCGTCTCCTCCGTCCGCTAGCGTCCGGGGGATGTTCCAAAGATGTAAGAACCGCTGATTGACACTGGTGACTTTTCCATGTCGGTCAACGATCAGTAAGCCGTCGGCGACGGAGTTGATGGCGGCTTGAAGAAGTGAATAGGAGTGTTTGCGATCAGAAATATTCTGAATGACCGCAATTAAATAGTCCTGGTCACGGGAGATTCCGTGGACCCGTGATATTGTCACATCAACCCATACCCATGTATTATTGGTCCGGCGATATCGTTGTTCCATGGAGTAGGACTGACGTTTCTCCGTGAGTAATTCGTCAAGATAGGCAAGGTTCGATGGGAGGTCATCGGGATGTGTGAGTTCTTGAAAATTCCGCTGGAGCAAGGCTTCAGAGGGAGAGCCGAGCAGCTCGCAGAGATGGGGATTGACGCGAAGAAAGCGCCCATCGAGGCTGAGTTGGGCAATGCCGACTCCGACATGCTCATAGAAGGCCCACCACCGCGCGTCATTTTCGCGGACCTGTTCCCCAGCAAGGCGACGTTCTGTGGTGTCGATCTTGAAGACAGAGAAGCCCATGCATGCTCCGGAATCATCAAACTCCGGTTCGAATGTGACGAACCCGTGCCAAGTCTCGCCGGATCTCGCCGGGAGCTGATTGTCAAAGACCACACGTTCACCAGCGAGCGCCTTCATGATCAACGGCTGGGCTCGGAGGAAGGCGTCTTGGCCGATGACCTCTTCAAGGGGGAGGCCGATGATGGACTCCGGATCCTTGCCAACGTACCGCTCATACCCTGGGGAGGCATAGGTGTATCGAAGGTCACGGTCGATACGAGCAATCACCCCGGGGAAATGTTCGATAAAGCGGGTGAACTGCGCCTCGCTCGTGACTGTGGCTTCCTTGGCCTGCTTGATCTCAGACTGATCCAGATAGAGCCCGAAGACCAGTGACAGCCGGTCGAACTCGTCATGGACGGGGATAGGCCAAAGGAGCAGGTTCAACATCTTTCCGTCTTTTCGCGGTCGCTGCAGTTCAATCGGTCCGGTCAACTCTCGACGAGCTCCTGCTTGCCGGCAGGCCTTCACGCAGTCTGTCTCCTCCGGATGGATATAGGGAAGCTCATGTCCGAGGATTTCCTCCCTTGTCCACCCGAACAGACGGGTTGCGGCCTGGTTCCAGATGAGCACGCGCGCCTCCTGATCGATGCTGACGATCGCCAGTGGGGAGCCTTCTACAAGAGTCGTCAGGAGGCGCGAAGTTTCGTGAAGCTGCTTTTCTGTGCGCTTTCGCTCCGTGATATCTTCGCAGGTCACAAGGATAAGAATCTGGTCTGCGTGATCGTGAATGGCCCGAGCATACTCTTTGACCCACAGTCGAGTTCCGTCTCGTCTGGTTTTTTGGATTTCCCACTGAAAGACGCTGTAGGGACTCGTGGCACAAGCGGCCAACTGTTGCAACACGGTGTGGTGCGCTGTTGCCTCGCACACCTTCAAAATGGATTGGCCGACAAGGTCTTCTGCCCGGTATCCCAGTTGATCGGCCCCGAAATGATTGACGGATACCACAGTTCCGTCGGGTAACAGCGTGAAATACATGAAGGGGGTGTGTTCATACAGCAGGTTGCAGGACTGGTCACATGATGTCTGTGCAGACGCGGCTTGCTGTTTCCGTTCAATGTGGGTTGTGTTCCCTAAGGGAGCCTCAAGCGCAGAAGCCTGTGGGAAAGAACGGGCTCGTGTCGTATGGGCGAGCGCTTGCTGCAACTCAAGGACCTGGCGGCGCAGATGGACAAGTTCGCTGATTGCGGCGCTGTCGGTTTCGAGCGGTGAATTCATGAACATAAACCTCTGCGTAGTTCAGATAACGCGATGATCTGGGTGTTGTTGCAATGGACGATCTGAGAAAGCCGCGGTTAGTATAGGACTTCGGAGTCTGACAAAACCAGGGGGGAGTGAAGGCAGAGGTGTTGATAATGGACAGGAGAACTAGAGCGGCTGGCAGAGCATCAGAATTTCGGGATTGGCCCAACACTGGGCATATGAGATTCCTTCATGAACCAGGCCACGGCTTCGGTGCGTCGTTTCACATGGAGCTTGTCGAAAATATTCGCGAGATAGTTCTTGATGGTCTTGTCGCTCAGGTGTAGCTGAACGGCGATTTCCTTATTGGTTTTCCCTTCCGCAAGAAGGGGAAGGATCAAGCGTTCTTGTGGTGAGAGCCGAGAGACTCCTTGTGAGGTGATGCCCAAGTGTGAGCTGGTCCGAATCCAATGCAGCGCCTGCTGCGTCACTCGAGGGTCCAGGTAGCCCTGGCCGGAGGCAACGATGCGAATGGCTCGAATCAGGTCGTCCATGCGAACATCCTTCAGGACATAGCCATGGGCGCCGTTCTGGACGGCAGCCATGACGGTCGCATCTTCAGCGTAACTGGTGAGAATAAGAATCCGCAGCTTAGGCGAAACGGCCAGCAACCGGCGGATGGCTTCGGTGACCGTGGCGTCGGGAAGTTTCACATCGAGCAAGACCATCTGAGGTGCCAGCCGCTCGACGAGACTCACACCGCTGGCGACGGTGGCCGCCTCGCCGACGATAGCCAGATCTGCTTCAAGGTGAAGGAGCGCGCGCAGTCCCCGGCGCACCATTTCATGATCGTCGATGAGTATGATGCTGGTTTGTGGTTGTTTCATATAGATGTCAGCAAGGGTTCCAATGAAAATTCTGCCGTGACCTGCGTGCCTTTCCCGACCTTAGACTGAACATGTAACGTGCCACCGAGTTTCTTGGCGCGTGTCTCCATGTTGGTCAGTCCGTATCCACGTGACGGTCCTGGAGCTGGAGCAAAGCCAATGCCGTCGTCTTGGATACTGACGCGGACTCTTGTGTCTCTTATGCGAATTGAGACAACGGCCTGGGTTGCGTGGGCGTGGCGAGCACAGTTGCTGAGCGCTTCGCGAATGATATTCAGAAGTTCTCGCTCTTCCTCGTTCGTCAGGACCTCAATTGCGCTGCGTTGGACATCTAGCTTCACCTGCAAGCGCCCTGCTTGCTCGTAGGTCGTACACAAAATCGACAGCTCTGAAGACAGGTCAAATTCCTGGACAGTTCCCGACTCTAACTCCCGAATCATCCCACGGACTTCATGAATCAGTTGATTGATCTGCTGGATCATCAGGTCATTAGTCTCTGTCGTATCTGCCGTTTGATCACGTCGAGTCCGCCGTGCCGTTTCAATGCTCAAGCCGATGGCATATAAGGATTGCAACACAGAGTCATGCAGATCGCGACCGATACGGGTTCGGTCCTCCAGGAGCTTGCTCAAGCGGCTTTCAGTCGCTTTGAGTGCAGTTGATAATTCCCCGGTACAAGGCTTCAACTGGTAGAGCTCAGCTGATTCCTTGGGTCGCCGCACCGATTGGGCTGCTGACAACCCAGAGGTTGGCCGAAATCCCCCGTCCAAAAGTTGAAAACTAGCCTTCCCTTCTGTCACGCCAGGATCCTCCTTTTCATGCCATTTATTTGACTGGACCTAACGCACACCCGAATGATCACTACCTATAGGCTAAAGAGGCTCGTAATACACCTGGCGGATACGCCAGGTGTTGTTCGAAGCTATGCTGGGATGCATTTCCGCAAGCGGAACAGTCCCGCTTGATGAACGGTATGCGGTTAAGGCTCAGCCAAGTCGCGGCGCAGGCTGACAAAGTCCACCAGCTTCGGCCTCGCGGCGCTCAGAGGTTCCCCATACGGCACAGAATACACTAACCGCTCTTGTTCGCTGGATGCGCCAGCTCTGCCTTTGGGCTCTTCTGCTTCGAACTGTGACATCCACGATATCGAAGCCTCACGGACTTCAACGTACTCGCTCAACAACATGCTAGGGGCAGCAGGAACTCCCTTGGAATCCCATGGAACAGAGCCTCACAAAAGCAGGCGACGCTGCTCACGTCTGAGATGGCGCTGAGCCTCTTACTGAGCAGGTCATCAAACAGTGCAGGCATCTTTGGGCTAATGCATCATGAATAGGGCAGTTATGAGACTTTGTCCGAAATGGGTACACCCTACTTAGTGTGTCGGCTCAGTAACAGAGTCTAGGGTCATCAGGCTCCCTACGCGTAGCCCCCCCCCGTCTCTCTCTTGAATGTGCCCTGGGGGAACGGCTCACGCTCGAAATACACGGCATATGTAAGCATCAAAGCCAAGCGATACACCTGGCGGACAGGCCAGGTGGTGTCTTGTGCCCAAGGGCGTGATGGAGGGAGCCATTCGCCTCTTTCAGTCCTGCCAGGATTCTCCGCTATTCTCCTGCTGGGCAACTCACCCTAGTAAAAGACCTAGAGCACAGCAGGGTCGCAGGTACCGGGAGGCGGGAAGACAAGTAAAAGACCTGGCGGACACGCCAGGTGACGATTGATACCAGACAATGCAACCATTCGCCATCTTCGAGAGACAATCAACTCTATGCTCAGTCCAAACGGGTTCAACTGAAAAGGAGATGGCAATGCAGGTGTTAGAAGCCGGAGTGGAAAGGGGGATCGCGTTCTACGAGGATGATCTTCTTGTCAGGACCCTTAAAGGAGAGGCTGACATGATCCAGGCGTATAGGCTGAGGCACCGTGTATTTGCAGAGCGGTTACAATGGGTGGCTAGAAACCCGAATGAACTAGAATACGATACCTACGATGCCTTTGCGACATCTGTCGGGTTGTTTGATGGCGGTGGAGAACTCCGTGGAGTGTTTCGGATGGTCAACTCTTCGTTCCCATTCATGTTGGAAAGTGAATTCCGTGCGTGCCTGCTCCCGACGTGTCAAGTCCGAAAAGCGCCAGATGCTGCGGAGATCACGCGGTTGGCGGTCGACCCGAGGTTGACCGATAAAGGTCTGTCCAATCGCCTGATGCAAGTCCTCTTTAAGGGTGTCTACCAGTGGTCGATGCACAACGATGTGCGCTATTTGTACATGGTTGTTGAAAAGCGATTTCTGCGAGCACTGCGCGGAATGGGTTTCACATGCGAAGCCATCAGTCCCGCCGTGTCTCTGCCTCCGGCCCAAGCACTTTCGATTGCCGCAGTGCTTGACTGGGAGCAGTTTCATCAAACCTGTCCCCAGGCGCAACCGTCTTTTTACCGTTGGATGAATGTCATTGATGGCTCGCGGTCATTTGAGCGGAGCGGATTTTGTGCTAGAGATTCAAAGCGAGGGGATAGCGAGATATGGCCTTGCCAGCGTGAGTTAACAGACCCTGCGACATCGCTGGAAGCCGCCCCGGTGTTGGCCGCAGCGTAGCTGGTCCGGGATGGGAGACTGAGTTCGCTGAATTACGAATTGGGGAATAGGCCTCGTTCTATAGCGCACGCGACCGCTTGCGTGCGGGAACCAACATCGAGTTTCGCGAAGATGCCTTCTACGTGAAAGCGAACGGTTCGCTCACTGACGCCGATGATACGAGATATCTCCCAGTTCGTCTTTCCGTGCTTCATCCATTCAAGAACCATCAGTTCACGGGGCGAGAGTCCCTTCACTCGGTTGACAGAAGGGGTGTGAGCATTTGCCATCAGGATTCGGTGTAGATAAGGAAGGAGATATTCGAGCAATTTCTTGTATCGAACTGTGTGACCAGGGTCACCTCCGGCAAAGGAGAAGAAGGAGGCAAAGTTGCGGCCAGGTTCGAGTATGCCGGTCGTGAGTCCATGTGTAAGGCCGTAAGATCGAGCCTCTTCGACGAATTCCAATTGCTTTGCGGAACTGGCGCCCTTGTAGGTTTGCTCCCATACCTGGGTCTGAGACGTCGAAAGGACCGACTGAAGAACAGGGTCAACCGTCGCATAATTCCTGGTACCATAGTGATATAGCCAGTCGTTTGAATAACTGACATTGATAACGCTATTGAAGTCTTGGAAGGCTCCTTTGGGGGTCAACTGAGCGATGCCGCCAATCACCAGCGGAGAGGCTGTCACGCGTTGAATTAACTGAAGTAGATGGTGGACGTCAGTTCCCGTAGTCGCTTGCATTGTATGGTGCAGGATTTCCAACACACACTGCATCTCTCTTTTTGTGAGATCATCAAAAATCTCGGTCGTAAACGGATGAGCTGGCAGCTTAACTGAAGAGAGATCCTCAGCGGCGGGTTGTGCCGAGCGAGACCCTACAACGGCATTCTCTCCATTTTGGCGAATGAAAGGAAATACACTGTGTAGTTGGTTGCCAGAGACTGAACGGTCGAGCTTGAGTGCTTCACCCATGGTGGCCGTACCTCCGGTGAGGCGAATAGTTTGGGTTGTGAATATCGGTACGGTAATGTACTCATCCTGAAAGCCAAGATCAACTAGGAAGTACGAAAATATTGGCCCCCTCAGTTTGGAGGATCAATTGGCCGCAATACGTCCATATGGCTCTATGTCAGTGTACGTGAAGGGCGCTACTGTGCATGAAAATTTCCGTCAACCTGACTATGCCATTATTCATGCAGGATGCCTCATCATTGATCTAATGGAGTACCTTTTCTTTGCGTATCGTACTCTTTCTGCTAGTGGGAGTCGTGACCATCGTGACATGGTCCACGGCTTATGCACAAGCTCTCCGGTTCCAACCGCAGGGGGCAGTGGCTGCCGGCCAGGGGAACGCCTTCGCAGCCCAAGCCGACGATCCCTCAGCCATACAGTATAATCCTGCTGGTCTTGCGCAAACTCATGGGATCCAGACGGCCTTTGGGATCGTGTTGCTGGGCGGTTCCATTAAGACCAAGAGTGCCACGGGACTGGATACACGAGGAGACTTTGGAGGGAGCGTGTCCTTTCCCCCTCCCGGGCACACATACCTGAGTGCCAACCTCGGCGCACTGGGCCTACAACGTCTTTCCGCGTTCACGATAGGCCTCGGGCTGACATCGTCTTTCGGTTTGAGAATCCGTTATCCGATCGACGGCCCGTTCCGCACGGCTGTGACATCGGCGGAGCTGCCGCTGCTCACGGTCAAACCGGCAATTGCCTATAAGATAAGCGAGACACTTTCAATCGGTGTGAGCGCCGATATCCATACGTTTGCGAGCTTTCTCGGTGAAGGACATGTGGAGCAGAAACAGATCAGCTCAGGGCCCCAGGGAGGGGCAATCGAGTTAAACGGAACAGGGACCGGGGCGGGAGTGACGGCTAGTATGCTCTATACTCCCATGAGAAATGAGGCCGGTAAGCCAGTGGTATCCATCGGGTTGGTCTATCGCTCACAGGCTGTGTTACCTCTCCATGGAGCTCTGCTCGTGAACGGGGAGAAGGTGGCGGACTCCTCCACAGATCTAGTATTGCCGCAAATGGTGACCGGGGCGCTCGCTGTCTGGCCGATTCGATCTTCTGTGCGAGAATGGAAGGTCGAAGTCGATGTCGAGTATGTCGGATGGAGTTCAAATAGAAATCTCGATGTCCGATTGTCAAATGGTGGAACAATCCCCCAACCGCAACAGTGGAAGAACGTTCCGGTGATTGCCATTGGAACCGAATATAAGTGGCTCAACCCACACTGGTTGCCGCAATGGGAGATCGCAGCTCGCTCCGGGTATACGTACACGGGAGATCCCGTTCCCGATAGGACCTTCAATCCCGGGATCTATTCGTTACCCGCTCATACGTTATCCCTTGGAGTGGGATTGTTGTGTACGGGGCATGGTCGTTTCCTGGGTATCATCCCCTGTAGTGGAGAAAGTGCTTTGTGGCCGAAAGGCATCGGGCTCGATCTTGCCTATCAGGAGTGGTTCTACGAATCTCGCACGGTGGCCGGCAACCGAAATCCGACAGTGGACGGGACGTACCATGCCTTCGTACATCTGGGAACGTTCAGTTTTCGGTGTTTATTTTAGGCTGCGAATCGAGGACGATGGATGCTATTTCCCAAGTGCCCGACGGAGATTCAAAATGGTCTCTGCATTGAGTCCGGCTTCCTGTAGGGCTTCGTCGCTGACCGAAACCAGCTTGTCGAGGCTGCCGAACCGCTCCAAGAGCTGATTCCGACGAATTGCGCCAATTCCGATAACCTGATCAAGCTTGGAGCTGACTAGCGCTTTGCCGCGCAGCTTTCGGTGAAACGTAATCGCAAACCGATGGGCTTCATCGCGAATGTGCTGGAGCAGGTGGGTGGAGGGAGATTGCGGCTTGAGCGCGATCGGGTTTTTTCTGCCCGCGAGAAAGACGCGCTCCTCCTTGTCGCCACGGGCCTTAGCGAGTCCAAGGATCGGGAGCCTCTCTTGCCCGACTGTCTTGAGCCCATCCAGCGCGGCAGCCAGTTGCCCTAACCCGCCGTCGATCAGAATCAGATCCGGCTGAGCCAAGTCCTCTTCCCGCCCATAGCGACGCGTGACCACTTCCTTCATACTGGCGAAGTCGTTGGCGCCCACGACGGTTTGAATCTTGAACCGACGATAGT
>Ga0224500_10002321_pt1 | contig 10292 bp, 8 predicted proteins | sample SF_Oct11_sed_USG_FD_168126 | JGI IMG/M metagenome (GOLD analysis project Ga0224500, IMG submission 168126) | Sediment microbial communities from San Francisco Bay, California, United States - SF_Oct11_sed_USGS_4_1 | ecosystem: Environmental > Aquatic > Marine > Sediment | place: USA: California...
GAGAAGCGGCCGGGCACTGCCGCAGCCGACGCGCCGTTGCGCTCGCGCGGCAACTGCGTCTTCCTCGGCAGTTCGGTGCGCAGCGGAACTGCCAAGGTCGTCGTCGTGCGTACGGGTGTGCACACGGCGATGGGCGAGGTGGCCTCCCGTCTGCTCGAGCCCGCGCAGGAGACCGAGTTCGCGCGCGGCGTGCGCCACTTCGGCGAGTTGCTGGTTCGCGTGATGGTGATCGTCGTGGTCGCGGTGCTGGTGACCAATCACTGGCTCGGCCGGCCGGTGATCGATTCCCTGCTGTTCGCCGTCGCTCTGGCGGTGGGTCTCTCGCCCGAGCTGCTGCCGGCGATCGTGAGCGTGTCGCTTGCCGGCGGCGCGCGCCGGCTTGCGGCCAGCGGCGTCCTGGTGCGACGGCTGGAAGCGATCGAGGACCTCGGCGGCATCGACATTCTGTGCACCGACAAGACGGGCACCCTGACCGTGGGCACGATGGCGCTGCAGGCGGCGGTGGACGCAGACGGCGGGGAGGCGATGCCGGTGCTGCGACTGGCCCACGTCAACGCTGCTTTCGAGACCGGGATCGACAACCCGATGGACACGGCGCTGGTCGATGCCGGGCGCGCAGCAGGGCTCACGACCGAGGGCTGGACCAAGGTCGACGAGATCCCGTACGACTTCGTGCGCAAGCGCCTGACCATCGTCGCCGCTGCCGCCGACGATCCGGGACGCCATCGGCTGATCGTCAAGGGGGCCTGTGCCCAGGTGCTGGCCATCTGCACCGGGGTCGAGCGGAGCGGGAACGAGCGCCCGCTCGACGAGGCCGAGCGTGGGCGGCTCGAAGCCTTCGTGCGCTCGCAAGGCGAGCGTGGCGTACGCGTGCTGGCGGTGGCCACGCGCAGCGTGCCGGCGCAGCCGAGCTACACCGTGGCCGACGAGGCGGCGCTGGTCCTTGTAGGGTTCCTGCTGTTTGCCGATGCGCCCAAGCCCGATGTGCTGCGCACGCTGCACGATCTGGCAGCGTGCGGTGTGCGCGTGAAGATCGTCACCGGAGACAACCGACATGTCGCCGCGCACCTGGCGCTGATCGTCGGCCTCGACCCGACAGCGGTGCTCTCGGGCGCGGATATTGCCGGCATGCGCGACGAGGCGCTATGGCACCTGGCCGAACGGACCGACCTGTTCGTCGAGCTCGAACCGGCGCACAAGGAGCGTATCGTGCGGGCCCTGCAGCATGCCGGGCACGCAGTGGGCTTCATGGGCGACGGCATCAACGATGCTCCGGCGCTGCATGCGGCCGACGTCGGCATCTCGGTGGACCGTGCCGTCGACGTTGCGCGCGAATCGGCCGACGTCGTGCTGCTGCGGCCCGACCTCGGGCTCCTGCTTCGTGGTATCGAGCAGGGGCGCCGCACCTTTGCCAACACCATGAAGTACATCGCGATCACGATCAGCGCCAACTTCGGCAACATGGTGAGCATGGCTCTCGCGACGCCGCTGCTGCCTTTCTTGCCGCTGACTGCCACCCAGATCCTGCTGAACAACCTGCTGTCGGACCTGCCGGCAATGGCGATCTCGACCGATCGTGTGGATGCTGACAGCCTCGACGTCGCGCAGCGCTGGAACGTTGCCGAGGTGCGCCGTTTCATGATCGTATTCGGTCTCACGAGTTCGCTGTTCGACCTGTTCACCTTCGCGCTGTTGCTGTACGTGTTCGACGCCGGCGAGACGCTGTTCCACAGCTCCTGGTTCGTCGTGTCGCTGCTCACCGAACTGGTGGTCGTGCTGGTTCTGCGCACGCACGCTGCGGCATGGCGCAGCCGGCCGAGTCGGCTGCTGCTGGGCTCCACCGTGGCGATGGCGGTGCTCGCGCTCGCGCTGCCTTCGCTGCCGGCAGCCGGGCGGGTGTTCGGCTTCGTGCCGATCCCGCCAGACCTGGTCGGCACGCTCGTCGCCGTCGTCGTGCTCTACGCGCTGACCACCGAGTGGCTCAAACGGCACCTGCAGCGTGCAGGCAGCCCGGCGTAGGCGAGGGCGCGGTGCGGCTGCGGCCTCAGTGCGCCATCAGCACCGGCAGCGTCATCGACTGCAGGACCGTGCGCGACGCACCGCCGAGCACGAGTTCACGCGCTCGGCTGTGCCCGAAACAGCCCATCACCAACAAGTCGGCGGACACGTCGGCGGCCGCTGACAGCAGCGCTTCGCCGGGGTGGTCGCGATCGATCAGGCAATGGGTGGTCTCCGCCGCGCAGTCGTGCAAGCCCAGCCATCTCCGCAATGCGGCGAGGGTGGGCGCGGCAGCGTCGCCGGGGTCCGGCGCCTCGACCGCAAGGTGGATGCGTCCGGCACGCTGCAACCATGGCAGCGCGGCACGCACGGCGCGGGCCGCCTCGCGGGTGGCCTTCCACGCCAGCAGCGCGATCAGGCCGTCGCTGGTCAGCGTGGCGGGGTCGAATCGCCCCGCATAGGGCACGACGAGCCCCGGCGCGCCAGTCTCGATCAGCGTCGATGCGACGAGTTCGCTGTCCGATGCTCGCTGAGCGGTCGAGGGATCGTGCTGCCCGAATACCACCAGGTCGGCCAGCAGCGCGTGTGCCGCCAGCGCGGCATAGACAGGGTCGCGTCCGGCGTCGACCCACTGTGCTGCGTCCGCGACCGCGGTGCCAGCGCCGCCAATGACTCGGTCGAACATGGCGCGCGCCTGCTCCTGGCGCTCGCGATCGATACGCTCGAGGGCCGGCATCAGCGACGCGAATCCTTCGACCAGCAGAAGAGGTGTGTCGTAGGCCGCCGTCGGCACGGCATAGACTGCGGTGAGCCAGGCACGAAACGCCTGCGCCAGCGTCAGCGCCATGCGTAGCCGCGCCTCGCTGCGAGCAAACGCGTCCACATGCACGACGATCGAGCCCACGATGTTCATTGCATTGCCTTCATGACCGCCCGGCTCGCGTTGAACTCAGCCTATCGGCTGTCAGTGCGGTCAGGTTGAGCACGCGCAACACGACTGGCCCCGATGATTCTAGATTGCCTTCGACGTGGCCAGTCACCCAGACGGCGCGATCGAGTCAGATGAAGGAGATGACATGAACGCCCTGACCCGCAGTGAACGTGGTTTCGATGATTTCTTCCCCGAGTTCTTCCGCCGCTTCTCGCGCATGCCCGCGTATGACGGGCCGGCCGAGATCCGTGTCAACGTGAAGGAGGACGACAAGGGCTACGAGGTACGCGCCGAGATTCCCGGCGCGAAGAAGGAAGACATCCGTGTGTCGGTCGACGGCAACGTGGTGTCGATCAGCACCGAAATGAAGGAGGAAAAGGAGACGAGCGGCAAGCGGATGCTGATGAAGGAACTGTATGTGGGCAGCAGCGCACGCAGTTTCACGCTGCCGCACGAGGTCGACGGCAGGGCCGCGGTCGCGAAGTACGAGAACGGCGTGCTCACGTTGCACCTGCCGCGTGCGAAGGAGAGCATGGGCCGCGCGATCAAGATCGAGTAACCGTGCGAGCGTGGTCGGTCCGCCGCAGGAACCTCACGCGGTGGGTCGACAACGATGCGCCGGCAGTGGGGCGGCCATGCCGCGTGGCCGCCCGGTCCGGAATCAATGAAGGAGTGCGACATGGCACGTTCAGCAAGGAAGTTGAAGGCAACCCTGGCACGGCCGGCACCGCCACGGCGGGCGGAGGCTGCACCTGAGAAGGACCTAGATCAGGTCGGCGCGGTCAACGCGCAATGGGCGCGCGAGGCACTGGGTGCTTCGTTGCTGCACACACAGAGCATGTTCACCGTCTTGCAGGCGATGCAGCAGGCGCAGGCGCGCATGCTTCACGACGCGTCGGCCGACATCGAGGGCGCGATCGAGGCGCTGCGCGCGGCCGAGGACGGCTCCGCGCTCGCCGCGGTGCCCGCTCGCCTGTTCAACGCGCAGTGGCAGCATTCGCTCGAGAACGTGGCCGCGACCGCAGGGCGCCTGATGGAGATCGAGTCGGCGTGGCTGCAGCAAGCGCAATCGCAGGCGGCGCAGCATTGGGCCGCGATGCCGTCGGGCAGCGGCGCCGAGGCGTTGCGTGCAGCGATCCCCGTTGCGGACAAGCGCTTGGGCGATGGCGTCGACGCTGCCTGGCAGCAATGGAGCCAACGCTGGCAGGACAGCGTCGGCGAGATGTCGCGAGCCTGGAGCGAAGCGGTGGGCGCCGCGCAGGCGCGCGCCTGACTCAGGCCACCAGAAGATCGCCCTCGTGCACGTGCCTCGGTTCGGCGAGCGGGCGGTGGGTCGGGGCGCGGGTGCCTTCCTCGCACAGGCCTCGCGTGCTGCGTGCATGCGCGCGCAGGCCGTCGAAGTCGAGGATTTCGATCTCGCGGTTGGCCACGCGCAGGCAGCCTTGCTCGATCAGCAGTCGCAGGGAGCGGCTGACCGTCTCGTGTGCCAGGCCCAGATGTGCAGCGATGTCGCGCCGGCTCATGCGCAGCAGCATGCGGCGTGGCGACAATCCGCGCTCGCCCATGCGCGTCGACAGGTGCAGCAGGAAGCGCGCGAGACGCGCATCTGCGGCCACCGCGGCCATCAGCTCGGCAAGCTCGACCGCGTGGCCGACCTGGCGGCTGATCACATGTTGCAAGGCGCGGTCGAGTCTCGCATCGATACGGCGCAGGCTCTCCAGCAGGCCAAGCGGTACGACGATGACACGGCTGTCTTCGAGTGCCACCGCAGTGCTCGCGTAGCATCCCTGCGCGATCCCGTCGTAACCGAGGAGGTCGCCGCGCATCGCGAAACCGAGCACGTGCTCGTAGCCGTCTTCGGCCGTCTTGATGTTCTTGAAGGTGCCTGCCTGCACGACGCAGATCTGCGTGGCCGGCGAGCCCTCGTGCAGCAGGGTCTCGCCGGTCGCGACGCGATGTGCGCCCGGCACCTGCAAGGGGGCACCCAGGCCGTCATGATGGGCCGTGGTCAGCGCCTGCAGCAAGTTGAATCCGGCGTCGGCATCGCCGGTCCGCGAGGGGCCGGCAGCAGCGGCAGCGCGCCAGCGTTCGAAGGCAGGGGAGTCGTCGAGCATGACATGCGCAGCATGAAACATAGAGCATCCTGTTCTCGATCAACGGTCCGTCGTCTGACCGTGGTCGAAGCTTGATCCGACGCAGTCACGGCGGCAATCGGCAACGCCTTCACGTTCTGACGGACCGCGGCGGTGGCTCCTGTCGGAGAAATCGCGCGCGGTTGTCGGAATTGTCCTAACGCCGGCGCACCACAGCGCCCCGTACCAGTTGCGAATCACTTGCGCCGGCTCAAGCCGCGGCGCGCCGGGGGCGCCCAACCGGCCTACAGTCGCCCTGTGACCGAAGCGTTCCATGAACCGCCGACGGTGGATGTACCGTGCGTGGGTACGTCATTCGTCGATCGTTCGGCCTTCAATTGGCCCTGCGTCAATATCCTGCGCGCCTCGCAGGAGGCGATCGTGATGATCGACGAGGAGCAGACGGTCGTGGCATTCAATCCGGCGGCCGAAGCGATGTTCTCATTGGCTGCCGATGCGGTGCTGGGCCAGCCGTTGGTGCGCCTGGTGCCACCCGGACACCGGGAGTCGCATGAGCAGCACGTGCGGCGGTTCGCGGCTTCGAACGAAATGCAACGGCGCATCGCACCCGGTCGCCATATCAGCGCGGTGCGCGCCGATGGCAGCGAGTTCCCGGTCGAGGTGACGCTGTCGCGCGTGGACATCATCGTCGATGGCCGGCCGCGGCATTGGTTTGCCGCGCTGCTGCGCGACCTGACGAAGGAAGACGCGCTGCGAGACGAGGTCGACGTGATTACCCGGCGCCTCCATGCAGCGCTCGACGCCACGCCATTGGCGATCTGGATCACGCACGATGAGCGCATCGAGTACGCCAACGATGCCGCCGCCTGGCTTCTCGGTGTGGCGGGTGCAGACGCGTTGCGGGGTCGCAGCCTGGCCTCGCTGCTGCCTGCCACGACGCTGGCGGAGCTGCGCAGGCAGGCGTCGCGCCAGGAGGGCGGGCCCGCGGCACGCGTTCCCGGGCTGCTGACACGGGGCGACGGCGCCGTGCGCGACATCGAGATCGTGCTGGCACCCTTGCCGGACCATGGCCAGACGGTGCTGCAGATGGTGATCGACGACGTCACCGAGCGCCGCCGTGCGGCGGCCGACCTCGAGCGTACGGGCCAGATGCTGCGCCTGCTGCAGGCCAACGTGGTGGAGGCGCGCGAAGAGGAGCGGCGCCGCATTTCCCGCGAGCTGCACGACGAACTGGGCCAGCGCCTGACCGCGCTGAAGATGGAACTGACCGGCCTGGCCGATCGCTCGGGCCTGGGCGCTGGCGATCCGCGCCTGGCTGGCATGCTGACAATGCTCGACGAGACCGTCGCGGCGGTGCGGCGCATCGCATCCGATCTGCGTCCGCTGATGCTCGACGACCTCGGCCTGAATGCGGCGATCGAGTGGCTGGCACGCGACATGGCGCGCCGCAGCGGGATCGATATCGCGGTCCAGCTCGACGACGCCCATCCACCACCCACAGGGCGCCTGGCCACGGCGCTGTACCGCATGGTGCAGGAAGGCCTGACCAACGCGGCGCGGCATGCGCGGGCTCGTCATGTGGATGTCGACCTGTGCCGCGATGGCGACGTGCTCGTGCTCTCGGTGACCGATGACGGCGTCGGCCTGCCCGAAGACGGGCCGCAGCGCGATGGGGGCTACGGGCTGATGGGCATGCGAGAACGCGTGGCCATGCTGGGCGGCACGCTCGAGGTCGGCAACGCCGACGGCGCCAGGGGCACGCGCCTGACGGTGCGCGTGCCCTTGGAGGTGAGCTGATGGCGGCACCGCTTCGCATTCTGATCGTCGACGACCATGCGGTCGTGCGCGAAGGGCTGCTGCGCATCCTCGAGGGCACGGGCCATGGCTGGAGCGTGGCCGAGGCCAGCACCGGATTCCAGGCGCTCGAGTGGATGCGGAGCCACCCGGTCGACCTGGCCATCGTCGATCTGTCGATGCCGGGCATGAGTGGGATCGACCTGATCGGGCGCATCCGCCACGAGTTTGCGGCCACGCGCGTGCTGGTCCTCTCCATGCATGCGGAGGAGCAGTACGCGCTGCGTGCCTTCAAGGCGGGCGCCGCGGGCTACGTGACGAAGGACCGCGCCAGCGCCGAGCTCGTGGATGCGGTGGCCAAGGTGGCTGCCGGCGGCGCGTACGTCACCAGCAGCCTGGCCGAGCGTGTGGTGCTGCAGCTCAACGGCACGACCGATGCACCGCGTCACGACAGGCTGTCCAATCGTGAGCTCGAGGTGCTGCGGCGCATCGTGGCCGGCGAGCGCATCGGCGACATCGCTACCGCGCTGCACCTGTCGATCAAGACCGTCAGCACGCACAAGCGACGCATCCAGGACAAGCTCGGGCTGCCGTCGACCGCGGCACTCGTGCGCTACGGCATGGAGCAGGGGCTGATCGCCGACGAGACCTTGCGCTGAACCTGCGAGGTCAGCGGTCGATGCCGTTGGACAGACGGTGGGCGAACCAGCTGCCTGCCAGTTGTGCGGCGGCGTCCAGCGTGCCCGGTTCCTCGAACAGGTGGCTGGCGCCAGGAACCACCTCGAGCCGTTTCTCGCAGCCCAGCGCCAGCATCGCGCGACGGTTCAGGCGCAGCACCTCGGGGTCGCGCGCGCCGACGATCAGCAACGTGGGCGTGGTGACCCTGGCCAGGGCGTCACCCGCGAGGTCGGGTCGGCCGCCGCGGCTGACCAGTGCGCAGACCTGCCAGGGCCGCTGCGTGGCCGCGACGAGTGCGGCGGCGGCACCCGTGCTCGCGCCGAACAAACCGACACGCATGCGCTCCAGACCCGGCTGGTCCGCCAGCCAGTCCAGCGCCTCGACGACTCGACCGGCCAGCAGGTCGACATCGAACACGTTGGCACGATCTGCTGCCTCGGCGTCGTCGAGCAGATCGAACAGCAGAGTGGCGAGCTCGTGACCGTGCAGCACGTGGGCGACACGGCGATTGCGCGGGCTCGTGCGGCTGCTGCCGCTGCCATGCGCGAACACCACCACGCCCTTCGCAGGCGACGGGATCATCAGCTCCCCTTCGAGCGCGTGCGCGCCCACCAGCACATGCGCCACCGTCGTGGACTGGAGCGCGGGCGCGGAGGACATGGTGGCGGATGAGGTGTCAGTGGCGGCACGGTGCGCCGCACGGGATGCGAGTGGCCCATCGTGGCGCGGCGCCCGCCCCGTGCGTTGAGTGCCCTCAACCCGGCACGCACTGCGTCGGTGACGGTGCTCAGACCGTGCGCGCGGAGACTCGAACACCATCGCGGACGCTGGCCGGCGGGTAGACGATGACGCGCTGGCCGAGGGCCAGCCCGCCGCGGATCCAGGCCGCGCTGCCGTTGCGCCCGCCGAGTTCGACGCTGACCTGTCGCGCGCGGCCGCCGTCGACGACGAATACCGCGTGCGCGGCGTCGTTGCCGGTCGCGGCGCCGGCAGGCAATGGAAACACCGCGCTCACCGGCACCTGCAGCGCTCCCTCTTGCGCCAGCGTGACGATGCGCACACCGACACGGTACCCGTCGCCGAGCGCCTGCCATAGCTCGGACGGGCTCGTGAGGTCGATCAGCACTCGCACGCGCTGTTCTTCGACGCCCAGCGCCGAAACCTTTGTGAATGCCGCCGGCTCGACCGCGCGCACGCGTCCCTCGAGATCCACCGGCCCGCCCCAGCGTTCGATGCGCACGCGGCTGCCGGGTTGTGCAGCGAGCGCGTCGGTGGTCAGCAGCTCGGCCACGACCTCCAGCCGCGTGGTATCGCCGAGCTCTATCAGCGGCGTGCCCAGCGCCACGGTGGCCTCGCTGGTCTGCAGCACACGCAGGACGCGGCCGGCTACCGGTGCGCGCACGGCGAAGCTGCGCTGGGCGGCCGTGCTGCCGGGTTGAATGGCGCCCAGCGCCGCGCTGGCCTGCTCGAGTTCATGCCCGGCGATGCGCCGCTCTGCCCCAGCGGCCTCGAGTTCACGCTGGGCGGCCTGCGTGGCAAGGCGGTCGGCATCGAGTTTGGTCGGGGCGATGAAGCCTTGCTGGGCGAGCTGTTCGCTGCGCCGAACTTCGATCATCGCCTGGTCGAGCGCCACCTTGGCGCGTTCGCTGCGCGAAGCGGAACGCTGCACGTTGTCCTGCGCAGCGGCAAGCCGCGCGCGAAGCTCGCGCAGCGTGCGTTCGTCGAGCAGCGCGGGCAGCACGGGCGTGAGCGTCGCCACCGCGAGACCGACGCCCACGGGGTCGCCCTCGCGCAAGGTGATGCGTGAGAGGCGTCCGGCAAGTGGCGACGAGACGACGTAGCGATCGGCGAGGCGAGTCTTGCCGTCCTCGTCGATCGTTATCTCGAAGCGGCCCTGCGTCACCGGGGCCAGTTCCACCTCGACCGGCCGTGGCGCGAAGGCCCAGGCCAGTGCCAGCGCGAGGCCGGCGGCGGCGGCGGCGAGCGTGATCCAGGTCTTGCGTTTCATCGTCGTTGCCTCGTTTACTCGCGTGTCTTGAGTGCAGCCACCATGTCGAGCTTGTCGATGCGCCGGCGCACGACCAGCGCACTGGCCACGCCGGAGGCGAGCACGGCCAGCCCCGCCCACGCATAGGTCGGCGGCCGGATCACGACCGGGAAGTAGAACTGGTCCGACTTCAGCAGGTCGACGACCAGCTGCACGAGGCCATAGCCGAGCGCCATGCCGATCGGAAGCGCGACGGCGATGGCGATCGCCATCTCGCCCAGCAGCAGCGCCGAGACCTCCGCGCGCGTGAAGCCCAGCACGCGCAGCGAGGCGAGCTCCCAGGTGCGTTCTGCCAGCGCGATGCGGGCGTTGTTGTAGACCACACCCACCGCGATGACCGTCGCGAACAAGGTCAGCACGGTGCTCATGATGCGCACGTTGCGCGCGCTGACCTCCTGCATGTTGCGCAGCAGCGTGGACTTGCTGAAGGTGCCGACGATGCGCGGCAGCGCCTTGCTCGCCTCGATCAGCGCGGGCTCGAGGCCGCGCTCGACCGAGACCGCGAACCAAGTCGCCTGGTCGCCTTCCTGCAGCAGGCGGTTCAGCGCGCGGCGCTCCATGTACGCGTTCAGGCCCATCATCTCGCGCGCGGTGGCGTTCAGGGTCACCGCGAGCGTGCGTTGGCGGCCTTCCAGCACCTCGACGCGGACGGTGTCGCCGATGCGAAGGCCGAGCTTGTCGGCCAGACGGTCGGTCATCACCAGGCCGTCGTCGTCCAGCCGGCTCGCTTCGCGGTTGTCGTGACCGACGA
>Ga0224500_10002323_pt1 | contig 10287 bp, 10 predicted proteins | sample SF_Oct11_sed_USG_FD_168126 | JGI IMG/M metagenome (GOLD analysis project Ga0224500, IMG submission 168126) | Sediment microbial communities from San Francisco Bay, California, United States - SF_Oct11_sed_USGS_4_1 | ecosystem: Environmental > Aquatic > Marine > Sediment | place: USA: California...
GGAAATGAACGGCGTCAAGGTGGCCATCATCGGCCAGGCGTTCCCGTACACGCCGATCGCGAACCCGCGGTACATGGTGGCGGACTGGACCTTCGGGATCCAGGACGACAACATGCAGAAGGTGGTCGACGAGGCGCGCGGCAAGGGCGCCCAGGTGGTCGTCGTGCTGTCGCACAACGGCATGGACGTCGACCTGAAGATGGCCTCGCGCGTGCGCGGCATCGACGCCATCCTCGGCGGGCACACGCACGACGGCGTGCCCCAGCCGAGCCTCGTCAAGAACGGGGGCGGAACGACGCTGGTGACCAATGCCGGCAGCAACGGCAAGTTCCTCGGGGTGCTCGACTTCGACGTCAGGAACGGCAGGATCAGCGACTTCCGATACAAGCTGCTGCCGGTGTTTTCCAACGTGCTGCCCGCGGACGCCGAGATGGATGCCTTCATCAAGAAGGTGCGCGTTCCGTACGAGGGCAAGCTCAACGAGAAGCTCGCGGTGACCGAGGGCCTGCTGTACCGCCGCGGCAACTTCAACGGCACGTTCGACCAGCTGATCTGCGACGCCTTGATGCAGGTGAAGGGCGCCGAGATCGCGTTCTCGCCCGGCTTCCGCTGGGGCACGTCGCTGCTGCCAGGGCAGGCGATCCTGATGGAGCACGTGATGGACCAGACGGCGATCACCTATCCGTACACGACCGTGACGGAAATGACCGGCGAGTTCATCAAGACCGTCCTCGAGGACGTCGCGGACAATCTCTTCAATCCCGATCCGTACCTGCAGCAGGGCGGCGACATGGTCCGGGTCGGCGGGCTGCAGTACGCGATCGATCCAGCCGGCCAGATGGGTGGCCGCATCAGCGACATGCGCCTGCGCGGGCAGCCGATCGACGCGAAGAAGACGTACAAGGTGGCCGGCTGGGCACCCGTCGCCGAGGGCGCAAAGGGCGAGCCGGTCTGGGAGGTCGTCGCCGCCTACCTGCGCGACCAGAAGACGATCAGGCCGCGCAAGCTCAACCTGCCGTCGATCAAGGGCGCCCAGGGCAACCCGGGGTACGCCTGATCCCCGTGGCCGGCGCGCGTCGCCGCCTGTTGCTGGCCGGCGCCTGCCTGGCGCTCGCGGCCCGGTCGCGGGCGCAGCCGGGGTCGAACGAGGAGCGCCTGCAGCCGGTCGACGACCTGCGGCCGCTGCTCGCGCAGGTGCGGCGGCACCGAGCGCCATTGCTGGTGCTGTTCAGCACGCCGGGCTGCCCGTTCTGCCTGGACGTGAGGCGCAACTACCTTGCTCCGCGGGTGGCTGAGCAGGCCGCGCTCTCGGTGCCAACGCTGCTGCTCCGCGAAGTGGACATCACGAGCCGAGCGACGCTGATCGACTCGCAGGGCCTGCGGACCACGCAGGCCGACTTCGCCGCGCAATTCGGAGCCCGCGTCGTCCCGGTGGTCGCGCTGTTCGACGACCGCGGGCAGGTGCTCGGCGAGCCCCTGGTCGGGATCGACCGCTCCGGCTTCTACGAGGGCTACTTGTCGGCGGCGATCGAGCAGGCTCGCAGGCGCCTTCGACCCTAGGGCCGCTCGCCCGACGAACGGCGGCCCAGGCCGACCGTTCGGGGCAAGCGCGTTGCCCGGCGAGGCGAGGTCGGGGTAACGTATCCGGGTTCACGGGAGAGCACCATGGCACGCCTGCTTGTTTCGTTGATCCTGGCGTGGGCGACGATCATCGCGCCGTCCGCGCATGCGAAGGACGTCCTGGCGAAAGCCGAAGAACCGGCGCCCGCGCCGGCGGTTGCCAAGTTCCTGATGGGCACGCGGCTGGGCTACATCACCTGCAGCGGCAAGTACCGCTCCTATCTCGAGAAGATGGACCTCTACCTGCTCATGAACGAAGGCTCGGCCAACCCGCAGACGCCGTCGCCCTCGAACGAAGCATCGACCGCCTGCGTACACGAAACCACGCTGAAGGGCCGCAGCCTCTACAACGACGCGGCCAAGCACGCGGTCGACCCCGCGGCGCGCACGGCGCTGCGCGAATACATGACGGCGTGGGAGGCGTCCCTCGCGGCGCTGCAGCCTCCCAAGCAGGAAAAGCTGCGCGAATTCGAGGCGCGTAACAAGAAGCAGGAAGCGCGGCTCGACGAGTTGCAGGCGCGCCTCGAATCGAAGGCGCACTGACCGCCGGCGCGGCGACGCACCCTGGAATCGTCCTGCCGCGGTCGCACCAACCGGCGGCGAGCGACACCGCGCTACCCCGGCGCCTGTCGCCGTTCTGGCGCTGGTTCGGCATCGGCGCACGCGCCCGCGTGGTTCAGGCACAGGCACGTCGGGATCCCGCGCAGGGGCTGAGCAGCGACGTCGACTAGGCGTTCGCGCACACCGGGCAGCGCGGGTTTCTCGGAACCGGAACGCGGTACCAGTCCATGCTCAACATGTCGAACAGCACCAGCTCGCCGGCGAGGGGATCGGGCAGGTCGAGCAGCAGGCGCAGCGCCTCGCCTGCCTGCAGCGTTCCGATGACTCCGGTCAGCGGCGCGAACACGCCCATCGTCCCGCACGGGTCGTCGCCCACTTCGCTGTCGGCGGCGACCAGGCACTCGTAGCACGATCCACCGGGCCGGCGACGGTCGAAGACGGCGACCTGGCCGGAGAAGCGGATCGCCGCGCCGCTGACGAGCGGCTTGCGCAGCGCAACGCAGACCTGGTTGGCGGCGTGGCGCGTCGGGAGGTTGTCGCTGGCGTCGACGACGACATCGATGTCGCGCGCCAGCCGCAGCAGGTCGTCCAGCGCGACGCGTTGCGGCACCGCTTCGACGCGGCAGTCGGGATTGATCTCTGCGAGCGCACGACGCGCGGATTCGGCCTTGTTCACGCCGATTCCCGCCTCACGATGGATCACCTGGCGCTGCAGGTTCGTCAGGTCGACCGTATCGCCGTCGCACACCACCAGCCGTCCGACCCCGGCGGCCGCGAGATACAGTGCAGCCGGCGCGCCGAGCCCGCCGGCGCCGATCAGCAGCACCGCGCCCGCCAGCAGCTTCTGCTGCCCGGCGATGTCGATCTGCGGCAGCAGGATGTGGCGGCTGTAGCGTGTGAGCTGGCGATCGTCCATCTGCAGTGAGCTCGTCGATGCCGGCAGCCCGCCCGGCGATCAGAGCAGTCCGTCGAACAGTTGCACCTGCACCGCCTCGCCGGCAGCGACGTTGCCCTGGTCCTCGGGCAGCACGATGAAGCAGTTGGCCTCCGCGATCGAACGCAACACGCCCGAACCTTGCTGGGCGCCCGGCTTGACTTTCCAGCCGTCGCCGTCGTCGAACAGCAGGGCGCGCAGGAACTCGGTCCGGCCTTTGCCTTTCCTGATCGGCGCGACACAGGGGGCGGTCAGCAGCGGTCGGACCGGGAGCGGATCGACGCCGGCCAGCCTGTGCAGGACGTCGATGACGAGCTGGTAGAAACTCACCATCACCGCCACCGGGTTGCCTGGCAGGCCGAACAGCCAGGCGTTGCCGATCCGGCCGAAGGCCATCGGGCGTCCCGGCTTGATTGCGATCTTCCAGAAGTGCACGGCGCCGAGGCGCGTCATCAGCTGCTTGACGAAGTCGGCCTCGCCGACCGACACCCCGCCCGAGGTGATCACGGCGTCCGCCGCCTCCGCCGCATTGCGGAACGCATGGTCGAGCGCGACCGGATCGTCCCGGACGACGCCGAGGTCGAGCAACTCGACGTCCAGCCGGCGCAGGGCCGCGGTCAGCGTATAGCGGTTGCTGTCGTAGATCTCACCCGGCCCGAGCGCGCGGCCGATCGACGCGATTTCGTCGCCGGTCGAGACGATCGCGACCCTGATGCGCCGCCGCACGGCGACTTCGGCGATGCCGAGCGAGGCGAGCAGGCCGAGGTCGGCCGGTCCGATGCGCCGGCCGGCGCGCAGGGCCGCCTGCCCGCGTGCCAGGTCCTCACCGGCGCGGCGCACGTTCTGTCCGACTCGTGCGCCGGCCGGAAACTCCACCGTGTCGCCTTCTGCATGGGTCGATTCCTGAGGAACGACCAGGTCGGCGCCGGGCGGAAGCACGGCTCCTGTCATGACCCGCACCGCCTGGCCCGCGCCCACGCTGCCGCTGAAAGCCTTGCCGGCCAGCGCGGTTCCGACGACCGTCAGCCGCGTGCCGCCGGCCGGCGCGAGGTCGGCCGCGCGCAGCGCGTAGCCGTCCATCGCACAGTTGTCATGCGCGGGCACGTCGAACGGCGCCACCACGTCGCGATCCAGCACGCGGCCCAGCGCATCGCTGAGTGGAATGCTCTCCCAGCCCGTGACAGGTCTCACGGCATCAAGCATCGTCCGTCGCGCGTCCGCAATGGGCAGCCAGCTGGCGTCTGCGGCGTCGGGGTCGGTGATCGTCATTGCGTCGTGTCTCCCCAAGGATCGCGGGGCGATCCGTCGTGTCGAGGCGAAGTGGCCGCCGCTGGTGTCGCTGCGGGCGGCCGTCCCGATCGCACGAACCGGCCCAACCCCTCCCGTGCGCGCGGCCGCCGATGCACAGTCGGACCAATCGGTGGCATCATGCTTCAAGAGGATAGTCTGCCGCCCGCCCCGCGCCACTGCGGTCCCGCCGGCAAACACAGAAGAACATCGATCGCCTCACGAGGAGACCGCCTCATGATGAAGTCCCTGTATCTCGATCCGGTGAAGTGTACGGGCTGCCTGCAGTGCGAAATGGCGTGCTCGTACGAGAACACCGGCACGTTCAACCCCGCCAAGTCCCGCATCAAGGTGTTCGCGTTCGAGCACGAGGGGCGCAAGGTGCCGTACACCTGCACCCAGTGCGCGGAGGCGTGGTGCCAGATGGCCTGCCCGGTCGAGGCGATCAAGGTCGACCCGGCGACTGGCGCCAAGATCGTGCTGGAAGCGACTTGCGTCGGTTGCAAGGTCTGCACGATCGCCTGCCCGTTCGGCACGATCAACTACGTCGCCGACAGCGGGAAGGTGCAGAAATGCGACCTGTGCGGCGGCGATCCGGAGTGCGCCAAGGCCTGCCCGACCGGCGCGATCACCTTTGTCGACGCTGACTGGACCGGCCTGGAGAAGATGCGCCAGTGGGCCGGCCGCGCCAACACCGCGGTGCTGTAAGGAGACGACCATGGGATGGACGAGAAAAGTGCTGCGCGTCGACCTCGGGGCCGGCACCTGCAAGAGCGAACCGCTGAACATGAAGTGGGCCGACGAGTACCTCGGCTCACGCGGCCTGGCGACGAAGTACTTCTGCGAGGAGGTCGATCCCAAGGTCGATCCGCTGTCGCCCGCCAACAAGCTGCTGATGACCACCGGACCGCTGACCGGCACGATGGCCTCCACCGGCGGACGCTACGCGGTGGTGACCAAGGGGCCGCTGACCGGCGCGATCGCCTGCTCCAACTCGGGCGGCTATTTCGGCGCCGAGCTGAAGTTCGCCGGCTGGGACATGATCATCTTCGAGGGCAAGTCGCCGAAGCCGGTCTACCTGTACGTCGAGAATGACAAGGCCGAACTGCGCGACGCCTCGCATCTGTGGGGCAAGTCGACCTGGGACACCGAGGAGATCATCAAGAAGTCGCACCATGACCCGCAGATCCGCGTTTCCTCGATCGGTCGCGCCGGCGAGAACGGCGTGCTGTACGCGTGCATCGTGAACGACCTGCACCGCGCGGCCGGCCGTTCGGGCGTCGGCGCCGTGATGGGCTCGAAGAACCTGAAGGCGGTCGCGGTGCGCGGCACCAAGGGCCTCGGCGGCATCAAGGACTTCGGCGAGTTCCTGAAGGTCACGAGCGAGAAGAAGAAGGTGCTGGCGGACAACGCGGTCACCGGCCAGGGCCTGCCCACCTACGGCACGCAGGTGCTGATGAACGTGATCAACGAGGTCGGCGCGCTGCCGACGCGCAATCACCGCGATGTGCAGTTCGAGGGTGCCGGCAAGATCTCGGCCGAGGCCATGCGCGAGAAGCGGCCGACCGACGGCAAGGCCAACCTGGTCACCAACTCCGCCTGCTTCGGTTGCACGATCGCCTGCGGGCGCGTGTCGCAGATGGACAAGACCCACTTCTCGGTCGTCAACAGCCCGAAATACTGGGGCGCGACCGGCGGCCTGGAATACGAGAACGCGTGGTCGCTCGGCGCAAGCAACGGCGTCGATGATCTCGAGGCGCTCACGTACGCCAACATCATCTGCAACGAGGAGGGCATGGACCCGATCTCGTTCGGCGCCACCGTGTCGGCCGTGATGGAGCTGTACGAGCTCGGCGTGCTGACGAAGGAGCAGATCGGCTGCGAAGCACCGTTCGGTTCGGCGCAGGCGCTGGTCGAGCTCGTGCGCATGACCGGCGCGAGCCAGGGCTTCGGCAAGGACGTCGGACTCGGGTCGAAGCGCCTGTGCGCCAAGTACGGCAAGCCCGAGCTGTCGATGAGCGTGAAAGGCCAGGAGTTCCCGGCCTACGACTCGCGCGCCATCCAGGGCATGGGCCTGACCTACGCCACCTCCAACCGCGGCGCGTGCCACCTGCGTTCGTACACCGTGTCCTCCGAGGTGCTCGGCATCCCGGTGAAGACCGATCCGCACGCGACCGAAGGCAAGCCGGCGCTCGTCAAGGCGTTCCAGGACGCGACCGCGGTGTTCGACGCGGCGGGCCTGTGCATCTTCACGTCGTTCGCCTGGACGCTGGCGGACATCCAGCCGCAGATCGCCGCCGCATGCGAGGGCGACTGGTCGATGGACAAGCTCAACGAGGTCGGCGAGCGCATCTGGAACATGGAGAAGCAGTTCAACCTCGGCGCCGGCCTCACGAAGAAGGACGACGACCTGCCGCCGAGGCTGAAGACCGAGCCGGCCAAGACCGGCCCGGCCAAGGGTCTCGTCAGCGGCATCGAGAAGATGCTGCCGGAGTACTACGAACTGCGTGGCTGGGACAAGGACGGCAAGCCGAACAAGGACACGCTGAAGCGTCTCGGACTGAACTGATTCGAGAGGCCGCCCCCTGGGGCGGACCCCGGCAGGCTTGAACTCGACTCACCGGGGCGCTGATCGCGCCCCGTCTCTTTTTCGAGGTACCGCATGAAGCACGTCATTCTCGGCAACGGGCCGGCGGGCGTCGTCGCCGCCGAAACGCTGCGCCATTACGCCGCGCGCGATGAAATCGTGCTGGTCGGCTGCGAACCCGAACCGCCGTATTCGCGCATGGCGATCCCGTACCTGCTGATGGGCCGCATCGGCGAGGAGGGAACCCACCTGCGCAAGAGCGCCGACCACTTCGACCGGCTCGGCATCCGGCTCGTGCAGGACCGCGCGACCGCAGTCGACGATCGAGCCCGCACCGTGTCGCTCGAAAAGGGTGCACCGCTCAGGTACGACCGGCTGCTGATCGCCACCGGTTCGCACCCGATCATGCCGTCGGTTCCCGGCATCGACTCGCCCGGCGTGCACGCGTGCTGGACGCTGGAGGACGCGCGGGCGATCGCGCGCCTGGCGGCGAAGGGCAAGCGGGTGCTGCAGATCGGGGCCGGCTTCATCGGCTGCATCATCATGGAATCGCTCGCCGAGCGCGGGGTGAAGCTGACCGTGGTCGAGATGGGCGACCGCATGGTGCCGCGGATGATGACGCCGACGGCCTCCGGCATGATCCGTCGATGGGTCGAGGGCCGCGGAGTACGCGTGATGACCGGCGTGAAGGTCGATCGCATCCACGCAGGCGCCCCGCTGAAGGCGCACCTGTCCGACGGCCAGGTCGTCGAGACCGACCTCGTGATCGCGTCGGCGGGCGTGCGGCCGAACGTCGAGTTCCTGCAGGGATCGCGGGTCCGGGTCGGGCTCGGCGTGCAGGTAGACGGCGCCATGCGCACGAGCGTGCCCGAGGTGTTCGCCGCGGGTGACGTGGCCGAGGCGGCCGAGTTCGGCACCGGCAAGTCCTTCGTGAACGCGATCCAGCCCGACGCCGTCGAACAGGCGCGCGCGGCAGCGCTCGGCATGCTGGACCGCCCGATCCAGAGCTCCGGCGCGCTCGCATTCAACGTGCTCGACACGCTGGGCCTGGTGTCGACATCGTTCGGACAGTGGGGTGGTGTCGCCGGCGGGCAGGGCGTCGAGGAAGTCGACGAAGCGGCGTTTCGCTACCTGAGCCTGCAGTTCGAACGCGACGTCGTCGTCGGCGCCACCGCCATCGGCCTGACGCAGCACGTCGGAGCGCTGCGCGGCCTGATCCAGGGCCGCATCCGGCTCGGCGAGTGGAAGGACCGGCTGCTCAGGACGCCCGGCCAGTTCGTCGAAGCCTATGTGGCCCGCAGCCAACCCACGTCGGTCGTCCGCTGAAGCGGCGGGCTGCGGGCCGGTAGCATCGCGCCATGAAAGTGACTCTGAAGCTGTATGCCTCGCTGTCGGACTACCTGCCGGCCGAGGCGCGCCAGAACCAGGTGCAACTCGACGTTGACGACGACGCCACGGTGGGGGCGTTGATCGAGCGCTATCGCCTGCCGCCCAAGCTCACGCACCTGGTGCTCGTCAACGGTGTCTTCATCGCGCCCGCGGCGCGTGCCACCACGGTCCTGCGCGAGGGCGATCAGCTTGCGGTGTGGCCGCCGATTGCTGGCGGCTGAACGGCGCGCCCCGGATGAAGACCTGGCGACGCGGGCCTGCGGGCGGCCGCCGCTCGTGACGCTGTCCGCCGTCCTGATTCGCGACGTGACCAGCACGCTCGCCGAATTCGACGCCTCGCTGCGGCAGGCCGCCGCCGGCCGCATCGAAGGCGCGGCGCCGACGTATCGGGTCACCGACGGCGAAGTGCGGCTGGACATCGGCGTGGAGCCGGGTCCGGAGCGTCGCATCGCCCTGATCCGCCTGCCGACCCTGCGCGTGACGTTCCGGTTCGACGGCGGCACGCGCGCGGCGCAGGATGCGCTGCTGGCGCGACTCGACCGGGCGATGCATCGCGGCGGCGGCTAGGGCCCGCCGCGCGCGATGGCGAAGTTGAAGGAGCGGTCGCTCAGGCGTCCGGTTGCCCGGCGTTGGGATAGAAGAGCTGCTCGCCGCCGATCTTGTAGTCGGCGATTGTCTTCTGTCCTTCCGGCGAGACCAGCCAGTCGATGAACGCCTGGCCGAGCTGCTTCTTCACGGAAGGGTGCTTGTCGGGATTGACCAGGATCACCCCGTACTGGTTGAAGAGGCGCTTGTCGCCTTCGACCAGGATTCCGAGGTCGCCCCGGTTCTTGAACGCGAGCCAGGTTGCGCGGTCGGCCAGGACGTACGCATTCATCGACGCCGCCGTGTTCAGCGCCGGCCCCATGCCCTGACCCGTGTCGCGGTACCAGGGTCCCTTGCCTTTGTCGATCTCGATCCCTGCCGCCTTCCACAGATTCAGTTCGGCCATGTGCGTGCCGCTCCGGTCGCCGCGCGACACGAACGGCGCCTGCGCCGCCTGGATCTTCTTCAACGCGGCCAGGATGTCCTTGCCGCCGGCGATCCTGGCGGGATCGCTCCTGGGTCCGATCAGGACGAAGTCGTTGTACATCACCGGATAGCGCTTGACGCCGTGGCCCTCGGCCAGGAATTTCTCCTCTGCCGTCTTCGCGTGGACAAACACGACGTCGGCGTCGCCGCGGCGCGCAACGTCCAGCGCCTGGCCGGTTCCGAGCGCGACGACGCGGACCTGGATCCCGGTCTTCTCCTGGAAGGCGGGCAGCAGGAAGCCGAACAGGCCCGACTGTTCGGTCGAAGTCGTCGAGGCGACGGTGATGAACCTGTCCTCTGCCTGGGCCGCGAAGGCGACCAACGCCGCAAGCATGGACACGAAGGTACGACGGACAATTACCATGGCAGTTCTCCTTCGAGGAATTTCGCGGCCTCGGGCGAGGCCGGACGCTTCAGGAAACGGTCGGCCGGGGCGCGTTCGACGAGCCGCCCCTGATGCAGGAACAGGATCTCGTCGCCCAGGCGACTCGCCTGGCCGAGGTTGTGCGTCACCAGCACGATCTTGGTGCCGGCCGCATGCATCGCGCCGATCACCCTCTCGACCTCGTGCGTGGCGCCGGGGTCGAGGCTTGCGGTCGGCTCGTCGAGAAAGAGGACCTCGGGTTGAAGGGCCCACACGCGTGCCAGGGCCAGCCGCTGCTGTTCCCCGCCCGACAGGACGCGCGCCGAGTGCCCGGCGAACTCCTCGAGCCCGACCTTGCGCAGCGCTTCGAGGGCGCGCTCCTCGCGCTGCGGTAGCGGCACGTTCGCGAGCTTGAGGGCATAGATCACGTTGGCGAGCGCCGAGCGGCGCAGCAGCACCGGGCGCTGGAACACC
>Ga0224500_10002324_pt1 | contig 10287 bp, 10 predicted proteins | sample SF_Oct11_sed_USG_FD_168126 | JGI IMG/M metagenome (GOLD analysis project Ga0224500, IMG submission 168126) | Sediment microbial communities from San Francisco Bay, California, United States - SF_Oct11_sed_USGS_4_1 | ecosystem: Environmental > Aquatic > Marine > Sediment | place: USA: California...
CGACGCCGGACGTATGCCCGAGGAGATGTTCGACCGTCACCGTTGAGTCGACCAACGGTAGCTCCGAGGGGAGCAGGCTCCGCAGCGTCGTCTCGAGCCTCAGGTCGTCCGACTCGACCAGCGATGCGACGGTCAGGGCGGTCAGGCCCTTCACCACGCTCGCGATGCCGAAGCGGCTCGCCAGGCTGATCTGGCGATCGTTCGCCCGGTCCTCGAAGCCACGAGCCAGCTCGGCCAGGCGCCGACCGTCCCTCGAGACGACGACCGCACCGGAAAAGTCACGCTGCTCCGCGATGTCGAGCAGCGCGCTCGCAAGTTCGGATCCGGCGGATGCCCCTGGCATCCTCCTACTCTACCGGGAGCGGAGGACCGGTAGCGGATGCCGAGGACGACCGTCGTCGAGGCAATTGAGCGTGAGTGGGACGGTACCCTTTCGACCATGACGGTCGCGACTCCACCACGCACAGACGCCACTGGCATCTCCTGGCTTGCGGCGATCCTGCTCGCATTGCCGCTCATCGGGCTGGTCGTGCTCCTGGCCCGACCCGAGCTCGATCTTGTCTGGCAACACCAGCCGAGCCACTTCTGGCTCGTGCTCCTGGCGGCCGCCGTCAATGCAGTGCTCGCCTACGTGACGAATGTCGCCGCCGGTCGCTACCGCGATGCCCGCGTCGTCCTTGTGTCGCTCGCCTTCTTCGCCAGCACGGGGTTCCTGGGCCTCCATGCGCTGGCGACACCGGGCGTGCTTCTGACCGCGCCGAATGTCGGGTTCGCCATCGCCACGCCGGTGGGACTCATCATCGCGTCCGTCTTTGCCGCGGCCTCGGCAAGCCCAATCGCCGGTCCGCGAGCTCGGAACGTCCTGCGCCTTCGGCCCGCCATGCTGGGCGCCCTCATCGTCGTGATGGTTGCCTGGGCGATCGCGTCGATCCTGCGGCTACCGCCACTCGATGGCCCACCACCGGCACGCGAGGGAGCCGGTCTCCTGGATCTGCTGGCCATTATCGCCGTGGCCCTCTATGCCTATGCCGCATGGCGGCTGGCGCAGCTCTACCGCTTCCGGGGCAGCACCGTATTGCTCAGCATGGCCGTCGCGCTGGTGCTGCTGGGCGAGGCGATGGTGGCCATCCTCATCAGCCGCAACTGGCACCTTAGCTGGTGGGAATGGCACGTCCTGCTCCTCGCCGCCTTCCTGACCATCGCGCTCGGAGCTCGCCGCGAGTACCGACGCGGTGGATCGCTCACGGCCGCGTTCGGCGGGCTATATCTGGAAGCCACACTGGCGCGCGTCGATCGTTGGTACGGGTCCGCGATCGCGGCCGTCGCCGACGCGGACGCCCGGGGCGAGTCGACCGCGGGCGTCCTCGCGGAACTTCGCCGCGAGGGCGCATCGGACGACGATCTTGCCCTGCTCACCAAGGCTGCACAGGAGGTCCGGCGTCTCGACGCCGCTTTCCGTCCGTACCTCCCGGGCGTGGTGGCGCAGGGCATCCGCGACCGGGCGCCGGGGGCCGGGCGCCTAGGGGGCGAGGAGCGGCAGGTCAGTGTCGTCTTCGCAGATCTGGCCGGATTCACATCCTTCAGCGAGACCCGGTCGCCGACCGAGGTCATCGAGATGTTGAACGACTACTGGGGGGCGGTCGTTCCGGCCATCGACGCCACCGGCGGCACGATCGAGCAATTCGCGGGTGACGGGGTGATGGTGATCTTCAACGCCGCAGCGGACCAATCGGACCACGCGCGGCGCGCCGCCCGAGCCGGCCTGGCGATCGTGGCGGCCGGCCGACCGTTGGCCCAGGCGCACCCGCATTGGCCGATCTTCCGCGTGGGCATCAACACGGGACCTGCCGTTGTGGGCAACGTGGGCTCGGATGCCCGTCGGAGCTTCGCTGCCATCGGCGATACGATCAACACGGCCGCCCGTCTGATGGCCGCCGGCGACCCAGGACACGTCGTCGTGGGGAAACCCACCTGGGACGCCCTCGGTGGACAGCAGTCGGGCGCCCATCTGGGTGGGGTGAGCGTGAAGGGCAAGCGAATCCCGGTGGAGGCTTGGCGTCTGGACTCCGCGCCACCAGATCGAGCCGGTCAGATCTGACCGGACGGTCCGGATTCGCATCACTTTGGCGGACGCGACTCCGCATACGCCACGGCGCGGGCGACCCAACTTCCGAGGCCAGCGTCGGTCGCGATCCCGTCCGCGCCGACGTACAGGAAACCGGGCATCGTCCGATGGGTGAAGTCCATCGTCCGCACGTGGGGTTCTTCCAGCGCGGCCTCGTGCTCACCGGCGGGGATTCGGATCATGAGGTCGTCCCGGATGACGCCGCAGGCCATGTGACCTCGGACCATGAACGCGATGCCGCCGAACATCTTCTGCTCGCGCACATCGTCGCGCGAACCCAGGATCCCTCGGATCCGATTCGCGAGCGCATCGTCATAGGCCATCGATCGCCTCCCGCAGCCAGCCGGGCGACGGGCCTACCGACGCCGGGGCCCTGCCCAGCGCGATGATATGGTTCCTCGTCCATGCGGTACACGGGCGATCGAGGTCCGAGCTCCCTCGCTCCGCCGGCTGGGAGCGCTCAGCTGCATCCGGCAAGCTGGGGGCCGCATTCGAGGCCGTTCGATCCACCGCGCTCGAAGGCGTATGTCGTCGTGCTGGGCCTCCGCCTCGTGAGGCGCGAGACGATCGTGCCGGCTCGCGTCACCACGGAGACGGACGGCAACCCGTGCTGCGCCTGGCGCCGTTCGTTCCCAGGCTGGGCCCCGTTGGCGGCCCTAGAAGGGCAGACCGCTCAGCGGCGCCGGATCCGGGGCGATGTCGTATACCGGGGCCGTCCCGTAGACCCCGACGATCGCCGTCAGGGCAACCATCACGGCGATGACTGCCACAGAGACGACGAGGGCGATACCGAGACCGCGCGCACTAGCTCGCTCGGTGACGGCAGAAGTGTCGTCCGGCATGGTGTGCCTCCGCGGGTCGACGATCCCTTCTCGCCAGCGGTCCCACTCGAGTCTGCGACCCATGCGACCGGCGAGTCGATGAATCGCTGGCGTCAAGACCTCGAACACGATGCTCCCGCCATGATCCAAACGCGCCAAGTGCCATTCGGCCGCTTCCGACGGTCCGATCCGGCAGGCACGAAGAGCACGGCGCCGTCGCTCGCCCGCCAGTCATGGCCCGATTGCACCGGCAAGGTCCGGGCCGTCCGTACCGTAGGCGCCACGGGCTCGGCGGCTCAAGGTGTCGCAATGAGACCCGCCGTCGCCCTCCTGTTCGCAACCGTGTTGTTCCTTGCGGCCCCTGACCCGGCCGGCGCCGGCTCCCAGCCGCCGGTCACCGACCCCGTGTCCGGGCCGACAGCCAGCGGGCCGGATGTGATCGCGGCCGGCGCCGGCGTCGATCTCGTATCGGACGTGACCGGCTACTTCACCAACGACGCGAGCGGCGCCACCTACGTCCCCCTCGCCCCGGCGCGCCTGCTCGACACCCGGTCCGGCAACGGCCTCGACGGGATGTTCGCCTCGGGCCTCCCGCGGAGCGTCCAGATCGCCGGTCGTGACCCGGTCCCGCCCGAGGCGGTGGCGGTCACGGTCAACGTCACCGTCACCGCCCAGACCTCGGCCGGCTACGTCTCGGTCGGGCCGACGATGAGCTCCAAGCCCAGCACCTCGACCCTCAACTTCCCGCGCGGTGACAACCGCGCCAACGGGACGACCGTGGCCCTCGATCCCGATGGTCGCCTGGCGGCCGTGTTCAAGGGCAAGCGCGGCCCGAACTACCCGTCGTGGGATTCGCGCTATCACAACGAGTGGGAGCTGCTGGTAGCGATCCGCGATATCGAGATCGCCCATCCCGACATCGTCGATGTGTTCCAGGTCGGGAAGAGCTATTACGGCCGCCCGATCTGGGCCGCCAAGGTATCCGACAACGTCCAGGAGGACGAAGCCGAACCCGAGGTCCTGTTCGATGCGCTTCACCACGCCCGGGAGCACCTGACCATCGAGCAGATCCTGTACCTGTTCGACCAGCTCGCGTCCAAGTACGACACGGACGCGTCGATCCACGACCTCGTCGACGGCCGCGAGGTCTGGTTCATCTTCGCGGTCAACCCGGATGGCTGGGCCTACGACCTTGGTGGATCTCCGTACCGAGGTTGGCGCAAGAACCGGCAGCCGAATCCGGGCAGCACGGCCGTCGGCACGGACATCAACCGGAACTACGACTACCGCTGGGGCTGCTGTGGCGGCTCGTCCGGCAACAAGTCGGCATGGAACTACCGGGGCTCGTCCCCGTTCTCGGCTAGAGAAACCCGGGTGGTGCGCGACTTCGTCAAGAGTCGCGTCGTGGGGGGCGTCCAGCAGATCCGAACCCACGTCACGTTGCACACGAACGGAGAGCTGATCCTCTACCCGTACGGCTACACCTACACGGACATTCCGTCCGACATGACCGTGGACGACCATCGAACCTTCGTCGCGATGGCGGGGGCGATGGCCAAGCTCAACGGGTTCACGGCCAAGCAATCCAGCGATCTGTACAAGACCGACGGTGACCAGATCGACTGGATGTACGGTCGCCACGGCATCTTCTCGTTCACGTTCGAGCTTTACCCGACCGAGACCGTGGCGAAACCCACCGACCACGAGCCTCCGGACGAGGTGATCGCGGCGCAGAACGCCCGGAATCGATCGGCCCTCCTGTACCTGATCGAGATGGCCGCCTGTCCATACGCGGCCATCGGCAAGACGTCGAAATGCTGAGCGCGGCGGTGCTGGCGGCGGCGGCGCGAACGCTCCGTCCGGCCGCTGGCAAGTAGCGGGCGAGGCGGGCGACTCCGGAGCGCGTCCGGCGACCTGCCCCTCAGTCGGCCCGCTCGATCTGCGCCTTCCGGTAGCGCACGATGCTCGTGACGAGCTCCGGTGCAAGGGGCTGTTCCGGCGAAAAGCGGATCGTGCCCTTCGAAAGGCTGTAGCCCGCGAGCGCCTCACGATGGGCGTCGATCGCCCCGGGGCTCATCGGAAAGTAGGAGCAATGCTTCCTGGACGCCGCGTAGCCCGCGAGTGGGCGTCCGTCGAGCGTGAAACCCGGCACGCCGTAGGGCATGGCCTCGATGGCGTCCGGCACGGCGGCGGCGATGATCTCCCGCAGCGTCTGCAGCGCCACCCGCTGACCCGTGGGGAGCGCGGCGAGGATCGCGTCGATCCTCTCTGTCGGATCCTGCCTTCCGTGGTCCATTTCGCTCCTCGGATCGGTATCGGGCCTTCAGACTCAAGCCTCGTCGCTCGCCGATGTCAAGCCCACGGTCCGCCTTCGCCGTCCGGACGCCCGGACTCCGGTCGACGGCGCTAGCATCGAGTCGTGTCTCGACTTGCCCACGCGTTCTGGCCGCGCTGGTATCGATTGCTGCGCCGGGCCGATCCCATCATCGCCGCGGCATGGCGACGATTCGGCATCGGCAACGTCGTCCAGGTCATCGTGCCTGGCCGCCGGACCGGCAGATCGCGGATCGTCTACCTGGGCCTGCTGCGGGTCGACGGGCGGGTCTACATCGGTCATCCCGACACCGCCTGCGCGTGGACGTCCAACCTTGACGCAGCAGGCGGTGGGGAGCTCCGCTACCACGACGGCCGCGCCCAGACGTTCCGGGCGACGGTGCTCCCGGCGGGGCCCGAACGAGAAGCCGTGATCCGGGCCACGTTCCGGCAGCACCCCTTCCCGGGCACCGTGCTGTACTGGCTCGCCCGCCGACATATCCGTGCGGTGGGCTGCTTCTACCGGCTCGACGAGCTACGACCTGAACGACCAGGCGCCATCGAACCCTGACCCTCAAGGAGCACGCGATCGAGATGTCACCGAACAACGGCCCGTCGAACGGGGCCGCGATGGACGCGGCCGGCCGCGGACGATGGATCGGACTCGCGATGCTGAGCGTCGGTGTCGCCATGATCATCGTCGACGCGACGATCGTGAATGTCGCGGTCCCATCGATCATCCGCGAGCTGGACCTCGACTCGACCCAGGCGGAGTGGATCAACACGATCTACGCGCTCGTCTTCGCGGCCCTGCTCATCACTCTTGGGCGCCTGGGGGACGTCCTCGGCCGTCGCAGGATGTACCTTGCCGGGCTCGCCCTGTTCGTAGTGGCCTCCATGCTCGCGGGCTTGGCTCCCACGGGCGACGTGCTCATCTTCGCCCGTGTCCTCCAGGGCATCGGCGGGGCGATGATCCTGCCCGCCACGCAGGCGATCCTCAACCAGAACTTCCAGGGTCGCGATCGGGCGATCGCCTTCGGGATCTGGGGATCCGTCATCGGCGGTGTGGCGGCCGTCGGCCCGCTCCTGGGCGGCTTCCTGACGACCTACCTGTCGTGGCGGTGGGCCTTCTTCATCAACCTGCCGGTCGGCCTGCTGGCCATCGCGGGGACGCTCCACTTCATCCGGGAGTCGAAGGAAGAGGGGGCCAGGGTCGGCTTCGATCTCCCGGGCTTCCTCCTGATCACAGCCGGCCTCGGGGCCTTCGTGTTCGGCTTGATCGAGGGCCGCCAGTACGGCTGGTGGACTCCGAACCCGCGTCACCCCTTTGAGGTGCTCGGCTGGACGTGGCCGCTCGAGGCAGTGTCCGTCACGCCGTTCATCCTTGGCTTCGGCCTGCTCGCGCTCGTCCTGTTCGGGCTGGTCGAGACGCGACGGCGGTCCGCCGGCAGGTTCTACCTGTTCGATTTCACCCTGTGGCGCTATCGCGGCTTCCGCTACGGGAACCTGGCCGGCAGCATCGTCTCGCTCGGCGAATTCGGCCTGCTGTTCGCGCTCCCGCTCTTCCTCCAGGGTGTCCTGGGCTACTCTGCGTTCGAAACCGGCCTCGTCTTCCTGGCGCTCGCGGTGGGTGCTTTCTTCGCAGCCCCTGGCGCAGCGACGTTCGCCCGCCGCTACGGGCCACGCTGGGTCGTCACGACCGGGATGGTCCTCGAAGCCGTCGGCATCCTCGCAACGACCCTGCTGATCTCGACCAGCGTCAGCGGCCTTGCACTCGCGATACCGCTGTTCGTCTACGGCATCGGCGTGGGGTTCGCCACCGCTCAACTGACCAGCATCGTCTTGTCCGACGTGCCAGTGGAGCGATCGGGCATCGCGTCCGGAGCCAACTCCACGTTACGCCAGGTCGGCTCGGCCTTCGGCATCGCGATCCTTGGAACGGTCCTGTTCAGCGTCCTCGTGAACGGATCCGCTGATCGGTTCGAGGGGATCCCGCCTCCGGCCGGGATGCCGCCCGCCATCGCCGCACAGATCGGGGAGTTCGTCTCTACGGCACTCGATGCTTCCGCGGGCCAGGCGATCGCTCCTCTGCGCGACGATCCCTCGGCAGTCGCCGACCTGGTCGACCTGCCGGCGGAGGTCACGGCGTTCCTCGGTAGTCCGACCGCCGCATCCGTACTCGAGCCCTACATCACGGTCGCGGAACAGTCGTTCGTGGACGCCACCCGCGCAGCCGGTTTCGTCGCCACCGGTTTCGTCCTGCTCGGCGTCCTCTTCTCGCTCCTCCTACCGAGCTCAGCGCAACGACGCGGAGAGGCGACAGGAGCGTCCTCCGAAGCGGTGACCCACTGATCCCGTGGTGGATCCGCCCTTGCGCTCGTCGATGCCGCGCAGGGCCGAGAAACAGATGGGCCCCGCTCTGAGAGCGGGGCCCATCGGCTGTTCCGCGGGGGTCTCAGGAGGCCGGCACCGGCGCCGTGAACGTCGCATGGACGTCACCGGCCTGCACCGGCGCGTCGAACATGATCACCAGCGTGCGATCGAATCCGATCGCATCGGAGTTCGCGGGTGGGGCCGCCTGATCGAAATCGAGGGCGATCCGTGAGCCATCCCTCGTGATCGTGAGGGCGAGCTCCTCATCGCGGGGAAGACCGACCCAGGTCACGCTGATGGTCGCCGGACCGACATTCTCAACGACCGCGTCCAGCCAGCGCACCGACATCCCGTCGCCTACGCGACCGGAGGCCGCTGTGACGACCGATTCGGTCTGGTCGTCGATGGAAACGGATACGTCATGGTCCGTCGCCACGTCGAGAACGACGAAGAACGGGTCGTTCGCCAGGCCGTCCGTCGGTGCGGCGCTCGGGTCGGAAGACGGTGTCTCGCCCTGGGTGGGCGACGGGGATGGCGCGGCGCCCGGCAGGTCGCCGCCGACGCTGCCTCGCAGCAGGAGGAAGGCGATGACGCTGACGCCGATGATCGCGAATGCCGCCGCGGCGAGGGCTTGGCCGCGGGTGGAAGTGGAGCGGGGCATGATCGTGGTCCTTATTGATGGTGTGACTGCGAGTCCAGTGCGGCTCGTCGTCCCTAGCTCACCATCTCGGGGTCTGGCGCCACACTGTCATCCGTCCACTCCAGCCACCGACGTCGGTCCTGATCTCCCCCACGACCCTGGCCGCCTGCTCCCCCGGGGTGCTCGATCGCCCACCCGGGTGTACGGTTCGGTCATGGCTGATCCGACCTACACCTTCTATCCCGACCTGACCGTCGAGGCCACGGTTCCGCCCCGCGGGATCCACAGCCGGACCCTGTCCGACGAAAACGGGATCGAGCTCGTCCTCTTCGCCCTGGCCGATGGCGAGCGTCTCTCGGAACACGCGGCATCCCGCCCCGCCATCGTCCACGTCCTCTCGGGATCCGGCGCACTCACCGTCGCCGGTGCCTCGCACCCGCTGGAAACCGGGGCGTGGCTGCGGATGCGTGCAGGGACGCCCCATGCCGTCGAGGCTCACTCGGCCCTGGTCTTCGCGCTCTATCTCCTGCCGCGCTAGCCGAGCGGGCTTTCGGTTCGCCCCAGCGCCACGGCCGGTGCCGCCCGCATCCCGTGCCGGAGTCGCGACGGCGAGAGCAACAGGCTGCAGGCGACCAACGCCGTCCCGAGACCGACCAGCAGCCACAGGCTCGCGCCGAAATCGCCGGTCGCGTCGCGCGCCGCTCCCAGGGCGAACGGCCCGAGCGCGGACAGGACGTAGCCGCCCAGCAACATCAGGGCAGCGGCGGCCCCGACCTGCGCCGGCTCGTCGGCGACGTCCAGCGGCAGGGTCAGGACGAGCGGGAACACGGCGCCCAGGGCGAGACCGAGCACCACGATCCACCCGACCGTGAACTCCGGCAGCACGTTGATGCCGACCAGCGCGATCAACGCGAAGACCGCTGAGATCACGAGCTGAAGCCGACGCGTCCCGAGCCGATCGGCGACGAGGGGTACGCCGAGCGTCGTGACCAGTCCGATGCCGTTGAACAGTCCGATCAGGAGGCCGGTCTCGGCCGCCGTCCAGCCACGCTCCACGAGCGCATTCGGCAGCCACGTGACAACCCCGTAGAACTGCAGCGACTGCAGGCCGAAGACGACGACGAGCAGCCACGCGACGCGGCTGCGCCACGGCAGATGCAGGGCTCGCGGCCGCACAGGATGATCGCGGCTGTCGGCGCGCACCAGGACCAGCCACGCGACAAGCGGGCCGAGCGACGCGATCGACACCACCGCCAGTGAACGCTGCCAGTCGCCGTTCGCGGCGAGCGGGACGACGATCGCGGCGGCGATAGCCGACCCGAGCACGATCCCGCCTGCGTAGGCGCCCGTCCCCATGGCACGATGTCGGGGCATGTGCTGCGACACCACCATCGACGGCACGGCGCCGGAGACGCCGATCCCGACCCCGACGCCGAACGTGGCCAGCAACAGCCACTCGACGGACGGCACGACCGCGCGGATGAGTCCGAACCCTGCGATCAGCGCCAGACATAGTGCCAGCGCCGCTCGGGGTCCGAGCCACGCCGCCACGCGCGGCCCGATCGGGGCGAAGATGCCCATGCAGAGCACCGGGATCGTCGTGATCAGACCCGCCACGCCGGCGGGTAGTCCGAGGTCCTCGCGGATGAACGGGAGCAGCGGACCGATCGCCAGCAGCTGCGGCCGCAGGGCAACCGACGCCAGGAACAGGCCCGCCACCACGGTCAGGGGCACGGGGCGACGGGCTGGCTCACGGTTCGTCTGCATGTCCGGCACCCGCGCACGCTACCGGAAGCGGCGGTCGGCCGTCCGGCGCCCGACGCAGCGCCTAGGGATCGAGTGACATCTCCATCGCCGCCGTCCTGGTCGCCGATCATATCTCCTGGACCCCAGGTTGCCGGAGACGTTCGACCTGGTCGCCTAGACCGAGCCACCCAGACCGGTGAACCGCCCATCCGCCGCGCGCCGGACATGCTGGACCGCCACGATCGCTTTGCGCTCGATCGGCCCGTAGA
>Ga0224500_10002325_pt1 | contig 10286 bp, 8 predicted proteins | sample SF_Oct11_sed_USG_FD_168126 | JGI IMG/M metagenome (GOLD analysis project Ga0224500, IMG submission 168126) | Sediment microbial communities from San Francisco Bay, California, United States - SF_Oct11_sed_USGS_4_1 | ecosystem: Environmental > Aquatic > Marine > Sediment | place: USA: California...
GGGACTGTCGATCTACAACCAGAAGACGCAGGAGTTCGAGTTCCGCCCGGGACCGATCATGAGCCAGGTGGTGCTGGCCGACGAGATCAACCGTGCCACGCCGAAGACGCAGTCGAGCCTCCTCGAATGCATGGAGGAGCGTCAGGCCACGATCGACGGCGTCACGCACCCGATGCCCGACCCGTTCTTGGTCATCGCCACCCAGAACCCGATCGAGTACGAGGGCACGTTCGCGCTGCCGGAGGCCCAGTTGGACCGGTTCATGCTGCGCATCCGACTCGGGTACCCACAGCCGATCGAGGAGATCGTCATCCTCGATGAGCAGAAGCGGACCCACCCTCTCGAGGAGCTCGCCGAGGTCCTGGCGGCGGAAGACCTGCGTGACCTGCAGCGTGCCGTCAGGGAGATCTACGTCGATCCTACGGTCGCCGACTACATCGTGCGGATCGTGAATGCGACCCGGCATCACCCGGACGTCTATCTCGGCGCATCGCCGCGCGGCTCGATCGCGCTATACCGGGCCGGGCAGGCCCTGGCAGGATTGCTCGGCCGCGACTACGTCATCCCGGACGACATCAAGGCCCTCGCCGAGCCGGCCCTGGCCCATCGCCTGATCATCAAGACCAGCTCGACCATCCACGATGTGCAGTCGGGCCAGGTGGTGCGCGAGATCCTGGACGCGACGCCGATCGAGGGGATCCGTCCGACGGGTGGGGGTCCCCGGGAGGTGACTCCGGCAACGCCGGCTGCTACCACCGCGACCGGGACCTGACGCTCGGGTCGCTCCGCCGACGCGGACACCACACGACGGGACTACTGCGATGATCCGACGACTCCAGGCACTGGCCGTGGCCACCATCCTGGTGGTCGCCGCGTTCTCGACCGGCCTGCCCTTCCTCTTCTACCTGCTCTACCTATCCATCCTCGTGGTCGGCGGGTCGTACGTGATGGTGCGACTGGGCCTGTCCGATCTCGAGGCCGGATATGCAGTGAGCCAGCTGCACGGCCACGTGGGCGACAGACTCCGCGTCACCTACACACTGCGCAATAGCAGTCGCATCCCGAAACCTTGGCTGGAGGCGCACAACCCGACGACGATGCCCGGTGGTCTGCCGGGGCGGGCCATCGGCCTCGGTTCGCGCAGCGAGCGTTCGTGGCTGATCCGCGCTCCCTTGACCCGGCGTGGCCATTTCCGGATCGAGCCACTGCACATCCGCACCGGCGATCCGTTCGGGTTCTTCGAGGCGGCGGCCACGGTCGGGCAGGGAGTGAGCGTCGTCGTGTACCCGCGGCTGGAGCCGATCCCGATGTGGCGTCTGCCGTCGGCCAACCTGGAAGGTAGTCACGCCTTACCGGAGCGGACGCTTCAGACGACGCCGCTCGCGATGACCGTCCGGCCGTACGCACCTGGCGACAGCATGAACCGCATCCACTGGCGATCGACCGCCCGCCATGGTGAGATCCAGGTCAAGGAATTCGACCTCGAGCAGACCGCCGACGCCTGGATCATCCTGGACCTGGAACGCGGCATCCAGGCGGGTCGCGGCGATGAGTCCACGACCGAAGCCGCCATCCGGGCCGCAGCGGCCGTCGCGGACAAGGCGCTCGGAGAGAATCGCGCGGTCGGGATGACGATCAATGCCGCGCGGACCGCCTACCTGCCCGCCGACCGCGGCGGCCGTCAGCACCAGAAGATCATGCAGCTCCTCGCCGCCGTAGAGGCCGATTCATCGACGCCGCTGGTGGAGACGCTGGTGGGGTCGGTGGGTCGCCTTCGACGTGGGATGACGGCGGTCATCATCACCGCTTCGCTCGAGCCTGCCTGGGTCCGTCCGCTCGCCGCCCTTCGCGCTCGGGGTGTCGCGTGCGTCGTCATCTCCCTCGACGCCGCGGCCTACGAACGAGCCGTTGCGGTCGCATCAGCGGACGCGCACGGCGGGGCTCCGCTCGCTGATGGACCTGTCTCGGACGCCGAGACCAAGCGCGCGCGCGCGCTCCGTCACGCGCTGGCCGAGTACGAGTTGAAGTCCTTTACCGTCACGCCGGGCAAGCCGCTCGGGGAGATCCTCGCAGGATGAGTGTCGTGCTTCCGTCCGGCCGGCGGATCCCGCTCGCGCCACCCGAGGGCTGGCTGTCGCTCGGCCTCGTGCTGCTGTTGTGCCTGTCTTTGGCCTGGTCATTGGACGACGCTCGCCTCGTCCTGGCGCGCGACGAGTACACGGATTTCCTGACCTGGACGGCGATCGGAGGCGTGGCTGCCGGGTTCCTCGGTGCCATCGTCGGCTGGGGCCGCTGGCGGACCTATGCCATCGGTGCCATCTTCGCCGCGCTGTTGACGCCGCTGTTCGTCGGCAGCGTCATGAGCCCGGAGGGTGGCCCCCTGGCGGTCCTGTTCCGGCAAGCGGCGGAGGCCGCGGTCGAGGCCTGGCGAGACCTCATCGTGCTGAACCGCCTGTCGACGCCGGAGTACGGCCATCACCTGCTCGTCCTGGGGCTCCTCGTGTGGGGTTCGTCGATGTTCGCGAGCTTCGCGGCGTTCGGACACCGCCGGCCACTCAACGCGATCCTGCTGATCGGAGTGCTGCTCGTCGGGAACATGGCCTACACCGTCCGCGACCAACTGCCCTATCTCGTGCTCTACTCACTGGCCGGCCTGTTCCTGCTCATCCGATTCCACACCTTCGAGGAGCAGAGCGACTGGATCCGACGGAGGATCGGAGATCCGTCGGCCATCGCCGGGCTATACCTGCGCGGCGGGACGATCTTCATCGTGTTCGCGGTGCTGGGGTCGATCCTCCTGACGAACATCGCGTCATCCGCGCCGCTCGCCACGGTCTGGTCGGGAATGGGTGGCCGGATCATCGAGTGGTCGCAGTTCCTCCAGCGGTTCCTGCCGGAGTCGGGAACCGGGCGCTCGATCGGTCCGTCGTTCGGGTCATCGGTCCGTATCGGCAGCGTCTGGACGACGAGCGACGGTCTCGCCCTGACCTGGGAGACAGCTCCGGGCGAGACCGCGCGTCCGTACCTGGCGGCCGTAACCTACGACGTCTTCAGGCTGGACGGATGGCGGGTCGGCGAGACGAACGGCGTGCGCCGGGAATCGGATGAGGAACTCCTGGCCGAAACCGGCGACGAGCTCGCGCCCGACGGCCGGCGCGAGATGGTCATGCAGATCGCCCCGGCGCTTTCACGCTCGGTCGTGTTCGCACCGGCGGTCCCGCTGCGCATCGGCCAGCCGGTCACGGTCCAACTCGTCGGCGCGGAGGGCTACCTGGCGATCGTCGAGCGCGAGACGACGGACGCCCCGTACGCGATCACGGCCCTGGTGCCGGCCGAGGAGGAGGATGGCGGTCCGACCAAGGAACGATTACGGGCAGCCGGCCGCGACTATCCGGCGGGAATGTTGGAGATCTACGGCCGAGCCGCGGTCCCGCCCGGGACGTTCGACACGCCGGAATCGCGAGCCCTGCTGGACGACATCGTCGCTCGAGCGGGCGACAACCCGTATGACCTCGCGGCCGAGATGGTCCGGACACTCCAGGATCCCGCGCGATTCGTCTACGACTCGGATATCAGCGACGTCCCCTGCGATGATCTCTCGGTCGTCGATTGCTTCGCGGTCTATGGGCGTGGATTCTGCGAGTACTACGCCACGACGATGGCGATGATGTTGCGCGAGCTCGATATCCCGGCTCGATACGTGGAGGGGTTCCTGCCGGGCACGCGCGACCCCGCCACCGGCGTGACACGAGTGATCAACTCCGATTCCCATGCCTGGGTCCAGGTGTATTTCCCCGGACACGGCTGGATCGACTTCGACCCGACCGGCGGAAGCCGCGCCGAGCTGGCGCCGCTGCCCTCGGGCCGCCCGGAGCCGAGCGGTGCTCCCGGCGCCTCGGCCGATGCCAGCCGAGGCCCGCGCCCCGACCCGACGATCCGCGACATCGATGAACCCGGTGGGAGCATCATCGGCGGCCCGGGCGATCCGCGCGGCCAGGCCGGTCCGCTGATCGTGGTCGCCATCCTGTTGACGATCGTATTCGCGGCATTCGCGCTCGTGGCATGGCGGCGAGGTCCGCGAGGACCGGTCTCGGCAGACGGCGCCTACGGCATGGTCACCCGGTTCGCCTCGCGGTTCGGCTTTGCCCCGCGTCCCAACCAGACCGTCTATGAGTACGCTGGATCGCTCGCCGATGTCCTGCCCGAAGCCCGTCCCGAACTGGAACTCGTGGCCGATGCCAAGGTGGAGGTTGCCTACGGCGGCCAGGGCCTCCGGGAAGATCGGCTCGCGGCCCTGGGGGCCGCGCAGCGTCGTCTGCGCACCAGCCTTCTGCGGCTGGTCCTGCTACGAGGTCGCCGCCGGAATCGACGCGCCTAGCTCGGCATCAGCGGGATCACGTTCGTCGATCTCGCGCCGTGCTCAGAGCGCTCCGCTGCGGCTGCGGGCCTCCTGGGCCTCGACGGCCTCCTCGTCGAGCAGGGTTGCCAGGTGCCCGGTCAGGTTGTGGGCGCGAACGACCGGTTGTCCACCGCGGAACTCGATGACCGTGATCGCACACAGGTCCATCGTCCACATCCAGAAGCGCTCGAGCGGGAGCTCGAACAGGGTCAGCAGCGCGATCTTGAATACTCCGTCATGGCCGACGAGTATCGACCAGGGGTGATCGGCCGGGAGCTCGGCGTAGCCGGGCACCTGATCGCGGTCCCGCGTCCCGGGTGTTCCCGCGGCAGCAAGGCGCGCAAGCAGCCGTTCAAGGGCCGGTCGCGTGCGCCTGGCGACCTGTGCGAGCGACTCGCCGCCGGGGGCCCAGACCTCGGTCGGCCGGCGCCGCCAGATCGCCAGCTCCGCCGAGTAGCGCTGGGCGATCTCGTCCCGGTGCAGGCCCTCCCATGCGCCCTGCCCGATCTCACGGAACCCGTCGTCCGGACGCAGCGGCGGGATGGGGGAGCCGAGCGTCGTCGATCCGGCCATGGCGCGAGCGATGGCATCGGCCGTCTGGCTCGTGCGCTGCAGCGGGGAGTGGATGAGCTCCAGTGGGACACCGGTTGGGACCGGGAGCGCAGGACGCTCGTGCGGCTCCGCGAGACGCCGCGCCACCATGTCCGCCTGGCGGAGGCCCAGGGGGCTGAGAGGGGTCTCGGCCTGCCCCTGGAACCGACCCTCCACGATGTACTCGGACTCCCCGTGGCGGACGAGGACCAGGGTCGCGTCGAGGCCGGGGGGCACGATCCCGTTCTGCGCGTCGTCGGGGGCGCTCAATGCTCGGATCCCAGCCGGATGGTCCAGAGGTCCAACACGGCCTCCTGGTTCCTGATCGCCGACTCCACCTCCGGCGGGATGTCGTCGTCGAGGGCGAGCACCATCAGGGCATCCTCGCGGGGACGGGACCGAGCCAGGTGCATGGCGCTGATGTTCACGTCCGCCTCGCCGAGCATCGCGCCGATGCGCCCGACCATGCCCGGCCGGTCACGGTGACGGCTGATCAGCATGACATCGGCCGGTGCCATGTCGAGCCGGTAGTCCCCCAGGCGGGTGAGCCTCGACTCCCCACCGGCGACGGTTCCGGCGACGGCGAGGTGATGGCCATCCCGAGGATCGGAGGTGAGCGTGAGTTGCGCCGAGAACGCGCCTGCGTCGGGTGTCTTGCGCTCGACGACGGTGATGCCGCGCGCCTTGGCGAGCGCGCCCGCATTGACGAGATTGACCCGCTCGGTCGTGGTCGTCTCGAGCATGCCGCGCAGCACGGCAGCCGTCAGTGGCGACGCGTCGTAGTCGGCCAGCTCGCCCGCGATCTCGAGCGTGAGGGTGTGGACACCACCCCGTGAGAATTGGGCGAAGAACTGGCCGAGGACCTCGGCGAGCGGCAGGTAGGGGGCGATGGCGCGGGCGGTCTCCGGCGTGAGCAGGGGGGCATTGACCGCGTAGCGCGCGCTCTTACCGTCGAGGACGTCCAGCACCTGGGCAGCGACTTCCTCTGCGACGAGGACCTGGGCCTCGGCCGTGGAGGCTCCGAGGTGCGGGGTCAGGAGGGTGTTCGGCGCGCCGAGTAACGGTGAATCGGTCGGCGGCTCATGCTCGTAGACGTCGATCCCGGCGCCGCCGAGGTGGCCTGATCCCAGGGCCTCGGCCACCGCTTCCTCATCCACGATCCCGCCGCGGGCGACGTTGAGCACGATCGAGCCGGGCTTGAGGCGGGCGATCGCCTCACGACCGATCAGGCCGCGCGTGGCGCGCGTGAGGGGCACGTGGACGGTCACCACGTCGGCTCGCTCGAGCATCGTGTCGAAGTCGACCAGTTCCACGCCGTGGTTGGCGGCCTGCTCGGCGGTGACGAACGGATCCACGCCCAGCACCACCATCTCCATCGCCCGGGCGCGGACGGCGATCGCCTGGCCGATCTTGCCGAGCCCGATGATGCCGAGCGTCCGGCCACGGAGCTCGAGGCCGGTGAACTGGGTGCGCTTCCACTCGCCGCGGCGCACCGATGCGTCGGCCGGCGCGATCTTTCGAGCGACCCCGTACAGGAGGGCGAGTGTATGTTCGGCGGCAGCGATCGTGTTCCCGGTCGGGGCGTTGACGACGGTGACCCCGGCGCGCGTCGCGGCGTCCAGGTCCACGTTGTCGACGCCCACCCCGGCTCGGCCGATGACCACCAGCCGGGTGCCTGCAGCGATCATCTGGGCGTCCACCTGGACCTGGCTGCGGACGATCAGGGCGTCGTAGTCGGGCAGCAGTGCCGCCAGCTCCTCGCGCGTGCTGCCGATCCGCTCGTCCACCTCGTGATGGCTTGCGAGCAGGTCGATTCCCTCGCGCGCCACCGATTCCGCGACCAGGATCCTCACGCGGGCATTCCCGCGGAGGCGCGAGCCCCGATGCCATACGAGGCAAGGCCCGCTGCCTGGGCGGCGGCCACGGCCGCCCCGGGCTCCACGGTCCGGCCCGCGTTGATCGAGGCGATCTCGAGGGTGCTGAACGCCCCGAGGATCTCCTCCAGCGTGACCGAGCCCAGATGGCCGACCCGGAAGACCTTGCCGGCGAGCTTGCCTTGGCCGCCGGCCAGGACGACGCCGCTGCGCTTGACCTCGCCGTTGAATGCCTTCCAGTCGAGGCCCTCAGGTACGACCGCCGCGGTGACGGTTCGCGACGCGTGGCGCGGGTCGGCGAAGAGTTCGAAGCCGAGGGCGACGAGCCCGGCACGGGTCGCGGCTGCGCAGGCCTCGTGGCGGGCGAAGACGGCGTCGGCTCCCTCCTGGTCCATGAGACGCAGTCCCTCGTCGACCTGGTACGCCACGGCCACGGCCGGGGTGAAGGGCGTCTGGCCGCTCGCGGCGGAATCCCGATGCGCCCGCAGATCCAGGTAGAAGCGCGGCATGGTCGCCCTCTCCATCGCCGCCCAGGCGCGCGGCGAGGCAGCGACCATGGCCAGCCCCGGTGCCGCCATCCAGGCCTTCTGGGATCCCGTCACGACGACGTCCACGCCCCAGGCGTCCATCTCGAACGGGACCGCGCCGAGGGCCGACACGCTGTCGACCAGGATCAGGGCCTCGGGGGCCTCCTCTCGAACGGCAGCCGCCAGGTCCGCGATCGGGTTCATCACGCCCGTGGAGGTCTCGTTGTGGGTGAGCAGGACGGCCCTGGCGTCCGGCATCGCCCGGAGTCGCTCGCGGATCTCCTCGGCGACGGCCGCGTAGCCCCACTCCGCATCGACCTTCGTCACGTCGGCGCCGAAGATCCCGGCGATCTTGGCGAACCGATCGCCGAACGAGCCGATGGAGACACCCAGGACCCGATCGCCCGGCGAGAGCACGTTGACGATGGCCGCTTCGAGGCCGCCCGAACCGGCCGCGGTGAGGATCGCCACATCGCTGCTCGTGCCGAAGTAGGGCTTCATCCCGGTCAGGATGCGCTCCAGCATCGCGGCGAACTCCGGTCCGCGGTGGTTGATCATCTGTCGGCCGCCGGCCACGCGGACGCTGGGCGGCAGGGCCGTCGGGCCGGGGATGCGAAGGTTCGGTTCGAATCGATCCACGGGGCAGCTCTCCTGGATTGGGCGGTACTTGGGCGTTCGCGCCGGCCGAGGGACAGCACCGATGGTGCCATGGGTTGACGTCGACCATCCACCGTGTCATATATGCCAGCCTATGACGCACCGCACGACGATCCTCATGGACCCTGACCTGCTTGACCGGCTCGGGCGGTTCGCCTCCCGATCGCGGACGACCAAGACCGCGGTCATCGCGGCCGCCGTCGAGGCCTACCTGGCCGACCACGACGTGAAGCGGGAGGTCGCCTTCGTCGGCGTCGGCGAGAGTTCCCACGGTCGACTGTCGCTGGACGGGCGGCGCATCGCCCAGCGTGTGGCTGGTCGGCGCGAGCCTCCGGGCTGACCGAGTCGGGGGCGCGATGGCGATCTTCCTGGATGGGTCCGCGGTGCTCGCAGCGGCGGACCGAGCGGATCTCAACCATGTGGCGGCGGCAGACTGGTTCGCCCGAACCACGGAACCGCTCCTGCTCGGCGCGCTGACCCTGGGCGAGCTCGACCTCCTGTTGCAGCGCGAGCTGGGTCCGCCCGCGACGATGGCGGTCCTGAAGTCCATCGCGGACGGATCCGTGCGCATCGTGACACCCACCGAGCGCGACCTTGCGCGCGCGGGAGAACTGCTCACGGAGTCGGCCGAACATCGCCCGCAGTTGGCTGATGCCGTCCTCGTCGCCACCGCCGAGCGTCTTGGGGTTCGCCGTATCGCGACATTCGACCGTCGGCCGATCGCGGTCTTTCGGCCGCGCCACGTCCGGGCATTCGACCTCGAACCGTGATGTTCGTCCGGGACGTCGCGGGTCGGCACCCGACCGTCTCAACGGCCGCTTCTGGGGCGTCATGACCCTGTGACCAGACGACCTGATCGCCACGGCCGCCTTCGCCCCATCGTCCTCGTCGCGGTCTCGCTCGCGGTGGTCATCGGCATGTCCGGGATCATCGCCGTCGCGACGAATACGATGGGAGCTGGCGATCGCTGGGGCTCCGTCCTCGCCCGCGTCGATCGATTCCTCGCCGGTCCGGTGCCTGATCGTGTGACTCTCGGGACCGTCCGGGTGACGGAGCCACCCGCCGCACCGGTGACCCCGCCCCCCGTCGTGACCGAGGTTCCGGACGCCGCCTCCGCCGATCCGGGGCCGACGGCCGAGCCGTCCACGGCCCCGGCTGCCACGCCGACCCCGACCCCTGAGCCGGTCCGGCGACCGACCGACGTCGCGATCGACACCGACCCCGAGTCCATATTCGTGTCGCAGGCGCACAAGGACTGGTGTGCCGTGGCCGGCACGCAGATGGTCCTCGCCGCGCTCGGCCTGGTCGACACGTCCAGGGCGACCCAGAACGAGATCGCAGGCGGCATCCGCGGCTGGGAGTCGCGTCAGGACAGTCGCAATGGCGGGTGGGGTCCGGCGGCGATGGCCCTCGCGCTCGACGACTATGGCGCGCCCGGGTACGAGATCCGCGGCTTCGAGACGCGCCAGGGGGCCCTCCGGGACGCGGCCCGAACGATCCAGGCGACGGAGTCGCCGGTCATCCTCCTGGCGTGGCGGGGTGCGCACACCTGGGTCATGACCGGGTTCCGCGCCGATGCCGATCCGACGGTCTTCCGAGACGCGCACATCGATGGGGCCTACATCCTGGATCCGTGGTACCCGAGAGTGTCATCGATCTGGGGTCGGTCGGATCCTGCCGGGACCTTCCAGGATGAAGCCGAGATGACCCGGAACTTCCTGCGCTGGAGGCGGCCGGAGGGTCGCTACCCGGACCGCGACGGGCTGTACATCACGGTCGCTCCGACGATCCCCGTCAACCCGTCCTGATCGTTTCTGGGAAGCGCCGCACACGATCGCCGAGTACCAGGATGAGCAGCACCAGGCGGATCGAGCCGCCGAGCGTGAACGCCGCGGGTATGGCCAGGACGCCCAGCGCATCGAGCAGCAGCTGCGTCGCCACGATGGTGACGGCGAATCCGACCAGGGACGCGGCGACCTGCAGCAGGGTGTGGTGGGTGGCGTAGATCGCGCGGCTCAGGAGGTGCCCCAGGCTCTCGAGGGGAACCGACAGGGCGAACACGGACAGCACCGCGGCCGTCCGACGTACCGCCTCTTCGTCAAACCGCCCGCCACCGAGCAGAACATCGATCGCGACGGGTCCCACGACGATGAGCCCCAGGGCCGCGACGGACGTGACGGCGCCCACCGTCACCGCGTTCGCGCCGACCATCCGGACGAATGCGCGTCGGTCCGGAGC
>Ga0224500_10002326_pt1 | contig 10279 bp, 21 predicted proteins | sample SF_Oct11_sed_USG_FD_168126 | JGI IMG/M metagenome (GOLD analysis project Ga0224500, IMG submission 168126) | Sediment microbial communities from San Francisco Bay, California, United States - SF_Oct11_sed_USGS_4_1 | ecosystem: Environmental > Aquatic > Marine > Sediment | place: USA: California...
TGGCCGTACCGTCGGCGCCGGCGTCGTAGCCAAGATCATCGAGTAAGGAATTATGGCAACCAATCAGAACATCAGAATCCGCCTCAAGGCGTTCGATCACCGCTTGATCGACAACTCGGCACGCGAGATCGTGGACACCGCCAAGCGCACCGGCGCGACGGTCAAGGGCCCGATCCCGCTGCCAATGAAGAAGGAGCGTTTCACGATCCTGATCTCTCCCCATGTCAACAAGGACGCCCGGGATCAGTACGAGATCCGCACCCACAAGCGTCTTATGGATATCGTCGATCCGACGGACAAGACCGTCGACGCCCTGATGAAGCTCGAGCTTCCGGCGGGCGTGGACGTGCAGATCAAGCTGAATTGAGCCGCCGGCGGGCCAATGGCCCGCCGGTTGGTCTCGCCGTACGCGGAAATCGGACGCCTTGCCGGCGCCGGTTTCCGGCGAACGGTGTGGCAATAACGGCTTGTACCCGTAACTTGTTGATTTGGAAGAGCTTGCAAGCCGCGCAAAAAAGACGCACAAATCGCCCCAAACGACTTGTATTGCGGGCGCTTCGTCGTATAATTGCGGGCTCGCTGGATTTGGCCGGACCGGGAGTCGGCCAGATCTCTTAAGAAACACTCAGTCGCCAGGCAACCGAGGGCGACACGGCAAATCCCGGAACTGCCGGAACGGTCGGATGACCGCACCGGAGCTTAGGGTCAGCCCCAGAGCATCGAGAGCAACGCTCTCCGCAATGGCTGGCCCTTTCGCGTGTCTGAAGGAATCGCCCTTTCGGGTGTCCTCCCCCGGACAACGAATAGACAGCGGTCGCCAATCGAAGTGGCCGCAGTGAAGATTTTGAGTTGAGTATGGCGCTGGCCAATCGCAGTCAGCGTGAGGTTTTTGAGATGACGATGGGTCTTGTTGGCCGCAAGTGCGGCATGACGCGTGTCTTCACGGAGGACGGTATTTCGATACCGGTGACCGTGATCGAGGCACAACCGAACCGAATCACCCAGGTGAAAACTCTGGAGACGGATGGCTACCGCGCGCTGCAAGTCGCAGCGGGCAGCCGCAAGGCGTCCCGGGTTTCCAAGCCTGAAGCCGGCCACTTCGCAAAGGCGAAGGTAGAAGCCGGCGACCTTATCACCGAGTTCCGGCTCGATGACGCCGACAGCGGCGAATTCGCCCCCGGGACTGAGCTGAAGGTCGACCTGTTCGAAGCAGGTCAGAAGGTCGACGTAGTCGGCACCTCAATCGGTAAAGGCTTTGCCGGTACCGTAAAGCGCCATAACTTCCGGATGCAGGACGCAACGCACGGCAACTCGCTGTCGCATCGTGCCCCCGGCTCGATTGGTCAGAACCAGTCGCCGGGTCGCGTCTTCAAGGGCAAAAAGATGTCCGGCCAGATGGGTAACGTGCGTCGTACCGCACAGAACCTCGAGGTCGTGCGCGTCGACGCCGAGCGCAATCTGCTGCTGGTCAAGGGTGCTGTCCCTGGCCATCGCGGCGGTCGCGTCATCGTGCGGCCTTCGGTCAAGGGCAGGAACAAGAAGTAAGGGGCGCGACGATGAAGTTGAAACTCCAGGGTCAGGGTTCGGTTGACGTGGCAGACGCCGCGTTCGGCGTGGACTACAACGAGGCCCTCGTACACCAGGTCGTCACGGCCTACCTCGCTGGCTCGCGTTCGGGCACGAAAGCGCAGAAGAATCGCGCAGCAGTGCGCGGCGGCGGCACGAAGCCCTGGCGCCAGAAAGGCACCGGTCGCGCGCGTGCGGGAACCATTCGCAGTCCGATCTGGGTTGGTGGTGGCCGCACCTTTGCGGCGACGCCCCGCAGCTACGACCAGAAGGTGAACAAGAAGATGTATCGGGCTGCGTTGCGCTCGATGCTGTCGGAGCTCGTTCGCCAGGAGCGTGTCGTGATCGTCAAGGAACTGACGCTCGAGGCACCGAAGACGAAGCTGCTGGCTGCCAAGCTGAAAGAGCTCGAGCTGGATAACGTATTGATCCTGAACGAAGCCTTCGATGAGAACGTGTTCCTCGCTGCGCGCAACCTGCAGAACGTCGGTATTTGCGACGTCGGCTCGATGGACCCGGTTGTATTGATTCGCTTCGAGAAGGTGCTGGTGACGCTGCCGGCGCTGAAGCTGATTGAGGAGCGCCTGTCATGAGTGCAATTGCGCACCAGGAAAAATTGATGACCGTGATTCGCGGTCCGCATCTTTCGGAGAAGGCGCACCTGGTTGCCGGCAAGAACCAGGTTGTTCTCAAGGTTCGCAAGGACGCCACGAAGAAAGAGATTCAGCAGGCCGTCGAGTTGCTTTTCGAAGTCAAGGTCGAAGGTGTGCAGGTCGTCAACGTGAAGGGCAAGACGAAGCGCTTCCAGATGACGCGCGGACGCCGCAATGACTGGAAGAAGGCCTACGTAAGGCTGGCTGAAGGGAGCTCTGTAGAAGAGTTCTTCGGCGGGGAATAAGGGTTACAGATCATGTCACTGCATAAAGCCAAACCGACATCAGCCGGACGCCGCTTTGTAGTCGCCGTGAAAACGGCAGAACTGCACAAGGGCAAGCCGTACGAGCCGCTGGTCGAGAAGAAGAACGCCAAGGGCGGTCGCAACAACTACGGTCGCATCACCGTCCGTCATCAGGGTGGCGGCCACAAGCAGCGCTATCGCATCGTTGACTTCAAGCGCGACAAGGACGGCATCGTCGGCGTTGTCGAGCGCCTGGAATACGATCCGAATCGCAGCGCTCACCTGGCCCTGATCAAGTATGCCGATGGCGAGCGTCGCTACATCATCGCGCCGAAGGGCGTGCGTGCCGGCTCCGAAATCATGAGCGGCGAAGAATCGCCGATCAAGGTCGGCAACACGCTGCCGCTGCGTTCGATCCCGGTTGGTACGACGGTTCATAACGTCGAAATGAAGCCGGGCAAGGGTGGCCAGCTCGTTCGCTCTGCCGGCGCCTCGGCGCAGCTCGCGGCGCGCGAGGGTGCCTACGCAACGCTGCGTCTTCGGTCCGGCGAAATGCGCAGGATTCACGTTGACTGCCGCGCCACGGTTGGCGAGGTCGGTCACGGCGAGCACAACCTGAGAAAGTTCGGCAAGGCTGGCGCAAAGCGCTGGAGAGGCGTACGGCCCACCGTTCGTGGTGTCGCGATGAACCCGGTCGATCACCCGCACGGTGGTGGTGAAGGCCGTACCTCGGGCGGTCGCCACCCGGTTACCCCGTGGGGCAAGCCGACCAAGGGCGCGAAGACGCGCGCCAACAAGCGTACCGATAGCATGATCGCTCGCGGTCGCAAGCGTAAGTAAAGGATCTGGAAGATGCCGCGTAGCGTAAAGAAAGGCCCGTTCGTCGATAACCATCTGGCGAAAAAGGTGGCTGAAGCAGCAAAGAAGAATGATCGTCGCCCGATCAAGACCTGGTCGCGTCGGTCGATGGTACTGCCGGACATGGTTGGACTGACCATTGCCGTCCATAACGGGCGCCAGCATGTACCGATTCTTATTTCCGAGAACATGGTCGGCCACAAGCTCGGTGAGTTTGCGCTGACCCGGACTTTCCGTGGTCACTCCGGTGACCGGAAAACGAAGTAAGGCGAAGGAGTAAGGGTCCATGCAAGTAGCAGCAACGCTCAGGTTCGCCCGTATCTCGCCGCAGAAATGCCGCCTGATGGCCGACGCCATCCGTGGCAAGTCTGTGGACGAGGCTCTGCGGACGCTGACTTTCTCGCCGAAGAAGAGCGCACGCATCGTGAAGAAAGTACTGGAGTCGGCTGTCGCCAACGCCGAGCACAATCACGGTGCCGATATTGACGAGCTGAAGGTCGCGACCATCGAGGTCAACGAAGCGCCGACGTTTCGTCGTTTCCGCGCCCGTGCAAAGGGCCGCGGCGCGCGAATCATCAAGCGGAGCAGCCACATCACGATCCGGGTAGGCGACGAGTAATGGTCACGGATCTCAAGATCACCTCGCTGATTAGGTGGGAGACGAGTAAGTAATATGGGTCAGAAAGTACATCCGACAGGTATTCGCCTCGGCATCGTCAAGGAATGGGCCTCCAAGTGGTACGCCGATTCCAAGACTTTCCCCGAGTATGTTCGTACCGACCACCAGCTGCGTGTCTTCATCAAGGAGAAGCTGAAAGACGCTTCGGTGAGTCGCATTACGATCGAGCGTCCGGCGAAAAAGGCCAACATTACGGTCCACACGGCACGTCCGGGTATCGTGATCGGCAAGAAGGGCGAGGACATCGAGAAGCTCCGCTACGAAGTTGCGAAGATGATCGGAATGAACATCCAGGACGTGCGGATCAATATCAGCGAAGTGCGCAAGCCCGAGCTTGATGCACAGCTGGTGGCCGAAGGAATCGCGCAGCAGCTGGAGCGTCGTGTGATGTTCCGCCGCGCAATGAAGCGTGCAGTGACGAACACGATGCGCGTTGGTGCCGAAGGCGTGAAGATCAAGGTCGGTGGCCGTCTGAACGGTGCTGAAATCGCTCGTTCCGAGTGGTACCGGGAAGGTCGCGTGCCGCTGCATACGCTGCGTGCGGACATCGACTACGGTTTTGCCGAGGCACGCACGACGTACGGCGTGATCGGCGTGAAGGTATGGATTTTCAAGGGCGAGGTCTTTGACAAGCCCGAGGCAGTTGCGGCAGAGCCTGCTGAAGCTGCTGCTGGCGCGCGTTCGTAAGAGCGTACGTAAACCGGGAAGCAGAAGATGTTACAACCAAAACGGACAAAATTTCGCAAGCAGATGAAGGGCCGCAACCGCGGTCTGGCGCAGCGCGGTAGCGACGTGTCATTCGGCGAGTACGGTCTGAAGGCTGTCGAGCGCGGTCGGCTCACGGCGCGCCAGATCGAAGCGGCACGTCGTGCGATGACGCGCCACATCAAGCGCGGCGGCAAGATCTGGATTCGGGTCTTCCCGGACAAGCCGATCACCACGAAGCCGCTTGAGGTTCGTCAGGGTAAGGGTAAGGGCAACGTCGAGTACTGGGTCTGTCAGATCCAGCCTGGTCGTGTCCTGTATGAAATGGAAGGCGTAACGGAAGAAATTGCACGTGAGGCGTTCCGCCTGGCTGCAGCCAAGCTTCCTTTCGCCACGAAGTTTGTAGCGCGGCAGGTGATGTAATGAACGTAGCGGATCTCCGTCAGAAAACGGTGGATGAGCTCAACCAGGAGCTGGTTGCGCTGCGCCGTGAGCAATTCAACCTTCGCATGCAGCATGCGACTGGCGAACTCGCGCATAACCATGAGCATGGCCGCGTACGGAAGGACATCGCACGCATCAAGACCGTGATCAACGAGAAGGCGCGGGCAGCAGCGGGTGAACAGAAATGAGTGAAGAGAAAAAGATCAAGCGCACGCTGGTTGGCCGTGTCGTCAGCAACAAGATGGATAAGACCGTCTCCGTCGCTATCGAACGCCTGATCAAGCATCCTGTGTACGGCAAGTACATTCGTCGTACGGGCAAGGTTCTCGCGCACGACGCTGCGAACGAGTGCCGGGAAGGTGATCGCGTTGAAATCGCCGAGTGCCGCCCGATCTCGAAGAACAAATCCTGGTCTGTCGTCAACGTCGTTGAACGCGCGCCGGACACCACCAACACTTAGGGTTCAGTCATGATTCAGATGCAGACAGTCCTGGACGCAGCCGATAACTCCGGTGCTCGCCGCGTGCAGTGCATCAAGGTACTTGGCGGATCGAAGCGCCGCTATGCCGGCGTGGGCGACATCATCAAGGTGAGCGTCAAGGACGCTATCCCGCGCGGTAAGGTCAAGAAGGGCGAGGTTTACAATGCCGTCGTCGTTCGTACCCGCAAAGGCGTGCGCCGCAAAGATGGGTCGCTGATTCGTTTCGATGGCAATGCCGCTGTTCTTTTGAACGCGCGCCTCGAGCCGATCGGCACGCGTATTTTTGGCCCGGTCACGCGCGAGCTGCGTACCAGCCAGTTCATGAAGATTATTTCACTGGCTCCTGAGGTGCTCTAAGTGAACAAGATCAAGAAAGGCGACGAGGTCATCGTAAAGACCGGCAAGGACAAGGGCCGCCGCGGCACCGTTATCCAGGTGTTTCCGGATGGCCGTATCCTGGTCGAAGGTGTGAATCTCGCCAAGAAGCATATCAAGCCGAACCCGAACATCGGTGAGCCAGGTGGCATTCGCGATACCGCCATGCCGCTGGACCATTCGAACGTGCTCGTTTTCAACCCGAAGACGAAAAAGGGCGAACGGGTCGGTTTCCGCGTCGAGAAGGACGGCACCAAGGTGCGCGTCTTCAAGAGCGGCGACAAGGTAGACATCTAATTGCAGGAGTGCGCAAGGGCGCACCCAACGAGAACAGACAATGTCACGTTTACAGGAAAAATATCAGAACGAGCTGCGTGCGGAACTGCAGCAGAAACTCGGTCTGAAGAACCCGATGGAAGTACCGCGGATTACCAAGATCACGCTCAACATGGGCGTGGGTGGCGCGGTTGCGGACAAGAAGGTGCTGGAGAACGCGCGGGCCGATATGGAAAAGATTGCCGGTCAGAAGCCCCTGACGACGATCTCCCGCAAGTCCGTCGCCAGCTTCAAGATTCGCGACGGTATGCCCATCGGTTGCAAGGTAACGCTGCGTCGCGAGCGTATGTACGAGTTTCTCGATCGTCTCGTGAACATAGCGATTCCGCGTATTCGTGACTTTCGTGGGCTGAACCCGCGCTCATTCGACAAGACCGGCAATTACAGCCTGGGCGTGCAGGAACAGATCATTTTTCCCGAAATCAACTACGACGAAATTGACGCGCTGCGTGGTATGGACATCGTCATCACCACGACGGCACGCAACCCGGCGGAAGGCAGGGCGCTTCTCGAAGCGTTTAACTTCCCCTTCAAGAAATAGGAACCAGCATGGCTAAGAAGTCGATGATTCAGCGTGAACTCAAGCGTGCCAAGCTCGCTGCCCGGCATGCCGAGAAGCGCAAGGCGCTTAAAGCGATCATCAAGAACGTGAACAGTTCGGACGAAGATCGTGTTGCTGCGCAGGCCAAGCTCAACAGCCTGCCGCGTGACGGAAGCCCGTCGCGCAAGCGCAACCGCTGCTCGATCACGGGTCGCCCGCATGGCGTATATCGCAAGTTCGGTCTTGGCCGTAACAAGCTTCGCGAGTCTGCCATGAACGGCGAAATTCCGGGCCTGACGAAAGCCAGCTGGTAAGCGGAGACTGAAGATGAGTATGACCGATCCGATTGCAGACATGCTGACGCGCATTCGAAATGGACAGAAGGCGCGCAAAGTAAGCGTGTCGATGCCTGCTTCGAAGTCGAAGGAAGCGATCGCCAGCGTCCTGAAGGACGAGGGCTATATCGTCGATTACAAGGTCGATGGTGATGCTGCCGATAGGCAGCTTACGATCGAGCTGAAGTATTTCAAAGGTGCGCCGGTTATCGAGAAGATCCAGCGCACGAGCCGCCCCGGCCTGCGGATTTACCGCGGCAAGGAAGAGCTGCCGAAAGTACTCGGTGGACTCGGCGTGGCCATCGTATCAACGTCGGCGGGTGTCATGAGTGACCGCCAGGCGCGTGAAAAGGGCATTGGTGGTGAGGTTCTCTGCATCATTTCCTGATGCGTGGTCCTCATTAGAAAGAGACAGAACTATGTCAAGAGTTGCAAAAGCACCGGTAGAGCTGCCGAAGGGCGTCGAATTCAAGCTGGACGGCAATATCGTCAAGCTGAAGGGCCCGAAGGGCGAGCTGTCGATGGAGCTGCATTCCGAAGTCGAACTGAGCCAGGAAGGCGGCGTATTGTCGCTTGCTCCGCGCTCGGGTTCACGTTTCGCGACCGCTATTGCGGGCACGATGCGTGCGCTCCTCGCCAATATGACGGCGGGCGTATCGGAAGGCTTCCAGCGCAAGCTCGAGCTGGTCGGCGTAGGTTATCGCGCGCAGGCGCAGGGCAAGAACCTGAACCTGTCACTCGGTTTCTCGCATCCGGTTGTATACGAGGCGCCTGAAGGCATCAGCATTGAAACACCGAGCCAGACTGAAATCCTGGTCAGCGGTGCGGATAAGCAGAAAGTCGGTCAGGCCGCGGCAGAAATTCGCCGCTTCCGTCCACCGGAGCCCTACAAGGGCAAAGGTGTCCGTTACGCCAATGAGCGCGTAATTCTCAAGGAAGCGAAGAAGAAATAAGGTTTTTGGGTGAAATCACCATGAAGCTGGATAAGAAACAAAATCGTTTGCGCCGCGCTCGTCGCGCACGTGCCAAGATCCGTGAGCTGGAAGCCAACAGGCTGACGGTTCATCGTACTCCGCGCCATATTTATGCGCAGATCATTGGCGCTGGCGGCGACAAGGTCCTCGTTTCGGCGTCGACGGTCGAGGCGGAAGTACGCAAAGGCATCAAGAACGGCGGCAATGTCGAGGCGGCGGCCATTGTGGGCGCTCGCATCGCCGAGAAAGCGAAAGCAGCCGGCATTGATACGGTCGCATTCGATCGCTCGGGATTCCGCTACCACGGCCGTGTGAAAGCACTGGCTGACGCGGCTCGCGAAGCGGGATTGAAGTTCTAAATCGGGATTCAATAGACATGGCAAGAAACGAACAGAATCAAGCTGGCGATGACCTGATTGAAAAGCTGGTTACCGTCAACCGCGTTGCCAAGGTTGTGAAGGGCGGACGTCAGTTCGGCTTTACAGCACTGACCGTTGTGGGCGACGGCCAGGGCCAGGTCGGCTTCGGATACGGCAAGGCGCGTGAAGTGCCGATTGCCATCCAGAAGGCGATGCAGTCCGCTCGTCGCAACATGATCGCCGTCAATCTGACGAACGACACGCTGCAATACGCCAAGAAGGGCCGTCACGGGGCGACCATGGTTTACATGCAGCCGGCGTCAGAAGGTACTGGCGTCATTGCAGGCGGTGCGATGCGTGCCGTTTTCGAGGCCGCGGGTGTGCGTAACGTTCTGGCCAAGAGCTATGGGTCACGTAACCCGATCAACGTCGTGCGCGCGACGATCAAGGCGCTGGAAGGTATCCATTCGCCGCAGTCGATCGCCGCGAAGCGCGGTAAGAAAGTTAAGGAAATCCTCGCCTGATACCGGGCGCGGACTAACGAAAGACGAAATACAGAGACAGGATCATGGCGAAGCCCAAAGAGTTGAAGGTCACGCTGGTCAAGAGCAAGCACGGGCGGCTGAAAAGCCACAAGGCCTGTGTTGCCGGACTGGGTCTCCGCAAAATGCATCACACCGTTACGGTCATTGATACGCCGGAGAACCGCGGCATGATCAATCGTATTTCGTACATGCTATCGGTAGAGGAAGCCTGAGATGCGTCTTAACGACATTAATCCCGGCAAGGGCGCGAAAAAAGCAGGCAAGCGCCTCGGTCGTGGTCATTCCGCTGGCCAGGGCAAGACTGCCGGCCGCGGCCAGAAGGGCCAGCACGCGCGTTCCGGTGGCTACACCAAGGTCGGTTTCGAAGGCGGCCAGATGCCGCTGCAGCGTCGCTTGCCGAAGTTCGGCTTCCGCTCGCGTATGGCGAAGTACACGGCCGAGCTGCGGTTGCACGAACTCGAGATCCCGACTGCTGAGGTCATTGATCTTGACGTACTCAAGAAGGCCAATCTCGTGCCGGCTATCGTGACCAAGGTAAAGGTCATCAAGTCAGGCGAGATCAAGAAAGCTGTGAAGCTGAAGGGCATCGCGGTTACCAAGGGTGCACGCGCCGAGATCGAGAAAGCCGGCGGAAGCATCGAGGAATAGGGAAACATCGTAATTGTGGCCGTTGGCCGCAAAAACGGTAATCAGGAAATATCGTGTCGAAGAAGCCTCAACAAAGTCCGGCAGACGTTGCAAAAGCGGCGAGCAAACTGGGTGAACTCAAAGCCCGGTTCTTGTTCCTCGTGGGCGCGTTGATCGTATTCCGCGTTGGCACCTTCATTCCGGTGCCAGGCGTGGATCCGGTCGCACTGGCTAATTTCTTCGAGCAGCAGTCCGGCAACCTGCTTGGCATGTTCAACCTGTTCTCGGGCGGCGCGTTGTCGCGTTTCGGCATCTTTGCGCTGGGTATCGTCCCGTACATTTCGTCGTCGATTATCATGCAGATGGCGAGCCACATCGTTCCGTCGCTGCAGCAGCTCCGCAAGGAAGGCGAGCAAGGCCGCAGACAGATCATCAAGTACACGCGTTACGGCACCGTCTTGCTGGCGAGCTTCCAGTCGATCGCGGCCGCTTCGTGGCTGCAGAGCCAGGCCGGTCTCGTCGTCAACCCGGGCCCCGCGTTCCTTGTGACCGCGAT
>Ga0224500_10002327_pt1 | contig 10279 bp, 10 predicted proteins | sample SF_Oct11_sed_USG_FD_168126 | JGI IMG/M metagenome (GOLD analysis project Ga0224500, IMG submission 168126) | Sediment microbial communities from San Francisco Bay, California, United States - SF_Oct11_sed_USGS_4_1 | ecosystem: Environmental > Aquatic > Marine > Sediment | place: USA: California...
TGACAGCACGGCCGACGAGACACCGACCCCAGAGACAGAGCCGCACACACCTGCCTCCGCCCCGCCGCCCAGCACAGCGACGGTGATGGCGCCGGCCGCGAACGCTGCCTCCGCTCCGCCGCCGCCGGCAGACGGCAAGGACTACACGCCCGAGGAGCTGGTGCAGGCGCTCGAGGCCTCGTTCCGCGACTTCGGCGACGGCGACATCGTCGAGGGCGACGTGGTCAAGATCGACCGCGACGAAGTGCTCCTCGACATCGGCTACAAGAGCGAGGGCGTCATCCCGAGCAAGGAGCTCTCGATCCGCCACGACGTCGACCCCAATGAGGTCGTGAAGGTCGGCGAGCACATCGAGGCTCTGGTCCTGCAGAAGGAAGACAAGGAAGGGCGCCTGATCCTGTCGAAGAAGCGGGCCCAGTACGAGCGTGCATGGGGCCGCATCGAAGAGGTCATGAACTCGGGCCAGACGATCAAGGGCCCGGTGATCGAGGTGGTCAAGGGCGGTCTCATCCTCGACATCGGCCTGCGAGGGTTCCTGCCGGCATCGCTCGTCGATCTGCGGCGCGTCCGCGACCTGCACCCGTTCGTCGGCACCGAACTCGAGGCCAAGATCATCGAGCTCGACCGAAACCGCAACAACGTCGTGCTGAGCCGTCGCGCCTTCCTTGAGGAATCGCAGAGCGAGGGGCGGAAGAAGTTCCTGGAAGGGTTGCAGAAGGGCGAACGGCGGAAGGGCACGGTCAGCTCGATCGTGAACTTCGGCGCCTTCGTCGACCTGGGAGGGGTCGATGGCCTCGTGCACGTCAGCGAGCTGAGTTGGAAACACGTCGACCATCCCCAGGAAGTGGTGACGGTCGGCCAGGAGGTCGAGATCGAGGTGCTCGACGTCGACCTCGAACGTGAGCGGGTCTCGCTCTCGCTGAAGGCGACCCAGGAGGACCCCTGGAAGGAGTTCGAGCGCACGTCGAAGGCGGGCGCGATCATCTCCGGACAGGTGACCAAGCTCGTGCCGTTCGGCGCGTTCGTGCGCGTCGCGCACGGCATCGAGGGCTTGGTGCACATCTCCGAGATCTCCCACGAGCACGTCGACACACCGGAATCTGTGCTCTCGGTCGGCCAAGAGGTGCAGGTCAAGGTGGTCGACGTCGACGTCTCTCGCCGGCGCGTGAGCTTGTCGATGCGCCAGGTATCCGCGCCAGCGACCCGTGAGCCCGAGATCAAGGCCGAGCCCGAGGCCCGCCGCGATCCGACGCCCGAGATGGTCTCGACGATCCAGATCCCCGACGACATCCTCGCGGCGGTCGCCCAGGCCGACGCCGCACGGGTCGGCGACCCCTCGCCCGCCGAAGCCGAAGCGCCCGAGCCGGAGGCGCCCGGGGCCGAGGTGCCCGGGGCCGAGGTGCCCGAGGCCGCCGTTCCCGAGGCCGCCGTTCCCGTCGCGAGCGACGCTGCGGAGGCGGCCGAGACCGAGGACGTCGAAGCCGCGGTCGAGCAGGTGATCGAGGAAACCCAAGTGGAGGAGGCCAACGATGTCGCGACCGCCGAGGGCGCCGTCGACGATGCGATCGTGGCTGAGGCCCAGGGCGACGAGGCCACCGCGGAGGCCGACGTCGAGGTGGCAGAAGCGGCGGTCGAGGCCGCCGAGGAGGCCGCAGACGAAGAGGTCTCCCTGGAGGCGATCCTCGAGGACCTGAAGCGGCGCGAGGGCCGCTCCGAGTAGCGGCCGGGCGGCCGGCGGCGGGACGACGTGCTGCTGGTCGGCCTCACGGGTGGTATCGGCTCCGGGAAGTCCACCGTGGCCCACATGCTCGCCGCGCGAGGCGCCGTCGTGCTCGATGCCGACACCCTCGCGCGCGAAGCCGTCGCGCCCGGCACCCCTGGCTTCGAGGCGGTGATCGCGCGGTTCGGAGCGGAGATGGCGACGCCCGACGGGTCGCTCGACCGCGCTGCGCTCGCGTCGGTCGTCTTCGACGACGACGACGCACGATCGGACCTCGAGGCGATCGTGCACCCGGAGGTACGGCGGCGCATCGCCCACGAGGTCGCCGCCCGCGGCGACACCGACGACGTGGTCGTGGTCGATTCCCCACTGCTGATCGAGACGGGTGCGTATCAGGAGTTCCAGGTCGTGATCGTGGTGACGGCGGCGGTGGCGACTCGTGTCGCCAGGCTCGTGGCGCGCGGGATGGCCGACGACGACGTTCGAGCCCGCATGCGTTCCCAGATGCCGCTCGAGGAGAAGGCGGCCTACGCCGACGTGCTGCTCGACAACGAAGGCCCCGTGAGCTCCCTCGAACGCCAGGTTTCCCAGCTATGGTCCGACCTTCGGGAACGAGCCCTATCATCGCCAGCGTGAGGTTCCGATCTGTGCTGTTCGACGCGGGGGAGACGTTGGTGCATCCGGTGCCATCGTTCCCCGAGCTCTTCGAGCGCGTGGTTCGAGACGCCGGCCACCGTCGCGACCCGGATGCGGTGGCAGAAGCGAGCGCCGCGGTACGGGTCCGTTTCAGCGAAGCGTCTCGCGACGGTGAGCGCTGGACCCTCACGGCCGCATCGTCCCGGTCGTTCTGGCTCGGCGTCTACGAGCGTATGCTCGTCTCCCTCGACCTCCCGAGTGAGGACGGCCTCGGGGAGACGCTCTATTCGGCCTTCACGGACCTGGACAACTACGCCCTCTTCGATGACGTGCCCGAAACGCTGGATGCGCTCGAGGCAGCCGGAGTCACGCTCGGCGTGGTCTCGAACTTCGAGGCCTGGCTCGATGATCTGCTGGGGACGCTCGGAGTGCGGCACCGATTCCCCATCTGCGTGATCAGTGGACTCGAGGGCATCGAGAAACCAGATCCACGCATCTACGAGATGGCGCTCGGACGCGGGGCAACGTCGCCCGGCGACGCCGCGTTCGTCGGTGACAACCCGGAGTTCGACGTCGATCCGCCGGCCGCGCTCGGCATGTTCCCGGTGCTGATCGACCGGCGCGGGCGCCACGTCGACCACGTCGGAACCCGCATCACCGACCTGCGCTTCCTCGCCGACGCCCTGGAGGCCGCGTGACCGATCGCGTGTTCGACGCCGAGCAGGCGCAGGCGGCGCTGCCGATGCTCCGCGAACTCCTGCCCCGGATCCGAGACGCGCGCCGGGCGCTGATCGATGCGAGCGAGCGCATCACTGACGCGGTGGCGGTCGACGGTGGGGGCGTGTCGGGCAGCGACTGGTTCGATGCGCAGGAACGTCTGCGCGTCGACCTCACCACGTTGGCCGAGCACGGCATCCTGCTCCGGGACCCCGAGGTCGGGCTCGTCGACTTCCCGGCCGAACGCGAGGGTCGCACGGTGTTCCTGTGCTGGCGGCTCGACGAAGACCGGGTCGAGTGGTTCCACGAGGTGCACGGCGGCTTCACCAAGCGGAAGCCGTTGTGAGCGGTCGGACCGGCGACCGTCCGACCGTCGTCGTGCTCGGTGCCGCCGCCGATCGGGCGCCAGCGGGCATCGAGTCCGCCGCGACGTTCGTCGATCTGCGGTACGCGCCCGATGCGGCCGAAGCAACGAGGCTGCTGCCGTCGGCCGACGGTCTCTTCTCGTGGCGCGCCGACCCCGACTGGCTGCCCGACGCATGGCCGGCGGCGTCCCGCCTGCGATGGATCCAATCGGCCTCAGCGGGGGTCGACGGGCTCCTGTTCCCGGGGCTCATCGACAGCGACGTGGTCGTGACCAACGCCCGGGGGGTCTTCGAAGAGCCCATCGCGGAATGGGTGATCGGTGCGATGCTGGCCTTCGCGACCGGCCTTCACCGGTCGATCGTCGATCAGCAGGGGGAGGTCTGGGACAGCCGTCGGCACACGGAGCGGCTCTCCGGGGCCCGGCTCACCGTCGTGGGTCCGGGCCCGATCGGACAGGCCACCGCCAGGCGCGCGATCGCATTGGGCATGTCCGTCGCGCTCGTCGGGCGGCGGCCCCGCCGCCACGAGGACTTCGGCGACGTGCTCGGCGTCGACCGATTGCACGATGCCGTGGCCGACGCCGACCACGTGCTCGACGCCCTGCCCTTGACCGATCAGACCCGCGGCCTGTTCGGCGCGCAGGCCTTCGCCGCGATGACGCAGCGAGCGCGCTTCTACAACGTGGGTCGCGGTGACACCGTGGACGAGCCCGCGTTGATCGGGGCGCTCCAGGCCGGATCGATCGCGGGCGCCGCCCTCGACGTGTTCGCGACCGAACCGCTGCCGACCGAGAGCCCCTTGTGGACGATGCCGAACGTGATCGTGTCACCACACATCAGCGGTGACGTGCGCGGGTGGGAGGCCGACGTGGTCGCGATCTTCGTCGACAACGCCCGGCGGTTCGCCGCCGGAGAGTCACTCGCGAACCTGGTCGACAAGCGGGCTGGACACGTCGTGGCAGAACCGACACCGGTTGCCGGACGTGGTTTGCCGCCGGGCCCTGCCGCCACCTAGCGTGGCGCTCGACATGAGCGGGCGCGTGATCGAGGTTCGAGGCCTGCGCAAGGCCTACGGCGACGTCGAAGCGGTCCGAGGCATCGACCTGCAGGTCGACCGTGGTGAGGTGTTCGCGTTGCTCGGCCCGAACGGTGCCGGCAAGACAACCACGGTCGAGATCCTCGAGGGGTATCGCGACAGGAGCGGTGGCGACGTCGGCGTGCTCGGCTATGACCCCGCGACCCGCACGCTCGAACTGCGCCGCCGGGTGGGCATCGTGCTGCAGTCCACGGGCATCGACGTCTTCCTCACGGTGCGCGAGACCGTGCAGCAGTACGCGGGATTCTTCCCGGCGCCGCGTGACGTCGACGAGGTGATCGATCTCGTGGGCCTGTCGGAGAAGCGCGACACGCGGGTCAACAAGCTGTCCGGGGGCCAGCAGCGTCGACTCGATGTGGCGGTGGCGCTCGCCGGCGACCCAGAGCTGCTCTTCCTCGACGAGCCCACGACGGGCTTCGATCCGAGCGCTCGGCGCACCGCGTGGGAGATCGTGAAGAGCCTGACCGCGATCGGCAAGACCGTCTTCCTCACCACGCACTTCATGGACGAGGCGCAGTACCTCGCCGACCGGGTGGCCGTGATCGCCCGCGGGTCGATCGTGGCAGAAGGGTCGCCGTCGACGCTGGCGGGCCGCGATCGCATGCTTGCCCGCATCGTCTTCAGGGTGGGCGAGGGCGCCGAGGTGCCGGAGCTCGGTCAGGTCGAGCGGCCCGACGGCGATCTCGAGATCGCCGTGAGCGACCCGACCGAGACGCTGCATCGACTGACGGGATGGGCGCTGGAGCACGGCGTCGACTTCGAGCGCTTCGAGGTTTCCCGGCCGTCGCTGGAGGACGTGTACCTCGAGATCACCGGTGTCGAGGAGGAAGCCGAGTGAGCGATCTCGTGCTCGCGTTCCGGCAGGTGCGGTACACGAACAAGGCGTTCTGGCGGAATCCGGCTTCCGCCTTCTTCACGTTCGCGTTTCCCCTCATGTTCCTGGTGATCTTCACGTCGCTGTTCGGGGGCGGCACGGCCGACGTCGGCACCAGCGAGTTCTCGGTGTCGGCCCTCTACGTGCCGGGCATCGCCGCGTTCTCGGTGATCACAGCCTGCTACACGAACATCGCGATCAGCATCAGCTTCTCGAGGGACACCGGGATCCTCAAGAGGATCCACGGCACACCGCTCCCGGGGTGGGCCTACGTGCTGGCACGGGTCGTGCACGCCTCGGTGATCGCGGTGATCCTCGTCGCGATCGTGGCGGTGTTCGGGCGCGCGTTCTACGACGTCGATTTCCCCAGCGGGGCATCGCTCCTGCGGTTCGTCGTGATCCTCGTGGTCGGTGCAGCGAGCTTCTCGGCGATGGGCCTGGCGATCACGACCGTGATCCCCAACGCCGATGCGTCACCCGCCATCGTCAACGCGTCGATCCTGCCGCTGTTGTTCCTGTCCGGCGTCTTCATCCCGATCACGAACTCGACGCCGGAATGGGTGAGCACCGTAAGCAAGATCTTCCCGATCCGCCATTTCGTCGATGCCATGAACGCTGGATTCCTGGGCACGCCCTTCTCATGGACCGACGTGTGGTTGGTGGCCGCATGGGGCCTGGCAGGTCTGATCGTCGCGGCCCGGTTCTTCAGCTGGGAACCCCGCACCTGAAGGGGAACGTGGCCGAACACCTCTGCTAGGCTCCGGTCCCTGGGCGCCCGGCGGGTCACCGCCCGCCCCGTCATGACGTTGAACGAGGGGGAAGCGTGATGCGGAAGTTCCTATTCGGGCTCGCGATGCTGGCGATCGTCGCGGCTGCCTGCGCGCCCGAGGACGATACGTCGAGCGCACCGACCGATGGAACAACCGCGACCGACACGCCGGTCGACGCAGCGACCTGCGCAGCAGACGCCTCGCTGGTGAACGACGGCATGCTCACGATCGGCACCGGGAACCCGGCCTTCCCCCCATGGTGGGAAGGCGGCACGACCCAGGCACACAAGGAGTGGGAGTTCAACGATCCATACCTGGGTGAGGGATTCGAGGGCGCGACGGTATTCGCGGTGGCCGAACAGCTCGGCTTCACGCCCGAGCAGATCGAGTTCGTGCCGGTGCCGTTCAACAAGTCGTTCGCGCCCGGTCCCAAGGACTTCGACTTCGTCTTGCAGCAGATCTCGTACTCCGACAAGCGTGAGCAGGCGGTCGACTTCAGCGACAGCTACTACGACGTGAATCAGGCGCTGGTGTCCGTGAAGGGCTCGGATCTCGAGGGAGCGACGACCCTCGCAGAATTGCAGGGTGCCAAGCTCGGAGCGCCGCTGGGCACGACCAGCTTCGACTACATCGATCAGAACATCCAGCCGACCGAGGAACCGGCCGTCTACAACGATCTCAACGGCGCCGTGCAGGCGCTGAAGAACGGTCAGATCGACGGCATCGTGGTGGACCTCCCGACGGCGTTCTTCATCACCGCCGTGCAGATCCCCAAGGGCATCATCGTGGGGCAGTTCCCGACGGTGGGGGCCCAAGAGTATTTCGCGCTGGCACTCGAGAAGGGCAGCACGCTCACCGAATGCCTGGATCTCGCGATCGGCGCCCTCAAGGACGATGGCACGCTCGCGTCGATCCAACAGGAGTGGTTGTCGGACAACACCTCGGCGCCCGTGATCGAGGGCTGATCGCGACGGAGGCCTAGGGTGGCCGGCGGCGTCCCCGGGGTCGGCTCCTCCCGCGGCGTTCCGCGGCTCGACCCCGAGCAACCGCTGCCCCCCGGCAGCAATCGGTCGCGCATCCTCGGTGGCGGTGAATCCGGGAGCCGGAGCGTCTGGGTCGCCGTTGCCAGCACGGTGATCTTCTTCGGGCTTGCCGTCGTCCTGATCGTGAGCTCGCCGGGCTGGCCGGAGATCAAGAGCACGTTCTTCAACGGGCGCATCTTTTCGGAGAGCTTCCCGAAGATCGTGCGGCAGTTCAGCACGAACATCTTCATCTTCATCGTGGCGGAGATCTTCGTGCTCATCGTGGCGCTGTTCTTCGCGGTCCTTCGGAGCCTGCCGGGACCCGTCTTCGCGCCATTGCGGATCCTCGCCATCGCCTACACGGACGTCTTCCGAGGCATCCCGACGATCCTCGTGATCTCGTTGCTCGGCTTCGGTATGCCGGCGCTCCAGCTCCAGGGGCTGCCCAAGAGCGAGGTGTTCTGGGCGATCGTGGCGCTCGTGCTCGTGTACTCGGCCTACGTCGCCGAGGTGTACCGTGCCGGCATCGAATCGGTACATCCGAGCCAGACCGCTGCGGCGCGGTCGCTCGGGCTTTCCCGGATGCAGTCGATGCGCCACGTGGTGCTCCCGCAGGCGGTCCGGCGCGTGATGCCCCCGCTCCTCAACGATTTCATCGGCCTTCAGAAGGACTCCGCCCTCGTCGCCTTCCTCGGCGTGGTCGAGGGATTGCAGACGGCCAACATCATCTCCGCGGCGGAGTTCAATTACACCCCGTTCGTCTCGCTCGCCTTGGTCTACCTGGTGATCACGATCCCGCAGACGCGATTCGTGGACTGGTTGATCGCTCGCGATCGCCGACAGCGTCAAGGCGGGACGACGCTGTGAACACAACCGCCTCCGAACGTGCCGCGATCGTGGTCGAGGGGCTCCACAAGTCCTTCGGAGAATTGCGGGTGCTGCGGGGGGTCGATCTCGAGGTCGCCGATCACGAGGTGATCTGCCTGATCGGTGCGTCGGGCTCCGGCAAGTCGACCCTGCTTCGATGCGTGAACCTGATCGAACCGGTCGACGCGGGGCGCATCGTCGTCGAAGGCGACGAGATCACCGCGCCGGGCGTCGATGTCAACGCGATCCGCCGACGCATCGGCATCGTGTTCCAGTCGTTCAACCTCTTCCCGCACATGAGCGTGCTGCGGAACATCACGCTTGCACCGACGAAGGTAGTGGGAGCGAGCAGCTCGCAGGCCGAGGCGCAGGCGCGCGAGCTGCTCGATCGCTTCGGCCTCGCCGACAAGGCCGACGAATATCCCGATCGGCTCTCGGGGGGGCAACAGCAGCGCGTCGCGATCATGCGCGCTCTCGCGATGCAGCCCGACATCATGCTGCTCGACGAGGTCACGAGCGCGCTCGACCCCGAGCTCGTGGCCGAGGTGCTCGACGTGATCCGCGAGCTCGCGGCCTCGGGGATGACGATGCTCATCGCCACGCACGAGATGGGCTTCGCGCGCGACATCGCCACGCGCGTCTGTTTCCTCGACGAGGGCGTGATCGCCGAGCAGGGACCGCCCGAGCAGATCTTCAGTGAACCGGAGCAGGAGCGAACACGACAGTTCCTGGCTCGCATCGTCGCCGCCGGCCGTATGTGAACGCCGGTCGAGGACTCCACGACGGTCAGGGCGGCCGTCGAACGTGCCCTGTCACCTGCGTGGTCGCGGATCGCGCGGAGAATCGGTAGGCTCGTGCTCGATGCGTCCCCCCGCGCCTGCGAAACTCATCCATGTTCGGTCCCGGCGGGCCGCCGCCGTCGGCAGCGTCGTGGCGGCCTGTCTGGTCCTCGGTCTCGTCCCCGCGCAGGCGGCGCCTGTGATCGTGGCCGCCGGCGATATCGCATGCCCGTCCTCGCCGTGCGACAGTCACCGAGGAACCGCGGCGCTGATCGGACGCATCGACCCTCGCGCCGTGCTCACCCTGGGAGACAACCAGTACAACGAAGGCGCGCTTGCCGACTTCCGTGCCTCGTACCATCCGACATGGGGTCGCTTCAAGGGCCGGACCTTCCCGTCGCCGGGCAATCACGAGTACCAGGGTTCCAGCGCGGGCGGGTACTTCTCCTACTTCGGCCAGCGGGCGCATCGGCAGCGCGGAGGCTTCTACTCGTTCAACATCGGCCGCTGGCACCTCATCTCGGTGAACTCCGGCGACGGTGCTCCGTCCCAGCGCAGGCTCGATTGGATCGCTCGCAACCTCCGCCGCGATCGGCACCGCTGCGAGCTCGTGTACTGGCATCACCCCCGGTGGTCCTCGGGCACCGAGCACGGCTCCGACTCTCGCATGAGCAAGCTCTGGAGCGTGTTGTTCAAGCACGGTGTCGATGTGGTGTTGAACGGGCACGAGCACAACTACGAACGATTCGCCCTGATGGCGCCGTCCGGGAAGCGCTCGCAGAAGGGGATCAGGGAATTCGTCGTCGGAACAGGCGGCCGAGGACACTACGGCTTCGGGAGCCCCGAGCGCGGTTCGCAGGTGCGGATCGGAGATCGGTTCGGCGTGCTGCGCATGGAGCTCCGCCGCTCTGGATACGGGTGGAAGTTCATCTCGACGAACCCTCGCATGACGCGCGATCGGGGGAATCAACGCTGCCACGCATGAAGCACCGTGGCATCAGGCCGATCCCCTGCGCTCCTTTACACGGGGTGCAACGATGGGTAACGTCGGGTCAGCGGAACGCTGTAGGCTGGCCGGGGGTCCCAGCACGCCCAAGAGAGGACTCCGGATGGCGCGGATGAGCATCTCCAAACTGGCCGTCGTGGCCGCCGTTGTGGTCGCGTCTCTCGCCCCGATCTCACGGGCCGGGGCCACGCCCGTCTTCTCCGACGGGTTCGAATCCGGAGACCTGTCCGCCTGGACGACCACCGGCGGCTTCGAGACGCGAACCACCCCCGTGCACACAGGCTCATACTCCGGCGTCAACACTACGAACGACGGCTGGGTCTCCAAGGAGTTCTCGACCCAGTACACGGAGCTGTACGCCCGCGTGTGGCTCAACGTGCTGAGCCAACAGGACACGTTCCGCATGCTGAAGTTCCAGACGGCCGCC
>Ga0224500_10002329_pt1 | contig 10278 bp, 8 predicted proteins | sample SF_Oct11_sed_USG_FD_168126 | JGI IMG/M metagenome (GOLD analysis project Ga0224500, IMG submission 168126) | Sediment microbial communities from San Francisco Bay, California, United States - SF_Oct11_sed_USGS_4_1 | ecosystem: Environmental > Aquatic > Marine > Sediment | place: USA: California...
CTTCCACGCTCAGCGTCGTCCCCTCGATCGCAGGGCGCAGGGCGCGGATGGCGGCCTCCACGCGTTGTGCGTCCGCCAGCGTGCGCGTGCGGACGTCCACGTGGGCGCGACTCTCCGGTGCCACGACGTTGGGGCGCAGGCCGCCGTCGATCGTGCCCACGTTCACCGTGATGCCGTGCGCCGGATCGTTGAGCGCGAACAGCGCCTGGATCACGTGCGACAGCTCGAGGATGGCGCTGACGCCCGCGCCGGGATCGAGGCCGGCATGCGCCGCCCGGCCGTGCACCGTGACGGTGTATCTCGCCACGCCCTTGCGCTCGGTCTTGAGGTGTCCGGCGATGCCGAGCGAGGGCTCGAGAACCAGTGCCCGGTCGGCGATGCGCGCGAGGCGCCGCACGTGCCTGCCCGACTCGCGGCTGCCGACCTCCTCGTCGGCATTGATCAGCACGACCGGTGTCACGCCCGGCTGCAGCCCCAGGCCGCGCAGCGATGCAAGCGCCACCACCAGCTGCGCGAGGCCGCCCTTCATGTCGTACACACCCGGCCCGTGCGCACGGTCGCCTTCGATCCGGAAGGGCATCGTGGCGAGCGTCCCGGTCGGCCAGACGGTGTCGTAGTGACCGAGGACCAGCTGGATCGGCGTCCGGCGCGTCCGCCGGCGGGCCCGCGCATAGAGATGCCCACCGCTGCGCGCACCTGGCAGTTCCCTGACCTCGAGGCCGAGTGCCTCGAGGTTCGCGGCGAGCAGGGCGTGGACCGCGTGGCGTCCGGCCCGGTCGAGGGAGGGGGATTCCGCCCGGCAGAGCGACTCGAGCAGCGACAGGAACTGCTCGCGCCGCCAGCGCACCTCGTGAAGCAGCGCCTGGGGTTCCACGCCGGGCGGCAGGCCGCTCACTTGCGCATGTCCTCCGGGAACGGGAACGACAGTGACGCCTCGAGCACCGCGAATCGCCCCGGGTGGAGGTAGGCGAGCACCGGCGATTGCGCCAGCACCGCCTCGGGTTCGCGCTCGGCGTCGCGCAGCGCCGCCGGATCGGCGTAGGCCGCGACGATGCGGCCGACGATGAGTCCGTTCTCGCCGAATCCCTCGACGATGCGCTCGAGCTCGCACTCGAGCTGCAGGCTCGCGCCCTCGACGAGCACGCCCGGGATGCGCCGTGCCGGCACCGTCGGCAGCAGGGCGCTGGCGGGCTTCTCGCCGCCCGCGCAGCGCGGCGACGCGGCGAGACTGGTGTGCACGAGTTGGGACGGCCGCGGATAGCTGACGGTGAAGGCGCGCTCGCGCTCCGCGTTCGCATACGTCGCGTGTCGCGGCGTGCAGACGAAGCCGAAGTAGTTCTGCCAGCCGAGCGGCAGCACCATGTGCTTGGGCGCCAGGTCGTAGCGGCCATCCGCTTCGCGCGTGCCGACCAGCACCAGCGGTGCGACGGTGAAGATGCGCTCCCACACGGACACGTCGACGTCGAGTTCGACGGGCGCAGCGGATCGTGCGTTCACGGCATCCTCCGTCCCCTGGGGTGGCACAGTTCCGATTATCAGAGCCTGCCGGCACGAACCATCGGGGGAACTACCTGCCCGCGGAAACTGCGCATTTCGTCAGCGGCGGAAGGGCCTAGAGTGGACGTGCACGAACTTCGCCTGCGCAAGGGGAACGACATGGAGTGGTCTCCCATCTCCAAGGCCCCGGGCGCGTTGCAGCGCGCGCCCAATCTCGAGGACTACGCCCGGACCTGCCGGGTGTTCGGGTGGGATCAGGCCCGTGCGTCTCTCTCCGGGCTGCCGGGTGGCGGCATCAACATCGCCCACGAGGCCGTCTTCCGTCACCTCGACGAACGTGCCGACCAGGTTGCGATCCGCTATCTCGCGAATGGCGAGCAGACCCGCGCCGTCACCTATGCCGAGCTGGCCGCGGACGCGCGCCGCTTCGCCAACGTGCTGCTGCGGCTCGGGGTCGCCCGCGGCGAGCGCGTCGCGACCCTGATGGGTCGGGTGCCGGCCTTGTTTGCGGCCGTGCTGGGCACGCTGGCGGCGGGTGCCGTGTACTGCCCGCTCTTCGCGGCCTTCGGTCCGGAGCCCGTCAAGGCGCGGCTGCGGCTCGGGTCGGCGCGGGTGCTGGTGACGACGGACCTGCTGTATCGCCGCAAGGTCGCATCCATCCGCGAGGAGCTGACCGACCTCGAACACGTGCTCGTCGTGCGCACGCCCGGCGCGGGCGACCTGCCCGAGGGGACGGTCGACCTCGACGTGCTGCTCACCGAAGCCTCGCCGGAGTTCGAGACCGTCGGCACGAGTGCTGACGACTACGCGCTGCTGCACTTCACGAGTGGCACGACGGGCCGGCCGAAGGGCGTGCTGCACGTGCACGACGCGGTGACCGCGCACGTCGCGACGGCGCGCTGGGTGCTAGACCTGCAGGACGGAGACGTGTACTGGTGCACCGCCGATCCGGGCTGGGTCACCGGCATCTCCTACGGCCTGATCGCGCCGCTGGCCTGTGGCGTCACGCTGCTCGTGGATCGCGAGGAGTTCGATGCGCCGCGCTGGTACGAGATCCTCGATACCGAGCGAGTCACCGTCTGGTACACGGCGCCGACGGCGATCCGGATGCTGATGAAGGCGGGCACCGGACTCGCGCGTGCGCGGACCTACCCGGCCCTGCGGCATCTCGCGAGCGTCGGCGAGCCGCTCAACCCCGAGGCCGTGGTGTGGGGCGTCGAGGCGTTCGGGATGCCCTTCCACGACAACTGGTGGCAGACCGAGACCGGCGCCATCATGATCGCCAACTATCCGAGCCTGGAGGTGCGTCCGGGTTCGATGGGGCGGCCCGTCCCCGGCGTCGCAGCCGGCATCGTCCGGCCCCGCGACGACGGCGGGGTGGACGTCGTGGACGAACCAGGGACCGTCGGCGAGCTCGCGCTCCGGCCTGGATGGCCGTCCATGTTCCGCGGCTACCTCGACGACGAGGAGCGCTATCGGAAGTGCTTCCGCGAGGGGTGGTACCTGTCGGGCGACCTTGCGAAACGCGATGCGGACGGCTACTTCTGGTTCGTCGGTCGTGCCGACGACGTCATCAAGGCGGCGGGGCACCTCATCAGCCCGTTCGAGGTCGAGAGCACGCTGATGACGCATCCCGCGGTCTCGCAGGCTGGGGTGATCGGCGTCCCGGACCCGATCGCCGGTTCGGCGGTCAAGGCGTTCGTGGAACTCAAGAGCGGCCAGGCGCCGAGCGAGGCACTGCGACGCGACATCCTGGCACACGCGCGCCGCCGGCTTGGGGTCGCGGTCGCTCCGCGCGAGATCGCGTTCTCCGAGCAACTGCCGAGGACGCGCAGCGGCAAGATCATGCGCCGGCTGTTGCGGGCCCGTGAACTCGGCCTGCCCGAGGGCGACCTGTCGACGCTGGAGGGCGCCTCGTGAGCGCGGTGCCCTCGGCCGTCACGCGCGAGCGCGGCCTGCACCTGCTCGGGGAGATGCTGCGCATCCGCCAGTTCGAGGAGCGCTGCGCCGAGCTCTACGGCAAGGGGTTCATCCGCGGCTTCCTGCATCTGTGCGACGGCGAGGAAGCCATTGCGGTGGGTGCGATGCAGGTGCTCGGTTCCGGCGACGCGGTCGTGTCGACCTACCGCGAGCACGGTCATGCGATCGCGCGCGGGATCGGCATGGGGCCGCTCATGGCGGAGCTGTACGGCAAGCGCACCGGCTGCAGCGGCGGACGCGGTGGTTCGATGCACATCTTCGACGCCGGGACGCGCTTCTACGGCGGCAACGCCATCGTGGGGGGTGGGTTGCCGATCGCCGTCGGGCTGGCGCTGGCGGAGAAGCTGCACGGCAGTCGCAACGTGGCGGCGTGCTTCTTCGGTGAAGGGGCCGCTGCCGAGGGCGAGTTCCACGAGTCCATGAACCTGGCCGCGTTGTGGAAGCTGCCCGTGATCTTCCTCTGCGAGAACAACCTCTACGCGATGGGGACGGCGCTCGAGCGCTCGGAGTCGCAGACGGACATCCAGGCCAAGGCGGCCGCCTACGCGATGCGCGCGGCCGCCGTCGACGGCATGGACGTCCTGGCCGTGGAGGCCGCCGTGCGCAGCGCCGCCGACCATGCGCGCGGCGGGCGCGGGCCGGTGCTGCTCGAATGCCGCACCTATCGCTTCCGTGCGCATTCGATGTTCGATGCGCAGCTCTATCGCGACAAGGCCGAGGTGGAGGAGTGGCGCAAGCGCGGGCCCATCGTCACGTTCACGAACCGCCTCAAGGCCGAGGGGTTGATGACGGAGGACGACTTCCTGCGCATCCGGCAAGAGGCCGACGAGGAGGTGTCGGCCGCGGTGGCCTTCGCCGAGGCCGCCGATTGGGAGTCCGTCGAGGATCTCGCTCGCCACGTCTACCGGGAGGTCGCGGAATGACAGCCCCGGCCGCAGAACGGATCACCTACCGCGAGGCGGTGAAGCGCGCCCTCTGCGAGGCGCTGCGCGACGATCCCCGCGTCTTCCTGATGGGCGAGGACGTCGGCAAGTACGGGGGCTGCTTCGCGGTGAGCAAGGGACTGCTCGACGAGTTCGGCGAGGAGCGCATCCGCGACACGCCGCTGTCCGAGTCCGCATTCGTCGGCGCCGGCATCGGCGCCGCGATGGGCGGCATGCGACCGATCGTCGAGATCATGACGGTCAACTTCAGCCTGCTGGCACTCGACCAGATCGTCAACAACGCGGCGACGATCTCGCACATGTCGGGCGGGCAGTTCAACGTGCCCGTCGTCATCCGGATAGCCACCGGCGCCGGGCGGCAGCTGGCGGCCCAGCATTCACACAGCCTCGAGGCCTGGTACGCGCACGTACCGGGGCTGCGGGTCGTGGAGCCCGCGACGATCGACGATGCGCGCGGCATGCTGCGCGCCGCGCTCGAGAGCCCGGATCCCGTGATCATCTTCGAGCCCATCTCGCTCTACAACATGGAGGGGGAGTTGACGGAGGCGGCGAGCGACGTGCCGCTCACGGGCGCACGCGTCCACCGGCCGGGCCGGGACGTTACGATCGTGACCTATGGCGCTGGCCTGTGGCGCAGCGTCGAGGCCGCCGACGAACTGGCCGGCGGCGGCGTCGAGGCCGAGATCGTCGACCTGCGTAGCCTGCGGCCACTGGACGACGCGACGATCCTGGCGTCGCTCGGGAAGACGCATCGCCTGCTGGTGGTCGACGAAGGCTGGCGCACGGCCAGCCTGTCGGCGGAGATCGCGATGCGCGTCGTCGAACAAGGGTTCTACGAGCTCGATGCGCCGATCGCGCGGGTCTGCACGGAGGAAGTCCCGATGCCGTACCCGAAGCACCTTGAGGACGCGGCGCTCCCGAACCCGGCGCGGATCGTCGCGGCGGTGCGGAGGATGATCGGTCATGACCGTTGAATTCAGGCTGCCGGCCCTCGGGGCCGACATGGACGCCGGTACGATCGTGGAGTGGCACGTCCAGCCGGGCAGTCGCGTGAAGCGCGGCGACGTCGTGGCCGTCGTCGAGACGGACAAGGGGGCCATCGACGTCGAGATCTTCGAGGACGGCGTGGTGCGCGAGATCCTCGTGCAGCCGGGAACCCGGGTGCCAGTGGGGACGGCGCTGGCACGGATCGAGGCCGACGGCGGGCCGGCGGGTCCCACGGCCGCCGCGCCTGGCCAGGACGTCGAGACCCCACCGGCGGTGCCGGCGCGCGAGGCGGCGTCCGAGCCGCGGGCGGTCGCGGCCGAGCGCGCCGTGGCCACGCCTGCGCGTGAGGCCGGGTCCCGCAGGAAGATCTCGCCAGCCGCGCGCAAGCGGGCCCGCGAACTCGACGTGGACGTCGAGTCGTTGCAGGGCACCGGGCCGGACGGGGCGATCACGCTCGACGACGTGGAACGCGCACGGCCGTCGGCCGAGCAAGTCGAATCGGTCCGCCCAGCTGAAACAGCCGAAACAGCCGAAGCGGTAGCGGTGCCCGCGGTGACCGCCGGCGAGCCGGGGGGCGGGATGCGCACGGCGATCGCCGCGGCCATGTCGCGCTCCAAGCGCGAGATCCCGCACTACTATCTCTCGACCACCGCGGACGTGACAGACGTCGTCGAATGGCTGCGGGCGCACAACGCTTCGGTACCGGTCGACGAGCGGCTGCTGCTTGCCGCGCTGCTGGTGAAGGCGATCGCACTCGCCTGTCGCGACCGCAAGGGGTTCAGCGGCTACTTCCGCGACGGTCGGTACGAGGAAAGCCCGGCTGCACACGTCGGGGTGGCCGTGGCCCTGCGCGGCGGCGGACTCGTGGCGCCCGCGATCATGGACACGGCCGACAAGCCACTCGCGGCACTGATGCAGGATTTCCGTGCGCTCGTGATGCGGGCCCGCGCCGGCCGGTTGCGCGCAAGTGAGCTCGCGGCGCCGACCATCATCCTCACCAGCCTGGGCGACGCAGCGGTGGAGACCGTCTTTCCCATCATCCAGCCGCCACAGGTGGCCATCGTCGGTGCCGGTGCGGTCGTCGAGCGCGCGGGCGTCGTGCAGGGGCAGGTGGAGCCGCGGCAGGTGGTCACCGTGTCGCTCGGCGCGGACCATCGCGTCACGGACGGGCGTCTCGGCGGGCAGTTCCTCGCAGACGTCGTCGCGCGACTGGGCAAGCCGGATTCACTCTGAGGTCAGCCATGAACCGTGAGCAACTGGCAGCGCGCGTGCTCGAACTGGTGACGGAGATTGCGCCGGACGTCGACGCAGCGACCGTGATTCCCGGCACGGACTTCCGGGATCAGTTCGACTTCGACTCGATGGACACGCTCAATTTCGCCATCGCGCTCAAGCGCGATCTCGGTGTCGAGGTGCCCGAGAGCGAATACTCGCAGCTGGCGAGCCTCGACAAGTGCGTGTCGTACCTCGCACCGCGGGTGAAATAGGCGACAATCTCCCTCCGGATTCATTGGGCACTCTCCGAGCCGGGTCGGCAAAGGAGACTGCGGCCGCTTTCTGCGCTGAATCCGCTGGAGCCCTGGAGGACGATTAGGCCTGCATGCTCGACGTTCGCAACCTGACCAAGTCGTATGGCGGACCGAGCGGCCGTCGCATCCTCGACGGCCTGCAGCTGCGGGTACGCCCGGGCGAATACGTCGCCATCGTCGGCGAGTCGGGCGTGGGCAAGTCCACGCTGCTCAACCTGGTCGCGGGCCTGGACCGGCCGGACGAGGGCGAGATCCTCCTCGAGGACACCGACCTCGCGCGACTGGACGAGAACGCGCGCACGCTCGTGCGACGCTCGCGGATGGGGTTCGTCTTCCAGGCCTTCCACCTCCTTCCGCACCTGACCGTGGCCCGCAACGTCGGCCTGCCACTCGCGCTCAACGGGCAATCGGGACCCGACGCCGAACGACGCGTCCTCGAGCTGCTGGCGGCGGTCGGTCTCGAGCACCGTGCCGGCAGCCTGCCGCGCGAGCTGTCGGGCGGCGAGATGCAGCGGGTCGCGGTGGCCCGCGCGCTCGCGCATCGCCCGGCCCTGGTGCTCGCCGACGAGCCGACGGGCAATCTCGATCCGGACAACGCGGCCATGACGCTCGAGATCCTGCGTGCGCAGATCAAGCGTGACAACGCAGCCGGCGTGCTCGTGACCCATTCCGCAAACGCCGCGGCGACGACAGACCGCATCTACGAGCTCACCCGCTCGGGGCTGCACGCGCGTTCCGTTGCGGCGCCGCCGTCGTGACCCGCGGCGCTTCCCGCGCGAGGCTGCCTGGCCCGCGCCGGGCCGTTCTGGACGCCGCCGCGCTCGGTCCGCTGCGCCAGGCGCCAGGGCGAACCCTGCTCGCCATCATCGCCATCGGACTCGGCGTCGCGCTCGGATTCTCGGTCTACCTGATCAATCGCGTCGCGGCCGACGAGGTGCAGCTCGCCTCGCGCAGCCTGTTCGGCATGGCCGACCTGTCGGTGCAGGCGCCGGGCCTCGGGTTCGACGAGCAACTCTACCCCCGACTGGCGGCGCTTCCGGGCGTGGCCGTCGCGAGTCCGGTCGTCGAAGTGCAGGCACGCTTGCCCGGTCGTGACCGCTCGCTGAAGCTCGTCGGCATCGATCCCTTCCGGGCGACTGCGCTGCAGCCGGCGCTCGCGGCGGCCGGGGCGACGGCCTCGCAGGGGGACGGGATGCTCGCCGAGGATGCCGTCTGGCTGAGTCCCGCGGCGGCGCAGGCGCTGGAGGTCGCAGTCGGTGATGCGCTCGAGGTGCAGGTGGGACTCGACGTGATCGCGCTGCGCGTCGTCGGCCTGCTGCCCGCCGGCGAGTATCGCCAGCCGCTCGGCATGCTCGACATCGCGACCGCGCAGTGGCGTCTCGATCGCCTCGGCCGGCTGGACCGCGTGGACCTGAGGCTGGTCGCCGGCGCCGACCCGTCCGTCGTCCAGGCTGGCGTGCGGGCCATCCTGCCGCCGGGCGTTCGCCTCACCACGCCGGGCGAGGCGAGCGATGACGCGGTGCGCCTCTCGCGTGCCTACCGCTCCAACCTGACCGCGCTGGCGCTGGTTGCCCTGTTCACCGGTGCGTTCCTGGTCTACGCGACGCAGTCGCTCGCGGTGGCGCGGCGTCGCCGCGAGATTGCCCTGCTGCACGCGATGGGCATGACCATGCGCGAGCAACTCGGTGCGTCGCTGCTGTCCGGCGCCCTCGTGGGCGTGCTCGGGGCCGGACTCGGGGTCGCCCTCGGGATCGTGGTGGCGCGCGCGGGGCTCGCGGCCTTCGGGGCGGACCTCGGCGCGGGCTATTTCCGCGGCATCGCCCCGCAGCTGTCGGTGCAGCCGGTCGAGATCCTCGTCTTCTTCCTGCTCGGCGTCGGGGCGGCCGTCGCCGCGACGCTCGGTCCGGCCCGCGAGGCCGCATCGGTGCCCGCGGCGGTGGCGCTCAAGGCCGGCGACGAAGCCCCGCTCGAAGCGCGCCGCCACGGCAGGATCGCCGTGCTGCTGTTCATCGCGGCCGTGGGCGCGCTCTGGCTGCCGCCGCTCGAGGGCATTGCCCTGCCAGGGTACGCGGCCATCGCCTGCCTGCTGCTCGGGGCCGTGTTCCTCGCGCCGACGCTCTCGCACCTTGCCTTCGACCGCCTGCCGACGGCGGGCCCTGCGTGGCTGCAGGTCGCCGCCGCGCAGTTGCGGGGCACCGCGCGCCGCTCGACGGTGAGCATCGCCGCGGTGCTCGTGAGCTTCAGCCTGATGGTCGCGATGGGCATCATGGTGTACTCGTTCCGCAATTCGCTGGATGACTGGATGCAGCGCATCCTGCCGGCCGACGTCTACGTGCGTGCCGGCTCGGCCGGGCTGTCGAGTTTTCTCGATACCGATGCCCAGGACGTCATCAGTGCCGTGAGCGGCGTCTCTCGTGCCGACTTCGTGCGCTTCCAGGACGTGGTGCTGCCGGGGGGCGGACTGCCGCTCACCGTGATCGCGAGGCCCATCTCGGAGGAGACGGCGAATCGCATCCTGCCGCTGCGACGCGAAGACCCTCGACCTGCGTCGCCCGGGACCGTGCCGGTCTGGGCATCGGAAGCCGCGCTCGATCTGCGCGGTTTCGACGTCGGCAGCGAATTCGACCTGCCGCTCGGCGGACAGGTCCTGCGGGCCAGCGTGCGCGGACTGTGGCGCGACTACGAGCGGCCGGGCGGCTCGATCGTCATCCCGCGCGAGGTCTTCGTGCAACAGACGGGGGACGCGCGCGCCACGACCGCCGCCCTGTGGCTCGAGCCCGGCGCGGGTCCGGACGAGGTTGCGGCGCGGATTCGCGAGCGGCTGCAGCGGGGCGGGGAATACGAGATCGCCCATCCGCGCGAGATTCGCCGATTGTCGCTGCGGGTATTCGACCGCACGTTCGCCGTCACCTATCTGCTCGAGGCGGTCGCCGTGCTCATCGGCCTGTTCGGCATCAGCGCCAGCACCAGTTCGCAGGTGCTGGCCCGGCGCGGCGAGTTCGGCATGCTGCGGCACCTGGGCGTGACGCGCGGCGAGATCGGACGGATGCTCGCGTTCGAGGGCGCCGCGCTCGGGGCCGTGGGTGTCGCGACCGGACTCGTCGTCGGCGGCATCGTCAGCCTGATCCTGATCTACGTCGTCAACCGGCAGTCGTTTCACTGGACCATGGACGTGCACGTCCCCTGGGGCCTGCTCGGCGTGCTGAGCGGGGTGCTGGTCGCGGCGGCAGCGCTCACCGCGGCGGTGAGCGGTCGACAGGCCATGGGCGACGACGTCGTGCGGGCCGTGAAGGAGGACTGGTGAGGAACGGCGTGCTTGCGTTCACCGGCGTGCTGCTCGC
>Ga0224500_10002330_pt1 | contig 10277 bp, 16 predicted proteins | sample SF_Oct11_sed_USG_FD_168126 | JGI IMG/M metagenome (GOLD analysis project Ga0224500, IMG submission 168126) | Sediment microbial communities from San Francisco Bay, California, United States - SF_Oct11_sed_USGS_4_1 | ecosystem: Environmental > Aquatic > Marine > Sediment | place: USA: California...
CCAATGTCATAATGTGACCAGGGGGTCACTTATGAGCAATTGGTCATTATATGACTGTCGGGATGTGGGAGGTGATTCCGGTGATGATGTCGGTTGTCGGATCGCGCAGCGATCACCAGGAGGGGCGCTTTGGTGACCGTCGAAAGGAAGAAGAGCAGGCAGTTGGTGCCTCACGTTCTAACCCGGTGCTCAGTGAGAGGGGCAAGAGTGACCGAGCCTCCGGGAGCGAAGAGGACTGCCGAGGGGAGGGGGAGCGACATTGGAAGCTCTTGGTGTGGGATCAGGATGGAAGCTGCCATGAGGGGACAACGCCCTGTGTCATTGAAACAACGCTGTTTGTCGAGTCAACCTGGATGGCGCCCATCGGTTCGGATGTCACCATCAGCCTTGTCCCAGGAGAGGAGGATGCGGTGGGGCAAGAGCTCATTCAGGGGACGGTCGTGTGGCACTGTCCGCAGGACGACGAATTTAAGAATAAAGCGGGGTTCGGCGTTCGCCTGCACCCGCAATCGGCTGATACGTCTAGTCCAGACCTTAGCGCCCGACTCGAAGGGGGTCCCCTGAAGTTGATATGTGGAAATGTCAAGCCAGTTGGTCGTGGACGGGAAGAATCGGACGGGTATCAGCGGATGACGGTGGGCCGATTGATAACAGTCTGATCGGGAATGGATTTTGTCTGAAGGAACATTTCTCCCGTGTGTCGTGCAGCCCCGGCCCATCACAAAAAGGGGATGTGAGGCAAACTAAACCCGCATATGACACTCAGGAAGAGAGGTGAATTATGGCGGAGAATCGGACGGAAATGATGGTTGCCGGGATGTCATTTCTAGCTGGATGTCTTGTCGGCGGAGCAGCCGGGTTGCTGTATGCATCACAGTCAGGGATGAGAGCCCGGTGTCATTTGGGGAATCTTGCGGGGGATGGATGATGCGGGATTCATTCATTGATCTGCTGGATGACACAGGACGTGTACTGTTCGAGCGGTGGCGTTGTATCAATTGCGGCGAAGTCGTTGATCCCGTGGTGCTTATGCATGGGATTGAGCTGTCGGCAAGACCCTATCGGGGGCAAACGAGGGATCGCCGGATGTGGGAACGTTTGACTGATGTGTGATGTGACTCGGAGGGAGCGCTGAAGTAGGAGCGTGCTGTTTGTTCCACTGATCCAACAGATCAAAAGGCCTCGATCGGTACGCGCAGCGTTCAGAATGGTAGTGGACGAGAGGATGTCCAAATGTTTGGTGCGTGGACTTTATGGGAGGAAAGCCAACAAGTGCGGTTTGGGGGCGAAATCTCACAAGATGAAAAGGAGTTCCCTATGAGAAATCTTAGTGGAGCAAGCTTGGTTATCGCATTGTCGTTCATTGCCATCGGCTGCGCCTCGAGGGTTGCGCCGGTGACCCCAGCACAACTGGCGGAAACCGAAGCGACCATCCGGAGTGCTGAATCAGCCGGGGCGTTTAATCGTGCTCCGGATCTGCTGCAGAAATCCAGACAGGCCCTTGGTGCCGCACAGCAGGCTTCGGGTAAAGGTGATCATGCTGTGGCACGCGAGCGCCTTCTTGAAACGGTGACCTACGCCGAAGCGGCGCGAGCCCGAGCTGAGGCCGAACAGAAGAAAGGGGAGTCGGCCATGGTGCGTCAGCAAGCGGACGAATTGGAAGCCAAGGCGACAGAGATGAAGAAGCAGTTAAAGAATCCGTAGTCTGAGTCTTCCAAGACGTTAGTGAACCGACAAACTAGGTAAGAAAAAAGGAGATGCGACTATGCCAGATAGAATTTGGGGTGTGAGCGGACTTCTTATAGGTGTTTTGACGATCGCAGCCTGTGCGGCGCCCCCCGCGCCGCCGAAAGAGCTTCTTGATGCACGACTTGCTCTTCAAGATGCCAAGGCTGCGAATGCGGACAAGCGTGCGACACGTTCGTACGATTCCGCTGCGGCAAACCTGGATATTGCCAACAAGTCGTGGGAAAAAGACCATGATGAGTCGGCCATTCTTCACCAGGCACGGTTAGCGGAAGCGGAGGCGAGGAAAGCGCAGTACGCAGCAGAAAGTCAGGAGGCCGAGGAAGCCATCCGTCGCGAAACCAACCGGAAAAACCGGCATGAGATTGCGTTGCGCGACGCCGAGCTGATTCTGCTCAAGCAAAAAGGGCAGGAAGCGGAGCTTGAGCGGATCAAGGCTTTGTCCAAAGAGCAGGAACAGGCTCTGCAGAATGCGAAAGCAAAGCTGGCTGCTGAGCGGGCTCGCGCGGAGCAGGAGGTGGCTCGACTTCGGGCGGAGCATGAAAAATCGAAAGCGGAGTTAACCGCCACGTTGTCTCGCCTCGCGAAGGTGCGTGAGGACGCCCGTGGGGTCATTGTCACGTTACCGGGGAACATCTATTTCAACTTTAACAAGGCGGACGTGAAGCCGGCGATGCATATGCAGCTGACGAAAATCGCGAAGGCTCTGGCGGTGGTGCCGGATCAACATCTTCTCATCGAAGGCCATACCGATTCGGATGGGTCGAACGAGTATAACCAATCCCTCTCTGAGTCGCGTGCTCAGTCGGTACGACAGATTCTTCTCGACGGCGGGATTCCGTCGGAACGGATAGAAATCAAAGGATACGGGGAAAGCAAGCCGATCGCGGATAACGACACGTCCGCCGGTAAAGCCCAAAATCGTCGGGTTGAGATCGTGCTGTTGCCGACCAAACAGTGATGTCTCCATGCCAGGAACGTGGGGCAAAGGGGGCTGGAATGTGGCACAGTCTGCATCGGCCTTGTGACGGATAGGGATCAAGTGGCCTGAGGAACATATCTCGGCCCGAGCGTGAATCGATCGGTTAGGCAATTGGGTCACCCCCAGATCGACAGAGTCGCCGGTCTGGGGGCGATCCGAGAGCGTTGTACTTGGTGTATGGAGCATGAGCTCCATTGCTGAATCAGAGGCTGTCGACCAGTCTCTTGCACGCCTGATCGCAACTCATGACGAAAGATAAGAAGCGGAGAGAGGAGAGCATGGGAAACCAACCTTGTAAGGGGCGAGTGATCCGACATTCGCTCTGGCAAATACATTTATCTTTCCTCCTTGGACAGGAGCGTCTCTGTGCGTGATGGTGGGTTTCCCACTGCCCGGACGCTGACAGGAATACACATCGTTGGGACCGTTTGACACCCGAAGTTCCGCCACTATTTCCTGATTACTAGACGGTACGTATGTTGTCGTGCGCAGGCACCGAATCATGGAATGCTGCGCGCATGCCGCGTTTCTCCACAAGACACGATTCTACCCGGTCCCAAGAGGTGACACGCGGGTCGATGGATCCATGGTCCGGCATGAAGGCCGGATTGCAACGATTCAGGACGTGCCCCTTCGTGTCGGTGACCCAACACATCGCTGTCTGGGAGGATTGGCAAAGTAGATGGGATGAATCAACGAGATTTCGATGACCGTGGGGTGGAAAGCCTTGACAGGCTGAGATGTCAAATGCTATAAAGTGACTCATTGGTCACGTATGGAGATATAGTCATAGTCGACCAGTTGGTATGATCTGGAGGTGACTCCCGTGTTGATGTCAGTGATCAGAGCGGGTGGCGATCACCGGGAGAGAAGATCCGGTGACCGTCGAAAGGTAGAAGAGCAGGCAATTGGTGTCTCCGGTTCCAACCTGGTGCTCAGCGAGAGGGGCAAGAGTGACCGAGTCTCCGGGAGCGAAGAGGACCGCCAAGGGGAGGGGAAGCGACATTGGAAGCTCTTAGTTTGGGCCCAGGATGGAACCTGCCATGAGGGGACAACGCCGTGTGTCGGAGCCGCAATGCTGTTTGTCGAAACAACATGGAGGGCTCCCATCGGTTCGGATGTCACGATCGGCCTTGTCTTAGAGGAGAAGGGTATGACGGGACAAGAGCTCATTCAGGGGACGGTCGTGTGGCACTGTTCGCAGGACGACCAATTTAAGAACGAAGCGGGGTTCGGCGTTCTTCTTCAACAGCAGTGGCCGCAATTGCTTGGTCCGGACAGTCTGAGCGGGCCAAAGGAGGGTGCATGAGAACGATGCGTGGGCTCATCACACAGGTCGAACGCCATCAGGGGCGAATCGGTCGTGTATGGCGAAGAATCTCTCAACCCGCCGCCCCACTGTTGCTGAAGCGTAGAGCATCAGCCCAAAGGTCTCTCATGCGATGTGCTCCAGGAATGACAGGCAAGACAAGAATGGGCGAGGTCACTCACAGGAACACTTCATTATTACACAGAAAGCGAGGTGCACAATGACAGACGGACGTTGTGGATTGATGGGAGTAGGGTTGTCATTTTTAGTGGGGTGCGTGGTCGGAGGAACGACAGCGTTGCTCTATGCTCCACAATCGGGGGCCCGAACTCGTCGCCGAATCGTGGATTTCGCCGAGGATCTTGGTGACCGGGCCGGAGATGTGACAGGCCAGGTGACCGAAAAGATCCAAAAAGCGACAGAGCACGCGACCGAGAAGTTCCACCAAACCGTTGAGCGCGGGCGCAACCTGGTCAACACCTAAAGAGAAGCGAGGCTAACTTGCTTGGAAATGAGAATCGTCATCGTCATGGATACAGAGAGCGGGGTGCCGTGACGTGAACCCCATGAAAACTCTGGGTAAAGGTGATCCCAAAGAGTGCCTGCATCCAGTGTAGGCCCACTTCCATGTGGATTGGGCTGGGAGTTGTCCTGTGCCACAGCTTGATCGCAACTCGATGCGATCGGGACGAGAAAGGGGGAAGAACCATGAGATGCCAACGTTGCAAGGGATGCATGATTCGTGATTCGTTCGTCGATCTTCGGGACGATACAGGTCGTTTGATGTTCGAAGGCTGGCGGTGCCTCAACTGCGGAGAGGTCATCGACCCTGTGGTACTCACCCATCGCATGGAGGTTCCGTTGCTTCCTTATCGTGGGCGGACAAGGGATCGCCGGATGTGGGAACGGGTGATACAAGAAGGCCAGGAACAGAGCTCCGCTGCGTGATGGAAACGGGAGGTCTCGATCGGGTAGACCTCGTGGAAGATGAGCCCTGTGCTGGACTCTTAACGCTGAGATCATGAACCCTCACCCGTAGTTGACGGGAAGAGATTCCCAGAGCGAGCTGGGAGATCGGAAGTACGACGTGCTGGAAGGAGCGTGGCCAAGTGGAATGGCGACGGAGAGGAGGGAACGAATGACTACCCCATGCACAACAAGATGGAACGTACAGGTCGATGAGCAGGCTGTCATCCCAGACCTCTGGTCGATCGTTTTGGCGGGTGGGGAAGGCACGCGCTTGGCTCCAATGATCAAGCAGTGGCTGGGAGAGGATCGTCCGAAGCAATATTGCACCTTTACCGGCACGAGATCCATGCTGCAACATACGGTCGATCGTGCTGATCAGCTTGCCGCCGCCTCTCGTCGCGTGACGGTTGTGGCAGATGACCAGCGAGCGACTGCATGGAGTCAGTTGGATGGCCGAGGTGGGCTTCTTGTAGGGCAGCCGGCCAACCGCGATACCGCTGCAGGGGTCTTTCTCCCTCTTACTTACGTTCGTGCCGCAGATCCCAGCGCAACAGTGGCGATCTACCCATCCGACCATTTTGTCCACCCCGAGGCGCAATTGATCGACGCGGTGAGGCACGCCGTGCTGGCGAGCGATTTGCTCGAGGATCGGCTGATTCTCATTGGTATTCGGCCAGACTGTGTCGATCTGGATTATGGCTATATTCAACCGGGCCGGTATGTCGGTGGGTATGGAGCCCACTCCCTGTGGGATGTCGGACGGTTTGTTGAAAAGCCGGAACAGCGGCTAGCAAGGACGTTCATGGGTGAAGACATGCTGTGGAATACCATGATTGTCGTGGCCAAGGTCGAAACGCTCTGGCAACTGGGGATGAAAGTGCTGCCGTCGGTGATGCGGCTGCTGGAGACACTCCTGCCTGCCATCGGCACGACCAGGGAAGAGCAGGTGTTACAGAGTATTTATCACAGTATGCCGAGGCGGAATTTTTCCATGGATTTCCTCGAACATGTCAGCCCTAAGATCTTGGCGTTGGAGGTCAAGGACATTCTCTGGAGTGATTGGGGAAGGCCAAAACGCATTGTGCAGAGTCTGGACCGGATCGGTAAGGTCCCGATGTTTCCGGCTGAAGCGGTGGGGGTTGCGTAACAGACGCTGGAAACCAACAATAGAGTCCTCTAGTATCGTGTTGTAAAAGCCGTGGTAGCCACTGAAGGGGGAAAACCATCGCAACGCGTCGAGGAAAAGGAGGAATGAATGAAAGAGCCGGTGAAGAAAGCGTCTTCTTCGTCTCGTGTGACCCGATCTCGGAAGGGACCGAAGACAGTATCCGTCATGTTTGAATATTTCGACCCTGTGGCTAAAATCGTGACGTTAGTCGGAGAGTTCAATCACTGGAACACCACAGCACGGCCGATGAAGCGGGATGCTGGCGGGCTCTGGACCGTGAAGCTGAGGCTCGCTTCCGGGAGCTACCAATATAAGTTCGTCATCAACGGGGAGCGATGGGAAGAAGACCCTCTGAATCTGCATCGGATGATGAACGAACATGGCACCTTCAACTCCATCCGAAACGTCGAGGCGAGTAACGATGAGGGCAGCGCACATACGTAGACAGCAAAAAGGTAGGCAGATGAGAAATGCGCATTCAATACGAATCCCGGTTCCGGCCGATGAGCCTCTCTCGCGAGTCGAGCGGCGAAAGGCGAGAACGAACAAACGGCTTTTGGAAGTCGCGCGGCAACTCTTTTCAGAAAAAGGTATTTATTGGGCGAAGGTTGAAGACATTACGGAATTAGCCGATCAGGGCAAGGGCACATTTTATAAGTATTTTGAGTCCAAGGAAGCGCTCATTTGCGCCCTGCTCAAGGAGGGGCTGGATGAACTGACATCCGAGACAGAACAGGCTGTTCGGAACGTGCAGCCTGGACCGAACGCGCTGTCGGCAGCTATTGAAGCCCGGGTGGACTTCTTTCTGAAATGGCCTGAGTATTTGCTCTTTTTTCATCAAGTCAGAGGCATGATGCAGCTTCAGGTCGCTGTGGGGAAGGAACTGCGGGCCATCTATGATGCCCATCTGCGCTGGCTTGCTCAATTGATCAAACCGGCCATGGGTGCCGGCCAGGCCGGCAGCGCGCGAGACATTGCCACTGCGACGGCGGCCTATGTGTCCGGGGTGCTGACCTACCATGTCTTGTTTGAGGGGCATGAGGCCACCAGACGCAGACGTCAATATTTTATTGAGATGCTCGATCAGAGTCTCCAGCCGCTCATAAAAGGAGGCAATAGATCTCGATGATCAAGTGACACCTACGCTGCCGAATCTCTGTTTCACTGAAGGGGGATGCCACGACCTGTTTATGCAACTGGATGAGGGATACACGCCCGATGACCGGTCACCACTCAGAGGAGGGGCACACACGCGAGGAATGACGATGAGCAGAGGGAGGTGGGGGGGTGTTGTACGCGGTGAAGAATCGTACGCATGTGAAAGGCTTGCAAGGATTCAAGTGAGCCGCTGTTGAAACAGTACCATACCCTGTATCAGAGGTACGTAAAGAGTTCTCCACTATCCAACGTTCGAACCGGCCCCGCAAGCTATCCGGATGCAGACACGGAATGCTCGGAGCGCTGCATAACCTTAGTGGCCAGTCCATCCGGCGAGCAGACGAGCAAAGTTCTTGCCGCAGCAACGCGAGTTGGGATGGCGCCGATGAGATGGACTGGGTCCTGATATATGCGGTTCTCCTCGCCAATGATGCTTGCGGCGGGGCAAGTAGTGTTTCTCTCTTTGGTTCGCATTGTGGTATTACCCTGATGCCAAGCTGAAGCGTGACCCGTGAGGGGGTGAGGTCATGACCGTGTTCTTGATCTCGGTTGCGGTGAAACGGATGAAGAGTCTTATGTCTATGGTTGTGGGATTGTGCGTATGTGGTCTGGCTTACGGGCTCAACAGAGCAACGTACGTGCCATCGTTCATAAGAGCAATCAACTAGCCCGTCGTCGAGCATCGATTCGTGCGCTCTGGACCTGACTGCAGTGATGCCGTGGCGCGACGGAGAGGTGCATCATGAGAGCGTCCAGTACGGAAGCATCTCGTCGGTGGAACGGGGGGAGGCGTAACGCGATGGGCTCAGGCAACCGTGTACTCGCGATCGTCATGGCCGGGGGAAAGGGCGAGCGGTTGATGCCCCTGACGGAACTGCGGAGTAAACCAGCGGTTCCATTCGGCGGCAAGTATCGCATCGTCGACTTTGTCCTGAGTAATTTCCTCAACTCCGGCATCATGGCGATCTATGTGCTCGTTCAGTACCGCTCGCAGTCGCTGATCGAACATCTGAGACGGGCCTGGCGAATTGGCGGGCGTATCCAGCAGCAGTTCATCACCGTGGTGCCGCCTCAGATGAAGGCCCACGGTGGTTGGTATGAGGGAACGGCCGATGCTGTATATCATAATATCAATCTTATTCAAGACTTTGGTCCTGATTTGGTGGCGGTGTTCGGAGCGGACCATATCTACCGCATGGATATTAACCAGATGATCCGGTTTCACCGTGAAACAGACGCCGAGGTTACCGTAGCGGCCTTGCCGGTGCCGCTCCACGCGGCGGGAGGATTCGGAATCATTGAAGCCGACGGCGATGGACGTGTGATCGGGTTCGAGGAAAAGCCTACATCTCCGAAACCGATGGTTCAGGATCCTGGATGCGCATACTCGTCCATGGGCAACTATCTGTTCAACACCGACCTGCTCATTGCGGCTCTGGAGGAGGATGCCTCGAAACCGGTATCGCATGATTTTGGACGAGACATTCTTCCACAGTTGATCAACAGCCGTCGTGTGATGGCGTATAACTTCCACGACAATGCGGTTCCTGGAATCAAGCCCTACGAGGAGCGGGGGTATTGGCGGGACGTGGGAACGTTGGATGCCTATTGGCAGGCTCATATGGACATGCTGGGTTCTGTGCCGTTACTGGACCTTCGTAATCAGCAATGGCCGATCTTGACGGACACTTTCGATGGACCGACCGCCAGTTTTGCGCGAGCGACGATCGAGGCGTCGCTGGTTGGACAAGGCAGTCTCATCAACGATGCAAGGATTCGCCGATCGGTGATCGGCCGAAACGTCCGCATCGAATATGGGGCCGAAGTCGATGAATGTGTCATCCTGGATGGAGTCACGATCGGGTCCAAGGCGCGCCTTCGCCGGGTGATTGCCGACCGTTTCAACGTCATACCGGAGTCCGTGGAAATCGGATTCGTACCTGAAGCGGACATGAAACGTTATCAGACGACCGCATCGGGGTTGGTGGTTCTTCCGCGAGGCTTGTCCAGAGGGAAAGGTCCTCTCAGTCGCACCGTTACCGGTTGAGGAGAATTATGTCCATGGAGCCAGTCACTCATCCCCGTGTTCCCGTGTCGACTTATCGAATACAGCTGAATCGCACCTGCACGTTTCGAGATGTCGCCAAGCTCGTGCCGTACCTCCATGACGTTGGCATTACGGACCTCTATTGTTCCCCCTATTTCACTGCGGTGCCAGGCAGCATGCACGGCTACGATGTCGTTGATCCGACGACACTGAATCCTGATATCGGGACCGAAGAAGAGTATCGAGCATTCATCGACGAGTTGCATCGACGAGGGATGGGGCAACTCCTGGACGTCGTACCGAACCACATGGGCATCACCTTCCAACTCAACCAATGGTGGCAGGATGTTCTCGAAAACGGGCCGAGTTCTCCCTATGCGTCGTTTTTCGATATCGATTGGGATCCCGTCAAACCGGAATTGCGGGATAAAGTACTGCTGCCGATCCTCGGGGGACACTACGGGGTCGTGCTGGAAAATGGTGAGCTCCGACTGGTCTATGAGGCAGGGAGGTTTCTGATCCAGTACCACGACCATCGCCTCCCGGTCGCACCGAAACCTTCTTCCCGTATTCTCACGCATCGTCTGGACCAGTTGATCGCAGAAAGCGGTGCGGATGATCCACATGTGTTGGAGTTAGAGAGTATCATCACGGCACTGAAGCATCTGCCGTCTCAACAGGATCGGGAGCCGGCCTTGGTTGCCGAGCGATATCGTGAGAAAGAAATTATTCGACGGCGACTTGCTGCGCTTGTGGAGGGCAGTGCCAGTATTCGGCTATTTATCGAGGAGAACGTTCGGTTGATCAACGGCACAACAGGCGACCCAACGAGTTTTGACCTGCTTGATGAGATCTTGAATCACCAGGCCTATCGCTTGGCCTACTGGCAGGTCGCGGC
>Ga0224500_10002331_pt1 | contig 10277 bp, 10 predicted proteins | sample SF_Oct11_sed_USG_FD_168126 | JGI IMG/M metagenome (GOLD analysis project Ga0224500, IMG submission 168126) | Sediment microbial communities from San Francisco Bay, California, United States - SF_Oct11_sed_USGS_4_1 | ecosystem: Environmental > Aquatic > Marine > Sediment | place: USA: California...
GGTGGTGGCCTTGAGCTGCCGGCCTTCGATCGTCACTTTGGAGATGTTCCCGGACTTCACCTCCTCCAGGAACTGGGAGTATTCCATCGGCGCCTGGGCCGTCTGGCGGGTGTTGAACTGGTTGAACACCGTCATCAGCACGAGGCCGATCACCAGCCAGATGACGAGGTTTTTAAGCATGTTGTTCAAGGACTTGCTCCTCTATTGGGCAGCGCCGCAAGAAAATCAGTTTACGCCGTTTCGGTAGATTGCGGCGCAGCGCGCAGGTTCAATGCCTTTTCAGCCCGCGGGCCAGCAAATAGTTCTCCCGGGATTCCCCCCGGGAGGCGGCGGGCTTTCTCACCTCGACCGTTTGAAACACGTCCTTGAGCGCCTTCAGCACCTGGTCAAAGGCTTCGCCGTGGAAGATCTTCACCAGGAACGCGCCCTCGGGCTTCAGCGACTTCCTGCACAGCTCGATCGCCGCCAGCGCGATCTCCGCCGCTCGCGCCTGGTCCACGAGGGGCACGCCGGTGATGTTGGGCATCATGTCCGAAAGCACCACGTCGGCCTTGCCGCCCAAGGCGGCCTCGAGGTCGGCCTCGCGAAAATCTCCCTGCAAGATCGTCACCCCCTGGATCGGCTTCACCGCCAGCAGGTCCACCGCCACCACTTTCCCGCCCGGCTTCACCCTTTCGGCCGCCACTTGCGACCAGCCGCCCGGCGCGGCGCCGAGGTCGAGTACGCGCATGCCGGGCTTGAGGAGCTTGTCCCTGGCGATGAACTCCAGCAGCTTGTAGGCGGCGCGCGACCGGTAGCCGGCCTCGCGCGCCCGGCGAACGTAGGTGTCCGTGACATGGCGGCGCAGCCAGGCTTTGTTGGACTTGGCCATGGACGCCTGATCTTATACTCGCGCCATGCTGCGCAAGCTCCTGAAGGCCCGCGCCCACGCGCTCCGTCCGATCCTGCAGCTCGGCGAGAAGGGCCTCACCGACGCCGTGGTCGCCGAAATCGACCGCGCCCTCGGCGCGCACGAGCTGATCAAGGTGCGCGCGGCGACGCTCAACCGCGAAGAGCGCGAGGTGGCGCTGGCGAGCATCTGCGAGCGCACCGGCGGCCAGCCGGTGCAGCACGTCGGCAAGATGCTCGTGCTCTACCGCCCGAAGCCCCGGCCCGAAACCGAGCCTGGGCCGAAACCCCGCCTGCCCAAGCGCGCTCGCGCGACCTCCGGCTGGGACGAGCGCAAGGATGCACGCAAGATGCCGGCGCGCCGCCGGAAATCCGCGGGCCCGCAGCGCCCGCAACGCAGGCGGCCGCGTGCATGAGGCGCTACGACGCCGTCCTGTTCGACCTGCTCACCGCGCTCATCGACTCCTGGTCGCTGTGGAACCGGATCGCAGGCTCCGAGGATGCGGGCCGCGCCTGGCGCGGCGAGTACCTGAAACTCACCTACGGCTGCGGCGCCTACCGGCCCTACGAGACCCTGGTGGCGGAAGCCGCGGTGGCGAGCGGCCTGCCCGCGACGCACGCGAAGGCGCTCGAGGACGAGTGGCTGTCGCTCGAGCCCTGGGAAGACGCGAGGCCTCTGCTCCGCCGCCTGCGCCAGGACTACAAGCTGGGCGTGGTGACCAACTGCTCCGAGCGCCTCGGCCGCTTTGCCGCGATGCGCATGGAGGTGCCCTTCGACGTCGTCGTCACCTCCGAACGGGCCGGCTTCTACAAGCCGCGTCCGCAACCGTATGCCCTGGCCTTGCAGGAACTCGCCTTGCCCGCGAGCCGCGTGCTGTTCGTCTGCGGCTCCGCGTTCGATCTTTTCGGCACGGCGCAGGTCGGCATGGCGACGCTCTGGCACAACCGCGTGGGACTGAACAAGCCCGCGGACGCGCCGGCGCCGCTCAAGGAAAGCCGGACCCTCGAGCCGATGGTCAGCGAGCACGTGGCATGAACATGCTGCGCGAGCTGGAAACCCCCGCCCTGCTCCTCGACCGGGCCAAGCTCGACGCGAACTGGCGGCGCATGTCCGGGCACATCGCGCAGCTCGGCCCGAGCCTGCGCCTGCACGTGAAAACCGCCAAGAGCCTCGACGCCGTGCGCCGCTTGCATGGGACGCGGCCCGGCCCGATCTGCGTCTCGACGCTGAAGGAAGCCGAGGTGTTCGGCAGCCATGGCTACCGCGACGTGCTCTACACGGTGGCGCTGGCGCCGAACAAGGTGGGGCGCGCGGCGGCGCTCGCCGCGAGCGGCATCCGGCTGAAGGTGGTCGTCGACAACGTGGAACTGGCGAAAGCCCTTGCCGGCGCGCCGCTGGACGTGCTGGTCGAGATCGATTCCGACGGCCACCGCGCAGGCTTGCGGCCGGACGATCCGCGTTTGCTGGAAGTGGCGCGCGCGCTGGCGGGCGGCGGCGCGACGGTGGCGGGCGTGATGACGCACGCCGGCGCCTCGTACCACTGCGCGAGCACGGAAGCGATTCGCGCCATGGCGGCGCAGGAGCGCGATGCCGCCGTGCACGCTGCGCAGCGTCTGCGCGATGCCGGATTTCCCGCCCCGGCGGTAAGCGTCGGCTCCACGCCCACGGCCGCCTTTGCCGACGACCTCGGGGGCGTGACAGAGGTCCGCGCCGGGGTATTCGTGTTCTTCGACCTGGTGATGGCCGGCGTCGGCGTCTGCGGTACCGAGGACATCGCGCTCTCGGTGCTCGCCACCGTCATCGGCCACCAGGAGGACAAGGGCTGGGCGCTCACCGACGCGGGCTGGATGGCGCTGTCGCGTGACCGCGGCACGGCGCGGCAGGCGCTGGACCAGGGCTATGGCCTGGTGTGTGACGCCGCCGGCAACCCGATCGAGGGGCTGATCGTCGCGGACGCGAACCAGGAGCACGGTATCGTCGCGCATCGCAGCGGCGACCCGGCGCGGTTGCCGCGGTTGCCGGTCGGCACGCTGCTGCGCATCCTGCCGAACCACGCCTGCGCCACCGGCGCGCAGCATGCGCGCTACCAGGTGCTGGACGAAACGGGCCGCGTCGCGGCCGCCTGGGAACGCTTGTCGGGCTGGTAGGCGCTACTCGTAGCGTACGTCGAGGATTTCGTAGCGCTTGACCCCGCCGGGGGTCTGCACGTCCACCTCGTCGCCCGCCTCCTTGCCGATCAGCGCGCGCGCGATGGGCGAACTGATGGAGATGCGCTGCGCCTTGATGTCGGCCTCGTCCTCGCCGACGATCTGGTAGGTCACGGCCTCGCCGCCCTTTTCCACCAGGTCCACGGTGGCGCCGAACACGCAGCGCCCGTCGGCGTCCAGCAGCTTGGGATCGATGACCTGGGCATTGCCGAGCTTCGCTTCGATCTCCGAGATCCGCCCTTCGATGAAGCCCTGCTGGTTGCGCGCCGCGTCGTACTCGGCGTTCTCCGAGAGGTCGCCGTGCGCCCGGGCCTCGGCAATCGCCAGGGAGTTGGCCGGCCGCTCCACGGTCTTCAGGCGATGGAGTTCGGCACGCAGCAGCTCTGCGCCGCGGAGGGTCATGGGGGTCTTGGCCATTAGGGAGAGGCTACCGCGCGAGGGTTGGGAGTAAGGCCGAGTTTCGCATGCAGGTCCTGCAGCCGGTACGGCTCGAGCCGCGCCATGTGCTGCATGCCGGCGCAGGCCGCCTTGGCGCCTGCGATGGTCGTGTAGTAGGTGACGCGGGCGGCGAGCGCCGTCACCCGGATGGCCCGGGAATCCGATATGGCGGTCCGGGTGTCCTCCACCGTGTTGGCGATGAAGCTCACCTCGCCGTTCTTGATCATGTCCACGATGTGCGGCCGTCCCTCGGCCACTTTGTTGACGGGGGTCACCGTCACGTCGTTCTCGGCCAGCACCGCCGCCGTGCCGCGCGTCGCGAGGATGGTGAAGCCCAGCGCCGAGAGATCCTTCGCGACCTCCACCGCCGCGTGCTTGTCGCCATCGCGCACGCTGACGAAGGCGCGCCCGCCGCTGGGCAGCTTCACGCCCGCCGCCAGCTGCGACTTCACGAACGCCTCGCCGAAGGACTCGCCGACGCCCATCACCTCGCCCGTGGACTTCATCTCCGGCCCGAGGATCGTGTCCACGCCCGGGAACTTGGCGAACGGGAATACGGCTTCCTTGACCGAGTAGTACGGCGGCGTGATGTCGCCGAAGACGCGCTGCGCCGCGAGGCTGATGCCGGCCATCGCCAGCGCGGCGATCTTGGCGAGCGGACGCCCAGTCGCCTTCGACACGAAGGGCACCGTGCGCGAGGCGCGCGGGTTGACCTCCAGCACGTACACCGTGCCCTTCTGGATGGCGAACTGCACGTTCATCAGGCCGCACACCTGCAGCGCGCGCGCCATCATCTCCGTCTGCCGGCGCAGCTCCTGCACCAGGTCGGGCGACAGCGAATGCGGCGGCAGGCAGCACGCCGAGTCGCCGGAGTGCACGCCGGCCTGCTCCACGTGCTCCATGACCCCGCCGATCAGCACCTCGGTGCCGTCGGCGATGCAGTCGACGTCGACCTCGATCGCGTCGGACAGGTAGCGGTCGAGCAGCACGGGCGCGTCGTTCGACACCTTGACCGCGCTCTTCATGTAGCGCTCGAGGTCCGCCTGCTGGTGCACGATCTCCATGGCGCGGCCGCCGAGGACATAGCTCGGCCGCACCACCACCGGGTAGCCAATCTGCTCGGCGAGCTTTACGGCCTCCGCCGCGGAGCGTGCGGTGCGGTTGGGGGGCTGGCGCAGCTTGAGCTTCTCCAGCAGCTTCTGGAAGCGCTCGCGGTCCTCGGCCGCGTCGATCGAGTCGGCGCTCGTGCCGATGATCGGCACGCCCGCCGCCGCCAGGTCGCGCGCCAGCTTGAGCGGCGTCTGCCCGCCGTACTGCACGATCACGCCCCAGGGTTTTTCCTTGTCGACGATCTCGAGCACGTCCTCGAGCGTGAGCGGCTCGAAATACAGGCGGTCCGAAGTGTCGTAGTCGGTCGACACGGTCTCCGGATTGCAGTTGACCATGATGGTCTCAAAGCCAGCCGCGCGCAGGGCGAGCGCCGCGTGCACGCAGCAGTAGTCGAACTCGATGCCCTGGCCGATACGGTTGGGGCCGCCGCCGAGCACCATGACCTTCCTGCGCCCGGTGGGTTCCGCCTCGCACTCCTCCTCGTACGTGGAGTACAGGTAGGCGGTCTTCGTCGCGAACTCCGCGGCACAGGTATCGACCCGCTTGTAAACCGGACGGATGCCGAGCTTGTGGCGCTTGTCGCGCACCTGCGTCTCGCCCGTATTGAACAGGTACGCCAGGCGCCGGTCGGAGAAGCCCTTGCGCTTGAGCATCCTCAGCGTGTGCGCGTCGATGTCGGCGAGCTTCTGGTCGTCCAGGCGCATCTCCAGCGCGACGATCTCCTGGACCTGCGCGAGGAACCAGGGATCGATGTGCGTCAGGCGGTGCACCTCCTCGAGCGAGAAGCCGTTCTCGAACGCGTCGCCCACGTACCAGATGCGCTCCGGGCCCGGCTCGCCCAGCTCGCGCTCGATGGTCTCGCGGTCGGTCGTGCGCTGGTTGAGGCCGTCCACGCCGATCTCCAGCCCGCGCATCGCCTTCTGCAGCGACTCCTGGAACGTGCGGCCGATGGCCATCACCTCGCCCACCGACTTCATCTGCGTGGTGAGCCGGTCGTTGGCCTGCGGGAACTTCTCGAACGCGAAGCGCGGCACCTTGGTGACCACGTAGTCGATGGTCGGCTCGAACGAAGCCGGGGTCGCGCCGCCGGTGATCTCGTTCTGCAGCTCGTCCAGCGTGTAGCCGACGGCGAGCTTGGCCGCCACCTTGGCGATCGGAAAGCCGGTGGCCTTGGAGGCGAGCGCCGACGAGCGACTGACGCGCGGGTTCATCTCGATCACCAGCATGCGCCCGTCGTCCGGATTGATGGCGAACTGCACGTTCGAGCCGCCGGTGTCCACCCCGATCTCGCGCAGCACCGCGATCGAGGCATCGCGCATGATCTGGTACTCCTTGTCGGTGAGCGTCTGCGCCGGCGCCACGGTGATCGAGTCCCCGGTATGCACGCCCATCGGGTCCACGTTCTCGATCGAGCAGATGATGATGCAGTTGTCCCTGCGGTCGCGCACCACCTCCATCTCGAACTCTTTCCAGCCGATCACCGACTCCTCGATCAGCAGCTCGTTGGTCGGCGAGGCCTCCAGCCCGCGCTCGCAGATGGCGACGAATTCCTCGCGGTTGTAGGCGATGCCGCCGCCCGAGCCGCCGAGCGTGAACGAAGGCCGGATCACCACCGGGAAACCCAGGCTCGCCTGCACCTGCAGCGCCTCCTCCATCGAGTGCGCGAGCGACGAGCGCGCCGAGGCGAGGCCGATGCGCGTCATCGCCTTCTTGAACTTCTCGCGGTCTTCCGCCTTGTCGATCGCCTCGCGCGAGGCGCCGATCATCTCCACGCCGAACTTCTCCAGCACCCCCTCGCGCGCGAGGTCGAGCGCGCAGTTGAGCGCGGTCTGCCCGCCCATGGTCGGCAGCAGCGCGTCCGGGCGCTCGCGCTCGATAATGCGCGCCACCGTCTGCCAGTGGATCGGCTCGATATACGTGGCGTCCGCCATCTCCGGGTCGGTCATGATGGTGGCCGGATTGGAGTTCACCAGGATGACGCGATAGCCCTCCTCGCGCAGCGCCTTGCAGGCCTGCGCACCCGAGTAGTCGAACTCGCAGGCCTGGCCGATGACGATCGGCCCCGCGCCGATGATCAGGATCGAGTGCAGGTCAGCGCGCTTGGGCATCGCTCATCATCTGTGCAAAGCGATCGAACAGATAGCCGATGTCGCGCGGCCCCGGGCTCGCCTCCGGATGGCCCTGGAAGCAGAAGGCCGGCCGGTCGGTGCGCGCCAGGCCCTGCAGCGAGCCGTCGAATAGCGAGACATGGGTCGGACGCAGGGTGGGCGGCAGCGTGGCGGCGTCGACGGCAAAGCCGTGATTCTGGCTGGTGATGACGACCTGCCCGGTGTCGAGGTCCTTGACCGGGTGGTTGGCGCCATGGTGGCCGAACTTCATCTTCACGGTCTTCGCGCCGGAGGCGAGTCCCATGAGCTGGTGACCGAGGCAGATGCCGAACACGGGGACGCGCGTGGCGTCGAGGATCTCGCCGATCGCCTCGATCGCGTAATCGCAGGGCTCGGGGTCGCCGGGGCCGTTGGACAGGAACACGCCGTCGGGCTTCATGCGCAGCACCTCGCGCGCCGGCGTCTGCGCGGGAACGACGGTGATGCGCGCGCCGCGCTCGGCAAGCAGCCGCAGGATGTTGCGCTTGATGCCGAAGTCGTAGGCGACGACGTGGCGGGTCGGATTGTCGATCACGCGGTAGCCCTTGCCGAGCTCCCAGCGACCTTCGCGCCACTCGTAGGGCTCGCGCACCGAGACCTCCTTCGCCAGGTCCATCCCCGCGAGCCCCGGGAACGCGCGCGCCGCCTCCAGCGCCTTCTGCTCGCTCACCGCGCCGGCCATCACGCAGCCCGATTGCGCGCCCTTCTCGCGCACGAGGCGCGTGAGCTTCCGGGTGTCGAGCTCGGCGATGGCGACCACGCCGCGCTCGGCCAGGTAGGCGCTGAGCGGCTGCCGCGCGCGCCAGCTCGACATCAGGGCCGGCACGTCCCGCACCACCAGGCCCGCCGCGAACACGCGGTGCGACTCCTCGTCCTCGGGATTGACCCCAGTGTTGCCGATATGCGGGTAGGTCAGGGTGACGATCTGCCCGGCGTAGGACGGATCGGTGAGGATCTCCTGGTACCCGGTCATGGCGGTGTTGAAGACCACCTCGCCCACGGCCAGACCGGACGCGCCCGCGCTGCGCCCCCGAAACACCGTCCCGTCGGCAAGGACGAGAACGGCGGATTCGAGCGCAGGCAAAGCACAACTCCCGGAGTAGATGTGAAAAAGCGGAAGAGGCTCGCGCCCCTCCCGCTCGTCAGAGCGCCGAATTATACCCCGGAGGCTACTTCAGGCCAAGCACGTCGAACATGTCGTACAGGCCCGGGGCGCGCCCGCCGAGCCAGCGCGCGGCGCGCAACGCGCCCGCCGCATAGGTCTGGCGGCTGTGCGAGCGCACCGTGATCTCCACGCGCTCGCCGGCGCCCGCGAAGATCACGGTGTGCTCGCCGACGATGTCGCCGCCGCGGATCGCATGAAAGCCGATCGCCTTTGCCGGCCGTTCCCCAATGTCCCCGGCGCGCCCGTGCGTCGCCACCTCGCCCAGGTTGCGCCCGAGCGCGCCGGCCACCAGCTCGCCGAGCTTGAGCGCGGTGCCCGAGGGCGCATCCACCTTGTGGCGGTGATGCGCTTCGACGATCTCGACGTCGTAGGCGTCGCCCAGGGCCCGCGCCGCCGTCTGCGCCAGGCGGAACACCACGTTCACGCCGATGGCGAAATTCGGCGACCACGCGATCGGGATGCGCCGCGCGCCCTCCGCGATGCGCGCCTTCTGCGCGTCGCTGAAACCCGTCGTGCCGATGACCATCGCCCGTCGCTGCGCCAGGCAGGCCTCCAGGTGGGCCATGGTCCCTTCCGGGCGCGTGAAATCGATCAGCACGTCGGCCTCGGCGAGCGCCCCCAGGTCGGCGACGATCCTGCTGCCGCCCGCGGTCTGCCCGATTGCCGGGCTGCCCGCCGCGTCCAGCGCGGCCGCCAGCGTGAGGTCGCGCTCCGCCTGCAGCGCGTCGATCAGGGCGCGTCCCATGCGCCCGCCCGCGCCCGCGATGGCCACTTTCATTGCGGCGCACCCTCCTCCGCCGCCGGCGGCTGCACGTCGCCGTCGAGGCGCGCGAGCCGGTCGTCCTCGAAGAACACCGAGAGACGCCGCTGCACCCGCGCCTCGCCCGGACGCTCGAGCGAGTAGACGTAGTCCCAGCGATCGGCATGGAAGATGTCGGTGACCAGCGGCGTGCCGAGGATGTAGCGCACCTGCTCCTTGCTCATGCCGCGCTTGAGCTTCGACACCATTTCCTGCGAGACGTAGTTACCCTGCTGGATGTCGATCCGGTAGGGCGCAAGCCATCCGCAGCCGGCAAGGAGCAAGGCAAGAACGGCGGGGAACGCGCGTGACATTTGCCTATAATGATAATCGATGAGTTCTGCCCAGAGCCTGAAGGACATCGGTCTCAAGGCGACCCTGCCGCGGCGCAAGGTGCTGGAGCTGTTCGAGCAGAGCAAGGTGCGGCACCTGTCCGCCGAGGATGTCTACCGCAGCCTGCTTGCGGACGGCATCGACATCGGACTGGCCACGGTGTACAGGGTGCTCACCCAGTTCGAGCAGGCCGGGCTTCTGTCGCGCCAGCACTTCGAGACCGGCAAGGCGGTGTTCGAGCTCAACCAGGGCGGGCACCACGACCATCTCGTCTGCCTGCAGTGCGGACGCGTCGAAGAGTTCTACGATGCGGAGATCGAGCAGCGCCAGAGCGAGGTGGCGCGCAAGCGCGGCTTCGAGCTGCGCGGCCATTCGCTGGCGCTGTACGCCGATTGCACCAAGCCGGCCTGCCCGCACCGCAAGGACGCGCCGCCCCAGGCCGGCAGTTAGCCGGCGTCCAGCATCTCCGCGGCGTGCTTGCGCGTGGTGGCGGTGATTTCCGCGCCGCCGAGCATGCGCGCCAGCTCCTCGATGCGCGCCGCGCGATCCAGCCGCGCGACGCTGCTCGCGACCGAGCCGCCGCGCGGCTGCGCCCTGCGCACCGTCCACTGCGCGTCGCCCTGCGCCGCCACCTGCGGCAGATGCGTCACGCACAGCACCTGCCGCTCGCGGCCGAGCCGTCGCAAGGCGCGTCCCACCGTATCCGCGACCGCGCCGCCGATGCCGGCGTCCACCTCGTCGAACACCAGCGTCATGACCGGCGAAGCGCCGGCGCACACCAGCTGGATCGCCAGGCTGATGCGCGACAGCTCGCCGCCCGAAGCAACCTTGGCCAGGGGCCGCAGCGGCAGGCTGGGATGCGAGGTCACCTCGAACTCGACCGCCTCCAGGCCCGCGACCGAAGGCTCCTCCAGCGCGCGCAGGGCGACCGAGAAGCGCCCGCCCTTCATCGCCAGCGTCTGCATGCCCTGCGAAACCGCCGCCGACAGCGCTTGTGCCGCCGTGCGGCGCTTCGCGGAGAGCTTCTTCGCCGCAGCGCCATAGCGCGCCGCGGCGGCATCCACCTCCTTGTGCAGCGCCTCGGGGCTCGCTGCGAGCGCCAGGTCCTTCAGGCGCTGCCGCGTCGCTTCGGCCAGATCCGGCAAGGCTTCCGGCCGCACCCGATAGCGCCGGCCGGCAGCATGCAGCG
>Ga0224500_10002332_pt1 | contig 10275 bp, 11 predicted proteins | sample SF_Oct11_sed_USG_FD_168126 | JGI IMG/M metagenome (GOLD analysis project Ga0224500, IMG submission 168126) | Sediment microbial communities from San Francisco Bay, California, United States - SF_Oct11_sed_USGS_4_1 | ecosystem: Environmental > Aquatic > Marine > Sediment | place: USA: California...
GCCTGTTCCTCGGGGCCGAGAGTCCGTTTGGCCCGGTCTACCTGGCTGCCGGCCTCGCGAGCGGAGGCGAACGGGCCTTTTACCTCTACCTCGGCAAGACCTTCTGAGCCGTCCGGCGGGGCGCGCCCGGAAAGGCTAAAATGCAGGCCTTCCCGGAGAGTGTCCATGGCCATCGCCAACGAACAGAACCTGCGGCAGCCGCTGCCCGTGTCACGTCCCTACGGCTTGCGCATCCGTACGCGCCGCAATGACCCGTTCCGTCACCTCGTGGGCGATGACTGGCAGAAGGAACACTGGTTCGCGAGCCGTGCCGAGCGCGATGATGCGCTGGCCCAGATGAGCGGCCGGTATGTCTATTTCCGACCGGGGGACGCGCCCACGCTCGATTTCGAGAAAGTCGACCCCTGAACAGCGGCCCATGATCGTGGCGGCCTGTCAGTGGCTGCGGTCGCCGGCCCCTTCCCGGTCCGACCAGCCCAGCAGCCTCCGTGTCACCCAGCGATAGACGGGTTTACCCGTGCGCATCCAGATCACGGCCGGCCATGAACGGCGCGCGAGGATGGCCCGTTGCCGCGCCGTGAGTCGCTCCGGGCAATACGTGCGTTTGTGCTTCAGGACATGCCGCAGGTCGTCGTAGGCGAAGGCGCGGAAGCGCCAGCCGCGATAGCGCGGGCGCATCGCGAGTTGAAAATCCACGATGGCGGGCGAACCGTCGGGCGCAACGAGCCAGTTCGGCTCCTTGGCGAGGTCGTTGTGCACGACGCCGGCCGCGTGCAGGCGTCGAATCAATCGCAGGGCTTCGCGGTAGTACGCGGGATCGCGTGGCTGGATTCGCTGCAGCGGCTGGCCGTCGAGCCACGAGCGCCGCAGCAGGCGGCCGTCCCACTGCAGCAGTCGCGGGATGCCCGGCACGTGCCGCAGCACCGCGAGTGCGCGCGCTTCGCGGGTCGCGAGTCGTCGCGCCGCGAGCCGCAGCCACCAGCGCGCGTCGCGCGTGTCGCGTTCGACGCAGGCGTAACCCGGATGGGCGCCGTGCGCGGGCGTGTCGACGCGGCAGACGGAACCCAGCAGATCGCGCTTCAGGACGATGCGCGGTGTCGGCTCGCTCACGGCAAGCGCCACCAGGGGGCGATGGCTCCTGCGTGCTGCAGCACGTGCGCGGCCTGCACGAGCGCCAGCGCCAGCAGCAGGCTGCCGGCGTCGAGCACGGCCTTCCACACCACGCGCGGCTGGATCTCCATCCATGCGGGGACCGCATAGCGCGACCAGGCCGGAACCAGCGCCGGCACCTGCGCGCGGTAGCGTCGAGCCGCGTCGCCGTGCGTGCGCTCGAGCAGCGCGTCCTCGACCCGCATGGCACCGACGTGCAGCAAGGCAGCAATGCTTACCAGCGCCACCAGCAGCACGACGCTGCGCGTGGCGAGGCCGAGGCCGAGCATGCCGATCAGCGACAGCAGGTACAGCGGGTGCCGGCACGCGGCGTACGGCCCGGACAGGACCAGCGTCGTATCCTTGCGCCCCGCGATGAACAATGAGGTCCACAAGCGGCCCAGCGCCGCGATTGCGACCAGCACGAAGCCGAGGAACCCCGCCATCCCGCTCACGAAGCCGGAGAACGTGGGGCGTTCGGTTACGGCGACCAGGATGATGCAGGCGACGACGGCCAGGGCCATCAGGCGCACACGCGGCGTGCTGCGGGAGTTGTTCATATGGTCGGGCTGCACGCGGTCATGCAGTCATTCTAGCCGCCGGTTAGAGTGCGCGGATGAACTGGCTCGGTTTCTATTTCAGCTCGCTGCTGGCGGCGCTGCTCGCGATCCTGCCGATCGTGAACCCGTTCGGCGCCGTTCCGCTCGTCATGTCCGCCTCGGGGCACCTGCCCGAGCAGGAACGCCTGCGCCAGATCCGCCGTGCCTGCGTCTATACGTTCTTCCTGATGTCGGGCTTCCTGGTGGCGGGCGGCCTGATCATGAATTTCTTCGGCATCTCGCTGCCTGGCATGCGCATCGCCGGCGGCCTGATCGTTGCGTTCCTGGGTTTCCAGATGCTGTTTCCGAACCCGATCTCGGACAAGGAAGCGATGACCAAGGCGGCTGGCGAAAAGTACGACATCGCCTTCACGCCGCTCGCCATGCCGGGCCTGAGCGGCCCCGGAACTTTCGCGGTCGTGATGAGTCTTTCGTCGCAGGCCGCGGCCCAGAAGGGCTTCCTGAGCATCGTCGACTTCATGGGCGTGCTCACGGCCATCCTGCTGACGGTGCTGCTCAGCTGGTTCGTGCTGCGCGGTGCCGAACGCGTCAACCGGCTGCTCGGCGCCACCGGCATGGTCGCGCTGACGCGGCTGACCGGATTCCTGATGATCTCGATCGGCATGCAGTTCCTGATCAACGGCGCGACGATGATCCTGAACGATCCGGCGCTCTGGTCGGGCCTGGCCGAAGCACTGCGCGCCCGCTAGGAGGACTGACGATGTTTTCACTGCGCAAGAAGAAGCTCGACCTGCCTACCGCCGACGAAGCGCTGCCCGGCCGCACGCAGCAGCTGTCCGTGCCCGCGCGACATTTCGTGAACGGCAACCGTCTCGAGGCGCCTTTCCCCGCCGGCATGCAGATCGCAATGTTCGGGATGGGGTGTTTCTGGGGCGCCGAACGCAGGTTCTGGACGACGCCCGGCGTGCACAGCACGCAGGTCGGTTACGCAGGTGGCATCACCCCGAACCCCTCCTACGAGGAAGTCTGCACCGGCTACACCGGCCACAACGAAGTGGTACGCGTCGTGTTCGATCCGCAGCAGGTTTCCTACGCAGAGCTGCTGCGCGTGTTCTGGGAATCGCACGACCCGACGCAGGGCATGCGCCAGGGCAACGACATCGGCACCCAGTATCGTTCTGGCATCTACGTCTATGACGGCGTGCAGCGTGCTGCGGCGGAGAGCAGCGCTGCGGTGTATGGCGAGAAGCTGCGCGCGGCGGGCTATCCAGCGATCACGACCGAGATCCTCGACGTGCCGGAGTTCTACTTCGCGGAGGACTACCATCAGCAGTACCTGGCGAAGAACTTGGACGGCTATTGCGGGATTGGCGGCACCGGCGTTTCGTGCACGGTGGGGCTGACCGCGTCGGCCGGCTGAACGCTCGCGTCCGCCGGCGTGGCGGGTGCGGAAATCGGCGGCGCGTTCGCGGGTGTCGTCGATTCGGCCACGGCCTTCAAGCGCGCGAGGCCTTGCTCGTAATCGGGCCCGACCATGTGGTCGAGCGCCAGGCCGAAGTAACGGCCGAGCAGGCTGCCAGAAAGATCGGTGTCGAGCGTCCAGGTGACGCGAGTGCCCGTACCTTCCGGCACGAGGCTGATCGTCGCGGTCGTCGGGTTGTCCATGCCGAAGTCGAGCTTGCTGGTCACGCGTCGCCCCGGCTCGACCGCGATCACTTCCTGGCTGCCGTTGCCGACGTCCGGATTGTCGCTGGCCCATTCCATGCGGGCGCCGACCCCCGTTTCGGGGCCGCTGTAGGTGTACTTCGTCGCCGGGTCGATGTTCGCCCACGGCGACCATTCATTGAAACGCTTGAAGCCGTCGACCAGGCCATAGACCGTCTCGGGGCTGGCCGTGGTCGACATCGAGCGGTCGAGGTGCGCTGCTTGCGGCAGGAACAAGGCGATCAGGAAGAACAGCGCCACCAGCGCGAGAATCGAGAAGAACAGCCCCTTCAGGATCTTCATCGCGTCTTCCCCCTGATCGACGTGTGGCCCTGTCGCTAGAACCGCGCTGCTGCGAGGCCCGCAGTTCAGCCCGAAGGCGGCGGCGCACCCGGGTTCGGATCTTCCATGGGATAGGTCCTGGCGGGCTCGTTGGCTGGCGGTGCGGGCACGGGCGCGACGGCCGGCGCCGGGCCGACGGCGGGTGCGGCCGGAGCGGTGCTCGAGGCAGGGGCATTCGTCGCGCGCGTCAGTGCAGCGATGAATTCCTGCGCGGCCGGCGGCACGTTCGCAACGTTGCCTGCCAGGACCTGCGACGCAAGCACGTCCGAAATCCCGTACGCCGATTCATTGGCGCCCTTGTCGATCGCGATGACCGTACCGTCGAGCGCGACGCCGGCAAAGAGCCCCGAACTGCGCGAATAGGACAGCACCTGCGCGCTGAACGTTGCGTCCGTTGCCGCTGACGAGGAGCGGCCGAGGGGCCCGGCGGCGACGCTGGCATCGGCGCCGAGCGTCACTTTGCCGCCCGCGATGCCTTCGACGCTCTCACGCGACATCAGCACGAGGATGACATCGGTCGATTGCACGCCGAACTGCAGGCCGAAGTTCACGCCGCCCAGGGTCACGAACACCGGGGGGCTCCAGGTGCCGTCCGGGTTGCGCACGGCCATGACGCCCTTGCCGCCGCGTCCACCCAGCGTGAGGGCCACCTTGACCACGCCCGGCACGACGACCACGCCGTACGCGCGCTCGAGCAGCCAGCTCGGGATGCTCTGCTCGGTGAGGTCGGAGAAGGCCTCGAAGACGCGCTGCGAGCGCAGCAGCCTCTGGTCCGTCTTCGAGTCCGCCTGCGCCTGCGCGGGCAGGACCAGGGTGGCTGCCAGCAACAGCGACACGCACGTAGCGACGATTCTCTTCATGGTGGCCTGGGTAATGTGCAAGGTGATGATTCCCGTGACTTTAGCAGAATGCGCCCGCGGATCGTCCGCGCGGGTGGGCGGGGCCGTGCGCGGCAGGATAAGCTTGGCCCGGGGAACGCTCTGCGCCGGACAAGAATGATGACGCTTCGCCCTTTGCCCGGCCTCATCCGGGCATTCCTGCGCGCGACCCTGCTGGCCTGCGCTGTGCTTGGGGGTTACGACGTTTGTCGCGCGGCGCCGACGGAAGTTCCCGCTGAGGCCGCGCCAGACGTCATCGCAACCGATCGCGAGTTCGCGCAGACGGCGCTCGAGTCCGGCATTCGGGTGGCCTACGACCGATTCCTTGCCGACGATGCCGTGGTGTTCCGCCCGTTGCCCGTGCGCGCCCGTGAATGGCTCGATACGCACGAACCGGCGACCGGCCGGCTCGAATGGGCCCCCGTGCTGGCGGAAACGGCCTGCGATTCGAGTCTTGCCGTGACGCTCGGCTCGTGGAGCTACACCGCACAGGACAGCAAGGTGGCAGATACCGGTCAATACCTTACTGTCTGGCGGCTTACCGATGCCGGCGAGTGGCGGATCGTGCTGGACCAGTCGATCAATCAACCATTGATCCCTGCGGCCGCGTTACTCACAGGCGCCGCCTGCGACGAGACGCCGCCAAACCCCGAGAGACTGCTCGAGGCCGAGCGCAAGCTTAACTCCGGGCTGCGCGACCTGCACGTGACGGGTTCCTCGAGCATTGACGTCAGGGCGGTCACGGTGGGTTCCATGCCGGGCTCTGCCCGCGCGGACCTCGCAGTCACTCACGGTGAACTGATCGACAGGCGAGCGGCGCCCGGGAGCGAGCCGCAGGTGCGTGCCGTGTACGTGCGGGTGTGGCAGCGCGATGGCCGCTCGTGGCGCGTGCTGCACGACTTCGTCACGTCCGTCACGCCCTGAGCGCGACTGCGTTCCCGTTCCGCGGATCCGTGCTTCAGGCCTGCGTTGAGCCGCAGTCAGGCCGCGCCTTTGGCGCGCAGTTCCGCGATTGCTGCAGGGTCGTAACCGAGTTCGCGCAGCACGGCCTCGGTGTGTTCGCCGAGCTGCGGCGCACGCTGACTCGGCAGCCGCTCGCCGTCCAGCTTGATCGGGTTGGCGAGCACGCGGTAACCCTCCTGCGCCGGGTGCGGCAGGTCTTTCACCATCCCGATGGTACGCAGATAGGGGTTTTCGAGCGCTTGCGGCAGGTCGTAGACCGGGGCGGCCGGCAGCACGCCCTGCAGCTTGACGAGCCATTCGGCGGTCGTCGCAGTCGAGAACACTGCGTCGAGTACGGCCGTCAACGCATCTCGATTCGCGCGTCGCGCTTCGACCGTTGCGTAGTCCGTGTGCGTGCCCAGGTCCGGGCGCTCCAGTGTCCGCACGAGTTCGCTCCAGAACTTCTGCGTCATGCACATGATGAAGATCCAGCCGTCCCTCGTGCGCTGCAGCTGCACCGGCACGGTCGAGGGGTGCGCGCTGCGCGGCAGGCGCTCGGTGCGATAGCCGGAATTGAGGTACCACGCGCCCGGATAGGTGAGCTGGTGCAGCGCGACGTCGAACAGCGAGACGTCGATGTCGTGGCCACGGCCGCCTTTCAGCACGCCGACCAGGGACGACAGGATCGCGACCGCCGTGGTGATGCCGGTCATGTAGTCGACGATCGAGAGACCCATGCGCGCAGGCGGCGAACCCGGCTCGCCGCTCAGGTGCAGGTAGCCGGCCTCGGCCTGCATCAGGTAGTCGTAACCGGGCCAGCCCTTGCGCTCGTTGTCGCGCCCGTAGGCCGAGAGGTGCGCGCAGAGCACCCGGGGATTGATCGGGCCCAAGGCCGCGTAATCGAGGCCGAGCTTCTCGGGCTGGTCGCCACGCAGGTTGTTCAGCACCACGTCCGCCGTGCGCACCAGCCGCTGGAACGCTTCGCGCCCGGCGGCGTGCTTCAGGTTCAGCGTCACGCTTTTCTTGTTCAGGTTGAACGCCTGGAAGAACTGGCTGTCGTGCTCGCCGAGGAAGAACGGCCCCATCGAGCGCGTGGCGTCGCCGCCCTGGTCGCGGTTCTCGATCTTGATGACCTCGGCGCCGAGGTCGGCGAGGTACATCGAGCCGAACGGCCCCGCGCCGAAGTTCTCGAACGTCAGGACGCGAAGGCCGGTGAGGGGCAGCGCAGGCAGCATCGGACGTGCGTCAGAGATCGAGCGCGTAGTAGCGGTCGCAGGCGAAGTGGCCCGTCTCGCCGAGCGGACCGCAGAGCGCCTCGAAGCCGGCGTCCGCATAGAGGTGCTGAGCGGCATCCATGCCAGTGAGCGTCTCGAGGTAGCAGCGGTGGTAGCCGAACCGGCGCGCGGCAGCGATGCAGTGCTGCAGCATGCGCCGGCCCTGGCCGTGCCCGCGCACTTCGCCGAGGAAATACATCTTGCGCAGCTCGCACACGCCGGGATCGCCGCCCGTGAGCGGCGCAATGCCGCCGCCCCCCACTACCTGCCCGTCGCGCTCGAGCACGAAATAGGCCGCCCGCGGCACCGAGTACGCAACGCTTAGGTGGTCTACTTCAGGATCGTCCAGGGCGAAGCCCGGCCCGGACGCGCCGAATTCGGGCATCACGGTGCGAATGACCTGCGCCATCGCCGCGTCATCGGCGGTGGTGATCGGTCGGAGCACGAATGCGGCTGGGGTATGCAAGCGGCGCTGAGTCTAGCACCGCGGACCTGCGCCCCAACCCCCTCCCACGGTCGTGGGAGGGGGAGGGAGAGCGGTGTCGATCAGAAGCGGTAGTTCAGCTCCACGCCGTACGAGTCGCCGGGCGCGTCGTGAATGAACGAACCGCCGAACTCCGGCGCCGGGATGATCTCGGCGAGGTAGTCCTCGTCGCCGACGTTGCGGCCCCAGGCCGTCACGCCCCAGTTGTCGCCTTGCAGCGTGAGCCGCAGGTTGATGACGGAGTACGGGTCGCGCACCTGCTTCGAGAACTCGCCCTGGCCGAAGCCGAAGCCCGTGAACAGGTTCGGCAGCTTCTCGCCCTGCACCGGGTGGAACCAGGTCTCACCGACGAAGGACGCATCCACGCGCGCGATGAGGGCGAGCGCGTCCGTCATCGGGAAGGTGGCCTCCGCGCCGAGGTTGCCGGTGTATTCGGGCGCGTACGGCACTTCGTTGCCTTTGGTGTACGGCCGGCCGACGTACTTGTCGATCTGTCCGTCGAGGTAGGCGAAGCCGCCGAAGACCGCGAAATTGTCGGTGACCTTCCAGCGGGCGTCGATTTCCGCACCCTGCAGCGTGACTTCGTCGATGTTGGTCACGACGCGGAGCAGGCCGAACGGACCGGCGAAGAAGTTGAAGAACTGCATGTCCTCGAGGTCCGTGTGAAACACGGCGCCGTTCAGGCTCAGCGAGCGGTCGAGGAAGTACGACTTGAAGCCGACTTCCGCGGCCTTCGACACTTCCTTGCGGTAGTCGTCGTTGACCTCGCGCAGGTTGGGGGTGCCGTCATCGAGCGTCAATGCGCCGTAGAACGTCTGCGCCGTGGCCGCGCTGCCCGTCGAGTTGAAGCCGCCGCTGCGGAAGCCGTAGCCGTAAGAGGCAAACAGTGCGAAATCTTCCGTGAGGTTCCAGTTGGCGGTGAGCTTCGGCTGGAACTGCTCGTAGGTCTTGCTGCGGCTCGGGATGCCGGACGTCGCGAAGGCCGGGTTCACCGTGTAGGCCGGGTTGATGTACGGGTTGCCGAAGAATGCGAAGCCCGGCGTCTGTGCGCGGCACGAAGTGAGGTCTGTAGCCGTGCAGACCGGCACGTTGTTGCTGACCTCGCGGTCTTCGCTGTCGTAGCGCAGGGCGAGGGCCAGTTCGAGGTTGTCGGTGACGTCGTAGGCAAGCTGGCCGAACACGGCGTAGACCTTGCTGCTGAAGTCGTCGTCGTACAGCAGGTCGGTCGGGTTGAGACCGCTGGTCGGTACGAACGCACGCGCCTGGAAGCCCTGCGCGAGGTCCGAGCCCTGCGACACGACCACGTGGCGGTCGATGTCGGCGAAGTACGCGCCCGCCACCCAGCGCAGCGCCTGGTCGCCGGGGGAAGTCAGGCGGACTTCGAGGCTAAGGTCTTCCTGGTCGCGCTGCTGGTACTGGTAGCCGCCGCAGGTGGACGGGCCGTACGGCGGCAGGAAACCGGCCGCGCCGCCACCCGCAGGCGTGAACCAGATGCTCGACGGGATGCCGAAGAACGGTGCCTCATAGCCCGGGTCGGTCAGGTTCGCGTCGTTCGAAGCCTGGCACGTGGCGTCGAGCGCGTAGAGCAGGAATGCGTCGCTGGTGCCGTCGGTCAGGAAGTAGTTGGTCTGGTCGTTATAGGCGAGGTAGCTGGTCAGCGTGCCGATGCCCACGTCCCAGTCGCCCTTGATCGAGAGGTTGATGTTCTCCTGCTCGTTCTGCGGGTCGACGTTGTTGATGTAACGGAAGTTGTGCTTGTTCGCGTCTTCGTAGAAGGGCGGGGCGTTCAGGAACGCGGCCGCATCGACGAGGGCGATGGACGCGTTAAAGTTGATGGCGCCCGAGTCGAGCTGCGAGTACTTGGCCTTGACGTCGATGTCGCCGCCGAAGAGCCCGAACAGCAGCCGGCCGGACACGCCGGTTTCCTCGAAACGATCGACGCAGTCGTCGCAGTCGTTCTTGAGGTTCTTCCACTGGCCGTCCGTCTTGCGCGTGTAGGCGGAGATCGAGCCCTTCACGCCGTCCGTGAGCCCGCCACCAAGGTAGATACTGCCGTTGTAGCTGTTGTCGGACCCGTAGCCCACCTTGAGATCGGCCTCGAACTCCTCGCCCGGCTTGCGCGTGGTCAGGATCAGCGCGCCGGCGAGGGCGTTGCGGCCGTAGAGCGCGCCCTGCGGTCCCTTCAGGACTTCGATCTGCGTGACGCCCGACAGCTCCTGGTTGAGCGCGTTCGGGTTGGTCTGCAGCACGCCGTCGATGACGAGCGCGAAGTTGGTCTCAGAGTCGCGGCCGGTGTTGATGCCGCGGATGTTCACCTGCATGTCGCCGGCTTCCGCCGTCTGCACCTGCGACACGCCCGTGGTCAGCGCGATGAAGTCCTGCGGGCGCTCGATGCCTGCGCTCTTGATCTCCGACGCCGTGAAGGCAGTGATCGAGACCGGCACGTCCTCGATGCGCTCTTCGCGCTGTCGCGCGGTCACCACGATTTCTTCGAGCTGACCGGTTTCGGCAGCCTGCAACACCGTTGGCACCGCGAGTAGCGATGCGCCGTGCGCGGCGGCGAGGGCGAACAATCGAGTCTTGCCATTTTTCATGTGTGGTCCCCGTACGGAAAGGTCGGATGTGCCCCAGCGGGCCAGCTCCCCAGGCTCGCGGCGAACATACCATCCGTGCCCGCGAAGTTACAATATAAGTAGGACAATAGGACAAGCGGGGGGCGAGTGAAGACCGCTCATGCCGATGTTGCCCCGTAGCAACAGTCAGTCGGCGTCGGGCTCTGCTAGCATTCGCCGAGCCGCTCCTTGCCGATTGATCACCACTGCCCGCCGCGCACCGGACCTCACTCAAGTCTTCCGACCCTCGCGGCCATGGCACGCAAAGACATTTCGTTCACGGCAAAGGATGCGGCGCTCCGCGAGGACGTCCACACGCTCGGCGGTCTC
>Ga0224500_10002333_pt1 | contig 10274 bp, 11 predicted proteins | sample SF_Oct11_sed_USG_FD_168126 | JGI IMG/M metagenome (GOLD analysis project Ga0224500, IMG submission 168126) | Sediment microbial communities from San Francisco Bay, California, United States - SF_Oct11_sed_USGS_4_1 | ecosystem: Environmental > Aquatic > Marine > Sediment | place: USA: California...
CTGGCGCTGCTCCAGGTTGAGGGGCACCGCCTCCTCGTTCATGAGGCGCATGGAAATGTCGCGGATCTGCGCCCGCGCCTGGTCTTCCGGGAGCGTGCCGATCAGGGACAGATCCATTATTTCGAGGAGCCGCTGGTAGACCTTCATCTTCCAGCCGGTTTCCGCCGGTGTCAGCGAGCGGATATCGGCCACGGTCACGGCATTGCCCTGGGTCCGGTCCAGGAAACCCTGGCTGGCCGCAGTGCGGCCCAGCTTGCCGATTGGTCGGTTCGTTGCAGTGGCCATTCGCTCAGGCTCCTATCAGGTTGGCAAGGGCGCGGGAAATCGCGCTGCGCGGCGCGGTGCTGGCGCTGCCGCCGCCGAGGCGCGCCTCTATCTGCATCAGCGCTTTCGTGACCGCGGAACTGCGATGCTGGTCCATCATCGGCACGCCCACGTTGATGCTCTCGGAAACGTCCCGGTACTGATTGGGCACCAGCATGAGGTCCCGGTCCTCGCAGTTGAGGGCCCGGCGTATATCGGGTAGTTCCACCTGGAAATTCTTGTCGTAGCGATTGACCACGATCTCGATCTTGTCCTGCACCAGGCCCAGCTGCCGCACCAGGATATTGCGCAGGCGCACGGCGTCGCGCAGGTTGGCGATTTCCTGTTGCATGACCACGAGTACTCGGTCGGCGCGGTCATAAACGGCGGCGGCGACGTCGTCGATCTGGCGAGGCAGGTCGACCACGACGCGATCGTAGTTCTGGCGGACGGTGTCCAGGAGGTGGGCGAAGCGTTCCATCGGGATGTCACGCGTCAGCACCATCTCGTCCTGGAGTACGCCGATCATCGACAGGCCGCTGCTGTGCTTGGCCATGTAGGCATCCAGCGCCACGCTGTCCAGTTGCTCGGCCATGTCCAGCGCCTGCAGCAGACCGTGTTCGGGCTCGAGATCAAGGTACTGGGACAGCGAAGAAAACTGCAGGTCCATGTCCAGCAGCGCGACCCGCGCCTTCGAATGGGCTGTCATGATGTGGGCCAGGTTGACGGCGATGAATGACGCGCCGGACCCGCCCTTGGCACTGACGACGGCGACCATGGAGCCGTTACGGGCGGGTCGCGCATCCGAGATCTCGCGATCGATGCGCTGCAACGATGCCATCAGGTCCGCGGGCGACACGGGGTCCTCGAGATAGTCGCGCGCGCCGCTCTGCATGGCGAGTCGCATGCACGCGGTCTTGCCAACGGGCCCGATGATGATCGTCGGTGGCCGGCCCGCCGTCGTTTGTCCGACGATCTCCGACAGCTCGGCTTCGCCGTTGGCGCCGACCTGCAGCACCAGGATATCCGGGATTTCCATCACGCCATGCAGCGGGTCCGCGTGCCCGTTGCTCATGTGCTTGTAGGTGACATCGAACGCGACGTCGCCAAGGACCGTCTTCAGTTGTTCCAGCGCCGCCTTGTCCCGGCTGGCGACCAGTATCGTGAGTTTCAGTGCGAGCTTCATGTCTTCATCTCGGTGATCCGAACCGGCGGCGCGAACCGCAGCTTCGGGGTGCTAACAAAACATCACTTCAGCAGGCCAGCGGCCCGGCGCCCACGCGCGGAATGCCGAGGCTTTCCCGCGGCAGTGTCGACGGGTAACCGGGCAGCGTGAATGTCGAAATGGCAAGCGGAACGAACAGGCTGTGCTGGAAATTGTTGATCCGGACGCGCGCATAGCGAATCTGCGTGAAAGCCCCGCCCGGGTTGCCCATCACGTTGCCGTTCTGGTCGAGGTACTCGACGGCGACGTTGGCTGTGCTCAGTCCGGCAACGATCGGGCTGTTGCCGCCGCCGCCGGGCGCATTGAAGACGGTGACCTGGGCAATGGCCGGGTCATTGAGCGGGCAGACCACCGCCATGCGGGCGCCGCGTCGCGTCGCCTCGCTGAGAGAGTTCACGACAAACACCATCCGGCTGAACTCGATCAGCGCCAGGATCACGACCATCGCGACGGTCCCGATGATCGCGAATTCAACCGCGGTCGTACCCGCTTGCTGGCGGCGATTCACGAGATGGCCCTCATGATCACCTCGGCCGACAGCGTGAACGTGGTGGCGATTGATCCCCCGCCCAGCAGATTCGGCAGCGCCGTGCCGATCATCGGCTGGTAGTTGTAGGTGACGGATACGGCGATGTTGTTGTTGCCGGCATCCCGTACGGTGACATTGCCGGGCGCGAGGCCCGGCAGCAGCGCGGGCCCAGTGCCCTGCGGGTTGCCATAGGCCACGAGATTGCGCGCCGACGCGACCACGGCGGCGTCCAGGCTGACGGTCCCGGACTGGCCAGACAGCGCCCGGGTAGAGACCAGCCGGGCACTGTCCCGGACGGCACGGGTCAGGGAGTTGTAGTGCAGGAAGGCCCGCCCGATCTCGGAGACGGCCAGGAACAGGAACATCAGCAGGGGTAGCGCGATCGCAAATTCGACCACGGCGACGCCACGCTGTGCTGACCTGTTCGGTTTTCTGTGCATCATCGGCAACACGCGCTCAGGAATCGCCGCTCGTGAAGTCGCGGTACAGCTGGATGATGTGCGGGCCCGGAATGGCGGTGGGGTTTGGTCCCGGGGCACCGCCGGCCGGGCAGTCCGCGACAAATTCGCCAAAGAGGTTGCTCCTGGTGCCCTGCTGGACGGCTTCCTGCAGCAGGAAGTAGCAGCCGACGCCGAGAATCGGCAGATCACTCTGGCCGTTGTTGCTGCCCGTGCAGTCGGCAATGGGCACCGGCATGATCCGGCGTTCAAAGGCGCCGCGGCCGTTCGGGCGCGGTTGTACGTCGAACTGGCTGTTCTGGACGCGGCTCTGGTAGTTGCGGTGGTTGAAATTCAGCTGCGACGAACTGGTGATCACCTGCCCGCCCTGCGTGACCGCACCGGTCGTGTCGTCGTACTGGAGGGCAGGTACCGTCTGGCGCGTCACGACGTCGGGCGGGTAGGTATCCTGGGTGCCGTTCATGGGGCCGCTGTAGATGTTCAGCCGGGTGTTGATGCCCTGGGTCACCGGGCCCACGGAGTTGCCGGGTTCGGTCGGCAGCGTGCCGCCCGTGAAGCAGCCGTTGTAGCCGCCGGCGAGGTTTTCGCGAACCACGGCGCTGCCCGAGCCGCCGAGGCGCAGCAACTGGAAGTTGCCGGGCCCGATCGGGGACTGCTGGCCGGACGCCGACTTCAGTACATGCACCTGATCTGGCTGGAAGCCCCAGTAGGGTGCCGAACCGCCCTGCGCCGGGGGCGTGCCGCAGACCACCAGCGGCACGATGTTGCAGGCCTCGAGAATCGTCGGGCTGGGGCCCGCCACGGCGGTGGCGCCCACCGCCTTGTTGGCATTGCTGACGACACGCATCAGCCAGGCCGGCATCGTGAAGTTGAGCGCCCGCACCCGCACATACTCGGCCGGCGAGGTGCCCGGACTGAAAGGCTGCAGTGTCCTGGAAAACTCGACCGTGACGTTCAGCCCGCCACCGGATAGCACGCCGTTGAGCTCCTGATTGCCCGCCGCCTGCGCATTCAGCCCCAGCAGCGAGGTCACGGCGGTCCGGGCGCGGGCCTCGTCGCCCGTCTGGTCCAGCACCTTGGCGGCGGCCAGTGCCGCCGCATCCACGGAGTTCTGCAAACGCGCCTTGTTCAGGAACATGTGGGAACCGTCGAGCGCGAGCCCACCCATCGCCAGGATCGCCAGCATGGCGATGGCAATCAGCACGATGATCGCCCCGCCCTGGCGGGCGGGGCGGGTCGACAGCGGGTGTACTCTGTGTGACATGGCTGCTATCTCGTAATCTCGGGCAGGCAATTCATCGGTTACTAGCGGTCGTTGTCCGCGTTCATCTGTTCCTTCAGCGCCTTCGGGTCAGTGGCGCTGTTGCGGTACGCTTCGATCGCGCCGTTGATCCGTGCGCCGTCGCCGTGATCGAGCGGGTTGCTGTCGGCAGGTGCCAGCGGGTTGGCCGCCTGTGACTGCGTCATCTGCCGCACCGAATTGCCGAAGTCCCTTTCCACCGCCTCGGGGCCGGTGGCGCACCCGGCCGCCAGCAGCAGCGGGGCGCTCGCGACGAAGAGGCGAAGCATTCTGTTCGTGTTCATGTGTGTGTCCTTTCCTTACTCAGCCGGGGTGCCGGTGTCGCCAGCCGTGCTGGCGGGCTTTTTGCCTTCCATCCGGCCCATGATGTAGAAGTCCGAATCGCTGGGCTCGACGAAACTGTCGGTGGGCAGGCGCAGGTCCTGCGGCGCGATGGGCTTGGCCAGGCGCGGCGTCACGGCGATGAGCAATTCCGTCTCGCCCTTCTGGAAGGCCTGGCTGCGGAACAGGTAGCCGAGGATGGGCAGGTCGCCCAGGCCCGGGAACTTGTTCACGGCCTCGCGCAGGCTCTCGTTGATCAGGCCCGCGATGGCAATGGTCTGGCCGTCCTTCAGTTCCACCGTGGTGCTGGTGCTCCGCTTGGAGAGCGACGGGATCACGAAGCGCGAGAGCGTGTCCGAGGCATCGATCAGCACGTTATTGGCCTGCACGAGCTCGCTGACCGAGACATTGATGCTCAGGTTGATGGCGCCCGAGCCGAGCACCACCGGCAGGAAGGTCAGCCCGACGCCGAACTCCTTGAACTCGATGGAGATGGAGTCGTTGCCCTGGGGCACCGGGATCGGGAACTCGCCGCCGGAGAGGAAGCTGGCTTCCTGGCCGGTCAGGGTCGTCAGCGTCGGCTCGGCCAGGATCTTGGCCAGGCCCTTGTCCTTGGCCACGTTGAGCGCCATGTTGAAGAGAAAGTCATCACTCAGGAAGCTGGCGAACAGGCCCTTGTCGTCAATGGTCATGGCGTTGGGCGCGAACTCGTTGATGACGGGGCCGAAGGGCGCGTCGCCGCGGAGGACCGGAACTCGTCCAGCCGCGCCGAGGGAGCTGTCAGTAAAAACTACGTCGGGAAAGCGGGCACCGCCGTTGACGCCGCCCAGCTTCCAGTTGCCGGTCAGCCCGGCGGCATTGAACTGCGTGTCCAGGGAGCGCATTTCGGTGCGGGCGATCTCGGCCACCTTGACGCTCAGCATCACCTGCTGCGCGCCGGCCACTTCCATCAGGTTGATGATTTCGCCCACGGCCTTGTCTTCGCGCTTGGACATGGACTCCTGCTTGAACTCGGTTTCCTTCGTGGCCGTGCCGAGCTGGGCCAGATAGCCATCGGCAATGCGCAGCGCCGAATTCATGGCGAGCGCGCTGGACACGCGACCGGCCAGCACGATGGAGCGCTGGCTGGAGTAGACCAGGATGGTCTCATCGGGCAACAGCTCGTGCAGCTTGGCCTTCAGCGACTCCAGGTCGTGCGTCACCTCGACGGCCACGGTCCCGATGAGCTGGTCGTTCCGGTCCCAGAGGAGCACGTTGGTGGTGCCCAGGTCCTTGCCCAGCACGTAGAGCTGGGTGGATTTCAGCACCAGGATGTCGGCGATGTCGGGGCTGCCCACCGAGATTCGTGCGGCGGGCTCTTCGAGGCGCACGACCTTCGACTTGAACAGCGGGACGACCAGCGCCTCGCTGTTGCCGCCGCGCAGGCTCGGGGTCACGGCCGCCTGCTGCGCCTGAACCATCCAGGGGAAGGCCAGCAGGGCTACGGCGGCAATCAGGCCGCTACGCCGGGTGAGTGTTTTCAGGTAACTCATGATGATCGTCCTTAATGTCAAGTTCACGACGTCAGCGGGTGTTCAGAGTGCGTCCCGCCGGCTTGCATCAGTTCATCTCAACCCTTGGTCTTGGTCGTATTGACCTGGGTGCCGCGAATCAGGATGACGCTGTTCCCGTCGTCAACCTTGGCGGGTGCCTGGCGGCGGACGGGTCGCGGTGCCGGCGCGGGTTCCGGCTTTTCCTCGGCCACGAGGGTGTCCGTCGGGTTGCGCAGCGCCAGCTGGATGGTGCCTTCTTCCTCCCACTTGACCAGCTCCTCGGCATCCTTGGGAGTCAGTTCCAGCGTCACGGCACGGACCACCACCGGCTCGTTCTTGTCCGTGGACGCGGTCTGGTCCACGGCCAGTACCTTGACCATGTGGACGATGGTTTCGGTGATGGCGCGCGCGTCTATCTTGGCGCGCTGAAGGCGGGTCCCGAGCACGTCCACGTGGTTACCCGGCAGCAGGAAGCCGGCCACGCCGATCACGTCGTTGACCCGGACCGTGACGGCGCGCATGTTCGGTGCGACGAGCGAGGCCAGCGTGCTGCCTTCACCACCGCCGGCGACCCGGTCCTTGAGGAGAATCTCGCCGTCGAGGATTTCGCCCTTGACGATCTTGCCGTCCACTTCGGCGAAATCACGGATCGCGCCCGGGGGCAGCACGTTTTCGGGGACCTCCATGGTCTTCACATGCCGTGCTTCGAGCTTGGTGCCGTAGGGGATCCGCATGGCCGCGGCCACCACCGTTACCGATGCCGACTGGCCACGGGTGGCTGTCTCGAGCCGGCTCTTCACATAGTTGTTGGCGACCCAGGCTGCACCGATGGCGATGACCACCGACAGCATGAGCAGCAGCAAGCCTCTTTTCTTGAACATCTCTAGCGCCCTCCGTCAATTGCCGTTGCGCGCGGCGCGTGCTCGCCCGGTCTGAGTGAAACGAAATAGTTCTTCCAGGCCCAGTCCATGTGCTCGCGGGTGACGTGGCGTGGCTGTCCCTGGTAGGCAGAGTGATCCACCGCGATACTGAGCAGGTCGCGCGGGTGACAGGGCGCGAGGGGAGTCCCGTGCCGCTGATGCAGTTCGTTGATGACGTGGCCGAGCACGTCCGCGTCGCAGGTGATGTTCTGCTCCGCGCAAACCTGGGTCCAGATCCGGCTGTACTCATCGGGCGTGAGGTGCTGGAACTCGATCTTGTAGCCAATGCGGCGCAGGAACGCCTCGTCGGCCAGGTCCGTCGGATTCAGGTTGGTGGAGAACACCAGGACCACGTCGAAGGGCACAGAAAAATGCTGGCCTGCCCCGAGGCTCAGGAAATCCCGCTTCTCTTCGAGCGGGACGATCCACCGGTTGAACACCGTCTCCGGGGCGACGCGCTGCCGGCCCATGTCGTCGATGATGAAGATGCCGTTGTTGGCCTTGAGCTGCAGCGGCGACCGGTACTGCCGGGTGTCCGGGTCGTAGTAGACGTCGAGCATGTCCGCGGTGAGTTCGCCGCCGCTGACGATGACGGGCCGCTGACAGACGACGAAGCGCGGGTCGAAGCCCTGCTCCAGCATGATGTTCGGGTTCGGCAGGGAGGTTTCCTGCGAGCGGTGCAGCGTCGGGTCGTAAACCTCGAGCACTGCTTCGTTGATGGCCACCGCGTGCGGTACGAGCGTTGCCTGCGGGAAGACGCGCGCCATCCGCTGCGTCAGGTAAGTCTTGCCGGTGCCCGGCGGGCCGTAGATGAAGATCGCCCGGCCGGAATTGAGGGACGGCCCGAGCTGGCCGAGGATTTCGTCGCGGACCACGACATCGGCGTAAGCGGCCTGCATCGCCTGGTGGGTGACCGAGCGATCGTGGATGGTTTGCGCCCGCACGATCTCCGTGTAGGCCTCGAGTGGCACCGGCGCCGGTCCCACGTATCCACCCCGTAACATCGCGTCCTGGGCGCCGGCGCGGCCGCGTTCGGTCAGCGCATAGCGCAGGCTGGCGGCCGTATCGCCCGTGGCGGGACCGCGGACCTCGATGCGCGATTCCCGACGCATGAAATTGATGATCGATTCGACGATCGGCCCGGCGAGCGCGAGCCGGCCCGTCAGTTCCGCCATCGTGAGCACGCCGCCCTGGAGGAGGTGCTTGGACAGCAGGTCTGCCACGAACGTCTCGGTCAGTCCCGTGTCCGCGAGGCGCACCGGCCGCGGCGCCAGCTTTTGCAGGCGCGGCAGTGCGAGCGGGGTGATGGTGGCTCTCCGGATATTTTCCATGTGCTCTAGAAACCTCTCTCAATCCGCCGCGATCAGGCTGGCGGCAAGCGTGCCGACGACGATCGCCGCGGCGTAAGGCAGGCGATTGCCCGACGGCGCCGCAAATGACGCCCAGGCGCGCCAGCCCATCGTGGCCAGGGCCAGTCCCCCGCCGGCGACCAGCGTCAGGGCGATGGCGAGCAGCGCGGTGGCCGGACCGACCAGCGCGCCCAGGGCCACCATGAATTTCACGTCGCCGGCGCCGAGGGTGCCGGCGAGATACAGCGGGAAAAGCAGTAGCCCGACAGCGGCGCCGCCAAGGGCCAGGCCGATGCCGGCGGTGCCGTGCAGGCCCAGCTGCACGACGCACGCCGTGAGCAGGGTCGTCACGACCAGGAGGTTCGGAATGCGCTGCGTCCGGAAATCAATCCAGATCGCCGGGCAACCGACCGCAAGTACTACCGCAGATGACAGCATCCGGGACCCCATCCCTGGGCCGCACATGCAGCCCCGATTAGTAAGTAGGCACGACGTAGTCCTGAAGGATTCGAGCAGGGGTAACGTCCTGTCACCCCTGCCCGTTATCCATCCTCCCGATTACGGGAGCAGCGCGGTGATGCCGGTAATAACACCGTTTACCGACAGGCCCAGCGCCTGGAACGCCGCGATGACGGCCGCACCCACGAGGCCGCCGGCAATGGCGTACTCGACAGTGGTAAGGCCGCTTTCGTCACGAAGGAAGTTCATCAGTTTCGTCTTCATTTCCCGGTTACCTCTTGATTGCTTCAGGCTGATCTTCTTTTCTGCTTCGCCCTGCCGAAGTTGCCAGCCCTTACGCTGGTCGACGCTTCCCAGAACTTGCCGACATTTATAGGCGGATGAGGCTCACCGCATGTAGAAGTATTTTGCGATTGACTGATACTTTGCCGTGCCTTTGGCCCGTTGATTGCGGGATCTGCGACGAGGCTCACACGGCGCGTGCCAGGGGGCCGATTCCGGAAGACAGTGTCACGCTGCAATCGTCGTCTTACTTGCCCTGCATCCCGGTATGTCCTGCGTTCCTGCCCGCGACGCAGTTGCGCAGGGTTTGCAATCCGTGATGGCGGTCACGTTCTGGCCGCGCAGAGCGGCAGGTTCGTCGAGCCGTTCACGCTACAAGATGGCGACGCTCCGTAATATGCAAAATGCCCTGGCCCTGAGGCCGGGACGACGACAGGCGATCTGGTGGAGTGAGTTGCAGTGAGCAAGCTGAAGTTGCTGTGGGTGGATATGACCATCGCGGGTGCTGAACCCGTGTTGCTGCCCGGTATGGCGGCGTATTTCGAGGTCACTCACACCAGCGGGAGACAGTCGCTCGAGCGGCGGTTGAGAGCGGAGCGGCCGGATGCGTTGTTCTTCGACTTCGACTACCCGGACAAGGGCAGCCTCGGTGTGGCCGCGACGCTCAAGCAAAAACATCCCTCCCTGCCGATGGTGGTCGTGACCCTGCAACACTCGGAGGCGCTGGCCGTGTGGGTTTTCCGCAGCCGGTTCGCGGATTATCTCGTCAGGCCGGTCAGGCAGGCGGAGAGCGACCGTTGCCTCGCGATGCTCGAGGAGATGGTTGCGGAGAAACGTGTGCAGACGGGTCGCCGGATGCCCCAGGCGCCCGTCGCCATGCCGGCCGAGGTGCCGGCGGCGGTGATGGCGGCGCGATCCCTGCTGCCGGCCGTGCACTACATTGAAGGCCACCTGGCCGAGAAGATTACCGGCGAAGACATGGCCCGGCTATGTTCGATGAGTCCCTTCCGTTACAGCCGGGAGTTCAAGGAAGCGTTCGGTATTTCCTTCCGGGAATATCTCGTGCGATTGCGGCTGAAGGAGGCGGCGCGCCTGCTGGAAAATCCGCAGGCGCGGGTAACGCAGGTGGCCTACGCGGTGGGCTTCAACGACATGTCGTACTTCAGCCGGATGTTCAAGCGCTACTTCGGCGTGTCGCCGTCGTCTGTCCAGGGTGTTCCCCGCAGCGGGCCGGCTGGCGGCGAACGACCCGGTGAGCTGCCGTCGCTGTCGTTGCCATCGCTGCCGTCGTCGGAAGTGCTGCACTCACCGTGACTGTTGCCGGCTAGGTGTCCGGCAGCTTCTCGATGCCCACGTGGCCCGCCCGGCGCTGATCGACAGACAGCACTGTCAGCCGGAATCCGGACACCTCCAGGATGTCGCCCTCGACTGGTAAGCGGTCCAGGCTGTCCATGAACATACCGGACAATGTATTGGTTTCCGGCTGGTGCTCGAGTGGCGCCCCGATCATTTTCTCGACGTCGGTCAATGGCGTCAGGCCATCGGCTTCCCAGCGTCCCGCCGATATTTCCCGTCTGTGATGGACGTCTTCGGCGG
>Ga0224500_10002335_pt1 | contig 10269 bp, 7 predicted proteins | sample SF_Oct11_sed_USG_FD_168126 | JGI IMG/M metagenome (GOLD analysis project Ga0224500, IMG submission 168126) | Sediment microbial communities from San Francisco Bay, California, United States - SF_Oct11_sed_USGS_4_1 | ecosystem: Environmental > Aquatic > Marine > Sediment | place: USA: California...
GAGGATCGAGATCGTTTCGTCGGCGCCTGGCTCGGCTTCGACCGGCGCGACGGGCGCAGGAGCAGGTGGGCCGGCGGCGATGCGCTGGAGGGCCTCTTCGGCGTCCTCGTTCATGGGATCGACGTCGAGCAGGCGGGTGAACCACTCCTTGGCGCCGCCGAGGTCGCCGCCCCGCTCGGCGATCTCGCCCAGGGCGCGCAGCGCGATGATGTGCTCGGCGTCCACACCGAGCACGCGCTGGAACGTCTCGCGGGCTTCCGCGTCGTTTTGTTGGTCGAGCAGACAGCGACCGAGCACGATGAGGCCGCTGACGTAGTTCGGGCGCTCGGTCAGATGGCCTTGCAGCAGCGCCAGCGCATCGTCGAGGCGGCCGCCCTTACGATACGCCTCTGCCAACTGCGCGAAATTCCGCGCCGGGTCGTCCTGATACCGGCGCTCCAGTCGCTCAAGCTCGGGTTCGTATGCCATTGGATCGCTCCAACTTAGTGATTCGCGGCCGCCTCTGTCAATCATTTCGCGCACCCCGGCGGCTTGAGATTCATCGTTGTCGGGCTTAGACTTAGCCCCTTCTCAACCCCCCTCGAGACCAGGTGCAGTGACGCTATGATGCGGACCATGCGCGCCAGCGCGAAGTGGATCATGGGCGTGGTCGCCTTCTTCTTCGTCGGCTGGATGATCTACGGCTACGGCATGGACGCCGCCGGTCGCGGTGCGACCGCCTCCAACGTGCTGGCCAAAGTGAATGGCCGGACGGTGGACGCGCAGACGTTCTACAACGCTGTGCGGAACGAGCAGGAGCGGCGGCGACAGGAGCAGGCCCCGATCCCGACTACGCTCGAAGAGCAGCAGCAACTCGAGGACGCGGTGCTCGAGCAGATCGTCCAGAGCATCGTGCTCGAGGAGGAGTTCCGGCGCCGCGGCATCCACGTGTCGGATCAGGAGATCATCGAGGCGGCCCGCACCACGCCGCCGCCCGAGGTGGTGGAGCTACCACAGTTCCAGACGGACGGTCAGTTCGATTTCCAGAAGTACCAGCGGTTCATCGCCTCCAGCGCCGACCCGACGTTCCTCATGGCGCTCGAGGCACGCTACCGGGACGAGCTGCCGCGCATCAAGCTCTACGAGCAGCTCACCGCCGGTGTGTACGTATCCGACGCGCAGCTCTGGCGGTCCTACCGCGACCGGAGCGATTCGGTCACGGCCACGGTGCTGCAGTTGCTGCCGCAAGGGATGGCAGGCGACTCCACCGCAGCCACCGAAGCCGAGGTGGCGGCTTACTACCGGGCGCACCAGGACGATTTCGAACGGCCCTCGGCCGCGTTCCTGAGCTTCATCGCCATCTCCCGGCGGCCGAATGCGGCCGATTCCGTGGGCGCGCGCGCCCGGGCCGACGCGGTGCGGCAGGAGATCGTCGACGGGGCCGCCTTTGCCGATGTCGCCGAACGGGAGTCGGCCGACAGCACATCACGGGTCAACGGGGGCGACCTCGGCGAGACGGCACGCGGGCGGTTCGTGCAGGCGTTCGAGACCGCCGCGGAAGCGCTCCGTCCGGGGCAGATCTCGCAACCCGTGGAGACGCAGTTCGGCTGGCACGTGATCCAGCTCGAGAGCAAGACGGACTCGACCATCCACGCCCGCCACATCCTCATTCCGATCGAGCCGATCGGTGAACACCTCACCCGCATCGAAGCCCAGGCCGACACCCTCGACTTCTTTGCCGCCGACCAGACGGATCCGGCGGTGCTCGACCGCGTGGCGCAACAGCTCGAGTTGCCGGTAGCCCAGGCCCCCGTCCTGCTCGAGGGCAGCCGCCTCCAGCTCGGCCGCTACGTCGTGGGTGACGCCGGGATCTGGGCGTTCGGTGGCGTCGAGGCCGGCGAGACCTCTCCCGTCATCGAGACCGAGTGGGCCTACTACCTGTTCCGGCTCGACAGCCTCCAACCAGCCGGTGTCGCTCCGTTGGACCAGGTGCGCGAGCAGGTGCAGGCCCTCGCGACCGCCGACAAGCGACGCGAGGCCCTGAAGATGGTTGCGGCGCAGATAGCCGACGAGCTTGCCACCGGAACATCGCTCGAGAACGTCGCGGAACGGCGGGGCCTCACCCTCCGGACGCTTGGGCCCTTCACGCGCTACTCACCCCCGCCGGCCCTCCAGGGCGCCCCCGCCGTGTCCGGTGCCGCGTTCGGGCTTCGTGTCGGGGAGACCGGCGGACCGATTCCCACCGACTTTGGGACGTACTTCGTGCGGCCAGAGCGGAAAACCCTGGCGGACACGAACGCGTTCAACGCCTCGCTGGAATCGCTGCGGACCACCACCATCCAGCAGATGCGCCAGGAGCGGGTCCAGTTGATGCTCGCATCCCTGCGCGAAGCCGCCACGGTTGACGACCGTCGCCGGGACCTGATCCGCGCCCAGCGGCAAGCGGAACAGAGTACGCTTGGGCTTCCGGTGGGGTTCTGAACGTTAGCCGTTAGCCGTTGGCCGTTGGCCGCGGCTCGTGGAAAAAGGGGCCGGCTCTCGCGAGTCGGCCCCTTTTCCTACGTCATACGGCTAACGGCTAACGGTAATACGGCTAACGGCTAACGGCTAACGGCTAACGGTAATACGGCTAACGGCTAACGGTCATACGGCTAACGGCTAACGGTCATACGGCTAACGCTCACTGACTCAACTTCTTCGGCTCCCCATCGCTCGTCACCGGGGCGTCGATCCGACGGCTGGGCGGGGCTTCCGTGGTCCCGCCGCCTTCCACGGACTCCTGCACTTCCTTGATGCTCTTCTTGAACTCGCGGATGCCCTTCCCGAGGGCCGACCCCATCTCGGGCAGGCGTTTGGCCCCGAAGACCAACAGGACGATCATCAGGATGACGAGAAGTTCGGTGAATCCGAGTTGGCTGAACGGCATAGGTGCCTCTCGAAGCTAGTGTGCGATGCTCGTGCGTCGGGCGCTGCTCCCCACCCGGTCTGCCTTGTCCGCCTTGTCCGCCTTGTCCGCCCTGTCCGCCCTGTCCGCCCTAAAACAGCGACCGCGCCACCAGGTACGCGATCACGATGCCCACGAACCCGAGCAGGGACACCTGCAGCCCCACCGGGCCCAGCGTCATCTGGAGTATAACGAGATCGAGGTGGAGCGGCCCAACGGTCGGCGTCACCGTCCACGTGAAGAACTCCTTGGCCGGCCCGGCCGGCAGGAAGCGCTTGAGCAAGGCCGACAGGAACCCGCCCAGGATGAACCCCGCCGAAAGGACTCCGAGGTAGAACGCCAGTCGTCTGGGGCCGATCGTCACGTCAACTCCGTCGCTCGATGGCGTAGGTGATACCGTCTCCCAGGGCATCCCGAGCTCCGCTGGCCGGGACGGCCGTGAGTTCGGCGGACGCCTGCTCGGCATAGGCCTGCGCGCGGCTCCGCGCCGCCTCGACCCCACCCCGCTCCTGCACGATGGCGATCACGGCCGCCACTGCCGCGTCACTGGGTTCTGGATTGGCCATGAGGGTCCCCACCGCAGCGCGCTCGGCCACGCTCATCCGTGGCAGCGCGGTGATGAGCGGCAGCGTGATCTTGTGTTCCTTGAGATCGAGTCCGGACGGCTTTCCCGTCACGCGCTCGGTCTCGGTGTAGTCGAGCACGTCATCGGTGATTTGGAATGCCATCCCGAGCAGCCGGCCATACCGCCTGAGCGCCTGCCGTTGCTCCACCGGCGCATCCACCGCGCCCACCTCGCACGTTCCGGAGATGAGGGACGCCGTCTTGGCTTGAATCAGGCGATGGTAGGCTTCCTCCGAGTAGTCCAGCGCATCGTAGGCCTCGAGCTCGCGCATCTCGCCCACCGTCATCTCGTTGGTCACCCTGCTCATGATCCGCAGGGATTCGAGATCGCCCAGGTTGACCAACTCGATCATGGCCCGTGAGTAGAGGTAGTCGCCCATGATGACGGCGATCTGATGGCTGAACAGCGCGTTCACGGTTGGCTGGCCGCGGCGCAGCACCGAGTGATCCACGGAATCGTCGTGGACCAGGGTCGCCACGTGGATCAGTTCCACGCATGCGCCGAGCGTCAGCTTTCGCGAGGTAGCCCGGTCGACGGCGTGGGAGGCCAGCAGCAGCAGGGTGGGCCGAAACAGCTTGCCGCGGATCCGCAGGAGGTGCGCGTTGACGTCCTCGATCATCGGGAAATCCGATCGGACGATCCGCCCGAGCTCCGCGAAGACGGCGTCGAGGTCTGCACGCACGGGCTGCTGGATTGCCGCGAGCGTGACCGGCGCGAGCTGCGAGGGCACCGTCAGTGCCCAGCGGCCGCCAGCCGCTCAACCCGTTGCGCCACGTCGGCGAACCGGATGTCCAACGCGAAGACCCGCTGGAACCACGTCAACGCCTGCGCTTCTCTCCCCATCTCCTCATCGCAACGGCCCATCCAATAGAGCAGTGCGATCTTCGCCTCGTCGCCCGCCGGATCGGTGTCCACCGCCCGGCGCATGACGGTGGCTGCCACCGAGTACTGACCCTTCTCGTAGAAGCAGGCACCCAGGGCCTCAGCAGTCCGCAGGCGACCCGCGGGAGCCCGCAGCGCCTTCTGGAATTCGGCGATGGCCTCGTCCACGAGCCCCATCTCCTTGAAGGCGACACCGAGATCGTAGTGGGCCTGCCAGTCCTCGTCCCCGATGTTGGCCTCGATGCCCCGTTTGAACTGGGAGAGCATGTCGGCGAAGTCCTTCTCCTCGTCGCCGGTCGGCTCCTCGTCCTCGATCCGCATGCGCGTATTGCGCTTGACCTCATCGTCGAAGATGAGGGCGCCAAGATCCACGAAATCTCCGCCACCGGCCGGGACCGTCGCGGGCTCCTTTGCCACCGGCGGCGCCGGCTCCTCGGGTACGAGGCTCGCCAGGGTGCTCAGCGCTTCTTCGTTGTTCGGGTCGTACTCGAGCACCCGCTTGAACACCATCTCCGACCGCTCGGCGGACCCGGAGCGCAGCAAGGCGTTCGCGAGCCCGAGGTACGCCTCCACCATCTCGCGCTTCTCGCCGGTCCGGAACGCGCCCTCTACCCGCTTCTGGTGATGGCGGACGCTGTTCGGCTCCAGCCGGATCAGCCGGCCGACGATGCGGGCTACATCCTTCCACCGCTCCGTCGACTCGAACATGGCCATCGCGATGTCCAGCTCCTCGATACCGCGGTCCCGCTTGCCGGCCTCGACGAGCGCCTCACCCAGCACGATGTGGCGCTGTGGATCGTCCGGATCATCGGCGACCTGAGCCTCGAGCGCCGAGAGGTCGGCGGGATGATACGCCGCTTCCGCCGCCGCGGGGGCCGGCACGGACTCGGCGACTTCGATCTCCTCGAGGTCTTCGAGCTCGAGCTCCGCGACCTCGGCCACCGCCTCGGTCCCGAGGTCGCCGAGGTCGCCGAGGTCGAGGTCCGGAACCTCGAACGAGGTCCGCGGCGACGCCTCCACCGGCGCCGGCTTCACGCCGGCTTCGACCTCGCCCGCACCCGCGACCTCGATCTCGGGCAACTCGACCAACGTGGGCTCGGCTGCTTTCTCCGGAAGTACGGCCTCCTCTTCCGATGGCGCGGCTGCCTCTTCTGGCGCAGCTTCTTCCTCTAGCGCGACTTCTTCTTCTAGCGCCGCTCCTTCTTCGATGAGCGAGGTAGGCTCGATCTCGAGACCCGTCGCCGCAGGCTGCGGCTCGACCGCGAATTCCTCCGAGATATCGAGCCCCTCGATGCGGTCAACCGCCAGGGTGTCGTCCGCACCCGCCATGGCCGTGGTCTCGATGACCAACCCCTCGTCCGCGGCCGGTGGCTCCATCGGCTCGGCGGCGGTGGGTTCGATGAGGAACTGCTCCGCCTCGTGCTCCTCGGCAGCCGGCGCCTCCGCCGCGGCTTCCGCGACCTGATCGGTGCGATATTCCTCCTCGAGGTCCAGGAACACGAGGTCGCCGGACTTCTTGGGCCGCTCCTTGACCTTGGCCTTCGGCGCGCGTTCCGGATCGAAGTCGGGGTCGATCGCCTTGATGTTCTGCAGCGTCTGGCGCGAGCGGCGCCTGTCCCCGGTGGCCTCAGCCTCGGCGAACAGCTTGGCCAACTGCTCCCGGGCTTCCGCCGTGCGGGCGGCGCCCTTGAGTTGCTCGGCCAGCAGCAGGCGAATCTCCTCATTGTCGGGCGAGAGGTCCGCGAACTCCTTCAGCGCGCGGAAGGCCTCGTCCGTCTTCCCCGCCTTCTGCATCCGCTCGGCATACTCGAGCAGATTCTGCTTGGCCTGCGCAATGAGCCCGCGCTCGACCATGAGTTGCGCCAGCCGCAAGTAGACGTGCGTGCGCGACGGTGCGTTGCGCAGCACCTTGTTGCAGAGGGCGATCGCGTTGTTCGGGAACCCGTACTCGGCGTAGAGATTCGCGGCGCGCTCGTACATGTCCACGCCTTCGGGAACCTTCTGGAGCTTGAGGTACAGGTCGCCGACACGGTTGAACAACGCCAATTCGTTGGCAATCTCCGCCTTCCCCTCGAGCCCCCGAAAGAGCTCCAGGTACAGATCGATCGCCCGCTCGAGTTGGTTCTTGTCCTCGAACTTCTTGGCCTTGAGCTTGAGCTTCTCGACGTTCAGCGCTCGCCTCGCCTCGGAAATCGTGAGATGCCAAAGACTTGGAACAGCCTCAAACGAGGAAGTTTATCGTTGCACCGGCAGGGTGACAAGCCGCTCCCGCTATCCAGACACCCGCCACCAGGTTCGACCCATACCAGTAGACCAACTCGCGCCAATCCCGGACGGCCAGCAGGGCAAGATCCGCACGGAACCCCGGCGCGATCTGCCCCCGCGTTCCCGCTTCCCCCACGGCCGCCGCCCCGTTGGCGGTGATCGCCAGGACGGCTTCGGCGGGGACCATACGGAGTTGGGACACGCCGAGGGTGGCCATGAGTGGCAGGCTCGCGGCTGGCGACGAGCCCGGGTTGAAGTCCGTGGCCAGGGCCACCGCCGCGCCGCGGTCGATCAGGGCCCGCGCGGGCGCCCGATCGGCCCTGCCGAGGAACAGCATCGTCCCCGGCAGCAGCACCGCCACGGTACCGCTCCCGGCGAGCGCGGTGATCCCCTCCTCCGATATCCGGGCGAGGTGATCTGCCGAGACGGCGTCGAGGGCGGCCGCCAGCTCCGCTCCACCCGAGCCGTCGAGTTCGTCCGCGTGGAGCTTGAGCCCGAGCCCATGACCACGCGCGGCCTCCAGGATCCGGCGGGACTCCCCCGGCGTGAACACCCCCGGCTCGCAGAACACATCGCAAAACCGGGCGATGCCCTGCTCGGCCACGGCGGGGAGCATCTCGTCAATCACCAGCCGGACGTAGTCCTCGCGCCGACTGCGGTACTCGAGTGGGACCTCGTGGGCGCCGAGAAAGGTCGGCACCACCGCGGGCGGTCCCGCCGTGAGCGACCCGATCACCGCCAGTGCGCCCAGCTCCGTGGCGGTATCGAGGCCGTAGCCCGACTTCACTTCGACGGTGGTCGTCCCGTGGGCAAGCAGGTGGTGCAGCCGACGGCTGGTGAGGTCACGGAGCTCGTCAGCGGAACGCGAACGTTGGTCGCGCACCGACGACAGGATGCCCCCGCCCTCGGCGGCGATCGCCTTGTAATCCATCCCGCGCGCCCGCCGCTCATAGTCGTCGAGTCGGGCCATCCCGAACACCGCGTGGGTATGGGCATCCACGAAGCCGGGAAACAGGACTCCGTCGATCTCGATCACCTCGGCGTCGTCCGCCTGGTCCTTGACCTCCCGATACCGTCCGACCGCCTCGACCAGGCCGTCGCGCACCAGCACGGCGCCACCGTCGATGACCTCGAGGTCCGCCATTTCGGGGCCGCGACGGGCGCGGGCCGGGCCGCGGCACGTCACGACCTGGGTCGCGCCGGCGAACAGCCGCCTCAGCGTCCCCCCTCGCGCATCGGCAGTCGGATGCCGTGGCGCTCGGCGGTCGCCACGGCGAGGTCGTACCCGGCATCGGCGTGGCGCGCCACGCCGATGCCCGGATCGTTGGTGAGGACACGCTCCAACCGACGCGCGGCGCCGTCCGAGCCGTCAGCGACGATCACCTGCCCCGCATGGAGGCTGTTGCCGATGCCGACTCCGCCGCCGTGATGGAATGACACCCACGACGCCCCGGACGCCGTGTTGAGCAGCGCGTTGAGGATCGGCCAATCGGCAATCGCGTCCGAGCCGTCCAGCATGGCCTCCGTTTCCCGGAACGGAGAAGCGACGGACCCCGTATCGAGGTGGTCACGCCCAATCACGATTGGCGCCGTGATCTCGCCCGTTCGGACGAGATCGTTCAACGCGAGCCCGAACCGGGCCCGCTCGCCCTGACCCAACCAGCAGATCCGCGCCGGCAGACCCTGAAACGCCACGCGTTCTCGGGCGAGCCGGATCCAGTTGACCAGGTGCTCGTCGTTGGGAAACAGCTGGAGCACCAGGTCGTCCGTCCGGAAGAGGTCCGCCGGGTCACCCGACAGCGCCGCCCAGCGAAACGGCCCCTTCCCTTCGCAAAACAGCGGGCGGATGTACTCGGGCACGAATCCGGGAATGTCGAACGCCTCCGTCACGCCGGCGTCGAGCGCCTCGGTGCGGATGTTGTTCCCGTAGTCGAAGGTGACAGCCCCGGCCCGCTGCAGCGCCAGCATGCCGCGCACGTGCTCGGCAATCGAGGCGCGCGCCCGCCGGAGGTATTCCTCGGGGTCGGAGCCGCGCAACGCGGCGGCCTCATCCACCGACAACCCGGCCGGCACGTACCCGTTGAGCGGGTCATGCGCCGACGTCTGGTCGGTGAGGATGTCAGGGACCCAACCACGCCGTGCCAGCTCGGGCACCACGTCGGCGCAGTTGCCCAGCAGGCCCACGCTGAGTGCCCGCTTCGCCCCGCGAGCCTCATCGACCTTGGCCAGCGCCTCGTCGAGCGACTCCGTCGCCACGTCGAGGTAGCGGGTCTCGAGCCGGCGCTGGATGCGCTGCGGATCGACCTCGACCGCCAGCATCACGGCCCCGTTCATCGTCGCCGCGAGCGGCTGGGCGCCGCCCATGCCGCCCAGCCCACCGGTCAGGACGGCCCGACCCGCCAGCGACCCCGCAAAGTGGCGCCGCCCGACCGATCCGAAGGTCTCGTACGTGCCCTGGAGAATCCCCTGCGTGCCGATGTAGATCCAACTCCCGGCCGTCATCTGACCGAACATGATGAGTCCCTGGCGCTCGAGCTCGCGGAACCGCTCCCAGGTGGCCCAGCGTCCCACCAGATTCGCGTTGGCGATCAAGACCCGGGGGGCATCCTCGTGTGTCCGGAACACGCCGACCGGCTTGCCCGACTGGACGAGCAGCGTCTCGTCATTCCCCAGGGTGCGCAGCGTGCGGCAGATGGCGTCGAACGCGTCCCACGAACGCGCCGCGCGACCGGTGCCGCCATACACGACCAGGTCATCCGGCCGCTCCGCCACGTCCGGATCGAGGTTGTTCATCAGCATGCGGAGCGCCGCCTCCTGCACCCAGCCGCGGCACGAACGCGCTGTCCCGCGCGGCGCGCGGACGGTACGGGCGGTCGCCGTCACGGCAACGCCTCCTTCGCAATGAGATCGCTCAGGGCTTCGAGATCGGGATGCACGGGTCGGTCGCCGGTCAGCGTGTGGACGGCACGCCGGACACGTTCGTGTACCCGCTCGACGCCGGCACCCGGGCGCAGCGGCTTGAGGATATCCAGCCCTTGCGCCGCGCACAGCAACTCCGCCGCGACGACGCGGCGCGCGTTCGCCAGGACCCGGCGGGCTTTGAATGCCGCGGCCATCCCCATCGGCACGATGTCCTCCTGATTGGCATCGGTCGGAATGGACTGCACGCTCGCGGCCGTACAGAGCGTCCGGGACTCCGCCACGAGCGCCGCCGCCGTGACCTGGACCATCATGAAGCCGGATTCGACTCCGGGGTTGCGGGCGAGGAACGCGGGCAGCCCCTGTGAGAGGTCCGGGTTGAGCAGCCGCTCGACCCGGCGTTCCGCGATACCGGCCAAGGTCGTGAGCGCGATCGCCAGCACGTCGAGGGCAAGCGCCACCGGCTGGCCGTGGAAGTTCCCACCCGATAGGACCCCATCCTCGAACACGAGTGGATTGTCGGTCGAGGCGTTCAGCTCGATCTCCGCCGTGCGGGCCGCGAACTCGATGGCGTCGTGCACGGGACCGAGCACCTGCGGCGTGCAGCGCAGACTGTAGGCATCCTGCACGCGGGGGTCGTTCTCGCGATGCGATT
>Ga0224500_10002337_pt1 | contig 10267 bp, 6 predicted proteins | sample SF_Oct11_sed_USG_FD_168126 | JGI IMG/M metagenome (GOLD analysis project Ga0224500, IMG submission 168126) | Sediment microbial communities from San Francisco Bay, California, United States - SF_Oct11_sed_USGS_4_1 | ecosystem: Environmental > Aquatic > Marine > Sediment | place: USA: California...
GCCGCGAGCAGGGTGAGCCGCGAGGAGGGTGAGCCGCGAGCAGGGTGAGCCGCGAGCAGGGTGAGGTCGGCAGAGTGAGGTCGGCAGAGTGAGGTCGGCAGAGTGAGGTCGGCAGAGTGAGGTCGGCAGAGTGAGGTCGGCAGGGTGAGGTCCCGGAGATGAGACAGCGCGAGGGCTGGGTGCAGGAGGGGGGACGGGCCCGACCCGTCATGTACCTCGACGGGCTGCCGGGGGTCCACACGGAAGTGGCGATCTGGACGCTGGTCCTCATCGTGCTGGGCCTGCTGGTCATGGTGTGGGGGGCGGCCGAGTTGTCGTCGTGGCTCGGCAACGGGGCCCGGGCCAACGTGGGGATGGGCGAGGCGGCCATCGCCATGGCCCGGCTCGGCGCCTACAAGTTCGACTGGGACCGCGCCTGGAGTCCCGAGACCCGGGAGGCCCTGGCCGGCCCCCGCTGGTTCTGGGGCGCCTTCATCGCCGAGGCCGCGATGTTCAGCCTCCTGTTTTGGCCGGCGTGGCGCATCGTCGGGCCTCGTCCGGCCGAGCCCATGCCAGTGGCGATCTACCCCACGCCCCAGAACAACCCCCGGACGGTACGCACCCGGTCCCGGCGGGAGTACCGCCAGAACCAGCGGATGCTCGGCCCGAGCCCCCCGGCCGACGAGCAGCCCGGCCCGGAGGTGCCCCCCGGCGGCCGCCCCGACGGGGGCCCTATCCTGCCGCCGGCCCCGGTCGCCTCCCGGCTGGTGGTCGACGATCCGCCGAGCCGCCAACTGGTGCTGGGTCGGGCTGGCAGCCAGCTGGTGGCAGCCGATCAGGGCCAGGCCGTGATCGCCTTCGGGCCCACGGGCTCGGGCAAGACAGCAGCGTTGGCCGTGCCTGCGATCCTGGAGTGGGACGGACCGGCTCTGGTGTGCACATCGAAGCCCGACCTGGTGCACCTGAGCTGGGACGGCCGGTGTGACCGGGGTGGGCAGACGTGGCTGTTCGACCCGTCGGCCACGATGAAGCGCCCCGGCTCCGGTCCCGGCAGCCGTCATCCGATGCGGCGCTACGGGTGGTCGCCCCTCCAGGCCCTCGCAGCTCTGCCCCGGGAGCCGGGCGAGGCGGACTTGTCGTGGCGTACCCGCCAGTGGGCGCTGGCCCAGCGCACAGCCGACATGATGGTGCAGGCCAGCGGCCATATGGGCGGCCAGGCGGGCGGGGGCGAATCCGGCACCCGGGCCGCGGCTCAGCTGCTGGCCCCGATGCTGCTGGCGGCGGTGGCCACCGACCAGCCCATGGGCCAGGTGGCCGACTGGCTCGACCGCCGTGACGAACGGGCCGTGACCGCAGCTCTGGAGCGGGTCGGGGTGGCCGATGCCAGGGCCGCCTGGGAGAGCGGGCGCGGCTTGGCCCCGTCCACCGCCGCCGCCGCAGCCCAGACCCTGTCGCTCACGATGGCCCCCTACCTCGATCCCGGTCTGGCCGGCCTTCCCCGGGACGACCAGGCTCAGATCAACGTGCGCCACCTGCTCGATGGGCGCCCGAACACCCTCTACCTCTACGCCGCACCCGACCACCGGGAGCGGTTCCAGCCGTTGCTGGCCACCCTGCTGTCGCAGGCGGCCGACGCCGCCTTGGCCCGGGCCGCCTCCTCCGGCGGCAGCGCCCTCAACCCGCCCTTGCTGGTGGTGATCGACGGCACCGTCCACTGCACGCCGCCAGCCGTGCTCGACCACTTGGCCAACGCCGGCTCGTCCGGTGCGGGCATTCAGGTGCTGAGCCTGTTCACCGGGCTGCTTCAGCTGGAGCGGGCCTTCGGCCGGGAACAGGCCCTGCGCACGGCCGACAACCACCGGGCCCGGCTGGCCCTGCCGTCGCTCGACGACACGCCGACCCTCAGCTACCTCAGCTCGATCAGCCGCGACGGCGGCGCCTGGATCCCGGTCCTGGAGGGCGGGGAAGCGGTGCTGCTCCACGGCGAGCTGCCCCCGCTCAGCCTCGCCCTTCGGCCGTGGCAGAGCGAGGAGTCGCTGCGCCGCCGGGTACAGGGCGGTAGGGGAGGAGGCGGCCCGGTCACCGACTCCGGCCGGCGGCGGTGGCGGGGTCCCCGACCCTGGGTCCGTCCCCCTCGGGGCCCCCAACAGGTCGACGCCGACGACGCGTTGCTGCCCCCGGGCACCCCCGACCCCCTCAACTCGGAGGCCAACGACCGGGAGGCGGCCCGCTACTGGGAGGCCGTCGAGCAGGGCGGCACGTTGCCCGGCGACCGGGCCAATCCCAGCGACGACACCTGGGGCCGCCCCAACTGACCCCCCGCACCCCCGGATCTCGTGCCCCGGGCCGTCACCCGTGACGCCCCCCGACACCAGATCAGGCCGAAGGGCCCCCTCCAGGCGGCGTTCCCGCCAGGGGAACCCAAGGAGCCCGAAGGGCTCCCTCAGTCAATGGCGGGGAGTTGGACCTCTTCGCCGGGAAAGATCAGGTCGGGGTCGCCGGAGCGGATCGACGCGCGGTTCGCCTCCACCACCTCGAGCCAGTAGCGGGCCACCTCGCGTTCGGTCACCGTGCCGCCTCTCGCGGCTCGGATCCGGTTCTCGGCGATCGTCCAGAAGTTGTCGCCTTTGACCACGATGTAGCTCCGAGCCCCGGCCTGGGCCCCCAGGGCCGCCGGCGTGAGGCCGGCGTTGGGCAGCCAGAAGCTCCCGTCTTCCGGGCTCGACGGCCAACCGGCCGCCCCCGGCGTGTACGTACCGTCGCCCCCCGTGGTGGACGTGGTGTCGCCCTGGGCCACCGCCATGTGCTGGGCCATGGCCGGCAGGGCCGACATGGCCGACGGGCCGAGAATGGTGGCCCCGGTGAGCGACAGGGCGGTCACACCCTGCACCACGTGGCGCACCACCGGCAGCGTGACCCAGTGGAGGAGCCGGGTGAGCGAGTCGAGCCCGAGATGGTACGACAGTGCGTACAGCACGGTGGTGGTGAGCAGCCAGTACCCGATGGCGAGACCGGCCAGGCGGGCCAGCGCCACCAGCGCCACGGTGGGCTCCGTGGTCTGGAACCAGGGACCGAGCGACCGCAGCGGCACGTCGTAGAGGTCGGAGCCCACCCAGTGCAGGGCGGCCACCAGGGCCGCCTCCAGCACGAGCACCACGAACAGATCCCGCCAGGCGGCCTTGTCGGCCCTGTTCACGCTAACCACGCGGCACAGGATAGTCGGCGTAGTGGGCCGTTGGCCAGGGAGGACGCGCTTGCGGTGGGGGAGAACGACGGCTGTGGAGACCGTCATGCCCAATCACGTCATCAATTCGTCCTATTTGGCTATGTATGGCCAGCCGAGACCGGTCGAGGCCGGCCGGTGTAGGGTTCGGCCGAATCGGTACGGACCCCCGGAGGAAGGATCGAGCATGGCTGACCGGATGAGCTTCTGGGCCTGGGGCCTGGAGTCGGAAGAGCCCACCGACGCCGCCCGGGCCGCTCTGGCCCGGGATCTGAGCGGGCGGTACGGCACCGAGGTAACAGCGAGACCGGTGCCCGATCTGGCCGACGCCGAACTGCGGCCACCCCGGATCGCGGCCCCCGACGCCCTGGCCGGATTCTGCTTCGACGATATCTACGAGCGGGCGCGCCACGCCTACGGGGCCCACTTCACCGACCGCACCCGGGCCTTCAACCTCGACTTCCCCAACCCACCCGACCTGGTGGCCCATCCCCGGACCGAGGCCGAGCTGGAGGCGGTGCTGGGGTGGTGCCACGATGAGGGCCACGCCGTGGTGCCCTACGGCGGCGGCTCGTCGGTGGTGTGGGGGGTGGACCCGCCGGAGGGGGTCGACGCCTGCGTGACCATCGCCCTCGACCGGCTGGATCGGGTGCTGGAGGTCGATGCCACCTCACGGGCGGCCCGCATCCAGGCCGGCGTGTTCGGTCCGGCCCTGGAGAGCCAGCTCAGGGCGTCGGGCCACACGTTGCGCCACTTCCCTCAGTCGTTCCGCTTCTCCACCCTCGGGGGCTGGATCGCCACCCGGTCCGGCGGTCACTACGCCACCAACCACACCCACATCGACGACTTCGTGGAGTCGGTGCGGATGCTTACCCCCCAGGGGTGGTGGGAGTCCCGCCGGTTGCCGGGCAGCGGGGCCGGGCCCAGCCCCGACCGCATGGTCATCGGCAGCGAGGGAATCCTCGGCATCATCACCGAGGCCTGGATGCGCATCCAGGCCCGGCCCACCTACCGGGCGACGGCGGGCGTCGTGTTCGGCTCTTGGGCCGCCGGTACCGAGGCCGTCCGCCACATCGTCCAGGCGAAGCTGTGGCCGGCCAACCTTCGGATCCTCGATCCGTCCGAGGCCGAGCGGGCGGCCGGCCTCGACGGGAACCAGGCTCTGGTGATCATCGCCTTCGAATCGGCCGAACTGCCCCAGGACGCCAATATCTGGGCCGCGGTGGGCCTGGCCCGGGACTGTGGGGGCCACATCCCCGACGAGAACGTGGTGGTCGACAACGGCACCGGCGCGCCCACCGGCCACGAGGGCCCGGTGGGGGAGTGGCGGCGAAACTTCATCGGGGTCGATCCCGGCACCGCCACCAGCCTCGGCCTGCTCGCCGACACCTTCGAGACCGCCATCACCTGGGACCGATGGCCTGAGTTCGACGCCACCGTGCGGGCCGAGATGGGCAAGGTGCTGGGCGAGGTGTGCCAGCACGGGGAGCTGAGCTGCCGGTTCACGCACGTCTACCCCGACGGGCCGGCCCCGTACTACACGTGGTCCGGTATGGGCCGTCAGGGCTCGGAAATCGCCATGTGGCAGGAGGTAAAAAGCGCGGCCAACGAGGTGGTGGTCAAGGCCGGTGGCACCGTCACCCACCATCACGCCGTGGGCCGCATGCATCGACCGGCCGCCTACGACCTGCAGCGCCCCGAGCTGTTCGCCGAGTCGCTCCGGGCGGTGAAGCGCACGCTCGACCCCAAGGGCATCCTCAACGCCGGCGTGCTGATCGATCCCTGATCCATGGGGCCGGCCGGCCGGGGTTACGCCTCGGGCCCACGGTGGGCAAGGCGAGGGTTGTTCTGGCCATCGGGCCGCCCTGACGCTGGTGGCAGCCGATCTGGTAGCGGCCCGCTCCCTCTACCACCGCTATGGGGGCCGTGAGGGCTCGTCGTTCTACCTGTCGGCCGACGGTGCCGGCGGCCGAGGCCCGGGCCACGGATTGGGTGGCGCAGATGGCGGCCAACCCCCAGATGGGCCTGGACGAGATGCGGGACGGCAACGCGTCGCTCGACGTGCTGGTGCAGCGGGAGATCCCGATGGGGAGGGCCACCACGTTCTTGGGAGGCGTCACCGGCCGATCCGCTGGCCAACGGCTGTGGCGGAGTAATCCGGCCGACAGGGTCGGTGGGGGCCGCTAGCGTCGAGCGGTGACCCCGTCGTCCCCCAACCGGCTCCTGGCGGCCCTGCTGCGGCCGCACCGCCGGTTGGTCGCGGCCTACGGCGGGGCGCTGGCTGTGGCCACGGCTCTTCCCCTGGCCGGGGCGGTGCTGCTGGCCCGATTCGCCCGCCTGGCCGTCGAGGGATCGACCCTGGGGCCCCTGGCCGTCACCGGTGCCGCCTTCGCCGCCACCGGGCTGGCGTCATCGGCCACCTCGGTGCTCGTGACCTGGCGGGGCACGGTGCTGGCGTGGCTGATCACCAATGGCCTGCGCCACGACCTGGCCGACTACGTGCTGCGGGCCGATCTCGCCTTCCACCGTGACCGCACACCGGGCGAGCTCGTGACGCGGGTCGACGGCGACATCAACCTCATGACCCAGTTCCTCGCCACCGTGGTGGCGCAGGTGGTGGCGATCACGGTGTTGGCCGCCGGCACCCTGGTGGTGTCTGCGGTGGCCGAGCCGGCCCTGCTGCCGGGGGTGGCGGCCGGGGTCGCCCTGCTCGGCACCGTCACCTGGCTGGTGCGCAACGTCTCGGTGACCGAGACCGTAATCGAGCGGGCGGCGGAGGCGGCGGCCATGAGCGAGGCCGAGCAATACCTGGCAGGGGCCGACGACGTGGCCACCCTGGGGGCCGGCGCCTTCGGATCGGCCCGCCTGGCCGATCGGGTGGCCGACATGGTGATCGCCACCCGGGAGCGGACCCGGGCCCAGATGCGGATGCAGGGCGACATCCGGATCGCCGTGGCCGTGGCGCTGGTGGGGGTGGTCGCCTACGGTGCCTTCGCCCTCAGCCGGGGTTGGCTCGACGTGGCCGCCGTGTTGCTGGGGTTCCGGCTGGTGCAGCTGGTGGCGGACAAGATCGACCACTTGAGCTGGCGGCTCACCGAGGTCCAGGGGGCGTCGGGGGCAGCCCAGCGGGTGGCCGAGCTGGTGGGGGAGCAGCGCCAGGTTCCCTCGGGCCCTCGTACCCTGCCCCCCGGGCCGCTCGATGTCCGCTTCGAGTCGGTCGGCCTGGTATACGATGACGACGAGGGCAACAACGCCGCCCTCCACCCGCTGAGCCTCACGCTGGAGCCGGGACGGGTGGTGGGCGTGATCGGGCGCACCGGGTCGGGCAAGACGTCGCTGGCCCGGCTCCTCCTCCGCCTGGTGCACCCGACGGAGGGCCGGGTCCTGGTGGGTGGCGTCGACCTGGCCGAGGTGGATGATGACGACTTGCGCCGGCGGATCACGGCCGTGCCCCAGGACGTCCAGCTGTTCCCGGGCACCGTGCGGGACAACGTGTCGCTGTTCCGCCCGGCGGGCGACGATGAGCTGACCGCTGCCCTCCACGACGTCGGGCTCGGGCCCTGGCTCGGAGGGCTGGCCGACGGCCTCGGCACCCGCCTCGCGGCCGACGATCGGGACGACGACGGGGCCCGGGTAGGGCTGTCGGCCGGCCAGGCCCAGCTCCTGGCCCTGGCCCGGGCCCTGCTGCGCCAGCCCGACGTGGTGGTGCTGGACGAGGCCACGTCGAGGATCGATCCCGCCACCCAGGCCGCCATCGGAGCGGCCGTCGCCCGCCTGGTGGCGGGCCGCACGGCCATCGTGATCGCCCATCGGCTGGCCACCCTCGACGCCTGCGACGACATCGTGGTGCTGGCCGAGGGCCGCATCGTGGAGCAGGGACCTCGCTTGACGCTCGCGGCCGACCCCGCCACCCGCTACGCCAGGCTGCGAGCGATGGGGGAGCGCGCCACCGGGCTCCCGGTCCAGGAAAGCGAACTGCTGGCGTGACCGCCGCCCGATCCCGCTTGCTGCACGGTGAACGACGGATGGTCCGCCTGGTGGCCTACCGCGGCCGCTGGTACTGGCTGGGAACGGCCGGGTGGACGCTGTGGTTCGTCACCCCCTTGGCCACCGGTTGGCTGGCCGGGCGGGTGTTCGGCCGCCTCCAGGCGGGCGGGGCCACCGCCCGGTTCTGGTTCCTGCTCGGCTGCCTGCTCGCCGCCTACGTCGCCACGGCGTTGCTCATCCGGGTAGCGCATGTGATCTACATGCAGGGGGTGGAATCGGCCAAGGGCCTCATGCGGGTGAACACCGTCGACGCCCAGCTGGCCAGCGGGGGACCGGGAGCGGGGCCCCGGTCGGTGCCGGTGGGCGACATCCTGGTCCGGCTCCGGGACGACCCGTTCGACATGGTCTTCCTCCTCGACAACTGGATCGACCTCTTCGGTCTGCTGCTCTACTCGGCCGGCACGGTGGCGGTCCTGTCCCGCATCGACCCGTGGGCCACCGCCGCCGGCGTCGGCCCCATGGTGGCGGTGGGCGTGGCCAACCGGTTTGTCGGCAACCTGGCCCGCCGCTACCGGGCCCGGGCCCGGGAGTCGGCCAGTGCCGTCAGCGACTTCCTCACCGCCGCCATCTCCGCCTCGCTCACGGTGAAGGTGGCCGGGGCCCAGCGCGACGTGCTCCGCCGCCTCGACACGCTCAACGAGCGCCGGGCCGGTACCGCCGTGCTCGACCAGACCTGGAACGAGGTCCTGTGGACGGCGAACACGGCCATGGCCGACCTGTTCGTGGGCCTGGCCCTGGTGGTGGCGGCCCGCGGGGGCCTCGACACCGGTGAGATCGCCCTGTTCGCCACCCTGCTCACCGGCATGGTGTGGGTGCCGATGCGGATCAGCGCCCTGGTGGTGGGGCGGCGCCGCTATCAGGTGTCGGCCGGCCGAATGGACGCCCTGCTGCCCGAGCCCGATCCCACCCGGCCCGACCCCATGACCGAGCATCGCCAGCTCCCGATCCTGGGTGGGGGCCCGGCCACCGGCCCCCGCCGGCCCGGGCGGATCCCGCTGGAGCGGCTGGACCTTCGCGATGTCACGGTGGCGGGCCGGGGGGTGGACGGCGTCGACCTCACGATCGAGCGGGGACAGCTGGTGGTGGTGGCCGGCCCGGTCGGCTCGGGCAAAACGTCGCTGCTGCGGGCCGTGGTGGGCCTCCTGCCGCTCGACCGGGGCGAGGTGTGCTGGAACGACCGACCCGTCGGAGACCGGGCCGCCTTCTTCGTGCCGCCGCAGTGCGCCTTCGTGGCCCAGGTGCCCCGCCTGTTCGCCGAGAGCCTGGCCGACAACCTCCGCCTGGGCCACGCCGTCGGCGACGACGAGCTGGCGGCCGCCATAGCCTTGGCCGCCTTCGACGACGACGTGGCCGAGTTCCCCGAGGGCCTCGACACCCGGATCGGGGCCCGGGGGGTGCGCCTGTCGGGGGGCCAGGCCCAGCGGGCGGCAGCAGCCCGGGCCCTGGCCCCGCGACCCGAGCTGCTGGTGCTGGACGACCTGACCTCGGCCCTCGACGCCGAGACCGAGCAGGCGCTATGGGACCGGCTGGCCGCCGCCGGCTTCACCGTGCTGGCCGCGTCGAACCGTCCCGTCGCCCTGGCCCGGGCCGACCGGGTCGTCCGGCTGGCCTGATCCGGGGCTCCGCCCCGATGGCGTGATCCGGGGCTCCGCCCCGATGGCGTGATCCGGGGCTCCGCCCCGATGGGCTGAGCCGGGCGCCGGTAGCATTGCCCTCCATGGTGACCATGCAGGAGGCCATCCGAGCCCTCACGAGCTTCTGGAGCGACCACGACTGCCTGATCGTTCAGCCGTTCAATACCGAGGTGGGCGCCGGAACGATGAACCCGGCGACGGTGCTCCGGGTGCTGGGGCCCGAGCCGTGGCGGGCCGCCTACGTGGAGCCGTCGGTCCGCCCCGACGACAGCCGGTACGGCGAGAACCCCAACCGCCTCCAGACCCACACCCAGTACCAGGTCATCCTCAAGCCCGAGCCCGGCAACCCGCAGGACCTCCTGCTGGCCAGCCTGGAAGCCTTAGGCATCGATCTGCAGGCCCACGACATCCGCTTCATCGAGGACAACTGGGCCCAGCCCGCCATCGGCGCCTGGGGCCTGGGCTGGGAGGTGTGGCTCGACGGCCTGGAGATCACCCAGTTCACCTACTTCCAGCAGGTGGGCGGCCTGACGCTGGACCCCGTGGCGGTGGAGATCACCTACGGCCTCGAGCGCATCCTGATGGCGTCCCAGGGCGTCATCCACTTCACCGACATCGAGTACGCCCCCGGGATCAGCTACGGCGAGGTGTTCGGGCAGTCCGAGTACGAGATGTCCCGCTACTACCTCGACGACGCCAACATCGAGGCCAACCGGATGCTGTTCGAGGCCTACACCATCGAAGCCCAGTCGATGATCGACCGGTCGCTGCCGGTGCCGGCCCACAGCTACGTGCTCAAGGCATCACACGCCTTCAACGTGCTCGACGCCCGCGGGGCGGTGGGCACCACGGAGCGGGCCACCGCGTTCGCCCTGATGCGCCGGCTGGCCCGCGAGGTCTCCAAGCTCTGGGTGGAGCGGCGGGCTGAACTCGGCCACCCCCTCCTGCGGCCGGCCCCCGAGCGTGCGACGGTGGAGCGGGCGGCAGTGGTCCCCCGCCATGAGTCGGCGCCGCAGACACTGGTGATCGAGATCGGCTTCGAGGAACTGCCGCCCGATGTGGTGCCGGCCACAGTGGAGGCCGTCGAAGATGCCGTCACCAAGGGGCTGGCCGGCTCGCTCGACCACGGCACGGTGCAGGTGTTCGGCACCCCCCGCCGGGTGGCGGTGGTGGTCGACCAGGTGGCGCCCTGGGGCAGCGACGAGACCAGGGTGGTGCGGGGGCCCCGGTGGAGCGCCGCCTTCGACGCCGACGGCAACCCGACCAAGGCCTTGGAGGGGTTCCTCCGGTCCAAGGGCTGCTCGGCCGACAACGTGATCAAGGTCGACGCCGGCAACGCCGAGCACGCTGCGGTGGAGATCACCGAGCCCGGCCGCAACGTGGT
>Ga0224500_10002338_pt1 | contig 10263 bp, 12 predicted proteins | sample SF_Oct11_sed_USG_FD_168126 | JGI IMG/M metagenome (GOLD analysis project Ga0224500, IMG submission 168126) | Sediment microbial communities from San Francisco Bay, California, United States - SF_Oct11_sed_USGS_4_1 | ecosystem: Environmental > Aquatic > Marine > Sediment | place: USA: California...
CTGAGGCGGGAGTGTGACGCGAATCTGATCCAGCAGGGCCTGCACGTCCGGTTCGGGCTGGGTGTGACGCGGCAGCACCAGCCAGCGCCCGTCGAGCATGGGGATCCACACATCGCTTCGGCGCTCGCGAGAAGTTGACCACCACCGCTCGGATAGAGTTGCCACGACAAGAAACAGGATTTGGAACCGCGACACGCCGCTGACCACGACGCATCATCCGCGCCGAAAGGCGCGCTCGGCCGGAGTTGTTGTGGATTGGACGATATCATCCACGCCGAAGGCGTGCTGGGCGCGGCGGGCGGATCAAGGAAGGATGCGGGCGAGGCGCTGGCGGAGATGCCGGAAGTATGCGTCATCGACTTGAAGCCCCAGCACTTCATCGATGACCGGAGAGAAGTAGGCAAACGAGCGGATCACGCCCAAGGGCGGCGCGTCCTTGGGGCGCGCCGATCGACGCGCGCAAGCCAACACCAGAGCATTCTCGACGACAGCCAACGGCACGCCGCGGGCGAACAACTGCAAGGCAAAGGCGCGATCCGGTTTGCGAATCGCGCCACAGGTTCCCGGCGTCGCGCGGTAAGCGTCCAACACGCGCCGCACATACTCGAGAGAATCCATCGATGGTCAGCCCTGCGGCTCGCGCAGCGGCGGACCCTCAATGCGCACCGTGTGGCAGTAATGCCGCACGCGGCTCAACAACGCCTCCGTCATCGGCTTGTTTCCCAGAAGGCCGGCCCATTCTTCATACACAAGATTTAATGCGGAGTCCATTTTTATGCGGAGCGATCGACCATAGCAGGTGGGCGAAGCCCATCAGGCCTTGCTGAGCCGTTCACGCCTTGATCTCGGGACTTCGCATAATCATGACGTCCTAAAAGGAGGACGTCATGTTGGCAGAGTTTTTCGAATCAGCTTTACGTATCCAGGAACTGCGCGACGGCCCGGATGGCCGCGTGCTTGAAGGGTTTGCTCACGAGTTGTGCCAGGCGGGCTATGCAGCGATAACGGCTCGGAGGCACATTCGAGCGGCCGAACACTTGATTCATTGGCTTGGGCGGAGAGGTGGAACGGTCGCGGCGTTGGACGAACGGACGATTGAGGAGTTTGTCCATCATCTGAATCGATGCCGGTGCCCACGGTATGGCCGCACGCACAGGCGGGACATCCGGAAGGGGGCACGTCTATTCCTCCGCTATGCCCGGTTTGCTGATATCGTCACGACCCGAATCGTGGAGGAGGTCATTGTGGATCCGGCACTGCTGGTCTCATTCTGTGACTGGATGCGGCAGCAACGCGGGACATGCGATGCCACTCTTTCCGGCTACAGCATCCCCGTTCGTGATTTGCTGACGAAGCTGGGAGAAGATCCCGCCAGGTTTGATGCGCAGAACCTGCGGCAGTTTGTCCTGGATACCAGTCAACGTGGCGGATGGGCGTCGGCAAAGAAGTGCACCACGGCTGTCCGCATGTTCTTGCGCTTTCTGATCGCCGACGGCAAGTGCGCCGCCGGTTTGGAGGGAGCCATCCCCGTTCTCGCGCATTGGCGGCTTTCGTCCTTGCCGCGGTATTTGCAATCCGAGGAGGTAGAGCGCGTGATTGCTTCTTGTGATCCGGCTACGCCGGCTGGCAAACGGGATCGCGCCATTCTACTTTTACTCGCCCGCTTAGGGCTTCGGGCGGGTGATATCGTGCAACTTCGGTTGGGCGACCTTGATTGGAAGGAAGCTGCGATCTCCGTTTCAGGGAAGGGTCGACGGCAGACACTGATGCCGTTGACGCAGGAGATTGGCGATGCGATCGTCAGCTACATGAAGGACGGTCGTCCTCAGACCGCCGCGGATGCACTATTTATTCGATCCCGGGCGCCTTTTCGGGCTCTCGCGAATCACTGTGCAGTCTCGATGATCGCCGCTCAAGCCATGCGTCGGGCTGGTGTCGTTTGCCCGAGCCGTGGCGCCGCCCATGTTCTCCGCCATTCGGTAGCAAGCTCTATGCTCCAGCAAGGCGCGTCGTTGCAAGAGATCGCGGGCGTTCTCCGGCACCGTTCCACCGCGACCACGGAGATCTACGCCAAGGTGGACGTAGTCACTCTGCGACAGATTGCGCAGCCATGGCCGGAGGTGAAATCATGCTGACCCCGGCCGTGGAATCGTACATCGCGGTACGCCGCGCCACAGGATTCGCGTTTCGGTCCGAAGGCAGCCTGTTGCAGAGTTTCGCCGCGTTCTCCGATGCTGCGGGCAAGCGCTACGTCAGCGCTGAAACCGCCATTGAGTGGGCTGGATCCGCACCGTCGCTCTGTCAACGAGCACGTCGACTTGGACAAGTGATTCGATTTGCGCGATACATTCGTGCGGAAGATGCACACCACGAAATTCCTCCCACAGTCTTTGGCAGTGAGAGCAGGCCGCGACCGGTGCCCTACATTTTTTCCGCAGAGGAAATCAAGCGTATTCTTCAGACCGCCTCTGGGTTGGGTAAGCGCAATGCCTTTCGCGGGCACACCTACAACACCTTCTTCGCCCTCCTGGCATGCACCGGGCTCCGCGTGTCGGAAGCAATCCATCTCTGTTTTCAGGACATCACCGCAGACGGCTTGGTGATTCGCTGTTCAAAGTTCCGCAAAAGCCGGCTCGTTCCGCTTCACGAGACCACACAGGCCGGCCTGGATCAGTACCTCCTGCGGAGGCGCGCCTATACCCCACTGAATGATCACGTGTTCGTTTCTTTGCGGAGGCGCCCGTTGCTGCTGCATGACGCCGAAACCGCATTTCACGACATCGTCGAGAAGATCGGCCTCCCTCGTGGGGTGGGGCTTCCACGCCCTACAATACATTCACTTCGCCACACATTCGCAGTGAGGGCTCTGGAAACCTGCCCTGATGGCCGCGACCGAATCACAAAGCATATGTTGGCGCTGTCCACGTACCTCGGCCATAGCAAGGTGGCCGATACCTATTGGTACCTGGAGGCAACACCGGATCTGATGAGAAACATCGCGGATTCGAGCCAAAGCTTGTTCACTGGTGGCCGGCCATGATCCTCCTCGCTCCGCACATCGCGGCCTTTCTCCAGCAGCGCTTGCCTATCGAACGGCGCGCCAGCCCCAACACATGCGACTCCTATGCGCATGCATTTAGGCTTCTGTTCGAATACGCCAGCGTTTGCCTCAAACTGCCGCCCTCGCAACTGCAACTGGAACAATTGGACGCTCCGCTTATTGTGAACTTCCTGAACCATCTGGAAACCAGTCGCGGCAATGCCCCTGGTTCCAGAAACATCCGGCTCGCAGCCATCAAGTCTTTCATGCATTACATGGAATATCGCGTGCCCTCGGCGCTGGAGCAGATCCAACGCATTCTGGCCATCCCCTCGAAGAAAACGGATACACGGCTTGTCAGGCACCTCACTGCCCGGGAAATGCAATCGATTCTGGATGCCCCTGACCCAACTGTCCGGGACGGCATCCGTGATCGAGCGATGCTTCATCTTTGCTTCGCGGGTGGACTGCGGGTCTCTGAACTGGTGGGACTCCGGATCGAAGATATGGTGCTTCACCCGCAAGCCAGCGTTCTGATCCACGGCAAGGGCCGAAAAGAACGTTGCCTGCCGCTGTGGAAAGAAACGGCATCCGCGGTTCGTGCGTGGCTGTCTGTCCGCGGCGAAGTCCGGATTCCAGAACTGTTCCCCAATGCTCGCAATGATGCCATGACCCGCGCCGGTTTTGAGTACATCCTGCGTAAGCATGTCCATAAAGCTGAGACGCGCTGTTCAACGCTCTCATCAAAACATGTTTCACCACATGTTCTAAGGCACACCTGCGCTCTGACCATCCTGCAAGCCACCAAGGATCTCCGGAAGGTGTCTCTCTGGCTTGGGCATTCCAGTATGCAAACGACGGAGATTTACACTCGCGCCGACCCGTCCGTGAAGCTCGAAGCCCTCGAATCAGTGATCGCTCCGAAGCTGCGGACCGGCCGCTTTAAGGCCACGGACAAACTGATCGAGATGTTGAAGGCCGCTCCTAATATGCGGAGTAGAAAGACGGCAAAATGACGGCGGGCACCTTCCACCAAGCGCGGAGTCCGCATAAAAATGGACTCCGCATTAAATCTTTTATGCGGTGCATCGCATAAAAGATTGGTCGTGATGATGGTCGAACGCCTGCGATAGCGTTCCTCCATCAGCTTGAAGAACACATTGGCCTGCTCCGGCTTCAGATTCGTGTAACCTAGCTCGTCGATCAGTAAGATGTCCAAGCGCGCCAAACGGTCGACCAGCCGCCGCGTGGACCGGTCGGCCAGCGAAGCGTACATGTCGTCGAACAGATCTTGCGCTTTCATGAACTGGCAACGCAATCCGTTCTGCAAGGCCTTCATCAAAATGCTGGAGGCGAGTCCGGTCTTGCCGACCGCTGTCGACCCCGAAACATAATGCCCATAGTCCGATGGTTGTTAGAGTCCACTACCGCTACCATCCTTTGTTTGGTCGCGATCTGAAGCTCCAGAAGGTGGCCACATGCCCACGCGGTGAGTATGTGTTTTGCGTGTTGCCTGATGGCACGATTGCAGGACTACCGGCGTGGATGATCGATTCGACAGTGTGCGGCTCGCTCGATGACGGCAGCGCCATGGCATCCGCTTCGGCGTTGGCTGAACTTCGGGACTTGCTGGGTAGCCTCACCGCCCGCGTCAGCACCCCGCTGGAGAAGATGCCAGTGGAGGCCCTTCATGACGCACGACAAGAAACTCTCGGCGCAGATGAACCTGCCGCTGTGCCAGACTCCACCAACCGACCTGCCCCAAGACAAACAACGCGAACTCGCCGCGGCGCTCGCCGACCTGCTGTGGAGCGCGGCCGTGGCAAATGATCCGCCTGCCAACGAGCCCAAAGGAGCTGAGTCATGAACGCAAACACGAAGGTGACTGCGGATCATCTGCGCCGCCGGGCGATCGTGTACATCCGCCAATCGTCTCCCATTCAGGTCGCCAATAACCTGGAGAGCCAACGGCGCCAGTACGCTCTGGCTGACCAGGCACGTCAACTCGGCTTCCAACAAGTCGAGGTGATCGACGAAGACTTGGGGCGGTCCGGTTCCGGGCAGGTAGATCGCCCAGGTTTCGCCCGGCTGGTGGCCGAGGTGTGCGATGGAAACGTGGGGGCGATCTTTTGTATCGAGGCTTCGCGCTTGGCCCGCAACGGCCGTGACTGGCATCACCTGATCGAGCTGTGTGGGTTGGTGCGGGCGCTGGTTGTCGATCCTGACGGCGTCTATGATCCAGGGCTGCTGAATGACCGGCTCCTGCTGGGACTCAAAGGAACGATGAGCGAGTTCGAACTGAACCTGCTCCGGCAACGCTGCCAGGAGGCGATCCGTCAGAAAGCTCAGCGTGGGGAACTGCAGTTCATGCTTCCGACCGGCTATCGCTGGGCCCCCAATGGGAAGGTGGAGAAAGATCCGGATCGGCGGGTCCAGGAGGCGATCGAGTTGGTCTTTGCCAAGCTGGAGGAATGCGGAAGCGCGCGGCAAGTTTTGCTGTGGTTTCGTAACGAGAAGGTGAGCCTGCCTACCATGATTTACGGGGAGTCCGGCCGCGAACTGATCTGGAAGCTGCCGGTCTACAATACCATCTTGCGTATCCTGCGTAACCCCATGTACGCTGGAGCCTACGCATTCGGCAAGACCGAAGCTCGTACGCGAGTAGTCGGCGGGCGCGCTCGAAAAACCGTCGGGCATGGCAAGCCGCCGGAGAACTGGACAGTCTTGATCCGCGATCATCACGCTGGCTACATTGACTGGGAGCGATACGAGCGCAATCAAGCCCTGCTGGCCGACAATGCCCATATGAAGTCGCGCATGGAGCCCAAGGCCGGACGGGGCGGCCGGAGTCTGCTGGCAGGCTTGTTGCGGTGCCGGCGCTGTGGCCGGATGTTACATGTGGCCTACAGCGGTGCCCGGAGTGAGGCGCCGCGCTATCACTGTCGCGGCGCACACGTCAATCACGGCGAAGCCTGGTGCATCTCCTTCGGGGGACTGCGTCCGGATCAAGCCATTGCAGAGGAAATCCTGCAAGCCGTGGAAGGCAATGCCATCGAAGCCGCTCTCGAAGCAGCGACGCGGATGGCTGAGCAACGCAACCAGCAGCGGCGAGCACTGACACTGGAATTGGAACAGGCGCAGTACGAGGCGCGGCTGGCCGCTCGGCGCTATGAAACCGTGGACCCGGACAACCGATTGGTGGCTGCTGAATTGGAGGCTCGGTGGAACACAGCGTTGCGACGTGTGGGTGAGGTGGAGGGCCGACTCCGGCAGATCGAGGCAGCCAACGAGAGTACCGGAAGGATTCCCGATAAGGAGACCCTGCTCAGCTTGGCACAGAACCTACCGGCGATCTGGCATGCGGAAACGACAGACATGCGCTTGAAGCAGCGCATCGCCCGCATCCTCATTAGAGAGATTGTTGCCGATGTCGATGATCAGGCCAGTGAAATCGTGCTGGTCATCCACTGGACTGGCGGGCGGCATTCGGAGATGCGGGTGAAGAAGAACCAGACGGGACACCACAGCCGATGCACGAGCCTGGAGGCTATCGAGATCATCCGCCGGATGGCTGGCCGCTATCCGGATGACCAGATTGCTGCGACTCTGAATCGCCTGGGCCTGAAAACCGGATCGGGCAACACCTGGGTTGAACTTCGCGTCCGCACAGCGCGCAGTTATCATGAGCTGCCCTCCTACGATCCGCAGCTTCGCCAGAACATCCTGACTCTGGAGGAAGCCTCGGAGAGGCTGGGAGTAAGTCATAAGATTGTGCGGCGGCTGATCGACTCCAAGATCATCGCGGCAACGCAGGTTGTACCGTGGGCTCCATGGGAGATCCCAGCCGAGGCGATTCAGTCCGAGCAGGTCCTGCGGGAAATCGCTGCGGTGAAGCGGGGCGGCCGCGCCAAGAAGGGCGCTCAGGAGGAAGAGTTGCTCCTGTTGGTAGGAGCGTGAGGAAGGAAGAGGACGCTTGAGAGGCCCGTCGGCCAGAAACTTGACCGCGAACAGTCAATAATTTCAACGTTGTAGCAAGGAGGTGCAGAATGTCTCAGGATCGGTCGGACCAACGAACACAATGTTCTCGTGCTTGGCCACGAAGTCGAGTTCAGCGAGCGCGCGAATCTGCTTGCGATTCACGCCTGGCTGTTTTGCGAACGGAAACGTTTCCAGTGCCCAGCGTTCCGGCAAGCCCGCGCGTAGAATGCGCGCTTCGAGCGCGTTCTCCTGGCGGTCACGCCATTGCGCGCGTAGCAATCCGGCTACAAAGTCGGTGTAGGTGATCTGTTGTTGATCGGCAGCGCGCAGTTGTTCGTCATAGACCGTGTGCATGCCGTGCAGCTTCAGGTTCCGCAGCAGTTGATCGAGTTCTTCAGTCATCGTCATCTCCCTCCAGCAAAAAGAAGTCTCGCTGCACGCGGCGCAGAATCATACGTTCGACGCGATCGAGATCGTAGAGCCCGTATTGCATGGCCTCGCGGATTGCGCCCAGAAACGGCTCGCGCGGATACTCGCGCACCATCCGCAGCAGATGACGCAAGACGAGTCCGATGACTTTGCGGCTCTTGCGTTTCAGGTCCTCGACGTACGGCGCGATCTCCGGCGCGGTGTTGAGAATCGCTTGTTCCTCCGGATGCGGATCGCTGCGTTTCGGACCTTCGCCACGTGGCAGGCGATGTTGGCGCAGCGTGACGCGTTGATCGGTTGTGAGCAGACGCGTGTGCGTGACGATGCGGCGCGCGTCGAGTTCGATCTCGATGTTGCCGCGCGATTCGCGCACTTCCACGCGGCGTCCGATGAAGTCCGCGGGAACCGAGTAGCGGTTGGTGTGCAGCGCCACATAGCCTTCGGTGTCGACCATGCGCTGATGCAGCCGGTAGACTTCGGGAATCCATGCAGGCAGCGGTTTCAGATGCAATCGCTCGGCTGCGTGGAGTTCGCGCGGAATCGCGCGAATGTGCTTCTTGTATGTCGCGTTGACGCGATCGCACCATTGGCGCGCCTGAAGATTGAGGTCCTCCCAACTGGTGAAGGTTCTGCCCGCCAAAAAGTTGTTTTCGATGAAGTGGAACGGGCGCTCGACACGCGCCGACCGGTTGGCGTCACCGATCTCGTGGGCCACGAAACGGAACCCCATTCGCTCGGCGAAGGCCGCCATCTCGGGCACCGGTTCCATCTGCTTGCCGCTGCCGCGCAGCACCACCACGTGCGTGTTGTCGATCATCGTGCGCTGTGGCGAACCACCCATATAACGCAGCGCTTCGGTGAGAAACGCCTTGCAATCGAAGCGTTGAAACCGCGGCCAGATCTCGAAGTAGAGCAGGCGCGAGTAGCACAGCACCGCCGACGCGGTCTGCGCTTTATACTTGCGTGCGTCGACGATGACTTCGTGCGGAGACGTGTCGTGCTGCATCTCGACGCCTGGCTCGAACTGATAGCGGCCGGTGGGCACGATAGGATCCTGGCCGATGCCTTGCCGGCGGCAGAACGCGGTCAACGCCTGATACGACAGCGTTGCGCCGCCGGCAACCAGTTCCTCATGGACTCGCACGAGATTGCCTTTGCAGGTGTGCAGCAACTCGAGGATCCGTTGGCGGTGCGGCGAGGCTTTCTCTTCGCGTTCGATCTTCGGCACCTCGGTGGAGTTCGCCTGCAGCACCTTGCGGACGCTCTGGCGCGAGAGGTTCAGCAGCTTCGCGATCTCCCGTTTGTTGACGCCCTTGGCGCGCAGTTCCAGAATCGTTGTTCGTTGCGATTGGCTCAGCATGTTGTTCCTCGATCTGTTGCAACAGCCGCGTGGCGTGTTGGATCTTGCCTTGAATGACTTCGCTGCGCTGGGCCGGCTGTTCCCCGCGTTCCAGCACCCGGCGCGCGATGGCGATGATCTGATTGAGATCGTTTTCCAGCGTCGGTTCCGGTGACCCCCGTTGCTGCTGCTTGGCTTTCAGAAACAGCTCCGGCTGGGCGAGAATCCGTTCGCGCATTTGTTTGGTTCTGGCATCGCGCCACGCGCTGTAGAGCAGTTCGGCTTGCCGCGTGGTCCAGTGTCGTTGCGCGAACACTTGCGCCATCCGTTCACATTGCTCGCCGTCGATGCGCGCCACCGGGGCCAGATACCGCATGGCGATCTGCGCCGCTATACGGCCTTCGCGGACTTGCTGCTGCACCGCTTCCGGCAGCGTGTCCACCAACGCCAGCCGGCGCGCGATCCAACTCGGGCTGCGGTTGAAACGCCGTGCCAGTTCTTCGATCGTGCAGCCGTGCTTTTCTTCCAACTCGGCCAGCAGCCAGCCCTGTTCGAGAGCGGTTTCCGGCTCGCCGTTGTGGCGCAGCGAATGGACCAGCAGCAAGGCTTCGGCTTCGCTCATCGTGTCCAGAACCAGCGCCTCGACCGTGTCGCGCCGCAGTTGCTCGAGCGCGGCGAGGCGCTGGTGTCCATCGATCACCAGAAACTTCTGCCCGCTTGGAAGCACGATAACCGGCGTTTGCTGGCCGGCTTCAGCCAACGACGCCAACAGTTGCCGGAATCGCGCCGGGTGGCGGACCCGGAGGTGCTCCAGGCGGCGATCCAGTTGATGAAACTCCAGCGTTTGCGCCACGGGTTTCAGTATGCCCGCGTGGCGGACTGGTCTTTTCCGCCGGAGCGGGGTTGTTGCTCAGAACTTGTTTTGGATCAATGAGATAGCCTGGCCACTGGTCTTTCGTGGATCTTTTGAACAGTGTGCAGATAAGCGCAATGAAATCAGCGCCTTTGCCGCCAAACTCGTCTTTCGCCAGGTCCCAGGGAAGTTGGTGGAATGGCGCCGGAACCCGGAGCGGGACCGGGTCTGGGTTGTGGTGGCGTTGATCGATTCGGTGGGCCGCGGCGTAGCCGGGGTTCTGTGCGCGCCAGTTTGCCTGGGTCTTCTGACGGCGGGCGGTTTGGCAGTCGGGATTACTACAGGCTCGCTGGCGATCTCCCACCCGCGGTTCCGGATAGAACCACCGTCGGCAGATCCGGCACGGGCGCTTCCGGGTTCCTGGCATGCTCCTTCATCGGACGACCTCCTCGAGGGTGGTCAACTTCTGGCGAGTAGGGGTGGTCAACTTCTCGTGAGCGCCGAAGACACATCGACCATTTGCACGGTGGCGAGTTTTTCCAGTACCGCCCTCGGCGTCAGACCGGGCGCATGAATCAGCAACCGATTCTTCAGCGTCACCTGGAGGCAGTAGGCGAGGAATGC
>Ga0224500_10002339_pt1 | contig 10263 bp, 7 predicted proteins | sample SF_Oct11_sed_USG_FD_168126 | JGI IMG/M metagenome (GOLD analysis project Ga0224500, IMG submission 168126) | Sediment microbial communities from San Francisco Bay, California, United States - SF_Oct11_sed_USGS_4_1 | ecosystem: Environmental > Aquatic > Marine > Sediment | place: USA: California...
ACCCACCGCTACCGCGGCGATCGCCATAGCCCGCGGGGCTGCGGGGCTGCGGGAAACCCGTCGGGCCGCCACCTGGGGCCTCCGCGCCATCGCGCTTGGTGACAGCACGCCGGAGACTCTCCTCGCAGTCGCTGGCTGGCTGGAGGCGAGTGGCCAACGGCGGCTGGCACTCGAACCCTATGCGCTCGCGGGTGCTGCCGGGCGGGTGCCGCATGCGCGCGCCCGGCTGCGCCTCGGGGACCGCACCGCGATCTCGACCCTACGGCAGTTCGCGACGGATAATCCGGACGACCCCGCCGCGCCTGTTGCGCTGTTCGCGGCGGCAGATGCCACGGGGAGTGACAGTCTGTTTCGGGAGGTGGCGCGGCGCTGGCCGCGCCATGCGATGGCTTCCAGCGCCCGGATGCGGTTTGCCCTGCGCCGCCTCAACGCCGGGGACTCCGTCGCCGCCGCGCCGATCCTGGAGGATGAGGTTGCCTACGCGGGACTGGCGGCTGACCAGGCGCGGTATCTGGGCGGACGCATCAGCCAGGTGCGTGGCGACCGTGAAGGCGCGGCGAAGGCGTTCGTTGCGCTCGCGATGGCTGACTCCCTCGGGTACTACGGCCTGCTCGGCCGCCAGGCCGCGGGCCTACCGGATCCGACGATTGCCCTGCCGCCGCCTCGGGTCCCGGATCCTCGCGCGGCTCGATGGCTCGAGGAGTTCGCGCTGTTGCAGTCCATCGGGTTCTCGCGGGAGGCGGAAGTCATGCTCGCGAGCCTCCTCGACAAGGGCTGGGGTGATCCACAGGCGCTGCTCGATGTCGCGGACGGCCTCGGCGGGCTCGGGCGTGCCAATTACTCCATCCGACTCGGCTACGCTGCCAGCCGCGACCTCACGCTCAATGATGCCCGGGTCTTGCGGGCGGTCTTCCCATGGCCCAACCGGGAGCTCGTCGAGGCAGAGGCGCAGGCGTTCGAGCTCGACCCGTTCCTGGTGGCGGGGTTGATCCGCCAGGAATCCTGGTTTCTGGCGACGGCCCGGTCGCGGGCGGGTGCCATCGGATACATGCAATTGATGCCTGCAACGGCTAAGGAGATTGCCCGCCGCGGACGCCTGCCCTGGGCCGAGCCGATGCTTGCCCTGGCCGACGCCAATCTCCACTTGGGCTGCGCACATCTCGCCGGCCTGCTCCGGAGCTACGGCGGGGAGGTTGCGCCCGCTTTGGCGGCGTACAACGCTGGAGGAACCCCGGTACGGCGTTGGCGCCGCAGACGAGGCGCAACCGATCCCGCCGGGTTCGTCGAGCTGATCACCTACCCGGAAACCCAGGCGTACGTGCGTGCCGTCGTGCGGAACGCCGCGCTCTACCGCTGGTTGTATGGATCATGGCCGGCGGGTGATGGCCTGTGAGCCGTCCCGCGGTGCGTCGCGCCTTGCATGCGGCGACGACCATCGTGGCCCTCCTCTCCCTCGTCTCCCCCTCGGCTCTCCGCGCGGGTACTGCGTACCTTGCGGTGACCGCGGTGGTGCTCGAGATCGTGCGGCTCCGCGTCCCCGGAGTCGCGGCGATCATGGCGAGGATGATCCCCGTGTACCGAGAACCTGAGCGCCGCCGCCCGAGTGGAGCGCTGTGGCTGATGCTGGGATACGCCGTCTGTGCCTGGTTTCCGAGTCCCGGGGCCGTTGCCGGCATTCTGGCCGCCGGTCTTGGCGATCCGGCGGGTGCCATGGTGGGCACACGGTATGGTCGGGGGGCGCCAAAGAGCATCCCGGGATCCGCCGCGGTCGCGGGCTCGACGCTCGTCATGGCCGCAGTGGTAGGTGCCCCGTGGACGGTGGCACTGGTCGCCGGCGTGGCGGCCGCGGTGGTCGAGCGGTGGTCTGGGCCACTGGATGACAACCTCCTCGTCGGTCCGGTGACGGCCGCCGTGGTGTCCGTGCTTGCTTGACACCCGCGCGAGTTCGGGACAATATCGCGGACCCATCTGACGGAGTGAGTACATGCGTGGGAAGGTGAAGTGGTTCAACGACTCGAAGGGGTATGGGTTCATCGCGCCGGAGTCAGGCGGCGATGTCTTCGTCCACTTCTCGTCCATCCACATGGAGGGGTTCAAGACGCTGCGCGAGGGTGAGGACGTCGAATTCGAGGTCGAAACCCGCGATCGCGGTGCGCATGCGCGGAACGTGACCCGCGTCTGACAGCGACAGCACCCCGTGGAACGCCCCGCCGGCGCCGCCGGACGGGGCGTTCCCATGAGTATGTTCTCCGACGATGCCCGAGCGCCCCCACGTCTACCTGATCGACGGCTACGCGCTGATCTACCGCGCGTTCTTCGCGATGATCGCACGTCCCCTTACGACCAGTCGGGGCGAGAACACGTCCGCGGTCTGGGGTGTCGCCAACTTCCTCCTCCGGTTGCTCCGTGACCGACAGCCGCGGTATGTCGCGTGGGTGCACGACGCCGGCACGTCGTTCCGGCACGAGGTGTTCCCCGAGTACAAGGCCACCCGCGAGAAGCTCGAGCCCGAGTTGCAGGAGGCCTTTGATCGCTCCCTCGACCGTATCGCCCAGCTCCTGGACGGATTCCGCATTCCCCTGATCACGGTCGACGGATACGAGGCGGATGATGTGATCGGGACGCTGGCCCGGCGTGTTGCCGCGCAGGGCGCGCATGCGGTCATCGTCTCGGGCGACAAGGACTTCTATCAGCTCGTGTCGGACGAGGTGTCGTTGCTCAACCCCGGCCGGCGCGGGCCGGCGGCCGTCGACGAGACGTGGGTGGATCCCAGTAACGCGTCCGACCGTTTGGGTGTGCCTCCCGAGCGGGTCGTGGATTACCTGGCCTTGGTGGGCGACTCCTCCGACAACATCCCGGGGGTCCGCGGGGTCGGTGACAAGACCGCGCGGGTCTTGATTGAGCAGTTCGGTGATCTGGACGCGATCCTGGCGCGGGCGGAGGAGGCCCCCACGCGCCGCGCACGCGAGGCACTCGTGACGTATGCCGACGCCGCGCGGCTGTCCCGCAACCTGGTGACGATTCGATGCGACGTCCCCGTGGCGGCCAATCTGCCGGCGTTCGAGGTCCGCACCCCGGATCGCCACGCGTTGGCCGCGCTGTTCACGGAACTCGAGTTCCATTCACTCATCCCGCAGCTCGCGGTGCCGGAGCCCGACGGCGAGCCAGCTGGGCCCGTCGAGGCGCACGGCCCGGAGGCGGGCGTCGTCGTGCTCGAACACCCCAGCGCCATTGCTGCTGCCGTCGCGGCGATGCGGTCCGACGGTCCCCTCGCCGTCACCGGTTGGGTTCCCGAGGGAGACCACCGCGCGGCCGAACTCGTCGGACTGACGCTCGTTGGTGCGTCCCGCGCCTGGTACCTCCCCTTGGCGCATCGACAACCGGCGGAACTCGGCGCGGAGGCGCCGCGCAATCTCCCGTCGCTGCGCGATCCCACCATGCGTCCCGTGCGCGACCTGCTGGCCGACCCGGCTGTGCCCAAGCTCGGGCACGAGATCAAAGCGGACTGGCTCCCGCTGCGCCGGGCTGGGGCCGAGCTGCGCGGAGTCGTGGGGGACACGCTGCTCAGCGCCTTCGTGCTCGAGCCCGGTCGCCGGAGCTACGCACTCGAGGCGCTCGTCCTGGAGCGTCTCGGTGATCACTTGCCTGCCCGCGAGCAGGTCGTCGGTGCAGGCCGGTCGGCGCGGGCCCCCGCGGACGTGACGCCGCAGGAGGCGGCCACCCTGTGCGCGGCATGGGGTGGGGCGATCCGCGCCCTGCACGCCGCGTTCGAACCGGACCTCGCGGCTCAGGGGCTCGCGGGACTCGTGCGGGAGGTCGAGCTACCGCTGGTCGAGGTGCTGGTGGACATGGAGTGGGAGGGGGTGGGCGTGGACACGGCGAGGCTCGCGGAGCTATCCCGGCAGTTCGGGGAAGAGCTGCGTGCGCTCGAGCGCGCCATCTATGCCGACGCGGGAACCGACTTCAACATCAACAGCAATCCGCAGCTGCGGCACGTCCTGTTCGAGAAGCTTCAGCTCCCTGTGCTGAAGAAGACGAAGACGGGTCCGTCGACCGACGCCGATGTACTCGAGGAGCTGGCAGCCATGGGCTTCTCGACACCCAAGCTGCTGCTCGAGTACCGCGAGCTCGCCAAGCTGCGTTCGACCTACGTGGACGCACTCCCAACCCGCGTGACACCGGAAACGGGGCGCATCCACACGACGTTCAATCAGGCAGGCGCGGCGACCGGCCGGCTGTCCTCCGTCGATCCCAACCTCCAGAACATCCCGGTCCGCACGCCGCGCGGGGAGGAGATCCGGCGCTGTTTCGTGGCCGCGTCCGGGCACCAACTCGTGGTGGCGGACTACTCGCAGATCGAGTTGCGAATCCTCGCGCACCTCTCGGAAGACGCCGCCTTCATTGCGGCGTTCCGGCGCGGCGGCGACATCCATCGGGAGACCGCCGCCATCATCTTCGACGTTCCGGTCGATGCGGTCACGGCCGAGATGCGTGCGCGGGCCAAGACCATCAACTTCGCGACGATCTACGGGCAAGGGGCCTTCGCCCTGAGCCGGCAGCTCGGGATTACGCATGACGAGGCCCGCGACTTCATCGCCACCTATTTCGAGCGGTTCGCGGGGGTGCGGCGGTTCTTGGATGACGCGGTGGTTCAGGCGCGCGACCGTGGCTACGCCGAGACGATCCTGGGCCGCCGCCGCTACATTCCGGAGCTTCAGGATCGGAATCGCCAGGTGAGGAGCTTTGGGGAGCGCACGGCCATGAACTCGCCGATGCAGGGGTCCGCCGCGGATCTCATCAAGATTGCCATGGTCCGGCTCGCCGAGGCGTTGCGTCGGCGCGAGGTGCACACGGCCCTCCTGCTGCAGGTGCACGACGAGTTGGTGCTTGAGGCGCCGGCCGCCGAAGCCGACACGGTGCGGCGGTTGGCGCGGGAGTGCATGGAAGGCGCGGCCGAGTTGCGGGTTCCGCTCGTCGCGGACGTGGGCGTCGGCCCGAACTGGATGGACGCGAAGGCATGATCGCCTGGCGTGAGTTCGGGCTGTGGCGGGCAGGCGTAACCCACGCGCTCGATGGTGGGTTGTGGTTGCACCGGTTTGCGCTGTTTGGCGAAGCGTGGGCTCACCTGGTCTCGGCCGACCGGGCGGCCTTGCTCGCGGCCGGCCGCCTGCTGGAAATGCCGGAGTCGTGGTTGCAGTACCGGCCCCTGAAGGACCCCCGCACCCGGCTGCGGGTAGATGCTTGGCACTGGGACCTGCGCCGGGAGCGACTCACCCGGGCCATCGCGCTGGCAGCACCAAAGGTCCCCTATCGCCCTACCACCCGAAGTGGATGACCCCATGCCGCCGATTTCTGCTGTTCGCCGCCACGCACCGCTTTTGGCCGCCATGACCACCGTGTTGGCCATGGCGTGCTCGTCCAAGCAGACGTGTGAAGACGGGCCCTTTGGCGGCGCCACCTGCACCGTGGGTGGACGGATCGTGACCGGTGACGTGGTGCTGTTCAGCGGCGAGCAGATCGTCTACTCCGCCCAGGCGCTCTACGGTTTCGGGCCCGGGCTGCCGTCTGCCGCCGTGTGGACCACGTCGGACCCCGCGGTGATCGAGGTCGAGAATCTCGCGGACAACACCGCGCGCGTGACCGCCCTCGATACGGGAACCGCGTGGGTGATCGCGCTCATCAACGCGGAGTTCGTGGACAGCGCGGTGGTCACGGTCGCACGTCCAGGGTCCGCCCGCTGGCGGAGGGCATTCGGCGGGGTGCCGATCGGATTCTATCCCGCACTTGGCGTCGACTCCCTGATTCGGGTGGTGACCGGTGGAGCGGCGCCCGCGCTGTGGGTGTTGGCGCCCGATTCCGGGGTGGGCACATCCGTCGCCAGTTGCTTCTCGACGCTTGGTCCAAGCCTCGGGACAGCGGACGTCGCGTATACGACGGGGGTACAGTGCACCCGGCAGCACGATCAGGCCGGCGACAGCCTGTGGGCGGCCCCGGTGGGGAGCGCGGCGTTGGGTGTCGCGGTAGCCGACGACGGCGGTGCGTTCACCGTCGGTGGGGATTCACTCTACCGCATCGCATCGACTGGTTCGGTCACCTGGGGCGCGCCCCTGGGCGGTACGCCACGGACGGCGCCCGTGGTGGGTCCGGGCGGGGATGTCTACGTGGGGTGGACCGCCGGCGGCGCCGACTCCGTCTCTCGGTTCGGGATCGATGCCACGCTGCGCTGGAGTGTGGCCGTCCCGGGCCTCTCGCCCGGCAGTCCCGCAGTGGCAGCCGGACGCCTCGTCTTCGGTCGCCCCGGAGGGCTGTTCGCCCTCGACTCGTCAATGACCATCGCGTGGGACCGAGCGTTCCCCGCGTCCACCGCCACCAGTCGCACATCGTCGCCCGTACACGACGGACTGATCGCCTTCGTGCAAAACGAGGAGGCACTCTACTCCTACGCGCTCGACGGTACCCTCCTCTGGTACGCGGATTCGCTGGGGTACGGGCCCACGACCGAGACCGTGGGTTCCCCCGTGCTGCTGTCGGGCCTCTCGCTCGTGGTTCCGTGCGTGGCATCCACTGGCCGCGAAGTCTGTGCGGTCGGGCAGGTGGACGGACGCCTGATCTGGCGGTCTCCGCTTGGCGGCGGGAGCGTCAACGGGCTGGTCGTGGGCAGGAGTGGAACGATCTTCGCGACCCGAACCCTCTCCGGCGGGGCCAGCGAACTCGCCGGACTATGGAGCCGGGCGCAGCCCATGACCATCGGCTGGCCCGCGGAAGGCGGGAGCCCACAACACACCCGCCGCCGGTAGGAGGCGGGTCTACCCGTCAGATGGCCGGCGGGGCACCGTTGGAGCCCGCCGAACGCCCGGCCACCAATTCCACCGGCCGGCAATGTGCATGAACGCGGGCACGAGTACCATGCGCACCAAGGTGGCATCCAGGAAGACGGCGACGGCGAGGCCGAAGCCGAAGAGCCGGACGGCAATCACGCGCGAAAACGCGAACATCCCGAACACGATGATCATGATCGCGGCGGCACTCGTGATGACGGAGGCCGTCGCGCTCAGGCCCTCCATCGTCGCCTGACTGTTCCGACCCGAGCGGTCGAACGCCTCCTTGATGCGTGCCAACAGGAAGACCTCGTAGTCCATGCTGAGGCCGAACACGACCGCGAATACGAGCACGGGGACGAGGACGTAGATGGCGCCAACCGGACCGTCCAGCCGGAACAGCGCGCCCCCCACCCCCTCTTGGAAGACGAGCACGATCAATCCGAAGGCACCGGCGACCGATAGGCAGTTCATGACGACGGCTTTCAGCGGGACCAGGACCGACTGGAAGGCGATGAACATGGCAACCGCGGTAATCACGAGTACGACCGCAATCAGAAGCGGGAACCGGCGCAGCAACTCATCCTGCAGGTCCACGCTCGCGGCCTGGAAGCCGTCGAGCAACACCGTCACGGAATCGAGACCCGCGACCCCCGTATCGCGGATCGCGCGGATGCGTCGTACGACGTCCATCGAGCTCGTGATGGACGTGGAGTCGTTGAGCAGGACGGTCATGCGCGTCGTCTGCCCGTCGGCGGAGAGCAGCGAGTTCAGCGCCTCGGGGTAGCGCGCCCGGGCCCGGGCGAGGTCACTGTAGAGGATCGAATACTGCAGCATCGAGATGCCTGGCTGCAGCGCCACGACGCTCCGTACGTCCGCGACCCGTGGGTCGGCGAGAATCGAGTCTTGCAGGCGGCGCAGTCCTCGGAGATACCGCGTCCCGACGACCTTCTGCCCTTCCGGCGCTTGCACCACCACCGTGATCGGCTGGAGCAGGGCCCGCATCCCGATCCGCTCGAGCACCTCGGCCCCAGCCGCCGACTCAGTTCCCTGCGGGAACCAGTCCGTGCGGGGCAGGCCGATCTTGATGTGCACGATCGGCCAGGTGACGACGGCGGCCAGCGCCAGGCCAAGCAAAAGGGCGCGCCATGGGTGATTGCCGAGCCAGCGCGCCCACCGCTCCCAGCCGGTCGGTGCGTGGTACCAGGCGAGCCGCTTCGCCAGGCCGCGCGGTGCGTCGATGGCGCGCCCGAGGACGGCGAGGACCGCCGGCAAGAGCGTCACGGCGAGGAGTACCGCGACACTCACGACGATGACACCTCCCACGGATACCGACCGGGTTTCCGACATCGGCGCGATGTACAGTCCGCCGAAGCCCACGAGCACCGTGAGACCGCTCGTCATGACGGCCCGTCCTGCCGTCTCGATGGTGCGGACGGCCGCATCGCGACGCCGCAACCCGCGGTTCAGCTCCTCCCGGAACCGCGTCACGATGAGGAGTGAGTAGTCGATCCCCACCCCTAACCCGATCATCGTGGCGATCGTCAGCACGAATACGGACATCGGCATGAACGCCGCGACCACGTGGACGAGGGCGAGCGAGCATGGGATGACGAAGAGCCCGATGATGATCGGGAGGATGGCGGCGACCAGTGCCCCGAACGCCACGATGAGCACGACCGCGACCAGCGGCAGCGCCTGTGCCTCGGCGCGGTCCACGTCTTCCTTGGTCACCACGCGCACGTCGTAGTCGAGCGGCGGTCCGCCGGTGACCTGGACATTGTAATCCGTACGGTTGGGCAGTCGATCCGCGATCGCGTGGATGACCTGACGAAATGGCTGCGTGAGGTCGGTGGCGGTATCGCCGTGCGCCTCGTCCAGGGCCGCCAGGATGAACGTGGCGCGACGGTCCGCGCTCACGAAGGCGGATGTCGTGGAGGACAGCGGTGAGAGCACGAGGCTGATGTAGGGCTGTGACCGGGCGGCGTGCTCCAGGCGGCGCAGGGCATCCTGGTACGCCGGGCTGTCAATCGGCGTGGGCCCCTCGACCGCAATGATGAAGAAGGTGCTGAGCGGCTCGGCGAACTCGCCGCGAACGATCGCCTTTGCCTGCTTCGACTCGGTGGGAAATTCGGTTGTCCCCTCGACCTCGAGCACGTCGTGCACGCGCGAGGCACGCGGAATGGCGAACGCCGCGACCACGACCCAGAAGGCAATGATCAGAAACCGAAACCGGACAATGGCACGCGCCGGCGACCCGAGCACGGAAAGGCCCTCCGCTGAGCCTGCAAACGAGGGATGCTACGACGAGGCCCGCCCATGCCAAGGGCCCACGAAAACCGGCCAAGTGGTTATCGGGGCGAATGATAGGCCGACGAGCACGGGGGCGCTAGCGGCGGGTGTGGCTCTTCCGGGTTCCCCGTCGACATATTGAGCGCATGCGGGGCATCCTCGTCGCCACTCGGCTGATCCTCGTGGTCATGGCCGGCATACTCGCCGTCGTTCTCGGCCGTCGCCTGACGGGGCCCACGGCGGACCCCGGGGTCGGCATGGTTATCGAATCGTACGGCGGGGCCGTGGACCTCGATTCAATGCGTGCGGCGCGGCTCAGGATCCTCCGGCACGTTGCCGGGCCGGACAGCTATCTGCCTGCCATGCTCGTCGAGGGCGATTCCATGCTGCGGCGCTGGCCCGAGCGCACCGGCGACCCCCTGCGCGTGCATATCCTCCCTGGAAACGTGGCCGGGTATTCGCCGGACCTGCGTGACGCGAGCCGTGCGGCGTTCGTCCGATGGGAACGGGTTGGTGCCATCCCCGTGCGCTTCGATTTCGTGAATGACTCCGCCGCGGCAGATGTCATCGTTCGGTGGGTCGAGCGGTTCCCGCTGCGGCGCGCGGGACAGGCGGACATCCGCTGGAACGGCACGGGGTGGATCGTGAGCGGCACCCTGACGCTTGCCACGCACACGAGCGACGGCTTCCGGCTCGAACGGGACGCGGTGTACACCGTGGCGATGCACGAGATTGGCCACCTGCTCGGCCTCGGGCACTCCGATGACGCGCAGGATGTCATGTTTCCGACGACGGCGGTGCATGACATCACGCCGCGGGACCGTCACACGGCCCGCCTGCTGTACGGCGTACCTCCCGGCTCACTCCGGCTTGGCGTGCTGGACCGCTAGGTCACTCCGGGTTCGGCCAGGGTCGCGTATCGACCGCCTCGGCGATGCGCAACGCATACTCGGCGTAGCGCTGGAGGCCGGTGAAGGGAAACGCGTCGTTGTAGTGGTCACCCGGGAGATGGTACCGGTCCCAGCGGCGGCGTAGCGCCTGCGAGGAATCCGCGGACAAGCCTTCATACGGCGCCGACCCCGGCACGATGAACACGGCCGGCACTCCCGCGCGCGCGAACGGGAAGTAGTCCAGTTCGCGGTCGCGGCCGACA
>Ga0224500_10002341_pt1 | contig 10255 bp, 8 predicted proteins | sample SF_Oct11_sed_USG_FD_168126 | JGI IMG/M metagenome (GOLD analysis project Ga0224500, IMG submission 168126) | Sediment microbial communities from San Francisco Bay, California, United States - SF_Oct11_sed_USGS_4_1 | ecosystem: Environmental > Aquatic > Marine > Sediment | place: USA: California...
AGCCCCAGCCTGCCGGGGGACATGCGTCTGCCGGTGCAGGCCTACTTCGTGGTCATCGGCGTCATGACTGCACTGGCCTGCGCAGTGAGCGGGGCGGGCGGTCCACCCGTCGTTGCCGCAGGGGCGATCGCCTTCACGGCTTCCGACATCTCGGTGGCTCGTGATCGCTTCGTCCGCCAGGAGTTCGTCAATCGCGCGTGGGGCTTGCCGCTGTATTACCTGGCGCAGGTGCTGCTGGCGCTCAGTCCGTCGTTGATCGGCGGCTGAGCCGCCGCGACCCGAACGATGCTGCAATCCGACGAATCCCTGCCTGGCGTGACGCGCGTCCCTGCGCCGTGGTCGCTGCGCGGGCACGCGTGGCTGGTGGCGCTGCGACTGCCAGCCGGGGACCCGGCACGGACGGCCTTCGTGCCCCCCGATCTGCGTGCAACGGTGAAGGCGGCGTTCTCCGTGCTGATGTGCGTCGTCTACGACGAGGCGCCGTGCGGGCCCTACCGCGAGCTGCTGTTCATCCCGGGCACGATGAATTTCGGCGATGCGCGCCACCCCTCGATCAGCCGCATCCTGGTGTCGACCTGGGACAGCGTCGCGAACGGCCGCAGCAACTGGGGCATTCCGAAAGACCGGGCCGACTTCGAATGGGTGCGCAGCGAAGACGGCGACCACTGGCGCGTCGCGAGCGGCGGCCGGGAACTGTGCTCGCTCGAATTCACCGCACCGACGGGCGTGCGGCTGCCGCTCAGGACAGCATGGGTGCCGCGCAAGCTCGGCACCCTCGCGCAGCGGCTGGACGGCCGGACGTACTATTACCGTCCGGAAGCCACGGGTGGCCTGCGAATGTGCCGGTTGCGCCAGTGGCGATTCGACCCGGAACTGTTCCCGGACCTGTCCCGCGCAACCGTGCTCACGGCCCTGCGCATCGAGGATTTCAACATGGCCTTCCCGGTGGCGCGGACCATCGGCTGAAGGATCGTCGCGCTGCGCGATGCAGTGCGCTCCTGTCGCCACGACGACTGATCGCGCCGCTCGAGACAGGGCGGGTCGCGTCCGTGTGAGCCCGCCCTGAATCGATGAGTGTCCTGCTCGTTCAACCCACGTCGCGCCTGGCGCCCGTCGCGTGCAGTGCCTGCAGTTCGCGGCTGCCGATCTTGTCGACAGCCCGGTTCAACGCTTCGTCGTAGCACGTGCGGTACTGCATCCGGCGTCGCAGGTCCCGCGAATCCGGCTCCCTGCCGCACGCGCGTTCCGCGGCTGCCGACAACCGCGCATACAGCACCTTGTTGCCGGCGATGCCGTTGAGGTCGAGGTCCGAGTACTGCACGACGACGCTGTCGTAGCGGGGGCTGGCCCTCGCTGCGTCGCCAGCCTGTGCCGTCGCGGACATTCCGGCCGTCGCCGCCAGGGCGATCATCACGACGAGCATCCGGGTCTTCTGCGTGTTCGTCTGCATGACGTTCTCTCCTGAGTGTGTCGATCGATGCGCTTCCATTCACCGCGCATTGATTTTGACGCAGCGGCCACGCGATTTGCGGTCGCTTCGTCGCGCGGAGCAGGCGACTCGTCGCACGCCGGTCTGCTAAGGTTGCTCGCGCCGCCGCTGCGGCAGGTGTCGATCCATGCTCACGTTCAAGATCGCGTACACGGCATTCGTCCTGCTCGTGGCTGTGATCTGGTGGCGCCACTACAGCTGGCGCAACTTCCTGTGGTTCTCCGACATCGCGTTCATCGGCGCGGTGCCCGCGCTCTGGCTGCAGAGTTCAGCGCTGGCGAGCGTGCTGGCCGTCGCGGTGCTGCTGCCCGAGATTCTCTGGAACGTGGATTTCGTGGCGCGGCTGGCGTCGCGACGCCGCATCACGGGCCTGACGGATTACATGTTCGAGCCCGGGCGTTCGAGGCTGCTGCGTGGCCTGTCGCTGTTTCACGTGCCGTTGCCGCTGGTGCTGCTCTGGATGGTCCGTGAATACGGGTACGACGCCCGGGTGGGGCTCGCGGGCGCCGTAGTGCTGGCTGCGGTAGTCCTGCCGTGGAGCCGCGCGGTGAGCACGCCTGAGCGCAACATCAACTGGACCTACGGGCTGGGTGCGCGCCGTTCGTCGGCGTCACCGGCGGTTTACGTGACGCTGCTCTTCTTCGCTTTCGTCGTGTTCGTCTTCGTGCCGACGCACGCGCTGCTGCAGGCGCTGTTCGGCGTGCGGTACTGATCCCGACTCACTGTGCCGCAGTCACGTCCGTCGCTGGCGCAGGATTCACGGCACGGATCCAGTCTTGCATCGCGCGCGGCTTGCGGTCGCCGAGCCATGCGAAGACCAGCGAATGCCATGCCACGCGCTGCACGTAGGCGCGAGTCTCATTGAACGGGATGTTCTCGACCCAGACGTCGAGATCCATCGGCGCCGCGGGCAGCCAGCGCCTCGCGGCGTTGGGGCCGGCGTTGTAACCCGCGGAGGCGAGTGCCGTCTCGCCTTCAAAGCGCTGGACCAGGCTCGCCAGGAACGCGGACCCGAGCGGGATATTCACGGACGGCTGCACCAGCTGGGCGCGCGTCGGCACGGGCAGGCCAGTGCGTCGCGCGGTCACGCGCGCCGTCTCGGGCAGTAACTGCATCAGTCCGATCGCGCCGGCACCCGACGCCGCGTCGGCCCGGAACAGGCTCTCCTGCCGGATGATGGCGTAGATCAGTTCCTCCGGCAGTCCCGTGCGCCGGCTGGCGCTGCGTACGTCGGCGTCGAAGGGCCGCGGATACAGCAGTTCGTAATCGTTGAACAGCTTCTGGCGAGCGGCAGTCGCGATGGCCTGGTCGTGCCAGCCCCAGCGGGAGGCAAGCCCCACGGCCTGCAGCTGCCGCGCAGGCGGCAGTTCGTCGTAGGCCGCGCGCCATTCCGCCGTCGCCTCGGTGTCCATGTCGCAGAGCAGGAGCTCGCGCGTGCGGACGAAGGCGGGGTCGGCCGCCAGCGCATCGATCCCGGCGTCGTCGAGCGCGAGCGGTTCGAGGCGCGGCATGAACTTCTGATCCAGTCGCGCTGCTGCCTGCGCGGCATACCAGTTGTCGGTGGGGATGACCGCGGCATACAGCTCGCGTGCCCTGGCGGAATCCCCGAGCTTCTCGTGCGCTCGCGCCGACCAGTAACGCCAGCGTGCCTGGTCGCGCAGGAGGTCGGGCATCGCTGCGATTGCAGCCGCCGCTTCGCGCCAGTCACCGGCCCAGAGCGCGGCGCGGGCGTGCCACTCGTGGCCCCGCTCGTCGAACTCGTCCTCGTGCACGAGGCGGAAGAACTCGAGCGCGCGCGGATGGCGGCTCCACGACAGCGCCAGGGCAACGGACAGGGCGTAAGGACTCGCCGCGCGCGCGTCGAGTCCGCGCGCACGCACCAGGGACGGGAATGCGGCCGCGGCCGCTTCGGCATCCGCGCGCGCGTAGCGCGACCAGCCCGCTTCGAGCGCCTGTGGCTCGACGGGTTTCGCGGGCTGTGCGACCAGGGCCGCGATCTCCCGCCCTGGTTGCTCGATCAGGGCGGCCCATTGCAGCAACGGCGCCGCGCGTTCAGCGGGCAGCGACCTGGCGAGGAATCGAGCGAGACCGGCTTGGCCCGCTGCCAGCGCCAGGCGGGCACGCCGCTCGACCAGGACGTCACCCGGTCCGCCGCGCGCGCGCCACCAGGCGAGCGCCGGATCGCAGGCATCGGGCAGGCTCCCGGCGGTGAGCCACGTGTCGGTCAGTTCTTCCGCCAACCCGTCGGCCTGGCCCAGGGCCGTGCGCGCCGCGAGCCAATGGCAACGCAGCGTGGCCTGCGTGTCGCGGTCCTCGCGGTATTGCCCGACGTAAGTCGACCAGGCCTGTCGCGCGGCGAGGTGGGCCAGCCACGCCGACCGCAGCGTCCGGGTCATGGGCCGCTCGCCCTGCTGCGAGAGAAACGCGGCGATCTCGTCGTCGAGCGGGAGTCGCGGGTCGCTGCCCGGCTGCGTGGCGATGGGTGGCAGCAGGGCCAGTTGCCTGTTGAGTCGCGCCGCCTGCAGGTAGGCGTAAAGCGGATAGCGCTGCAGGGCCTCGGAATCGCCGCCGGCCGGCGCGAAGGGCGCGGCATCGACGGCCGCCATGGCCGCAACGAAGGCCTCGCGCACGTGTTTCAGGGTGGCGTCGTCGTCCGCGCGCGCGGATGAGCCCGGCGCCAGCAGCGTGATCAACAGCAGGGCAATGAAGCGCGGTGCAATCTGCATGACAGTCCATCCGGGGCGCGACGGCAAGTTACCGCATTGCAGCAAGGAATTCGCCGTCATTCTGCTGGCTGTTACTCTCGTACAACAAACTTGACTGACGGTAAACGAGAATATACAAAGGGTCGCAATGCCGGGCGGAGGGGGAACCATGCCCTGTGCCGACCGGCGGGATGGACCATTCATTCGGGGGAATTAGATGAACTCTGCCACTGGTAGTTCGATTGTCCTGCGCACGGCCGTCGTGCTCGCTCTTTTCGGCGCGGCCCCGCTGGCTGCCGCGGCTGACGCGAAGGATTCGCTCGCCCTCGAAGAGGTCGTCGTCACCGCGACCAAGGTCGCCGAGGATATCGGCAGCGCGCCGGCGGCGATCACCGCCATCACGGCGGACGCTCTCGGTCCTGGCGGCATCCAGGAAGTGCGCGACCTCGCGATGACGGTGCCCAACCTCTCGGTCGGCGACCAGTTCGGCGTCAATCGCACGTTCATCCGCGGCATCGGCATGACCAGCATCGACCTCGGCGCCGACGGCGCCGTGGCGTTCCTGCAGGACGGCGCGATGATCCCGCGTCCCTCGCACCAGCTCGCCGGCTTCTACGACCTCGAGCGGGTCGAAGTGCTGCGTGGCCCGCAGGGCACGCTGTACGGCCGCGGCGCGACCGCCGGCGTGGTCAACATGGTCACCAAGAAGCCGACCGAGGACCTCGACGGCTACCTGGACTACACGCTCGGCAATTACGCCTTGACCACCTTCGAGGGCGCGCTCGGCGGTCCGATCGCGGGCGAGACCGTGATGGGACGCATCTCGGGCAAGGTCGAGAAGCGCGATGGCTACGGCGAGAACCTGGCTACCGGCAAGCCGGTGGACAACCGGGACGCCTACGCCGTCCGCGGCAGCCTGCGCTTCAAGCCGAGCGACACGCTCGACATCGTGCTGATGGGCGACTACTTCAAGGAAGACGACTACAACTACGCCTTCCACTTCTTCGGCACGACGGTCGTGCCGGAGGACGAGCTCGCGCACAACCTGCTCGGCGGCGAGACAATCTTCGACTACTACGCTGCGCGGGGCAAGAAGCCCGACCAGCACAACATCGTGTCGGACCAGGACCCGATCAACGAGCGAGACGGCACGGCGGTCAGCGCGATCATCGACTGGGGTTTCGCCGATGGCTGGAACCTGAAGTCGATCACCGCATGGCGCGACTTCAGCCGTTTCCTGCGCGACGACCTTGACGGCTCCGACGTCGACATGTTCGGCCAGAACAACTACATCGAGGACAGCGAATCCTGGAGCCAGGACTTCACCGTCGCCGGCACGGCGGCCAACGTCGAATGGTTGATGGGTGCGAACTACTTCAGCGAGAAGATGCACGGCGAGGTGAAGGTGCCGCTCACCAACCTCGGCCTCGCCTTTGGCCTGCCGGCCGACTTCTTTGACGACGGCAACTACTGGCAGAACGGCGACGTCGACGTCGAGGCCTACGGTTTGTTCGTGCAGGGCAGGTACGCGTTCACGGATGCGTGGGGCCTGACGCTCGGCGCGCGCTACAACTACGAGAAGCGTGAAGGCTCCGGCTCGTTCATCTTCGACGCGCTCGGCGTCAACGTGCCCACGGACCGCGAGAAGTCCTGGGACAAGGTCACGCCGAAGGTGCTGCTCGAGTACAAGACCCCTGGCGACGGCCTGGCCTACCTGCAGTTCACGCAGGGCTTCAAGTCGGGCGTGATCAACATCGGCAGCCTCAACGAGGTCATCGACCCCGAGTTCGTGGATGCGTACGAAGTCGGCTACAAGATGCCGTTCGCCAGCGGCCGCGCCTCGCTGCGCACCGCGGCGTTCTACTACGACTACACCGACCTGCAGGTCGGTTTCGTCAACGAGCAGAGCGTCGTCCAGACCGTCAATGCCGCATCCGCCGAAATCATGGGCGTCGAAGTCGAGCTGTTCGCGCGCTTCACGGAAGGCCTGTCCGGCAACCTCTCGGCCACGTGGCTCGACGCGACCTACACGGACTTCGTCACGGGTGACTACCGCCAGAACTTCGACCAGGTCGACCTGTCGGGCAACTACCTGCAGAACGCGCCGAAGTACACGTTGTACGGCGCCCTCGACTACCGCCGGCCGGTCACGGAGGACGGCAGCTTCGTGGGCCGGGTCGAGGCCTCGTACCAGGACGACGTCTACTTCACCGAGTTCAACAACTCCGACGCCTACCAGGAGGCCTACGGTCTCGTGAACCTGATGGCCGGCTACGAGGGCGGCGACGGCAAGTGGAGCGTCATGGGCTGGGTCCGCAACGCGACCGACGAGTTCATCTACAGCAACAACATCATCACGGCGCCGCTGTATGGCAGCGTCCGCGTGGGTTCGCTGCTGCCGCCGCGCACGTACGGATTGACGTTGTCCCTGAACTTCTGACCGCGGGCGGGGGCCGGCCGCGATGCTGCGCATCGGCGACGTGCGGGTCCATCACGTCGAGGAGTGGCAGGGGACCTTCCTGCCACCCTCGGAGTTCTTCGTCGGGTATGACGAGGCGACGTTCCGGAGCTTTGCGCCCGGGCTGACGCCGCAGTACTACCGCGACGACGCGGACAGCATCTACGCGTTCCTGCAGAGCTGGATCCTCGAGGTCGACGGCATCAGGGTCCTGTACGACACCGGGGCCGGCAACGCCAAGGAACGCCCCGGCATTCCGATCTTCGGCAGCCTCGATACGCCGTTCCTGACGCGCATGGCGGCTGCGGGCTTCGCCCCCGACGACATCGACATCGTCATCTGCTCGCACCTGCACATCGACCACGTCGGCTGGAACACGCAGTTGCACGCAGGCCGCTGGGTGCCGACGTTTCCGAACGCCCGTCATCTCTTTTCCGCGATCGAGCGCGACTACTGGGATCCGGAAGGCCAGGGCGCCCGCCCGACGGCGGCCGGCGCGTTCGTGAACACCAACGTCTTCGAGGACAGCGTGCAACCGCTGCTCGACGCGGGCATCGTCGAACTGGTGGGCGAGGGGTACCGCGTCAGCGAGTCGATCACGCTGCGGCTCGGACCGGGCCACACGCCGGGTCACCTGGTCATGGACGTGCGCTCTGCCGGTGACAGCGCGCTCTTCGTGGCGGACATCCTGCATCACCCGGCGCAGGTCTACTGCCCCGACTGGAACAGCCCTTTCTGCGAGGACCAGCCACAGGCACGCCTGACGCGCCGGCGCGTGCTGGAAGACGCCGCCGATCGCAGTGCGCTGGTCGTTCCGGCTCACTTCGGCGGCGTCCATTGCTGCCGCGTGCGTCGCCACGGCGACGCGTTCGAGCCCGTTTTCGCGACGCCATGAACGCAACCGCACCGCTCGACGCCGGCTACCGCTTCGATCCGGCCGATCCCGACCTGATCCGTCATCCCTACCGGCCGTACTACGAGTACCTGCGGGGGGCGCCAGGCCTGCACAAGGCGGCGACGGAGTATTACGTGGCAGCGCGCTACGCCGACGTGCGCGACGTGATCACGAACCACGCGGCGTTCGGGCAGGGCAACTTCGTCCGCAACATCCAGCTGTACTACGGCCCGGGCTTCGACGTCATGGCCCATTCGTCTTACCGCTGGCTGTCCGAAGTGTTCGTGATGCAGGACCCGCCCGCGCACACGCGACTGCGCAAGCTGGTGGCGTTTGCACTCACGCCGAAGCGCGTCGCGGCGATGCAGCCGCGGATCCAGCAGATCGTCGACGGGCTGATCGACGCCATGCTGGCCAGAGGCGGGATCGAACTGCTCTGGGACTTCGCTTACCAGCTGCCGACGCTCGTCATGTGCGACATGCTCGGCCTCGAAGGCGAAGAGCGCTCGCCGGCCAGCCTGGCCAGGCTGACACGCGCCGTGGCCGAATCGTTCATCGTGTTCGAGACGCGCGCGCTGGAACCCGAGCTGCTGGCGCAGGCTGACGCGCAGATGGACTATCTCAACGATTTCTTCGGCCGGGTGTACGACCGCAAGCGGGCCAGCCCGCAGGACGACCTGACCAGCGCGCTGGTGCAGGCGAAGGACGAGGATGGCTCGGTGCTGACCAGGGCCGAGGTCGCGAACGTGATCGTGGCGATGTTCGGCGCGGGCTTCGAGACCACGGCACACATGATCGGCAACGGCATGCTTGCCATGCACCGCGAACCCGGGCAGTGGCAGGTGCTGGTCGCGAACCCGGAGGAAATCGCGCCGCGCGCGGTCGAGGAAGTGCTGCGTTTCGAATCGTCGCTGCAGGGCACCTACCGCACGGCGTTGCAGCCGGCGCTGGTCGGGGGCTTCAGCGTGCAGCCGGGCGAGCGCGTGCTGTGCCTGCTCGGCGCGGCCAATCGCGATCCGGCCGTGTTCGAGCGCGCCGACGTCATGGACGTCACGCGCAAGGATTCACGCATGCTGTCGTTCGGCGGCGGCATCCACCACTGCATCGGGCAGCAGCTCGCGCGGCTCGAAGGCCGTGTCGCGTTCACGTCGCTCGCCAGGCGCCTGCCGCACATCGAGGTCGACGTCGACGGCGCCGTGTGGCGGGCTGGCTTCCTGTTTCGCGGCTTGACGGAGTTGCGCTGCCGGGCCTGACCCGGAACTCCGCTCACTTCCGGTCCAGGAACGCCTTGATCCGGGCGCGGAAGCTCTCCGTGCCGCTCAGCAGCGACTGCTGCCGGTCCTCATTCGCGATCGCGGATTCGATGCCCGGTGCGTCGATGCCGACCTGCAGGCCCTGTTTCGTCAGCGCAAGGCCGAGCGGATCCGCCTGCAGCAGCGCGCCCACCGTCCGTGCACCCGCGGCTTCGAGTTCGGCTGCCGGCACGACCGCCGTGACGAACCCGAGCGCGGCGGCGCGCGCGGCGTCGAGGAACGATCCTGTCATCAGCATCTCCGCCGCGACCGACGTACCGACCGCGCGGGGAAGCAGGTAGCTCATGCCGACGTCGCAGCCGCTCAGGCCCACCTTGATGAATGCGGCATTCATGCGCGTCTCCGGCGTGCAGATCCGGATGTCCGAGGCGAGCGCGAGCGCGAAACCGCCACCTGAGGCCGCGCCCTGCATGAGGCAGACGATCGGCTGCGGGCAGCGGCGCATCGAGACGAAGATGCTGCTGAGCCGCTGCTGGAAGCGCAGGCGGGCGGCCGTGTCGAGTTCCTCGATCAGCCCCGTCATCTCGCGCAGGTCGAGGCCGGCACAGAAGGCCTTGCCCGTCGCTCGCAGCACGATCACGCGTGTCGCGGTGTCCTGCGCCCTTGCGCCGAAGTACTCGGCGAGCTCGGCGATCATGCGCGCGTTCATCGCATTGAGCGCGTCGGGCCGGTCGAGCGTCAGCCAGTCGACGTCGCCGCGCCGTTCGACACGGAAGGTTTCGTATGGAGAGTCTTCGATCCTGTCCATGGTCGTCCTGCCTTCAGGTTTTCGCGAGCACGCCGCCGTCGAGCGGGATGACGTTGCCGGTCATGTACGCACTCGCGCGCGAGCCAAGGTAGAGCGCGAGCGCGCCGATGTCGTCCTTCGAGCCTTCGCGGCCGAGCGGGATGGTCCTGCGCATCTCCACCATGCGCTCTTCGTTGCTGGTCATGAAGTGCGTCATCCGCGACGGGAAGAAGCCCGGCGCGATTGCGTTCACGACGATGCCGCGCGGCGCGAGCTCGGCGGCCAGCACCTTGGTGAGCTGGTGGATCGCGGCCTTGCTGGCCGCGTACGACCACGCGCGCAACACCTGGCTGGTCACGCCGTACACGGAACCGATGTTGATGACGCGGGCAGGGTCGGCCGCGGTTGCCGCGGCCTGCAACTTCGCCAGGAAAGCCTGGACCAGCACGAACGGGGCCTTGACGTTGACGCCCATCACCGAGTCCCACGCCTCGGCCGGGAACTTCTCGACCGACGATCCCCAGGTGATGCCGGCGTTGTTGATCAGGACGTGCAGCTTGTCCTCGCCCGCGAGCGCGGCACGCAGGGCGTCCACGCCTTCGGCCGTGGCGACGTCGCCCTGGACGGCCCGCACGTCGCCGCAGGCCGCAAGTTCCCGCCGGGCTGCT
>Ga0224500_10002342_pt1 | contig 10252 bp, 7 predicted proteins | sample SF_Oct11_sed_USG_FD_168126 | JGI IMG/M metagenome (GOLD analysis project Ga0224500, IMG submission 168126) | Sediment microbial communities from San Francisco Bay, California, United States - SF_Oct11_sed_USGS_4_1 | ecosystem: Environmental > Aquatic > Marine > Sediment | place: USA: California...
GCCTACCTGAGCCTGCCTGTTGGCGTCACTACTCGCCCGGAAAAACCGCTGCCTGCCATCGTGATGCCGCACGGGGGCCCTGGGGCCCGCGATTTCTCGTCATTCGAGCCGCTGGTCCAGCTGTTTGCGAGCCGCGGCTATGCCGTTCTGCAGATGAACTATCGCGGCTCAGCCGGCTACGGCGGCGAATTCAAGGCAGCCGGCCACCGGCAGTGGGGCCAGGCGATGCAGGACGACGTGACTGATGGCACGCGCTGGCTGGCCGCGGAAGGTATCGCGGACCCGCAACGCACCTGCATCGTTGGCTGGTCCTATGGTGGGTACGCGGCACTCATGGGTGCGGTCAAGGAGCCCACGCTGTATTCCTGCGTGGTCAGCATCGCCGGCGTCAGCGACCTGCGGGCCCTGATCAACTCGGAGCGCCGATACATCAACGGCCGGTTGAGCACCATGGGAATCGGTGACGGCTGGAAAGACCGGGGGTCACTGGAAGAAAACTCGCCGGTGAACGGCGCAAAACGCATACAGGCGCCCGTGCTTCTCGCGCACGGCACCGATGATCGCGTGGTGCCGATCCAGCAGACGACCGACATGGCAAAGGCGCTCAGAAAAGCCGGCAAAGCCTATGAGTATGTCGAGCTGGAAGACGCCGGTCATTCCGTCGAGCGTGGCCCGGAACGCCTGAAACTTTTCACGGCGGTGGATGAGTTCGTTACGAAGAGCCTCGGCTCTCCGCAGCCGCTGCCCGCTCCCGCGGGTCCGGCACCCTGACATAGACAAACCACGCGCCCAGGAGCGCGGTGAGCGCGGCACCGCCCAGCATCGGCAATACTGGCGTCACCGAATAGACCCAGCCGCAGATGATCGGGCCGAAAATCATTCCCACCGTGGGCGCGGCTGCGAGCAATCCCGCTACCGCGCCCTGCTCTTCCGCCCGTACGCTCAGGCTGCCAGCCGCATTCAGTCCAGGCGCCGTAAAGCCGAAGCTCAGTCCGAACAGCGCATAGCCGGTGTAGAGCGACAAGAGCCCGGGTCCGTAGGCCAGCAGGAGCAGTCCGATGGTCATGATGGCAAAGCCGGTCTTCAGCATCGTCGCCGGAGCCGCCTTCCAGCGCTGCAGCACCACCGCCTGGACGAAGATGGTGACGAATGCCATGGACAGCAGGGCAATCATCATGGTGCGCTGGACGGCCAGCGTATCCGTGATGCCAAAACGGTCTTCGATATACCCGGCTGTGATGGTTTGCACGCCAGTGAACACGCCGAACACGACAACCCAGCTCAGCAGGTAAGGCAGGATGCGCGGATCGGCAATCCGGAGCCTCACGTCCTCACTCACCTTGGCCCGCTGCGGAGGCTCCGGCAGTGCCGCCCAGGCCCAGAAGCCGGCGGCAGCAGCCAGGGCCGCCGCCGCAAACATGGGAAACACCGGACTGATCAGGGCCAGCGCGATACCAAAGGCCGGGCCGACGATGGTGCCCAGGCCACCGGCCATCGCCACCAGAGCCATGCCGGCGGACCTGGACTGCTCGTCCGTGGTATCGGCGATGTACGCCGTCGCCGCCGGACCGATACCGCCCACGAACACGCCATAGAGCAGCCGCAGGACCAGAAGCAGGCCAAACAGCGCAGTCCCGGTGATGATGCCGAGCAGGCCGAGCTGAATGCCGAAGGCCAGCAGCGCGTAGCCGGCCGCGAAACCGGCCAGCCCGATCAGGAAGACGGTTCGCCGGCCCAGTCGCTGACTGGCCCGACCCCAGCGCGGGGCGGAAAACGCCAGCATCATGTTGGATGCGGCGATGATCAGGCCCAGTTGCAGCTCATCGAGGCCCAGCTGCCGGGCCAGCGGTGCGAAAATCACGAACAGGAGCGACTGCCCCATTCCATAAGTAATCAGACCAACAAGCAGGATCAGCCGATCCCGCGGCAGCGAACTGGGCACCCGTGACTCCTGAAGATTGCCGCACTCGCGACGGGTCTCGTCGCGCGTGCCGTAAGGATATGCGAAATTGCCTCGTTACGCGCGGCGGCGCGTGTACGGCACCACTTCGAGGTGCTGTTCGGCGAGGTGGCAGGCCTTGAGTTTTCGCCAGTAGTCCGCAGTGAGCAGGTCCGCATGGTGCACGAGGAATTCCTCGCGAAGCTCTCCCCGGAGGCCTAGGAATTCGAGAAACTGCTCCGGAAACACATCAGTCGTGCCGACGTAGAACCACGGTTCCGAGCGCATCTCGTCTTCATCGTCCCGGGCAGCCGGCATGTCACGGAAAGTGCATTCCGTAACCAGGCAGAGCTCGTCATAATCGTAAAAGACCACCCGCCCGTGGCGCGAGACGCCGAAATTTTTCAGCAGAAGATCGCCGGGAAAGACGTTGCTTAGCGCCAGATCGCGGATCGCCTGGCCGTAGTCGCGGACGGCCCGACGGCCGGCCTCAGGGCCGGCTTCCTGGAGAAAGACGTCGAGGGGCTTCATGCGGCGTTCCATGTAGCAGTGGCCGATGATGAGGTCACTGCCTTCGACACGGCAGGTACCCGCGGCAGATGTCAGCAGTTCCTCAAGGAGTTCGGGTGAAAACCGCGCCTTGGGAAATCGAAGCTGCCGGTACTCCTGGGCATCCACCAGCCTGCCGACCCGGTCGTGCTGGAATACAAACCGGTATTTCTGCATGACCTCCTCCCGCGACGCCGACTTGGGCTCGGGAAACCGGTCACGGATCACCTTGAAGATGAGCTCCGAGGAGTAAAGCGTAAAGACGATCATCACCATGCCGCGAACGCCCTCGGCATGCACGAACGAATCCGTCGATCGGGCGAGGTGCCGGAACAGGCTGCGATAGCGCTCCGTCTTGCCCTGCTTGGCGCGCCCCAGGACCGTGTAGATCTCGTCCAGTGGCTTGCCCGGCATGATCGAACTCAGGTACTGAATCGCGGGCTCGACCGCCGGCAAATCAGCGTGGAAGTAGGAGCGTGAGAAGCCAAACAACGGCCGGACCTCATGCTCGGACATCATGACGGCATCAGCGATGATGCCGTCGTCGGGATGTGCAAAGGCGATGATCAGCGGCAGCATCCACCCGTCGCCCTCCAGCTTCCCCACGAGGAACGCGCGGGTTGCCCGGTAGAAGACCGGCTGCAAGGCTTCGATGTGCACGCCCTCGGAACCAATCGATCGCGCCCGCAGCAATGTCTCGATCTCTTCGACGACAAACTGCACGGCGGCAGCCTCGTCGGCGTAGTGCCGCACCCACGGCACCCCGGCCAGCAGATGTTCGACAGCTGCCCGCAACCCGGTACCGGGCGCCGCCGCCCGTATCGGCAGTTCGCCCGGTGTCGGAGGTAAGTGGCTCCCCCCCTCTTCATCAGCGACGCTGGCGAATTCCACGTCCCGGTTCACGCCAACGGTCTTGAAAACCTTCCGGGTGAGGGAATTGAAGAACGTGGCGTCGAATTTCCGGTCCGGACAAGCGGCAATCAGGCTCGCATACTCTGCCTTGATCTGGCGCCACATTGGGACCTCGGCGATCTGGCCGCCAAGGCGCCCGATCAGGTCAGCCAGGCACTTCTCCACCCGCCGGTCGTACAGTTCTATTCTCTCGACCGCATCACGCTGACCGTGCTGCCAGTTGCGCTCGACGAACCGCCGGCTGGCGCGGCGGGTAATTGCCCGAAATGTCTGGTTGTAGTCTTCAAACGCGGCGAAGATCTCGGCCGCCGTATTGCGGGCGAGTTCGTGCACCGTCGGCGCCGTGCTACCGCCGTCCATCGCGCAAACGCCCACCATGGCGCTTGCGTTTCGGCAAGCGCCTAATGGGCTCCGGCATGAAACTGGTCGGCTTCGGTACTGCCCTTCATGGCAGTCGTGGACGAATCGCCCGAAATCACGGTCTGCACGGCGTCGAAGTACCCGGTGCCTACAAAGGCCTGATGCTTCGCCGCGCGGAAACCGTGCTGCTCATTCGCAAACTCTCGCTCCTGAAGCTCCGAATACGCATACATGCCGGACTGCCTGTAGGCCCGCGACAATTCGAACATCGACAGGTTCAGCGCATGCCAGCCGGCAAGCGTGATGAACTGGTACCGGTAACCCATGGCTGCGAGCTTTTCCCGGAATTCCTTGAGCGTCTCGGCGGGCAGATTGGCCTTCCAGTTAAATGATGGCGAGCAGTTGTAGGACAGTAACTTGCCCGGGAACCTGGCATGGATAGCCTTCGCGAAACGCTCCGCCTGGGCAAGGTCCGGCCTGGAGGTCTCGCACCACAACAGGTCGGCATAGGGCGCGTACGACAGGCCGCGATCAATGGCCTGTTCGAGGCCCGCTCGCACCTCGAAGAACCCGTCACTGGTGCGACTGCCCTTCAGGAACTTGCGGTCACGCTCGTCGAAGTCAGCCTGCAGCAGATTGGCGGCATCGGCGTCCGTGCGGGCGATAAGCACTGTCGGCACGCCCATGACGTCGGCCGCCAGTCGCGCAGCCACAAGCTTGTTGATCGCATCCTGGGTCGGCACCAGCACCTTTCCGCCCATGTGCCCGCATTTCTTGGCAGATGACAGCTGGTCCTCGAAGTGCACACCGGCCGCGCCGGCCCGGATCATCGCCTTCATCAGCTCGAAGGCATTCAGGTTGCCGCCGAAACCAGCCTCGGCATCGGCGACTATGGGCGCCAGCCAGTCGATACTGGCCTTGCCTTCCATGTGGTGAATCTGGTCGGTGCGCAGCAGGGCATTGTTGATGCGCTCCACCATCTTCGGCACCGAATCAACGGCATACAGGCTCTGGTCGGGATACATCTCGCCACTGCTGTTGCCGTCGCCGGCCACCTGCCAGCCGGAGCAGTAGATGGCCTGCAGCCCGGCCTGCACTTCTTCAACGGCCTGGTTACCCGTCAGCGCGCCCAGAGCCGAAACAACGTTTTCCGTTTGCAGCAGGCGCCAGAGTTTCTCGGCGCCGAGCCGGGCCAGGCTGTGCTCGATGTGCACCGAGCCCCGGAGGCGAACCACATCCTCCGCTGTGTATGGGCGCGTGATGCCCTTCCACCGGGGGCTGTCGGACCATTCGCGCTTCAGTTGTCCGGCGTCTTTTGCATTGCTCATGGCGATACTTCCAGTTGAGTCGTGGTGAGTGTCACGCCAGCTGCTCATAAGCTGGCAGGGTCAGGAATTCATCGAAGTCCGGCTTGCGGATCATGTCGCCGAACAGGGCGGCTGCGGCCTGGAAATTTCCGCCGGTGTAGCGTTGCGCGCCGATCTCCCGCGCAATGACCTGCAGTTCTTCCTCGAGGGTGGCGTCGAAGCGCTTCGCGGTTACCGGGCGGCCATCATCCGTGCAGGCACCGTGCCGCACCCACTGCCAGATCTGCGCGCGGGAAATCTCGGCCGTGGCGGCATCTTCCATCAGGTGATAAAGGGGAACGCACCCAAGTCCGCCGAGCCAGGCCTCGACGTATTGCACACCGACGCGGATGTTGTGGCGCAGGCCCTCATCGGTGATCCGGCCTTCGGGCACCTTCAGAAGATCCGCCGCCGTGACCGTTGCGTCCTCCCGCAGCACTTGCAGCTGATTCGGCCCCTTCATGACGGCATCGAACGCCTCGAGCGCGATCCCGGCAAGGCCCGGGTGTGCGATCCATGTGCCATCGTGCCCCGCATTTGCCTCCCGCAACTTGTCGGCCCGGACCCGGGCCATCGCAGCGGCATTTGCCTCCGGGTCGTTCTTGATCGGGATCTGCGCTGCCATGCCGCCCATCGCATGAGCGCCTCGCCGATGGCAGGTCCTGATCAGCAGGTCCACATAGGACTTCAGGAAATGCCGGTCCATGCCCACGGATGCCCGGTCAGGCAGGACGAAGTCGGCGCGGTTTCTGAACCGCTTTATGAAACTGAAAATGTAGTCCCAGCGGCCACAATTCAGGCCAGCGGAATGCTCGCGAAGTTCGTACAGGATTTCATCCATCTCGAAGGCGGCGAGAATCGTCTCGATCAGTACGGTAGCCCTGATCGTCCCCCGCGACATGCCAAGCCAGTCCTGCGCGGCATTGAACACGTCATTCCACAGGCGTGCCTCGAGGTGACCCTCCAGCTTCGGGAGATAGAAGTATGGCCCGGTCCCGTGGCGGGCCAGCGATTCGTGGTTGTTGGCCAGGAAGACCGCGAAGTCGAACAGTGATCCGGAGGTGATCTCGCCGTCCACCAGCACGTGCTTTTCCGGAAGATGCCAGCCTCGCGGACGGACGATGAGTGTCGCGATCTGCGCGTTCAACTGATACTGCTTGCCACTGGCGGGATCGACAAAGCTGATCGTGCGGTCGACAGCGTCCTTGAGATTCTGCTGTCCCCTGACGATGTTTTCCCAGGTCGGCGCGCAGGAGTCTTCGAAGTCCGCCATGAAGGCGCGGGCCTGCGAATTAAGCGCGTTTATCATCATCTTGCGTTCGACGGGACCGGTGATTTCAACGCGCCGGTCCTGCAGATCGGCGGGCACCGGTGCCACCCGCCAGCTTGCAGCGCGAACAGCCTCCGTGCCGGGCAGGAACGCGGGTAGCGTGCCGGCGTCCAGCTCGGCCTGACGCTGCTGTCGCCGGCCCAGGAGTTCCAGTCGCCGGGCATTAAACTGCCGGTGCAGATGGGCGACGAGCGCCAGCGCCCGTTCATTGATGATGATGCCGGTACCGGTGACCGCAGGGCCTGCGACTGTAGCGACTGGGGCGGTCATTTCAGGTTGCGGACTATCTTGTTGCTGTTGTTACCGTAGCAGTCTACGATAACTCTTAGAAAAAATTCACAGATAAAATTTCACACTGTAAATTTCACTCCCAGTTATGTCAGGTCTTCTTCGCAAGAGCCACTTCCTCGGGGCCAAGATCCGCAACTTGCGCAAGCGCAATGGGCTGACCCTGCAGGATCTTTCCAGTCGCTGCATCCAGCTGAACGCGGACGTTGCCCCGTCCGTTTCCTACCTCAGCATGATCGAAACGGGCCAGCGCATTCCCTCGGCCACGCTTCTCGACCTGCTTGCATCGGTATTCCAGAAAGATCCCCGCTGGTTCCTGGACGAAAACCCGGCAGTGGAGCCCACGCCCCGGAGCCGCGCCAGGGGCGGCATCGCCAGGATTCCGCTGGAGCCGGGCTTCCTGTTTTCCCGTGAACTGCTGGAAGCCGCGATTCCCGAATTGCTGGCCCAGACCGGCACTACCGGCCGGCAGTTCGCCCACCTGCTGATCCGCTCCTATCAGGAGATGTCCCGCAACGATTTTCCCGATCTGGAACGCTCAGCCGAAGAAGTTGGTGACCGGCGCTTTCCGCTGAACGTCGATGACCTGCTGCGCCTGTGCAAGCGCCATGGCGTAGAGATCCACTGGTTCGACCGCAAGGCACTACTTGCCAGGGACAACGACCGTGAGGTTCGCAGCATGGTCCGGTCCTTCTTCGAATCGCCGTCGCGGGTATATATGAATCGCCAGCTGCAGAAAGACCCGGCGCGGCTCAAGTTCGACCTGGCGTCGCATCTGGCCCACAAGGTCCTGCACGGTGGGGACGGCCTGAAGTCTGCCCACGCAACAGGCGGTGAAATGGGCGGCAGCCCGACCGGGACCGAGCAGAATACGGGTGGCATGAATGCCCAGGATGTGTTGTTTGCCTGGCGGGACTTCGAATGCAGCTTTTTCGCAGGCGCCCTGCTTTGTCCGAAACGCCCGTTCCGGCGCTTCCTGTCGCGGGAAAATTACCGCGTTGAATCCGGCCAGCGGCTCGAACTGACGCCAGCCGTCATCATGCGGCGGATGACGGCCGTATCGCCGTACCGCCACTGGCATTTCTTCGATGCGTATCCGCCAGGATTCCTGCGCGCGGTGTACCGGGGCAACGGCATCCCGTTACCCTGGGGCAATCTCGCGATGGTTTCGGACCCCTGCCCCCGCTGGGCGGTTTTCCGGATGCTGGAGCAAGCACGCTCGTCCCAGCCCGCGTCCCAGATTTCCGTGCTCATCGACGGCGAACAGTCACTTCTCTATTGCTGCCATTCCGTGCGCACGAAGGACATGGCCGGCAATTCGCACGTCCTCTCGGTGGGCGTGGACCTCGTGCCCGCACTCGAATCCCACGGCATCGATGCCGTGGACGTCGTGGCAAGCGTCGGGCGGACATGCCGCCGTCACGCCGGCCAGGCGCCCGTACCCGTCGAGGCAGCAAAGGCCATCCGGGCGGCCGGACGAGTGCTTAATATCGAATGGATTAGCGACGCTGTTGAGTCGCCGGCCAGCGTTATCTGCCCCAGAAGCAGCGCCTGCCCGCGGACACCCCGCTGCAAATCAGTCAACCCCACGTCCCGTGCTGCCGAGATCGATGACGTGCGCCAGCAGATCCTGAGCCAGGTTGATAACTAGCCGGCCCGCCGGCCGGCTGCGAGGTCGAAGATGGTTTCTGCTTCGTCTGCAGTCACTGGCGTAACCGACAGGCGATTCCCGCGCCGGAGAACAGGCATTCCGGCCAGTGCGGCGCAGCCGCGCAGGTCTTCGAGCACAAGCGGCCGCCTGAACCTGCGCTGAAAGCACATATCCACAGCGAGCCAGGTCGGCGCCTCGCGACGACTCTTCGGATCGAAGTACACGGAATTCTTCTTGAACTGGTCCGGATCCGGGTAGGCGGGGCCGGCAACGGTCATGGTGCCAACGATGCCCGGTTCGGTACAGCTGGAGTGGTAAAAGAACGCCAGGTCTCCCTTCGCAAATTCATCGCGAAACATATTGCGCACCTGGTAGTTCCGGACGCCACCCCAGCTCGTCCGTCCATCCCTCTGCAGATCATCTATGCCGTAAACCGACGGCTCGGACTTCATCAGCCAGTACTTCATCAACACCACTCCGGGCACCGCGCGGACTGCAGTATATCGGCGGCAATTGAGTGGCGGCCGTCGAGGGAGCATCATCCCCCGGGGCACCAACAGGGGAAAAGCCAGTGCTTGGTCGTCTTCAGAATGTGGTGCTGCGGATCTCCCGCACCTGGTGGCTATACCTGACGGTACTCGCCGTTTTCCTGGGATCGCTGCAGGCCCTGTTGCGAATCGGCGAACGGTTCCCCGAATTCGCCGCCGGTGCCGCGCCCCTTGACCTGCAGAATGATCTGCAAGCCGGCCAGGTATATCCCCAGCTTGCCGGTTATACGGAGCAGGCCCGCCAGCTCTACTACGAGTTCACCATGATCGACTTCGCGTTCCCGCTCTTCGCGGGACTGTTCATCACCGCCACGGTCGCGGTCGCCCTGCGCAACAGCGTGCCCCGTTTCTACGAAGCCCTGGTCGCCCGCAAGCTGCTGCCCCTGCTGTTGCTTGCCACGCTCTTTGACTGGCTGGAAAACCTGGCTGCGGTTGCAGCCATAAGTCTCTACCCTGCGGAGTTCGGCTGGCTGCCCGTGCTGCTGGTGATCGTGAAAAGATTCAAGCTCGCATTCGCAATGCTTGGCAACGGCGCGATGTTCGCCGCCGTGCTGATTGCAGCCGGCACCTGGCTGCAGCGGCGACGGAAACCCTAGGCAGGCGCCGCGCTGGCCCGTTCCTTCGCGCGGGACTTGAGGCCGAAGCCCGCCACCGCGAGTACCGCGATCAGGCCACCAAGGATCAGCAGCGCCAGCTGATACCCCTGCGTCCCGCCACCATGGGAAGCCGCCACGCCGCCGATGATCGCCGCGCCACTCAGTTGACCGACGGAGAGAAACACCGTGAGCAGCCCCTGCGCCGAACCGCGATCCGCTGCTGACGATTCATTAAGCACTATGTAGCGAAGCGGCGCACCCAGCAGCGCGGAAAACCCGAGGCCACCGATAATGCCGCCAATGATGAACAGCGTGAGAGTGAGGTCGGCAAGAGCGTAAATGAGGGCACCAATGGCGACGAGGGCCAGACCCGTCTGCACTATAAGCCGGGATCCGAGTGTGTTCAGCAGTCGGCCCACCAGCGGCGCGCCGATCGTCGTGGCCAGCACGGACGGCAGCATCAGCAGGCTGGCGTTATAGTCAGTCACGCCAAGCGCCGCCACGGCAAGTGCCGGAAAGAACGCCGTCCCGGCTTCCAGCGTTCCGGTGCCGACGGCGATCGCGCCGGTCAGGCGCATCTGCAGTGAGTCCAGCAGACGGGGCGGTATGATCGGGTCCGCCGCTTTGCGCTCGACGCGCCAGAAGACGGGGGCCAGCACGACCGCGAGCACCGCGAACGGAGCAACCGGCAGCGACATCAGGCTCGCCACGACGCTGCTGCTATCCAGTTCGG
>Ga0224500_10002343_pt1 | contig 10248 bp, 8 predicted proteins | sample SF_Oct11_sed_USG_FD_168126 | JGI IMG/M metagenome (GOLD analysis project Ga0224500, IMG submission 168126) | Sediment microbial communities from San Francisco Bay, California, United States - SF_Oct11_sed_USGS_4_1 | ecosystem: Environmental > Aquatic > Marine > Sediment | place: USA: California...
ACCACGCGTTCCGACGCTGGTTCGGCATGACGCCAAGGACGTGGCGCAGGCAGACGTTGGAGTGAGCGGCGTGTGAGCACCTCGAGGCAGGGGGCATGCACGTCAAAACTAGTCACAAAAAATCAAGAATTCGTCATCCATGAGCAATTTATCAGCAGGCGATCGCAGTAGGATGGCGTGGTCCTCGGCCTGGGTACGGCGTCAACGCGTTCCCGTCGGAACGGACCAGCGGGGATACGGGGGGGTCACGGCAGCAATTCCGGCCGGCGTCCCAGTCGGTAACGGTCGTTTATCTCAGGATGTCGTCAATGAAATCATTCAACGTGTTGTGGCTTTCGTCGGGTCTGGTGGCGCTGCCAGTCGCGGCAGCGATCGCTCAGGAACCTCAGGAACAGGGGCGGCTCGAGGAGATCGTGGTCACTGCGCAGAAGCGCGAACAGTCCGCCCAGGACACGCCGGTCGCCGTCACCGTCCTGACGGGCGATTCGCTGGTGAAACTGGGTATCGAGAGCGGCAACGACGTTGCCCAGTACACGCCCGGCCTTGCCATTGCGCCGGTCCAGGGTGTCGGCAACGTCCCTAACATCTCGATCCGTGGCGTCGGCCTCAACGATTTCCGTGATTTCAACGAAAGTCCGTCCGCGGTCTATGTCGACGAAGTGTACAAGGGGGCCCTGGCCGGTCTCGACTTCGCCCTCTATGACCTGGAGCGTGTCGAAGTCCTCAAGGGCCCGCAAGGCACGATGTTCGGGCGCAACGCGACCGGCGGCCTCGTCAACTACCTGACACGGCGGCCCAGCGACACGCTGGAGGGATACGCGCGCCTGAGCGGCGGGTCCTACGGCGACATCAAGGCGGAAGCCGCGGTCGGCGGTCCCCTCAGCGACGCGGTGTCGGGGCGGCTGTCCGCCATCTACCACACCAACGACGGCGTCCGGCACAACGTCAATCCGGACGGCAAGGATGGCGACCAGATCGACCTCGCCGCGGCCCGTGGCCAGCTGGATTTCAAGCTCTCGGATGCGGGCTCGCTGCTGCTCTCGCTCGAGACCGGCAGGAACGACAATGCCGGCGGCAACCCGTATCGCTACGCACCGGCGCTGTTCGCCAACGGCAGCCCCGTGGTGCCAACGGAAATCGACAAGCCGAACCGCGACGTCGTCGTCGGTACCAGTGACCTGAACGACATCAACGTCAGCGGCGGTCTCAAGACCGACACCAAGTTCAATTCCGCCACGGCCCGTCTCGGTTGGGACTTCGGCGCGGTCGACCTGGTGTCCATCACCAACTACCAGGATTTCGACAAGCACCAGGTCCAGGATTGCGACAGTTCGCCTGCCGACTTCTGCTTCACCGACTACACGACCAAGGTCAAGCAGTTCAGTGAAGAAGTGCGGCTGCAGGGCGAGATCGACAAGCTGCTGTGGAATGCCGGCCTGTACTATTTCAACCTGAACAACAAGGGTGCGCAGAGTCTGTTCGGCCCGATCGCGGGCTTCTTCATCGCGCCTGGCACCGACTCGACCAGCACGACCTTCGATACCACGACCACGTCCTGGGCGGCGTTCGGCCAGCTCGAGTACCGCATCACCGACGACGTCGCACTGATCGGCGGCCTGCGCTACACGGACAACAAGACCGACATGACGCAGGTGTTCCTCAAGACGGTTCCCGAAGATGCGCTGGGCTTCACCGGTGGCGTGCCGTATCCGAAGGAGACGTTGAAGAAGAACAACGTGTCCTACACGGCGAAGGTCGCCTGGGACGTCAGCGACGCCACCATGGTGTACGCCGGCATCTCCAACTCGTTCAAGGGCGGCACGTTCAACTCGGGATTCGGGCCGGTCGATCCGAGCCTCTACTCGGTCAAGCCGGAAGACCTGACCAGTTTCGAGATCGGCTTCAAGTCGGAATCGGGCGACCGTCGCAACCGGTTGTCGGGTGCGGCCTTCTACTACGACTACAAGGACATGCAGGCCTTCCAGTTCGTGGGCCTGAACCAGCTGCTGTTCAATGCCGACGCAACCGTCAAGGGTGCGGAGCTTGAATGGACCGGCCTGCCGGTCGACGCGCTGGAGATTTCGGCCGGACTCGGTTACCTCGATACGACCGTGAAGAAGGTGGCGGACTCCAATGGCGTGGTCAAGGACCGCGAGATGGTGCTGGCGCCGGGGTTCAGCATGAATGCCATGGGGCGCTACACCTGGGACCTGTCCGGCGGCAGTGCGCTGGCGGCGCAGGTTGACGGGAATTACAACACCTCGGTGTATTTCGACAACATCAACGCGCCCGGCACGAAGCAGGGGTCTGTCGCCCTGTTCAACGCGCGACTGTCCTGGAACAGCACCGACGACCGTTATGAAGTGGCGGCTTACTGCAAGAACCTGACTGACGAAGTGCCGTTGAATTACGCCTTCGACCTGTCCGGCCAGCTGGGCTACGTCCAGCAGTCGTATCATCCGCCGCGGACTTACGGCGTTTCGGTCGGCGTGAAGTTCTGACCGGCATCGGGGCACTCGCCTCATGGCGTGATGCCGTGGGAAGTTGTCTGAACGCCGCCGTTGCTGCGATGCAGTCGCAGCAACGGCGGTTTTTTGTTGCCGGCCCCCGATCGGGGACGCGGTCAAAGCTGCGCGGCTGAAGGTAACCATGGTCCCGCCTTACCCGAGTGCAGCCGCCACCGAAGCGGCCTTCGCGCAGCATGTCGGGCCGGCCATGGTCCGGCTGATGAGGGCGCTGGGCACTCCCATTCACTATGGCTTGCGCGAAGGCGCGCGGGTGCAGGACGCCTACACGGGCAAGTGGTACTGGGACTGTCATCGCAACGGTTCGGTGTACAACCTAGGGCACCGCAACCCGGAAGTGCTCGCCGCACTCGGCGAGGCCATGCGCCAGCTTGAGGTCGGCAACCTGTTCCTGTGCTCGGGCCACAAGGCCGTGGCAGCGGAGAAGCTGGTCGCCAGCACGGACGGCCTGCTGACCGGCGTGACCTATGCCGCCAGTGGATCGGAGGCCAACGAGGTGGCGATCCGGGCCGCCCGCGGCTTCACGCGGCGCCGCAAGCTCGTGTCGCTGCGGGGCAGCTACCACGGCAGCAGCTGTCTCGCGATGGCCGCAGGCGACAATCCCCAGGCGCACCAGCGTTACCTGCTCGGGCTTCCCGAGTTCGTCAAGGTGCCTTACAACGACGTCGCTGCGTTGCGTGCGGCCGTTGACCACGAAACTTCGTGCGTGCTGCTCGAGGCGAGCCCCGCGCAGCTGGGATTCCCCGCGCCCGAGCCGGGCTACTACCAGGCCGTGCGAAGGATCTGCGACGAAAAGGGAGCGCTCCTCATCGTCGACGAAGTCCAGACAGGACTCGGCGGCTCGGGCAGCTTCTGGTTGTGGCAGCAGCAGGGCGTCGTTCCGGATGTCGTGACGACGGCCAAGGGCCTGGGCGGTGGCATCGTTCCGAACGCCGCGTTGTTGATGGCTCCAGCGATCAAGGACTGGTTCCTGGATGCCGAATTCCCGCACATGTCCACCTTCGGCGGGAACGAGCTGGGCTGCGTCGCGACCGCCGCGGTCTGTGACATCACCTCCCGCCCGGCATTCCGCGCGAACGTGCAGCGGCTGATCGAGCAGTTCCGTGAGGGCTTTGCCGGTGCGCCTTTCCGCGTCAATCAGGTGGGGCTGTGCATGGGCCTGCTCTCGGACACGATGCACTCGCACGAAATGACCCGCAGGCTCTTTGAGGCGGGGATCCTCGTGCTGCCGGCGGAATACGAACCTCGCGCCGTCGAGTTCCGGCCCATCCTGGTCCTGGACGAGACACAGGCGGCGACCATCATTCGTACCGTGCGCGACGTGCTGGGCTGATAGCAACCGGGCACGGCACGCAGGCGTCCTGACGCGCGCCCGCGGTCAGGGATTGCGGACGGACGTCGTCCTCACTCCGACCGGTCGGCGCCGGCGCGTGCGGCCAGCTCTTCCTTGAGGATCGGGGCGCTCAACGAGCAGGCCTGGATGCCGATCGCGGCGACCAGCTGCAACACCGTCATGATCTCCTCCTTGGTGGCACCCTGGTCCAGCGCGCCGCGGATGTGTCGCCGCACGCCCGGCTCGTACAGATGCGTGCAGGACGCATTGACCGCGAGGAAGATCAGTTCGATGGTCTTCCTGTCGAGCGCGCCGGAGCGCATCGGCAGCGTGCCCATGTCCATGAACTTCTCCGTCCACAGCGGATCGAGTTCCGCGAACTCGTTCCAGGCGTCGTTCCAGTTGCCCGTCCGGCGCATCTGATCCGTGATCGGCGTGCTGCTCATGGCGTTCTCCCGGTGGAAATTGCCGCGGATTCTAACCGGGCGCCTTCGGAAAGAATTGCCGGGCCGCGACAAGTCTTTGACAATTCATGCCAGTCCGTCGTTCGCGGCGCAGCGGCGAAGCTGCCCGAACGATCGTCCTGTCGAGCATCCCCTCGAAGGTCAGAGGCTCCGGCAGGCGCGTTTCAGTTGGGCGCGCAGCCAGCGGTGTGCGTGATGATCGTCGCGGCTCTCGTGCCAAACCATGTAGATCGGGATCGGCCGGACCTCCACCGGCAGTGGCGCAATCACGAGGCCGAACTTGTCGGCGTACAACTCGGCGATCCGGCGGGGAGCCACGCCGATCAGCGTTGAGCCGGACAAGACGGCCGGCAATGCCAGCCAGTTGTTGATCGTGACGCGGACGTCCCAGCGCCTGCCGATCGCGGCCATCACGGTGCCCATGTCATCAATGCCCGCATCACCCGCGCGAGCGGCGCGGCCGACGTGCGCGCGAGCCGCGAATTCATCGAGAGAAATGCTGTTGTCCGTGGCCGAGGGATCCGCGTTCATCAGGACGACCCGGGTTTCCATGAACAGGACTTCGCACTTGAACTCCGGGCCAGCCAGCGGGACGTAGTCGATCAGCAGGTCGATGTCGCCGAACCGCAGGGGTTTCTCCATCTCGGAGGACAGTCCCGTGGTGGCCTTGATCGACGTGTCCGGCGCCTGTTCCGCGATCGCCGCGATGAGCTTCGGGAGGATGACCACTTCGTAGTAGTCAATGCCCGCAATCGAAAACGACTGGACTCGCCCGGCCCTCAGGCCCGGAGTGGTTTCCAGTCCCGTCTCGAGAAGGTTGAGTGCCCGCCGCACGATCGGCGCCAGTTCGACCGCGACGGGCGTCGGGCGAAAGCCGCGTCCATCGCGTACGAACAGGTCGTCCTTGGCGACCCGCCGCAATCGATTGAGGGCGTTGCTCATCGCCGGCTGGCTGATGCACATCCGGGCCGCGGCGCGGGTGAGATTGCCCTCGGAGAAGATCGCGTCGAAGACGGCGAGGAGGTTCAGGTCGAGCTTGTTCGGACGCATCGTGGCAGTCCTTCCTGATCCGCTGGGGGCAATGTACCTCGTCACTTGCCCGGTGCGTACCAGATCGGCGAAGTGTAGGCGCGTTCCTGGACGTCCACCGGCGCGCCGTTCGGGATCTTCACGCCGAACACCTTTGCGTCGTGGGTCGTCCAGCGAGGCGTCGGGATCTCGATGACCCTGACGTAATAGAACGCGAGCTGGGCGGGATCGAAGTCCTCGTCGGTCCAGAAGGCCTGCAGGAAGGCAGCGCCAATCGCATTCGTGTAGCTTGCGTCGGGCACGTTCACCGTGCTTCCCACCGGCGGCAGCTTGCCGTCCTTGCCCGGCCTGCGGTCGCCCGACCAGGCGACGTCGTAGACCCGCTCGCGCGTGGTCCCGTCCGCCTCGAGCCATCCCTTGACCACCTGCACCCGGTCCAGGTTGGCGCCTTCCGGGTCGCGCACCGCCCGTACCAGCAGTCTTGGCTTGCCTCCCGCGGGGGCGCCGGCGAGGTCGCCGCCCATCGGCACGCCGTTGTCGTAGCCGTGCTTCGCGAAATCCGAGCGATCAAGGTCGCTCTTCCTGAAGCCCCAGCCGGCGAACACCCTGACGCGCATGCGCGTGCCGGTCGTGGCGAAGACCTCCTTTCGAGCGAGCGCGTCCCAGATGGCCTCGCGGGTGTTCTCCCGTGCCCAGACCGCCGCGAGTCCGGCAGCGGCAGTCTGCCAGGCATACGTCTTGTCCTTCGGGCTTTCGGAGAAACGTCCGACCAGTGGCTCGTAGAAGCGAATCGGGTCGGCCGTCGGTTCCAAGGCGACAATCTTGCCGAAGTAGTTGTTCTCCTCCGCCGTCGAGAGGCCGGTATGTGAGTCGGTGCTGCCGATCAGGCCGAACCTGAACGGATTGGCGCCGAGCTTTGCCTGGTAGGCGAGGCCGCGCTTGAAGGCCTCGCGTGCGTACTCGCGCGGGAGCATCTCGGGAGTCTTGGGTTGGGACCCGAAACTGCCCTTGTCCCAGGTATAGAAGCCGGCAAATTCGTCCCTGGGCGAGAGCTCTGGATGCGCCTCGCCGTCGCCCTTCATCTGCGTGACCTCATAGACCGGCTCCCAGCGCATCCGTCGTTCCGCGTATGCGCGGTCGATCGGGCGACGATCCGTGTACGTCACGTCGTCGAACATCAGCCCATTCGACAGGTTGCCGTTGTGCGGGATGGCGAGCAGTCGCACCCCGGCCGTCTGCTCGGCCTTTTCCATCCAGTCCCAGAGCCGCTCGGGATCCTCGGTGTCGTAGGCTGAGATCGGCACGATCCTGTCCGCCGACTCCTTGCCGCCGCGGAAGATCACGTTGCGGTGCAGGTTGTTTCCGTCAGGCGTGGAGGTCCACTCGAAGCCGATGAAGGCCGTGAACTGGCCCGGGATGTTGTTGCGCTCCGCGGCTTCTGTCGCCTTGAGCCACATGCTCTTGCCGAAATCGGATCCCGCGAGCGGATCCTTGCCGGTCTGCGAGGCGAGCTCCCAGAACTCATAGCCCTCGAACTTACTTTCGAGCGTGCCTGGCGCCATGATCCCCGAGATCTTGCGACCAAACTCGGTGGCGAGCAGCTGCGGGTTGCGGTTGGCGACCGCCGTTGGCAGTCCCAGGTTTTCGGAATGATCCGATACCACGAGGAAGTCGAGCGGCCGGCCAAGTCGGGCAGGCAGCCCGGTCGACGAAATCACCGTCTTGCCCCGGGCGAAGCGGAAAGCATCGTCCGGCGTCAGGGTCGCGCCGATGAGACCCGCATCGGGCGAGAACGCGGTATGCAGATGCGTGTCGCCGAAGAACACCTGGTCGGGGAAGTTCTGTGCAGGGTAGGGCGAATAGACCGCGCCCGGTTTCGGCATGACGCCGGGCGCATCCTGCGCGACTGCCATGCCGGCATGCCCGCACAGGGCAAAGGCGACAACGAGGGTGTTCAGTTTCATGGCTGTCTTCCGAGTCGTCTGCAGGCCCAGCGTGAGCACAAGGGGCGACCGCGCTGTCGGTCGCGATCGAGCAGGGTAACCAGCTGCCTGCGAGCGAAATAGAGAATTGGCGACACACCGCTGTCCTGCCGTGACAATTCCGGGCCGGGTACCGCGGCCGGAAGGGGGCTCGCACCGCTCGCCGCGACGATCAAATATTCCAGCCCGGGGCGGGTGCGGGCTGCGGCGTCAGGTGAACACGCGCCTCGGTTCGCCGTGCGGGCGCCATGCCCGGCGGGTCTGTTCGCAGCGATGTCGGAATCCGGTCCCGCCAGTACGACTTATTCAAGCCGCTCCGGTTCATCGGCTGCCGCCCGATCCTGCGGTTCCCGCGCGATGCAACTGCCGATCCCAACGCCCATCAGGCCCAACGCGCGGGAAAATTCCTGCAGCGAGCAGCCCAGCATCCGCAGGCTGCGGCGGGGCACGATCTTCACGGATCCTGCAAACGAAGTCGGGCTCCACGGCAGCAGCACTGCAGCGAAATCGTCCGGACACTCCTCGACCACGTAGCACGGCGTCGCCGATCCATCCTCGGCCACCACGAGTGCCGGCCTGAAGTTCGACGACCTCGCGTCCAGGAAGCTTTCCGAAAGGGACTTGAACATTCCGTAAACGGGCATCTTCGCAAGCACGCTTCGCTCGAGCGTGGCGCCCATCCGAGTGATGCCGCGCGAACGGGACACAAGCCCCACGATGAACGCGGTAGCCAGCAGAACCATTGCGGCAAGGACGCCTGGCGCGAACGCTCCGCTGAAGAACTTGTCTGGAAACACCATCAGGAGCGGATCGACCATGGCCATCAACAGGCCGGCGATCTCGCCCAGGGCGAGCCACAGCAACAGCAATGGAACGAGAACCAGCAGGCCGGTCACTATCGTCGACTTGAGGAATTTCATGGTCGTCCTTCGCGGCACGTGGCGCGGCGCCATCTTGAACCACGTCAAGACGGCGCGACAATGTCCCGATTCCCGGACCGTGCCGGGTGCATGCCTTCCGGCGCGTGCGGGCGCGGGCTCCCGTACTTTCACTGGCGGTGACTCTGGCTGCCGTCCTCTGGCGCCTGATCGCCGGTCGTACTGGCCGGCAATCGCCTGCCAGACGAGCACTACGCAAGCGGCGCGAGAAAGCAAGGAATTGTCGTCAATTCGCTATTCCTGTCCAGAAACTGTCGGGCAAACTGCTGGTTTGAGGGCGAATGTCCGCAGTGCCCTGAATGTAGGCTGGTGCCGACCGGCCCCGGAGCAGCCGCAACGCCGGCTCGATCCGACAGCTTCGACGAGGAGGACAGATGCGTGGAAGCAAGTTTGCCGTGGCGCTGCTCCTGGCGCTGCCTGTCGTTTCATCTGCCCAGAGTCAAGGGGGCGGCAGAGCGAATTCCTGGGACTATTCGCTGGGCGCCATCTATCAGTTAGGCGAGACCTTGAAGGGCAAGGGCGGCTCTTCACTCGACGTGGACAGCGAGGTCGGCTTTGGGTTCGGCCTTGGCTACAACCTGACCGACAGGCTGGCGCTGGGAGCGGATTTCAATTACCTGCGTCCCGACTACACCGCGATCATCACGGATGCCGACGATCCGACGGTCGAGCAGCGAGTCGACCACACGCTGACGCAATTCGACTTCCGTTTCAAGGGAACCTACAACTTCTTGGACGGTCCGTTCACGCCGTTCGTCGAAGCCGGGCTCGGTTGGACCCAACTCGATTCGAATGTCGCAAAGGGTCCGCCGGTGACCGGTTGCTGGTGGCATCCGTACTGGGGCTACGTCTGCTCGAACTACTACCGTACGTTCTCCGGGACCGATTTCGCGTATGGAGGCAGCCTGGGCGTGCGGTACGCATTCAAGGGTGGTGGGTTCATTCGCGCAGACTACAGCTTGTACAAGCTGGATGTTGGCGGCCAGTTGGGGAGCCCACAGCTCGACGCCGTCAAGCTTCAGTACGGCTGGAATTTCTGAACAGCGGCGCTGCGTCAACTGACCACGCCGCTGCCGGCTGCGCCAGGCAGGATGTGAGCGGTGATGTGCGATTCCGGAATGACTGAAATGGAGCAGGGATTCATGATGCAGCTATTGCGCCGCGCACACGCGGCTCCGACGACCATCGCGACAGTGTTCGCAGCGACCGTGCTGGTGGCTTTGCCCGGGCTCGTTCGAGCACAGGACGAGACAGACACGACCCAGGCCAGGGCTCAGATCGAGGCTTCCCGATCCGAGATGAGGGCGAGCCGCGATGCATTGATCGCCGCGAACCTGACGCTGACGCCGGCCGAATCGGACTCTTTCTGGCCTGTCTATCGCGAGTACAACACGAAGAGAGCCGAACTCTGGGACACTCGGCTGAAGATCGTGATGGACTACGCGTCCAAGTATCCGGACGTCGATGATGCGACGGCGAAGGACCTGGTCCAGCGTTCGCTCGAGTATGAGCGAAAGCTGCACAAGCTCGAAGATGCCTACGCGACCAGGTTCATGAAGATCCTGCCGGCCGCCAAGGTGATGCGTCTTCTGCAGATCGACTCGCGGATCGAGACCCTCGTGGAAATGCAGGTTCAGCAATCCATCCCGGTGGTCGAACCACAGCGCTGACGCAATTCACGGCCCGACCGCCGGGGACGGCCCGGCGATCGGGCCGGTCGGCCATTCCCAGCTCAGGAGTTCCAGTTCTTCCAGCGAGTAGCGGTCATCGCCGAACACCAGCACTACGCGCAGGCCGTCGGTGTAGTACGGGTCGTCGGTGTAATTGTGTCGCGGCGCATGGCGTCCCGAGTATCCGACGCCCTCGACGTAGCCTAGGGTCTTCATGGACTGCGAGTTGGCCATGTCCAGCGTGAGATACAGTCGCGCCTCGTCGATGACCGGGTCGACCTTGTGTGTGACCAGGGTCTTGCTCGAG
>Ga0224500_10002346_pt1 | contig 10235 bp, 10 predicted proteins | sample SF_Oct11_sed_USG_FD_168126 | JGI IMG/M metagenome (GOLD analysis project Ga0224500, IMG submission 168126) | Sediment microbial communities from San Francisco Bay, California, United States - SF_Oct11_sed_USGS_4_1 | ecosystem: Environmental > Aquatic > Marine > Sediment | place: USA: California...
GGCTGAGACTCGAACCTCAACGCGATCTGATGGTCATCGGCCAGAAGTGTCAGCTCTTCCACGATTTCTTGTATGAGCGGCTCCAGCGCGAGTGGCATGAGATTGACCGGAGGCTTGCTGCTGGTGAATTTTGCGAGGGTCAATAGGGGACGGGTTAAGGCAATGAGTCGTTCGACTTGCTGGAGATTATTGAGAAGCACCTCGTGGTATTCTTCCACCGTCCTTGCTTTCATCAGAGCGACTTCGAGGTTCCCCTGCAGAATGGTCAGCGGTGTCTTCATCTCATGAGCGGCGATTTCGCAAAAGTTCCGTTGGACTTCACTGCCTCGCTGGAACTGATCCAGCACGGCATTTACGGCCTGAGTGAGTCGGCGAAACTCCTGATAGGGTGAATCCATCGGCAGTCGCTTTCCAAGGTCGGCTTCCGACATCGTTTCGGCACCAGTGCACAAGGCTTCGATTGGCGCCAGGACTTTCTTGGACAGCCAGTGGCTGCCGACCCACGCAAAAAACAAAGTCGCTGCGGATCCGAGCGCCAGGAGAAACACAAGCCCATTCAGAGTCTCTTGGTAATGGAGCAAGGACGTTTCGGCCTGCAGAACATACTGCACATGACTTTTACTGACGAGGAAGAGAAACAGATGACGTGCTGGTATCCCATCGGGCGCCTTCAGAGTTTCGAATAGGAGGGTCTTGAGGCGAACCTGTTCGAGTATGCGCGGCGGGAGCGACTCCCGCCCGCCTGCATGAGGGCTCCTCCATACGAGCGAGCCATCGGTGGAAAAGACCCGAAGGGCGTGAGTGACGTCGGGCAAGATGTGCTGTTCCGTGGTGCTCTGAGTCAACTCGCTCGTTGGCGGAATGTCCTGCTCACGGTGTTCGAAGAGCTCAGGCTGCCGCTCCACGAACTCTGCCAATGTTTCTCCCAATACGAGCAGGCGTCCGTCCACAAAGCGTTGAAGCAAAACCTCACTTGCGGCATACACCAGGGCGGAGAACAGGAGCAGTCCGGCCATCAAGACAAAGGTGGACCAGCTGATCAAGTTGCGCAAAGATTTCATGCAGGAGCGTCCGGCTCTTCGAGCATGTACCCGGCACCGCGTACCGTGGCGATCAAGGGTGGGGAGAAGTCCCGGTCGATCTTTGCGCGGAGGGCCCGAATATGGGCGTCGACGATATTGGTCATGGGGTCATAGCTGATGTCCCACACATGTTCAATGATCGCGGTTCGCGTCAGTACACGATTCTTATTCCGTAACAGAAACTCGAGCAGGGCGTATTCTTTGTTCGTCAGAGCGATCTCTTGTCCGGCCCGCCAGACCCGATGAGAAGCCGGATCCAACCGCAGATCCGCTGCCTGCAATTGGACGATTTGCTGTGTACTGCCTCGACGCAGAAGCGCCCGTATTTGGGCCAACAGTTCCACGAAGGCGAACGGCTTCGGCAGAAATTGGTCCGCCCCGGTGTCAAAGCCCGAGACCTTATCCTCCACCGTGTTGCGCGCGGTCAAGAGCAACACCGGCGTCGTGTTCCCTTTGGCTCTGATGCGTCGGCAAAGGGTGAGACCGTCGAGCTTGGGCAGCATGATGTCGAGAATCAGGAGATCGTACGCGTTGTTCAACGCGAGCTCCAATCCCTCTTCACCGTCGGTTGCCACGTCAACCGCGTAGTGCTCTTCTTTCAAACCTTTTCGGATGAATTGCGCGAGATCCGCGTCGTCTTCAACCAAGAGAATTCGCATGGTTCTCCTTACGCCTCAGGGATGAACGCTCAACGAGACCAGGCGGTGACCGGGGTGCTGTCGGTCAACAGAGACCGCTCCTACAGTCCGTGACGACAAGGTTTGTCGCTTTCTCTCCTGCGTCCAAGTCCAGGGTAGCCCAGGCAATTCCACTCTGACGCTCGTCCTGGTGTGCCCCGCTGCCTCCCTCGAGAAGGCTGACTACATAATAGCGTCCGGCGGGAATTTTCGTGAACCAAAAGTGACCAGTTGGGTTTGCCCGTGTTATGCGGAGATAGGGAGCAAGGCGTTTGTCCGTCAAAATGTGGGACAGGGTGTCCCGAAGGCAATCAACAGGCGAAACTGGAGCAGCGGGGCTATCGGGAGACGGTGTGTCGCTTGTTGATGTGCAGCCACTCACTCGCACGTTTCGCTCGAACCAGTGGCGCGTGTAATGAACCCTGGGAATCAGATAGACCGGGATACCCGCCTGTGTGATGGCCTTGCCGGAGGGTGAACTGAGGAACACTTGGCCGGTTGCCGTTCCTCGCCCTTTAGGCTTGTAGGAGAAGAGCTCCTTTTCATTCAGTGGCGGTGGATTCGCTGGAGGCGGCTCGGCTGCCGGTACCGGCTGATAAGGAACCGTGCTGATCAGCAGCCAACAGGCGAACCACCAACGGAGCTTGGTCTGACGCCACGTCATGTCGGAGAGGTTGACGCCGCGGGGGAGTCGTCCGGAACGGTTGGAGATGAGACGGCCTTGTGTTTGAGTGCGCGGCCTTTGTCCGGTGTCGGATCCGTGACCACACCATAGACCTCACGACCTTCGTGGCCTTCAGGCAAATATTCCGTGATCGGCATCCCATCTTCGCGAACAAACAGGAGACAGTGACAGTACTTGTAGATCTGCATTTCGTCGCAGGCGCAGATCCACCGTCGGAGCTTGGCTTCAGCCTGTTTGTCCTTATAGAAATTACACGGACAGAGGGGCTTCCCTAGTTCATCAATGTGCATCGCCAGCCCGTTGACGACCGCCTCCGTCACGGCCGGGGTGGGATGCATCGCGGTCCCACTTTTCTCTGCAAACCCCTGCACGAATTTCCGCATTTTTTCGAGGCTTTCCTGCGTCGGTTCAGCCATGGACCTCCTCCTACGAGCGATGAAAGGTAGATCCGCTAGTTTACAAGGGGAATTCGCTGCTTTACAATCCGGCTCTTCGTCCGATTCTCGTTGCCAAATCTTATGGACATGTCCATTCGACAGATCTTGCACCAACGACTGGTTCCCGAAGTGGGTGCAGCAGTCGCGGAAACGCTTATACTCCGCTTGCCTCAGGCCACGGGCAAACCCAATGCGGAAGCACGAGTACTAACCCTGCTCGAGGAACTCCAGGAATTATCAGGGAAAATAGCCAGTGCGGCGGTGGCAGCTCTCCCCGAGCTTGACCGGCGCGCTAGGCTGGGGGATATCCTTCTGTGGCTTGATCTAGGAGTTGCTTTGGCTGAATCTTCCGGCGCGTCCGCACTCAAATATTTCAAGGATAGCCCTCTGGTGCTTGGGCTCATCGAATCGGCTGATGCGCGATCGGAGGTGCTGACGATTGGTCTGGAAGTTGCCGACCAAGATGCCAACGTGGCGCTCGAGTACATTCGACATGCGCCGCAGATTCTGTCAGACGTGCCCACAATCCAATTGCGCCCATGGCTCGACATCGGCATTGAACTCACGCAAGTCAACGTGGTCGTCGGGCTTGAGTTCATCAGGCAAATCTCCACGCTTGCCGCCGTTTTGCCTATGGAGAGCGTGCGTGACTGGGCCACAGTAGGCATGAAATTGATTGTGCCGAACAGCCTCGGGAAGCCGGACTACGTGGCGACGATGGAATTTCTCAGGACCAGCCCCGCCATTCTCGGCCACATTGAACACCCCGCTGTTCGAACGAAGGTTGTGTCCCTGTGCCGCTTGTTGGCTGAGCACTCTCCAGAGTCCGGCATCACGTGGCTGTCAGAGTCACCCGACCTTTTGCGAGCGGTGCCGTCGGTGGAATGGCGGATCAAGCTGTTGCAGTACGGGTCCTTGCTTGCCGAGAAGCATGCGGAGGCGACGGTTGGTTATCTGCGTCGTGCGCCGGAACTCGTCCAGCTGCTCGGGGAGGGTCCCGAGGCCGCTCAAAGGTTTGAAACCTGGTTTACGACCGGAATGGAAGTGCTGGCCTACAGCCCGGATGGAGCACGAGCCTTTTTTTCAGTCGAGTCCCAGAAAGCGTTGGCCTCGGTCGAGCAGGCGTTAAGTGGGGTGCCGTTTCGACAGGTCGCGCGAAGGCTCAAGCTGTTCGTCCAGGGACTCGGTGGAACCAATGTCGCCGTGACGGCGCTTCCCGATTCGTTGGCGTCTCCAGCTCGCGCGACAGTCAGCGTAGATGGAAAGACCATTTCATTGCCGGCGCTGCTGCGTCGGTATCCGACGGCGGCGGAGAATGAACGCCTCTATCTGGTCATGGCGGCGCACCAGGCTGGGCATCTCGAGTTCGGTACCTATCGGCTCACGCTCGAATCGCTCGCCGATCTGATCGAAACCGTACGATGCCGCTACGGTCGATCCAATGCGGCAAGGCCCGAGACGCTAGCTGCCTTGTTTCAGTTGTATCCACATGCATCCTTGGTCAGGGATCTGTGGATTGTGTTGGAGGATGCGCGTATCGAATCTTTGCTGCAGGCCGAGTATCCTGGGCTTCGATCTGATTTGGCGCGGTTGGCTGCAGAATCCATCACTCCACGCGATCCCGCTCAAGGTGTGACGGTTAAGGAACTGATCGTGGATTGTCTCTTGAGACTCTCCACTGGCGAAACGGAAGCTGTCGTAGTGCCCGAGGCAGTGAGGGGGGAAGTCTCCATCCTCTGGGGCATGAGTCAGGCCGTTCTGAAGCCGATGGCCACGGCGGAGGAAGTTGTTCGCGTGGTCGATGCCGTCTATGTGCAACTGGAAGAGCTGTTAGTTGCCCGTGGTGAAATGATCCCTGTGGAGCGTCACGAGGAGCCTGATGGTCAGAAGTCGGAACAGACGCAACCGGAACAACCGGGTGACCAGTATCGCCTGATGACCGATGTGGCCTATCGTGGCTCGATGAACCCGGAGGTCATCACGTGGGCTCAAGAACCACTGCTACAGAAATCTCAACCTGCGGCACAATCGGACGGGGATATCACGCGACATGCGCCGAGCGGTGAGCGAGGGTCTGGAAACAGAGAACGGCTGAGCGAAGGGAGTTCTTTGCCGTCGATTGTGGAGGAATGCCTGGCGCTTGAGGCCGGCGCGCAATCGAAACAAGAAACAACGGCTCATGAAGGGCAAGCCGTCCTCTATCCCGAGTGGGACTACCGGATTGAAGACTACCGGATGAATTGGTGCCGCGTCGTGGAACGCTCTGCGGACCTTGGGTTTGACGAGTTCGTCACGGCGACATTGGCTACCCAGCAGAGTACCGTCCGGTCGCTACGGCGGTTTTTCGAAGGGTTGCGTCCTCCGGCGTTTCGTCGCGTCACGGGGCAACCGGATGGGGATGAAGTGGATCTCGACGCTGTTGTCCGACGAGCAGGAGAGCAACGAGCGGGCATGCAAGGCGACGATCGAATCTACATCCGTCGAGAAAAACGAGCGCGCGACGTGGCCGTGGCCTTTCTTGTCGACATGAGTGGATCGACGAGCCGGGAACTCGAAAATGGGCGGCGAGTGATCGATATTGAAAAAGAAGCTCTGGTGCTGCTGTGCGAGGCCCTTGATGCCGTAGGCGATCAATATGGACTGTTTGCCTACTCCGGCCAAGGGCGAGCAATGGTCGACTTTCTCACGATCAAAGATTTTGATGATCGGCTTGACGCATCGACCGCGCATCGGCTAGGGGGTCTCGCCCCGCAGCATCAGAATCGCGACGGAGCGGCGATCCGGCACGCCACGACCAAGTTGTTGAAGCGCGACGTGAAGAACCGCATTCTTATACTGTTAAGTGACGGACGGCCCTTGGATGATCACTACAAGGACGAATACTCCCTGGAAGACACCAAGGCGGCCCTGCGCGAAGCGCGACATCGGGGAGTCGAGACCTTTTGCGTGACGATCGATCGGGAAGCGGAGAGCTATGTGCGCCGGATGTATGCGGAAGCGCGGTATTGCGTCATCAGTAGCGTCGAAACTCTTCCAACCAAGCTGCCCCGCATTTACAGGCAATTGACTGCGTAACTATAGTATTGAGTATGACGGACTCGATTGGAAAACCCACGGTTCCTCCATGGCTGTATAAGCTCTTCACGGGCCATCAATATCCCTATGTCCGTCGCTTAGCCAAATTTGGACAGACAGTGAAACCTGGTGAAGACCGTCTCGAGCCGACGAAGGAGATGATCGAGACCAAGTTCTGGGAGATCTATCCTCGGTGCCGGGTAAAGGTGTTGCAGGAAGTGAAGGAAGGGATGATCGTGGTCTTTCATGACCTGGGCGAATATCCACCCGGAGGTTATCAAGAGCTGGTCGACAATCCAGAGGAGTTTCTGGCAAAAACCTTCGGCAAGAAGAAGATCAAGGTCAATTTCTATGACGATGAGAATTTCGTCTGTACCATCAACTTCAAAGTTGGGGGCTGGACTGAACACGAACATGCGTGAGAGGGGAAGAAGGTGAGATGTCAGGACTGTGACACACCACGCGTCCCATTCCACGTCTGAGGAGAGGGTTAGAATCATGGCACGACCGAAAATTACAGTGGTAGGAGCAGGGAACGTCGGAGGGACGACAGCGCAACGGTTGGCGGAGAAGGATCTGTACGACGTGGTGCTGGTCGATATTGCCAAAGGAGTCCCACAGGGCAAGGCGCTCGATATTTCTCAGGCCGGGCCGGTCTGCGGGTATAACACGCGAGTCGTCGGCACGAACGAGTACACCGCAACCGCCGGATCGTCGATCGCCGTCATCACGTCCGGCATGCCGAGAAAGCCTGGCATGAGTCGCGACGAGCTGTTGGCGACGAATGCGAAGATCGTGAAATCGGTGGTGATGGAGCTGGTATCCCGCTCGCCAGAGATCATCCTGATCCTCGTCACTAATCCCTTGGATGCCATGGTTCATGTGGCGCGTACGGTCAGCGGTTTTCCCGCCTCGCGAATCATCGGCATGGCCGGCGTATTGGACTCGGCAAGGATGCGCACGTTCATCGCGGCGGAACTGAACGTGCCGGCGACGGATGTGCAGGCAATGGTGTTGGGCGGACATGGCGATACGATGGTGCCCTTACCGCGGTATACGACCGTGAAGGGACGACCGGTGTCGGAACTCATGGCGAAGGAGAAGCTGGAGGCCATCGTCAAGCGCACGCGAGACGGAGGAGCTGAAATCGTCGGCCTCTTGAAAACGGGCAGTGCCTTCTATGCGCCGTCCGCCTCGGCCGTGGCCATGGTGGAGGCGATCCACAAGGACGAGAAGCATGTAATGCCCTGCGCGGTGCTGTGCGACGGGGAGTACGGGCTGAAGAACGTCGTGGTCGGCGTGCCGGTGAAGATCGGCCGAGGCGGGGCCGAACAGATTCTGGAGTACGAGCTGACCAGTGATGAACGAGCGGCGTTGGAAATGTCGGCCAACGCGGTGCGAGAACTCTGTGGCGCTGTCGATCGACTGATGGTATAGGCTCACCGCACGCGTCAGAAACCACGCATCGACTACCATCATCTCGCGCATGTTCGGCGAATGAAGGATGTTGAGTCACGACGTGCGTGGCTTGACATTCGGAGAAACGCTGCAGTAGAGGTACAAGCTTAGGCAGTTAACCGTTTGAAGAGAGGGAGCTATGAAATTTCTTGAAAATCCGATGCAGACGATGGCGGCGGGGTTTGTGCTCTCCATCGTGCTGATCGTCGTATATTTGGGTTTGACCGGGGTTGAGGTGAATGGAGGTGAGTGGTTCAGTATGCTCATTCGCTGGATTCACTTCCTGGCTGGTATTACGTGGATCGGGCTCTTGTATTTCTTCAACTTTGTCAATGCTGCCTTCTTGAAAAGCCTGGATGGGCCGACCAAGAATATCGTGATTCCAAAACTGATGCCTGTTGCACTCAATTGGTTTCGGCACGGCGCAACCGTGACAGTGATTGCCGGGGTGTTGTTGTATGGCCACATGTATCACAGAGGCGGAACAGGAGCTGTTGCCTTGGCGATCGGTGGTCTGCTCGGCATCATCATGATGGGCAATGTCCATGGGATTATCTGGCCGAATCAGAAGAAGATCATTGCGGCCGCGGCCGCAGCGGCCCAGGGAACTCCGGCGCCTCCGGAGCTGGCTCAATGGGGTCGGACGGCACTGCTTGCCTCACGCGTGAACGTTATGCTCTCGATTCCAATGTTGTTTTTTATGGGGGCCGGCAGCCATTTTGGGTAGAACAATATTTCTCTTTTCTCTCTTTTCCCCTCTCGCCGGGGAGTCAGCTCCCCGGCGAGGTTTTCTATCGCTAATGTGCCTATTTACTTTACCTAGCCCACTTTACCCAGCCTTGGAGTAGGTCCCCTAGCCCTAACTGCTTGAGATTCAGGCCTATTTCCACTCGTTGCCTTGACGGAGGAAGAGGCGGAGCCGTATAGTACGCTCTCAACATTGAGGATTTCCTGATCCAGGATTACGATGCCTATTGCTGCGGAACCACGCCTTGTCCAACAGATAGAGGGAGCCCCTTGGGAGATCGAGGGGTATCTCAAAGTCGGCGGCTACGAAGCCTGGAAGCGGTGTGTGAAAGAATTGAAGGCGGATCAGGTGATTGATGAGCTGAAGAAGTCCGGGCTGCGGGGGCGAGGTGGTGCTGGATTTCCGACAGGCATCAAGTGGGACAAGGTGCTCAATCACCGGGTGAAAGAGCGCTATTTCGTCTGCAACGCCGGCGAACACGAACCCGGCACGTTCAAGGATCGCCATTTGTTGAGGACCTTGCCGCACCAATTAATTGAGGGCTGTTTGATTGCGTCGTATACGGTGCAGGCGAAAGCATCCTTCATTTACGTGAATCATGAGTACCACGAGGAACAGCAGAATCTGAAAAAAGCCTTAGCCCAAGCAAAAGAACAGGGGCTTCTTGGGAAGAATGTGCTCGGCAGCGGAATCGATATTGAATTGGAAATCTTTGACGGCCATGGCAGCTACGTGGCGGGTGAAGAAACAGCCATGTTGGAGTCGATGCAGGGCCGCCCGGCGATGCCCAGGCAGAAGCCTCCGTTCTATCCGACGGACTTTGGCCTCTATGGCAAGCCGACTCTCGTCAATAACGTGGAGACACTCTGCAACATTCCTCGTATTCTCCATAAGGGCGCCTCGTGGTTTACGCAGGTGGGGACGGAGAAATGTCCAGGCACCATGATGTTCTCGCTAAGTGGAGCGGTCAATCGACCTGGTGTGTATGAGATGCCGATGGGTGTGACGATCCGTGATTTGATCGAACAATGCGGGGGTGGCGTACCCAATGGCCGCAAGATCAAGGCGGTCTTTCCGGGTGGGCCGGCGTTTTCCATGGTGACAGCGGATCAGCTTGATCTTCCCATGGACTTTGATTCGTTGAAGAAGGCCGGGACGGGCTTGGGGTCAGCCGGCGTCATCGTTGTCGACGATGCGACGTGCATGGTGGCTAGGACGCTGCACTTTTCAAATTTTTTCAAGGATGAGAGTTGTGGTCAGTGTCCTCCCTGTCGAATGGGAACCATGAACTTAGCCGCACTGATGACGAAAATTGAAACAGGACAGGGCACTCAAAAGGATCTCGACAGCATGTTGCAGCTCTGTGGCTTTGTGAAAGGAACCGGGTACTGTACGTTGGTCACCGGTGCATCGGTCTTGGTGCAAAGTAGTCTGAAATTATTCCGGCACGAATACGAAGATCATATTCGGCTGCAGCGGTGTCCCTATCAGGAGGCACCGGTTGGAATCGTCGCTCACTCTTAGGAGCAATCATGCCACGAGTGACCTTCCTCCATTCAAACGGGCGAAGCGGAGAAGTAGACGAGAACATTTCGCTCCTTGATGCGGCAAAGGAAGTGGGTTTTCGGTTGAACCATGACTGTGGAGGGAATGCCTCCTGCACGACCTGCCGTGTCGAGGTTCAGGCAGGCCATGAGCATCTCTCGGAGATCGATTTCGACGAGCAAGACCTGCTTGATCGGGAAGCGTTGACGGAAGCACACCATCGATTGGCCTGCCAGGCACGTGTGCTAGGCGATGTCGTCGTGCGTGTCCCGGAAGCCAAATGGGAGAACCAAAAAACAACGGCGACAGAAGCGTGGGGTTGATATTCGAGAGAGAGGTGTTAGACTAACATTCTAGCTAACTCGCGAGTGCGGGATAAGCCGATCTATAGAGGAGGAGAACAATGGTTACAATTACGTCGGTGGCGGAACAGAAGATCAAGGAGTTGATGGCCGAGGAAAAAGATATAGTCGGGTTGCGAGTGTATGTGCGTGGCGGCGGGTGCCATGGTTATCAGTACGGAATGGC
>Ga0224500_10002347_pt1 | contig 10220 bp, 11 predicted proteins | sample SF_Oct11_sed_USG_FD_168126 | JGI IMG/M metagenome (GOLD analysis project Ga0224500, IMG submission 168126) | Sediment microbial communities from San Francisco Bay, California, United States - SF_Oct11_sed_USGS_4_1 | ecosystem: Environmental > Aquatic > Marine > Sediment | place: USA: California...
ACGCGCCGGGACCCGTGTTCGTCCAGTTCGTAGATTGCCGCGCCCGGGAATGCCATGAGGAGCGGGGAGTGGGTTGCGAGGATGAACTGTGCGCCTTGGCCGATCGCCTCGTGCATGATCCGGAGGAGCCTGAGCTGACCGACGAAGGACAGGGCCGATTCGGGCTCGTCGAGGAAGTAGAGGCCGTCGCTCATCATCCTCGACTCCATGAGCGTCACGAACGACTCTCCGTGGGACCGATTGTGCAGGTCGGGAAACAGTCCCTTGATCCCGGCCGCCGGGTCGTCGTCAGTGGCGATGTACGACGCCATCCCGTAGTAGGTCTCGGCCCGAAAGAACCAGCCCCACCGGGGCATCCTGTCGAAGGTCAGCACGAGCGCCCGGGCGAGGTTGGAGTGAGTGCTGTGAGTGCTGAAGCGAAGGTTCTTGCTTCCACCTTCGGCATTGAACCCGGCTGCCACCGCCAGCGCCTCCACGAGCGTGGACTTCCCGGTTCCGTTGTCGCCAACCAACACCGTGACGGTTTCGAACGTGATGTCGGGGAGCGCCCGAGTGGCGGGGAGTGTGAAGGCGTAGTCCGACTCGCCTTCGTACCCGTCGTCCATGGCCGCGCCCCTCAGATACCGCACATCGAAATCGTAGAGGTACGGCAGTCACGTCGTGGCCTGCCTCACGGACGCGGCGCTTCGACACGTCGGCAGCGTGGGTCCTTCACCGAAAGCTCTTTCAGGCGATGTTCCGGACCGATCGGAAGACGAGACCGATTCCTCCGAAGAGGAGCACGAGGATCACGATGAACTCGAATGCGGTCATGCGCTGGAACCGGAACTCGACGCTGGCGATCGCCCCGATGATGAGGGCGAGAATCGAGCCTATCGCCAGCAACCACCCGTACCATTTCTCGGCGTCGTAGAAGATGATGACGATGCCGATGATGAACGGGATCATGATCATCCCGCTGGTCACACCGAGACCACCGATCCCGAAGAGCCTTCCACCGAACCAGCTCACGACCTGGAGAGCGTTGAGCAGCAAGTAGAGCCCACCGATCGTCATCGCAGTGCCCAGCAAGAACTGCGGAATGCCACCCGGTTTGCCGCCTGCCCCCTTGACGGGTTTGTCGGTCATCCGCTGCATGCGAGGTTCGACCATCCGCCTTGAACGTTGTAGACGATGTAGGCGGCGACGGCGGCGTTGGCGCCGGGGTCCACGATCTGGCCGTTGGGTACGCCGGCCGCGCCCGCATGGTCTGCCCACTGTTGTGGGCTCAGCTGGAACATGCCCGCGCCCTGGGTCTCGGCGTTCTGGAATCCCGGATCGAAGTTGGAGGCACACCAGGCGCTCCGGACGGCCCGTGCCACGTCTTCGGGTTGGAAGTAGCGCGACAGGGTGTCGCGAACCGTGGACTCGTTCAGAATGCTGGACCGGACAAATGTGGTGCTCGACCGCTGCGACGAGTCGGCAGCGGGCGCCTCGGCCTCTTCCTCCGGTTCGGGTGGAGCGGACTTCGCTTGCACCGCGAGCGGTTGGTCGGCGAGGAATGCAAACGCCATCGCCGAGACGGCTCCTGCGTCCGCGCCCAGGCGGGCGTCATAGGTTGGAATGGGGGAGTCGCTCGTTGTCGGCGGGTCGTTCGCGCTGAAATTGGCGAAGCCCGCTACGACAAACAGGGAGACCACGATCCACGTGGCCAGCAATGCGACACGATGCGCTCTCATGTACCTCCGCCCGAATTGGCTGGCCGGGGGAAGCCTCCCAGCTCGGGTCGCCATGACATTACGACGCGCGAGCGGAGACCGGCAACTGGACTGGAAGAATGTGGGAGGCGACTCGCGTCATCCGGCGATTGCCGTGATGGCGATGGCGAGCTGGCCGGCGTAGTACAACGGCAATCCGAGCACCGGGTTCAGAGCCGACGAGTGGACGAAGCGCTCGCGGGCCACGAACACGTCCGACGCCGCGAAGAGCACGGCGCCGATACCGGCAAGGGGGTAGGCCCGTGCGCTGCCGATCCCCACGGCGACCATGGCCGCAATCACCACGACGTACACCGGCACGGCGAGGTGGAACGGAGGCGAGAGGAAGGGCCGGAGCCACCGCAACACGACGATCACCAAGACGGAGGCCACAGCAGCCCCGAACCACAGCAACGGTCCCACGTCCAGAGCGAAGGCCACAACGTATGCGATGTGGCCGGCGAGAAACGCAACCAGCCCGGTGATGAAAGCCCGGTCGGACTGCCCCATCAGTGCCATATCCCCGGTGGCGCCCAACACCAGCCCGGCGAACACGAGTGTGGCTCGGGTACCAGGAGCGAGAGGGCCGGTGATCGCCGTTATCAGGAACCCGGCCGACGCGAGCGGTTTGGCGATGTACCTGGCCTGGCTCTCGCGAACGGTGGAAGCCACCAGCCACGCCGTTGCGGCGAGCGTGATGACGACGCCGATCAAGAGATCAGCGCCTCGCCGATGGCAGCCGCCACAGTGGTCCATGCATGGCGGTTCGGTTCGAGAAAGTCGAAATGACCGATGCCGTCTTCGAGAAACGTGTCGACGGTGTCGCCGGCGCTCCTGGCCGAGTTGACGAACGCCTCTCCCTGAGTCACCGGGACGCGGTCGTCGTCGACCCCGTGTGCAACCAGGATCGACGCACCGATCGGAACCGATTCCACCGGCGACAGAGCGGCGACCGGCTCGTCACCGACAAACTCGGCGGCCGCTCCTGCGCCGATCGAGTTCGAAATCGCCATCCGCAGATCGGTGACCGCCCCCATGGGCACGACGAGCCGCGGAGATTGGCCCCGACCGGCGAAATGCTTGGCCCCGAGCAGGGCGAGCTGCCCGCCCGCCGAATGGCCGAGGACCGCCCAGCGACCGGCGTCGACGTCGGGGTGGCGCAAGACCGCCTCGATGGCGGCGATGACGTCGTCGACCGTCCGGGTGCCTCCACCGCCGTCGCCCACGCGGCGGTATTCGATGTTGAACGTCGCCAGTCCGCGCGCCGTGAGGTCATCCGCGATGAGTTCTGTGGTGTCGGCGGTCCACATGTGTCGCCAGAACCCGCCGTGAATCAGCACAACGAGAGGGTGAGGTCCGGGAGATACGGGGAGGCGGAGATCCCCGCGCTGGCTGTTCGCAGGCCCGTACCGGATCGTTTCCACGGGCCGGCGAGACCGGGCGACCAGGTGCCGGAGGCCCCATCGGTAGCCGTCGGTCCCACGCCCGTAGATCGTGTACACGCAGGCGGGGCGGACCACGGAGCGGCGCCGCCACTCCTCTCGCTCCTCGACGTTGGAGATGTGAACCTCCACGGTCGGGATCTCGACGGCCTCGATGGCGTCGTGGAGCGCGTACGAAGAATGCGTGAAGGCACCAGGATTGAACACCACCCCGTCGACGTGGCCCCGCGCTGCATGGAGGCGGTCGATGAGCGCGCCTTCGTGATTGCTCTGAAACGCGCCCACCTCGTCGATCCCCAGCTCGTCCGCCCACGCGGCGAACATCGACTCGAGCTCCACCAGCGTCGTCGACCCGTACACGTCGGGGCGTCTCGTTCCGAGCAGGTTCAAATTGGGACCGTTGAGCAGGAGGACCCGCATCCGATCAGGCTAAACCGCGAACGGGCTCCGGTAGGTGGTTGGTGGCCAGGCGCCGTCCCATCTCGGTCACCTCGATGGGTAGCGAGGCCGGTTCGAGCTCCGCAATCTCAGAGATCTCTTCGAGGATGGCCCTTCGCACCGTGCTCAACTCGACGGGGCCGATCGCGTCTTCGAGTGCCCCTGCGGTGGGAGGAGACCATGCCAGGTCGAGAGCCGAGTACACCGGGACCAGCACCTCTCGCAGTCGAGCCGAATCGCTGACGACGACGACACCTCCCACGTGGGCGGCACCACGCACCAGCCGCTGGCCGACGCCCATCACCTTGAACCGTCCCCCGATGTTCACCGAATACGAGCCCGGACAGTATTCGCCCTCAACCTCGCCGACCGCCGCATCGGCGCCGAGGCGGCGGAAGGCGGACGCCATGAGCTCTGCCACGAATGTGAAGCGATCGTGAACGCCCGCCCGAGGGTCCACGGCCGGCATGGCCCACGAGAAGGCCAGGGTGCCCCGATGAAAGGCGGCGGCTCTGCCGCCGGCGAGGCGTTCGGTGACCGAGAATCCCACGGCCTGAGCGGCAGCGATGGCGTCCGCGTAGCCCGGCGTCAGAGCGTCCTGCCTCCCGAAGGCGACAATCTCCAACGTCTCGTGGACGCGAAGTGTCTCCCCGATCTCACCCGATCCCACCGCCAAGGCCGTGGCGTGTGAGAGGCCGGTGTCGACGGGTCCGGCCAGATCGACGGCGTGGTCGACCAGTCCGATCCGTCTGGGAGGGAGGAGGGGCATCCGATCACGGTAGTGGTGTTGTGTGCGAATCCCTGATGGGCACGGAATCGATCGTCAAACCTGGACGTTTCACCTGTTACCGGCAACAATGATCGACCACATGAAAGGCCACTGGGTGAAACGGGGAGCGATGCTGCTTGCCTGCGCGATCGTCGCAGCGGGCTGTTCTGAGTCGTCGCTCGCGACCCTTGGTGGCCGGTCTTCCGATTGGATCGGCGAACCCGGCAATGCCACGGTTCAAACCGTTCCCGGGGGTGGGATTCCCATCGTCAGGTCCGTCGAGGTCTCGTGGGTCAACGACAGCCTCGGAGCCTCGGCCGTCACCGGTGAGCCTGCCGATATCGTCGCCGCGATCGTCTCACGCAGCGAGGGTCCGGAGCGGTACATCCAGGCGAGCCGGCTCGAGATCGCCGCTGCACTCCCGGGACTCGGTTTCCCCGACCTGCTGCCTCCGGAGATCACCGCTATCACGTCCCAGCTCGTGGTGGCCCCGAGTCGTGACCGTCTCGATGATGAAGTGTTCGCAGCTTTCGGTTTGTGGACGGTGGAGCCTTACACGAAGTCGCGGAGCGTCGGTCAACGGGGCACGCTCGTCGTGTCGGGACTGCACACCACGTCCGCGTGTGAGCGATTCGCGGCTGGGGCAGTGGCGGCGTGCACATCCGAGACGATCGGCTTGTTCGATGCCACTCGCATCGATGCCGAATCCGGCCAGACCTGGGTGTGGGACGACGGGACCTACGAGTACCAGCTCTTCTTGCGCGGCAGCCTCGACACCAACTCCGACGTCGCCGACTTCATGGTTCGGAACGGCGTTCCGTTCGCGGTGGTTGCCGATCCGACGGCCAGGGTGCTGGGCACCTCGGTCACCAGCACCTCCGACGAATAGGCCTCGCGTCGTTGAACGCCGTCCGCTGTAGGCTCCGGCGTTCCCCGGCATGAGAGTTCGACGATGATCCACGGCGGCGGCTGGTACAGCTACCTCCAGTACGACGAAGACCAAGATCGCCCGTCGGTCGATCGCGCCCTTCTGAAACGCGTGTGGTCGTATGGCGCGCCCTACCGGGCGAGTCTCATCGGTGTGCTCGTCACCGTGCTGGTCATTTCTGCTCTTGGCGTCATCCCGCCCGTTCTCACCAGGGAAATCGTCGACGTTGCCATCCCGGACAGGGACCTCTCCCACCTGGCATTGTTGGGATTGGGGATCATCGCCGTTCCGGTCATCAGCGCCCTGATTGGCGTGTTGCAGCGGTATTGGTCGTCCAAAGCGGGGGAGGGGATCATCTACGACCTCCGGCAGCAGCTCTACGACCACCTCCAGACGATGTCGCTGCGCTTCTTCACCGCCACGAAGACTGGCGAGCTGATCTCGCGCCTCAACAACGATGTTGTCGGCGCCCAACAGGCGATCACCGGCACCTTCGTCTCCATCCTCTCCAACATCGTGTCGGTCGTGGCGATCTTGTTCGTGATGCTGGGAACCGACTGGCGCCTGACCTTGCTGGCGGTGGCGGCGCTCCCGCTCTTCGTGTTGCCGGCTCGGAGAGTGGCCCGGGTCCTCCGTCGCGTGACGGAACGGCAGATGGAGCACAACGCTTCCATGTCGGCGATCCTCCAGGAGACGTTCAATGTCTCCGGTGCCTTGCTGGCCAAGCTGTTCGATCGAGGGCGAGACGAATCGCGGCGGTTCGGGGTCGAGGCGGCGGCGGTGAGAGACCTCGGGGTGCGCCGAGCCATGATCGGCCGATGGTTCTTCGCAGGCCTCGGGCTCGTGTCCGCCGCCGGCACCGCGGTGGTGTGGTGGCTGGGTGGTTACTACGCCATTCAAGGAAGTCTCACCGTTGGCGAGGTCGTGATGTTCGGTGCGCTGGTGGTGCAGCTGTACGGTCCTCTTTCGGCCATTTCCAACAGTCGTGTCGAGTTTGCGACGTCGCTCGTCTCGTTCGAGAGGGTGTTCGAGGTGATCGATCTGGCCACCGACCTCCCCGACCCACATGATGGGGTCGAGTTGGCCGAGCCGGAGGGGCGGGTGGAGTTCGACGACGTGAACTTCACGTACCGGTCCGATGGCCCCGAGGGTCTGGAAGGCGTCAAGAGGTTCCGCCCATGGGGCGGCGGGTCGGCCGGAGACACGGGAACGGTGACGAGCGCGTCCTCCCGCGAGTGGGCGCTCGAACATGTGTCGTTCGTCGCCGAACCGGGACAACTCGTGGCCCTCGTCGGACCCAGCGGTGCCGGGAAGACCACGATCAGCTACTTGCTGCCGCGTCTCTACGACGTCACCGCGGGTCGGGTGCTCGTGGATGGCCACGATGTGCGGTCGGTTGCGTTGTCGTCGCTGGCCCGGGCGGTGGGCGTGGTGACCCAGGAGACGTACCTGTTCCACGACACGATCGGTGCGAACCTTCGATATGCCCGGCCAGATGCCGGCCTCGACGACCTGATCGAAGCGTGCCGGGCCGCCAACATCCACGAGTTCATCGACTCGTTGCCCGACAAGTACGACACCATGGTCGGTGAGCGTGGATATCGGTTGTCCGGAGGCGAGAAGCAGCGAATCGCCATCGCCCGGGTGATTCTCAAGGACCCGCGCATATTGGTTCTCGACGAGGCCACATCACATCTCGATACACGGTCGGAAGCCCTCATCCAGGATGCCCTCGAGCGCCTCATGGTCGACCGCACCGCCCTGGTGATCGCTCACCGCCTGTCGACGGTGAAGAAGGCGGACCTCATTCTGGTGCTCGACGAGGGCAGGCTGGTCGAGACCGGGACCCACGACGAGCTCTTGGACCGGGGTGGTCTGTACTCGACGTTGTACGAGACGCAGTTCCGGGATCGCGAGCCGGTGTGATCCCCGGCCGCAACGAGATCCTCGCTGCAGAGGAGCGGATCCGCAGTCACGTGCGTACCACGCCTGTGATGAACGTGGACATGGACGGAATCCCGGTTGTGGCAAAGCTCGAACTCCTCCAGCACACGGGCTCGTTCAAACCCCGGGGGGCGTTCAACCGTGTGCTGGGCAGCGGAAGTGTTCCCGAGTCGGGGCTCATCGCAGCCTCGGGTGGCAATCACGGATTGGCGGTAGCCCACGTCGCAGCTCAACTCGGAATCCAGGCGGAGGTGTTCGTCACCGAGGTGACACCCGCCCTGAAGAGAGAAGGCATCGCCGCGCTGGGCGCACAGGTCGTCGTCGGCGGACCCCTCTACGCAGATGCGCTGGCGGCGTCGCAACGCCGAGCCGCGGTCAGCGGGGCGCTCGAGGTTCACGCCTACGACCACGAGTTGACCGTGGCGGGTCAGGCCACCATGGGCATCGAGATCGAACGCCAGGTACCCGATGTGGACACGGTGGTGATGGCAGTTGGCGGCGGAGGTTTCGCGGCAGGCACCGCAGCGTGGTTGACAGATCGGGCACGCGTCGTCTGCGTGGAACCGGAGGGATCACAGGCGTTTGGGGCGGCGAAGGCGGCCGGCCGACCGGTCGACGTCGATGTCGAGTCGATCGCTTCGGACTCCCTCGGCGCCCGCCGGATCGGCGACGTGCCGTTCGCCGCCTTGAGCGAGGCGGGAGCGGAATCGGTGCTCGTCGATGACGACTCGATCGTGCGTGCGCAGCGATGGCTGTGGGATCGGCTCAGGTTGATCGCCGAACCGGGTGGTGCCGCTGCCACGGCCGCGGTGCTCTCTGGGCGCTACCGACCGCGTCCGGGAGAGCGGGTTGTGGTGGTGGTGTGTGGCGCCAACACGGATCCGGCGGCAATCACACGGAGCGGCCCGCGCAACGGCGCCTAGCTGAGGTCCCGGCTCAGGTTCGCCGCCAGCTGTGGGTCGGTGGGTGCGAGCAGCAGGCGGGACCCGTCCTGCGTGAGCCACAGTCCGGGGGCGGCCAGCAGCCACTGACGGACCGGGATCGCTTCCATGGCTGCCCGTCCCTTGCGGCTGTCCGGGCGGTACACGAGGATCGTGTCGCTCGGGGCATGGATTCCGTCCAGGGCGGCTTCGAGGTCGAACGAGCCGAACAGGCCGGCCAACGCCAACGCCGGGTCGACCTCGTCGTTGTTGCTGTCGCGCCACGTGACCTCGAGGGAGTCGGGACAGACGTCGGCCACGAACCGACCGACCAGGTACCGGTCGTGTACGCACGACCTGCTCGGACGGGTGTCGCCCCGCAAATTCCTTCTTCCGCCGATTCGTGTGGGGGGATTGGCGGTGCGACCTGTCGCCGAGGGGAAGTTGACCACGCTCATGAAGTCGAACGTATCGGAGGGGTGTGACAGTTTCTGTTCGTAGTGGCGAGTGCCTGGTATCAAGGGGTCCATGAGACGGCTCGCGGCGTTCGGCGTCCTGGTGGCGGCATGTGGGAGTGGCGTCACTCCCGCCCTTTCGGGCCAGGACGAGGCCCCGACCGTCACCGCCGGAGTGAGCGTCACGACTTCCACCGCCGTATCACAATCGACGTTCCCCGATCCGGCCCCAGGTGTTTGCGCCGACGTCATCGATGTCGACGTCGAGGTGCAGGCGAATGGGGACTACCGGTTCGACGTCACCGTTGCTTCCGCCGACACCGGTTGGGACAAGTACGCCGACGCATGGGAGGTACGCGCACCCGACGGCACCGTGCTCGGCATCCGGGAACTCGCCCACCCCCATGTCGACGAACAGCCCTTCACGCGCTCTCTTTCGGGGGTGACGATCGCGGCCGGTATGACCGAAGTGGTGGTGGCGGCCCGGGACTCCGTCGAAGGATTCTGCGGGGTCGAGTACCCCGTTCCGATCGGCTGAGCTGTTACAGCTCCAGTCGGGGGATCTCGCCGGTGTCCTCGGCCCGGTGGCCGGGCATCAGGAGAAGCGGGCACTGTGTTCGTTCCATCACGCGTGCAGAGACGCTGGTCCACGCCTGTTCGGTGAAGAGGCGCCGGGTCGCGCCCATGATGATGATCTCGGCTTCGACCGCAGCCGCCGTCGACACGATCGCTTCCACGGGATCGGTTCCCTCCACGAACCGGATCTCCGGTTCCTGGCCCCGTGCCCGGAACGCCGACATGATGGGCTCGACGGCCCGCCGTCCCCGCTCTTCGAGATAGGTCAACGCCTTCATCTCGGCGGTGTCGGACTGCCACGACGTGTCGTCCAGGAACGAACGACGCTCGTCGTCTGCCATCGATTCCAGGAAATGGCGGGGGACCTCGATCACGGTCATGACCGTGAGCCGGCCGTCAGATCCGGCCAGCCGCTCGCACAGGTCGGCGACCGGAGCCGGGGACAGAACGCCGGTGGTGGCGATGAGGATGTGCACTCTGCGAGGATACGCCGCCGAGAGGGTCTACCGGCCCGAAGTACGGGTATTGGCTCGAAGTGACTAAACACGGGTGACAAGCCAGCTAGGAGCCGCAATGGTCGACGACGAACTGCTCAACCGGGTCACCTGGAAGATCCCAAACGCCCTCGCACTCGTCGGGTCGCGTGCCGGCGACGACTGGAACGCGATGACGACATCGTGGATCACGCAGCTCTCCATGGAGCCGGTGTTGATCGGCGTCGGGGTGGACAACAAGGCGGTGACGCACCGGCTGATATCTGAGGGTGGTTCCTTCACCGTCAACCTGTGGTCGTCGGAGGACACCCGCCCGTTCGTGAAATTCTCCAAGCCGGCCACCAAGGAGGGGATGGCACTCAACGGTCGTCCGATCCTCGAAGGAAGCTCGGGGGCGCCGGTCTTCGAAGAGGCGATCGCATGGATGGATTGCGCAGTGCGCCAGTCGATCGACTTCGGCACCCACACCCTCTTCGTCGGTGAAGTGGTGGCGGCCGGCATCAACGACGACGAGACCC
>Ga0224500_10002348_pt1 | contig 10219 bp, 8 predicted proteins | sample SF_Oct11_sed_USG_FD_168126 | JGI IMG/M metagenome (GOLD analysis project Ga0224500, IMG submission 168126) | Sediment microbial communities from San Francisco Bay, California, United States - SF_Oct11_sed_USGS_4_1 | ecosystem: Environmental > Aquatic > Marine > Sediment | place: USA: California...
ACCCGCTGGATCCCAGAGGTCGGTCTCGATGCCCTCGGAGGAGGGGTTCGGCGGCATGGCGATCTGGAGCCACACGAACCAATGTCGCAGTCGCGGGCCGGGTGGTTCTCATGGTGGAGGTGGCGGGAATCGAACCTTGCCCAGCCTTCTGGAACCATCGGGAACCGTTGGCTCTACACACAAAGTCTCGCAAGCCTTCTGGTCCCGTGGGGAGACATTTGAACCGGCCGTTGACACCGTCAACACCCCTCGACAGTCTTGACCGGAGTCAGATGACGTCGCGGCGGGCGCACCCTTCCTGCGCTCTCGGTCCAGGTCGAGCGGATGTCAGTCACCGTCAGGGTTTGGCAGAAGAAACCGCGCGGGCTGCCTCCCTCATGACCGACGCAGTCGATCTCAACGAACCCGGCCTGCTCCTCGTTCCAATCCACCCAGGTCCGGATGGGGATCTTCGACTTCAACAAGGTGCCCGGCTTGGTACCCGACCGGCCCCGCAGTTGGAGTCGCCTGCGCTCCCCGGCCATCCGACGGTCGATCGTGGCCGCGCTCATCGCGCACAGCCTCGCGGCAGTCTCATCGGTCAGGTCGAGCTCACCACAGGCTCGCAACCGGGCCACGATCTCAGGCAGGAACGGCGCCATCCTCTTGCCGGCCGGGGCACCGCCTCAGATCACGGAGCACTCCGGTGACGATCCACTGGGTATCGAGTCCTACATCCCCACTGCCGATCAGTTGAAGCAGGTCTCCAGCAAAGTTCTTGAGCAGAACCAGGAACTCATCGATCAGTTGGCAGACAAGGTCCGCAGCCTCGACGAAGCAGGTCACGGACTTTCCGGGATAGTCACTAACCCGGCGACGGGAACTTTCACGGTGTGGTGGAGCGGTGAACCTCCAGCGCAACTCAAGGACTTGGCGGGCAAGTCCGAAAGCATCGTCTTCGAGATTCGCGAAGGCGGCTGGCCGCGCGAGGACCTGCTGGCCAGGGTGCAGGACGTCTTCTTCCCAGCGTCGGGAGATCGGCCTCTCGGTGAGGGCACGGTTTCGGTACGGCAGGACGGTACCGCGGTTGTAGCTTCACCTGTGTCGGCCGACTGGTTCACGGATGAGATGGACGCGAACCGCGAGGTGCTGGCCAAGCGCATGGGAGTGCCCATTATCTGGGTCCTGGGGAATCCATCGTTTTCAGCTGCGAATCGTCAGAACGACAACATGCGAGGTGGCGTCGGAGCGCTCATCGGACCCGACAACGACCTGGGCTACTGCTCTATCGGGTTTGCAGTTCTTGACGGCCCATACGGTCGGCTCTTGTCTGCCGCGCACTGCAATACGGGTGGAAATCGTCGGTGGCAGACAGGTAACGGCAACGGCCTCATTGTTCCCCCAAACTCAAACGCGCCGGTCGTTCTTGGAGCCGACTCGATCCTGCTAGACCCTGTCGATGGCACTCGGGGCAAGGTCTACAAGGGTGGCTACTTCGGACAAGATGTCCGATCGGTCGTGGGGACCGCTGTCAACAACGTCGGTGATGTCGTTTGCACGTCAGGTGCGAACACGGGGCAACATTGCGACCTGACCGTTATTGATGACTCCGTTTCACAGACGTGTGTCGATGGCTACTCGTACACCTGCGTCAACATTGCCGCGCGCGCTCCTGTTGGTGAGAGAGCGCTTGCGCAGGGCGACAGTGGTGGGCCTGTCTATACAACCAATGGAAACGACGCTCGTGCGAGAGGGATCATCTCCCGGACTTCCAATGACGGCTGCGCGGGCATGCCGATCTATACCAAGGACGAACTGGGATGGGCGACACCCATCTGCGGGCGCATTGCCTACTACCGACCCATCCGGCCCCTCTTGGATATCTGGAATGTTCAGATCGAAACATCGTGAGGTTGGAACCAACCCCCCGATGGTCTCGTCATACTCCCGAGAAGTGACGTGCCTAAGGTGATGAACCTATTGACGGGGTGGGTCGATGGTAATGCCAAGAGCACTTGTTGGTAGCGGCGCATGCGTGTTGCTTGTAGCTGCCCTAGTCGGGTGCGGGACTTCACCCGATCCGGAGTCGGCGGACAGCGCCGTGCAGACCTCGAAGCCAAGTTCGGAGCAGGCAGGCGAGATGCCTGCTAGACGAGCACAGTGGAAGATCGATGCGATCTCCGATCGCATAATCCGCACGGCCACCGATACGTCTGGATACGGCTTCCTGCGCCTTGAGAGCCACCCAGCTAACGGGCAGGTTACAATCTGGCGTTCCGTGGGTTCAGCGGATACTGACCAGGCTATACGCCTGATTGGAGACGAAGTCGGCATCGATGTGCAGTTCGCCGAGAGTTCCTTCGCGGCGACCGAGCTCGAGGAAGTCGGCCGGGCATTGAAGGGCAGGAATGCTGATTGGGCCGCGCAGGGATTTGAGGTAGTCGGCTGGTCGATGCGACCCACGGGTCTCCTGGTGTACGTACGTGGCGATGTGGAAAGTGCGCGAGCCGCGTTAGTAGGGCCGGAGATCGCTGGTATCGAGCCGATTCCCGAGTCGGTCCAAGGTCCGGCAACGCCCTAAGTTGCGCCACCGCGCTAGTGCTCGGCGGGGAAGTCGTAGAACGCCAGTAGCACGTCGAGGTCGTCGGTGATCTTGGGGACGGCTTTCTGGGCCACTTCGCGCCGTACTCAGCGTCAAAGGCTTTGGCCGCGTTGCGCAGCGGAAGCCTTGTCTTCGGCGTTGTAGATCTCCGCCAGCGCTGCCTTCGCGCCTGGTTGCGCCGACTTCGGGACAGTGTTGAGCACGTTGGGCATCTTGTGCCACCAGCACCGCTGCACCTTCGTCTGGGGGAACACGTCGCGGACCGCTTTCCAGAACCCGAGCGCGCCATCATCGACCGCCAGGACCGGGGCGGTCATCCTGCGGCGTTTGCACGACCGCAGCAGGTCGGCCCACGACTCGGTCGACTCACGGAACCCGTCAGCCGCGGCATGGACGGCGATCTGTTCCTGACCCTGGCCGCGATGGATCACCAAAGGTGGCGGCGGTGTTGCCACTTCTGTATCTGCACGGGTTGTCCACCAGCGACTTCGGTCCGGCGTTGACCCAGTTCCTCGGCACCGGTGCTGGCCGGTCGGCGGGCACGATCACAAGGCTCACCCCGCAGTGGCAGCACGAGGCGACCTTGTTCAACCAGCGGTCGCTGGCCGACACCGACTACGTCTACATCTGGGTCGACGGGATCCACTTCAAGGTTCGGCTGGCCAAGACAGGGTGTGCCTGCTGGTGATGATCGGGGCCCGGGCCGACGGGACCAAGGGTCCAGAGCGAGCCGGAGGGCGCCGTGCTGTGCGGCGAACACCAACGACCACAAGCCCGCCATCCCGCTGTCCACCCCGTCCACCAACGCCCGTGCTGGCTGCGTCCAGCGCACTCCCATCCCGACCAGCTCCCATCTGCACCGACCACGAACGGCCGGACCTCGTTGTGTCGAACCTGCGCAAACACACACGCCACCGCCACCGCAGGGACTGGATCTGTGGATGGCCGGCCGTTCGAAGGGAGGTGTGCAAAACGCTCGCCAACACCGGGCAAACCAAGCAAGATCATTTGCGGGACTCCTCTGGCTCACGAGGAAGTTGGCCCCACCGTTGGCCGGTGTTGCGGGGCTTCCTGCACACCTCTTGCTATGACACGAGAGCCCAATCGCACAGCCAGCACCCGACGGCCGCGACAGCCACGGGGGGGCGTCAGGTGATGTCGTTGCACCGCCTGTCGGCGGGCGCGGGCTACCAGTACCTGCTGCGGCACACCGCGTGCGGCGACGTCGAACGCGACCCGTCGACGCCGCTCACGGCGTACTACACCGACGACGGCTACCCGCCGGGCCGCTGGCTGGGTACCGGCTTAGCCGGGCTCGGCACAGGAACTGAGTTGGCGCCCGGAGCCGTGGTCACCGAGGAGGCGATGGCCGCGGTCTACGGTGCGGGCCGGGATCCGATCACCGAGGCTCCCCTCGGACGGGCCTATCCGACCTACCGAACCGCTACCGAGCGGATTGCGGCTCGCACCGCCGGGCTACCTCCCGAACTCGACGACCATGGACGGGCCGAGTCGGTGGCCCAGATCGTCAAAGTTGAGACCGAGCGGCGGATGCCGGGTGCCGTGGCGGGATTCGACCTAACCTTCACCGCACCGAAGTCGGCCAGCGTGCTGTGGGCTCTCAGCGACCCCAAGACGCAAGCCGCAGTGGTGGCAGCACACCGGGCCGCTGTCGATGAGGCTCTCGCCTTCGTCGAGGACCGCGCGCTGTTCACCCGAATCGGCGCTCGCTCATGCGCCCAGGTCCCCACCCGAGGCCTGGTCGCGGCAGCGTTCGACCACTGGGACACCCGCAACGCCGACCCGAACCTGCACACCCACGTCGTCATCGCCAACAAGGTCCAAGGACTCGATGGGCGATGGCGGTCGGTGGACTCCCGCGCCCTGCACCACGCGGTGGTCGCGGTGTCGGAGATCTACGACGACCTGCTGGCCGACCACCTTGCCCGAGATTTGCCGGTCACCTGGTCATGGCGACCGCGCGGGCCACGGCGAACGCCCGCGTTCGAAGTCGATGGTGTCGAGGACAACCTGCTCGCCGAGTTCTCCACCCGCTCGTCGCACATCGACGCCGCGATGCAGGAGACGGTCACCGACTTCCACGCCACGCACGGCCGCGGCCCGAACAGGGTCGAGGTGCTGCGCCTGCGCCAACGCATCACCCGAACCACCCGACCCGCCAAGACCACCCACCCCCTCGCACAACTCCTCCGCACATGGCGAGACCGGGCCACCGGGCTCACCGGTCGCACCCCCGAGCAGCTCACCGACGACGCCCTCACCGCACGACGCCGCGGGCGAACAGCACCACGAGCGCTGCACGCCGGGGACGTCTCCGAGGCGGTCGTGTCCCGCATGGCAGCCGAGACGATCGAGCGAGTCATGGCGCGAAGATCGACCTGGACGCGATGGAACCTGCTCGCCGAAACAGCCCGAACCACCCGCGGGCTTCGCCTGTCCGGACCTGCCGAGCGGCACGCCCTGCACGACCGCATCGTCGACCGCGCTCTCGCATCCTGCGTCTCCCTCGATCCGGCCGAGCTGTTCACCGTCCCCGACGCCTATCGACGCCCCGACGGCAGCAGCACGTTCAGGCGCCCCGGCGAGGAAGCCTTCACCCACCCCCGGGTACTGGACGCCGAACAGCGGCTACTGGATGCCCACACCGACACGACCGCGCCCACCGCGCTCGAAGACACCGCACGACGAATCGCCACCAGCCCGCACCCAGCCCGCCACGGGGCGACACCTGTCAAGCTCGCACCGGACCAAGTCGACGCTGTTGTCAGCATCGCCACCTCCGGGCGCCGCCTCGACGTCCTCGTCGGCCCGGCCGGTACTGGCAAGACCACCACTCTGCGGACGCTACGCACGACATGGGAGACCGCGCACGGACGAGGGTCGGTGATCGGACTCGCACCCTCCGCCACCGCCGCTCAAGAGCTCGGTGCCGCACTTCAAATCAACTGCGAGAACACCGCCAAGTGGCTGTACGAGACCACCGGCCAAGGAGCGCAACGCCGCACCACCACCCTGAACGGACTCACCGAACGCCGGGTCGAGGCCAACACACGCGGCGACGCCGACGCCGTACGCCGCATTGACGCGGCGGCGGTCGCCCTGCGCCGCGAGCAGGCAGCATGGACGCTGCGAAGCGGTCATCTGGTGATCGTGGACGAGGCGTCGTTGGCCGGGACCTTCGCGCTCGACGCTCTCGCAGCCCAAGCCAGCTCGGCCGGTGCCAAGCTGCTGCTCGTCGGGGACCACCAGCAACTCTCCGCCGTCGACGCCGGCGGTGCATTCGGGCTGCTCGCCGAGTCCGGTGCTGCCAGCGAGCTGCGGTCGCTGTGGCGGTTCCGCAACCGGTGGGAAGCCAACGCCACGCGTCTGCTCCGCGCAGCAGATCCCTCCGTGATCGACGACTACTCCAGCCACGGACGAATCAGTTCCGGGGAAGCAGATGCAATGCTCGAGAGCGCCTACGTGGGCTGGCAAAGCGACGAACAGTCAGGGCAGTCCGCGATCCTGCTCGCTGCCGATGGCCACACCGTGCACGCTCTGAACACCCGAGCCCACGACGACCGTGTTACCGCAGGGCTCGTCGCACCCAACGGCGTCCAAACCGCCGAAGGAGTAACGGTCGCCATCGGCGACCGAGTAGTCACCCGCAAGAACGACCGGCGCATCCCCGCCGCCGACGGTGGACACGTCCGGAATGGTGCGCTCTGGGACGTCACCGCGACTCACCCCGACGGCTCGCTCACGCTCGCCCCGATCGGGGCGTCCGGCACCAAAGGAAACAAGGACGAGCCGCGAGTCGAGACAAGGCTTCCCGGTCGCTACGTGGCGGAGCATGTCGAGCTCGGCTACGCCACCACGATCCACCGAGCCCAAGGCCTGACTTTCGAACACGCACACCTCCTCACCTCTCCGGGAATGACCCGAGAGGCCCTCTACGTGGGAATGACACGCGGCCGCTCCAGCAACCGCGCTTACGTTTGCACCGACGCAGTCGACCCCATGTGCGACCAGCTCCCCGACCCTGGGACGGTCACCAGCGGACCGCAGGTGCTTCAGCGCATTCTCGCCACAGACGGCGCTGAGTTGTCCGCCAGCCAGACGCTCCGACACCGCCAAGAAGCAGCAACCTCGCTCGCGACACTCCAACCGATCAGAGCAACGCTCATCGCGGACGCCGATGCCCGTCGTTGGCAACGGCTTCTCCCCCACTGCTCACTCACCCCGGATCACGTTTCCGCGATCGTGACTTCGCCAGCTGCTGGCGCGCTCTTTGCTGCGCTTCGCGCTGGCGAGCAAAGGGGGCACCGCATGACCCGCGTGCTCGCCTCTCTCGTGCGGGCGCGACCACTCGACAACCCCACGGATCCGGTGGAGGATATTGCGGCAGTGCTCCACGAACGAGTCACCAGATGGCTTGACAGCGATGCGGCACTCTCCGCCGAAGCTGATGGCATCGGCCACCAAGGAGACTCGACTGTTGGGATCGTGCCGGGAGCTACTGCAATCGCTCCCGACGACCCCGCATCCGCCGCGCTCGGCGAACTTGACTCCCTGATCAGAGCCCGCCTCAAGGCGATAACTAGCGAGGCGGTCCAGACCCGACCTGAATGGATGCGCCCGCTCGGCGAGCATCCCGCACGCCAGTCGGAGAATGCTCTCTGGCTCGACTCCGTCGCTCTCGTCGCCTCCTACCGCGACCTCAATCAGATCCGGTCCACCGCACCATTCGGTGTCGACCCTGACCGCGACCAGAGAGAACAGCAACACCGACGCATCGCTGCACACACCGGGACAACCGTCCACCGCGTCGCCGTCTCGACGAACGAAAGCACGCTTACGCGATGAGCGACGCAACCAACGCGGATGGCTTCCTACCAAGCCTGCAAATGAAGCAGGAACAATTCGCACCCATCCCCATCTGCTGGCCGATGCTCGGCGAAGACGAGATGACCTCACGCGCCCAAGAACTCGTCGACTGGGTGGACTGGGTAATCGATCGCTACGCGCTTGACCACCGCACGATCCCACCATGCTGGTCGCAACATGGCGCACTCCTCGAAGAGCTGTCCGCTCTGCGCACCGCGTGGGTGACGGTGTATTCCGCGGACTCAGTGGGCGATGCGCCACTCCGTTGGCACTCCGAGTTCGCAACAGCCCGCCAACGCCTGACCGACTGGGTAGCGCGCACTGGTTGCCGCCCCGGAGAGCACCGAGGTGATCCCTGGTCCCCCGGCTCGCGGCATGAGCGGCCTTCTTCGCGGACCGGATGATTGCACGGCGCACGTCTATCCCGGCTACTGCCATGTTGGCGGTCATGCAGTGACTGCTGGGAAGTCGTTGCGTACCTCGATCGGGGTCTGGTCGCCAAGGCTGTTTGATGATCCTGAGGGTTGTAGAAGACGTCGAATATCTCGAACAGGTAGCTGCGCGCCTGGGGACCGCCTCATCACGGGATTCCCCTGGGTCCTTCGAAGGACCTCTTCGGGACTCCTCTCACGAGGGCTCAATTCCCCCTCCCAAGGCGTCCACCGAACCGGGTCAAGACCAGAACGCTAGCCCATGTGTGGCGGGCTCGACCGAGCACGCCAGCGTCGGTACCAAAAGAACGTGATGTACGCGAAGAAGATGGCCCCCATGAGGAAGATGCACCCAAAGATCCACTCCCAAACGCGCGCCTCGGTCGAATCGTTTGGTAAGCGGAAGGAAGCAATGCTCGCAACTAGTAGCGCAATGGCGATGCAGAAGCTGTACAGCAGCCGCCACCCCGGACGCTCCCCGGATTCGAACAATGACGAGGGAGCACACTTCGCCACTACCACAGCGGTCGCGAATACTGCCCCGAGAACGATCGCCGCCACCCACCGACCGTTCCAAGCTAGAGAACCCACCACGTAGGCGGCTGCGACCGATGCGACCAGCAGCAGAGCCCCCGACCGTACTCCCCATGTCGGGGGCCCGTCCTTCCCAGGAGTCCTTCGATCACCCATCACGGCTGGCCCGGTGGCTTTGCGATGCCTACTTCGACCGCAGCGCTGCCAGCAGTTCATCAAGGTCGCTGGATGAGTCGGGCCAAGGCGGCGCTTCAGTGCGGTAGTCGCCGACAACCTCCACAACAACTTCGTGGTCAGCGAGAATTACAGACGCCACCTCTCTGCCCTCGGACGAACTCACTACCGAGAAGATCGGGAACTGACTCGCATCCAGTAGCCGGATCTCAAATCCCGCAGGGACCCGATCACCGAGGTAACGGCCAACCTCCTCGGCGATGGATCGCTGATCGTCTGTCCAGCGGCTCCCATCCATTTAGAGCACCCCGCCGTAGAACAGGTCAATATGTCCACCGGGGTAGAACCACCGTGGTGTGCCAACTCGAAAGACGGAACGCGCACCCTCTCCGTATCTCATGACTCCCCAACCGAACTTGATGGGAAGCTTCCGTTGATTGAGTAGGCCTTCGGCAGCAGCCCTCAGAGTGTTATTGCCAAATAGGCGGCTCGCGCTGCCAACGAGCGGAGCACGTTCCAGAAGCGACCCACTCCGAGTCACTCCGACTGCCCAGCGGCTAGCGCCAACGAGCGCTCCAGCCTGACCAATGGGAGCCGCTGAGGCGACAACCCCACCGTTACCGCCCCAGTCATAGAATACAGAGCACTTGTTGACGGCGCCGTTGACTCCGAGTTGTTCACGAACCCACTCGGTGGCGCCGAATGTGACCGTGTCGCCAAACCCAGCCGCCCAGTCCCCTGCGTCTTGGATCCAGTCCAACCCCGTCGGGTCAACGCGCTGCAATGGGTTGCCGGCGACGTAGCCGTAGGGATCGCGGGTGACCACCGTGATCGGGTCTCTTAAGAGGAACACTCCGGTGGTCGGGTCGTAGACACGTGCACGGAGGTAAATCAATCCGGTGGGATCTGTGTATTGACCGGTGAAGCGCAGCGGAGTATCCCCTGTGCCGGTCGTATTCACGAGAGCCCCGAAAGCTGTGTAGGCGAATGTTGCAGCGGCCGAGCCGGCAGTGTTGGTGAGAAGTCGGGTTGAGCCCAGAAGATCGTCGTGCAGCCAGAGTTTGGTGCTGGAGGTTCGATCGATCTGCTCAATCGGAGTGCCGTTCGGTCCGTAGAGGAACCAGTAGTCACCATCGGACAGCAGCTTCGGTAGCGATGTGGAGGAGTCCCATGTCCATTGGTCTGTGTTCCCGCCGGTCGTGGCAGATGAACGTAGACCGCTGCCATCGGCGGCGTAAGTGTAGGCCGCTCCGCTGTTAGGGGTGAAGCCGGTGAGTCGTCCTGCGGTGTCCCAGGTGTAGGTGTCGGTGTTGCCGGAGGTGGTGGCGGTTTTGCGTTGTCCGCGTGCGGTGTAGGTGTATGTGGTTGCTGCGCCGACGCTTGGGGTTGTGGTGGTGAGTTGGTTCGCGTCGTCGAATGTTTGGGTGGCGCCGGGGAGGGTGGTGAGGTTGTCGGCGAGGTCGAACCCGTAGGTGCCGGCGCCTTGCGCCTGGGTCCCACCGGTGACTGATTCCAGTTGTGAGTTGTCGGTCCAGCCGAAGGTGTGGTTCGCCCCCGGTGTGCCGGTCTGGTTGGAGGTGTCCAGGAGGCTGGAGTCGCGGTAGGTGTAGTC
>Ga0224500_10002350_pt1 | contig 10217 bp, 9 predicted proteins | sample SF_Oct11_sed_USG_FD_168126 | JGI IMG/M metagenome (GOLD analysis project Ga0224500, IMG submission 168126) | Sediment microbial communities from San Francisco Bay, California, United States - SF_Oct11_sed_USGS_4_1 | ecosystem: Environmental > Aquatic > Marine > Sediment | place: USA: California...
AAGATCACCGACATCGCCGCCTGGGTGGGCCGCGAGCTCGACGCCACCTTCGACTGGCAGCAGCTCGACCGCATCCGCGAGCTGTGGCCGGGCAAGCTGCTGCTGAAGGGCGTGGTGCGCGCCGACGACGCGCGCAAGGCACTGGCGCTGGGCTGCGACGGCGTGGTGGTGTCGAACCACGGCGGGCGCCAGCTCGACGGCGCCATCGCCACGCTCGATGCGCTGCCCGCGGTGGCGAAGGCGGTGGGCACGAAGATGACCGTGCTGCTCGACGGCGGCGTGCGCCGCGGCGTCGACCTGCTCAAGGCGCGCGCGCTCGGCGCGCAGGCGGTGCTCACCGGGCGCGCGACGCTGTTTGGCGTGATGGCGGGCGGCGAGCCGGGCGCCAAGCGCGCCATCGACATCCTCGGCGGCGAGTTCGAGCGCGCGCTGCAGCTCTGCGGCGTGAGCCAGGCCGAGGACATCGGCGCGGAGCTGGTCGCGCCGTGAGCGCGCGGCCCGCCCTCGTTCTGGGCGGCGGCATCGGCGGGCTCGCCGCGGCGCTGGCGCTCGCGCAGAAGGGCTGCCGCGTGCGCCTGTTCGAGCAGGGATCGGAATTGAAGGAGATCGGCGCCGGCATCCAGCTCGGGCCGAACGTCTACCACATGTTCGAGGTGCTCGGCCTCACCGCGGCCATCGAGCGCTGGTCGGCGCACCCCGAAAACCTCGTCATGATGGATGCGCTCACCGGCGAGGAAGTAACGCGCCTGCCGGTGGGCAGCGAGGCGTTCCGCAAGCGCTTTCGCGGCTATCCCTACGGCGTCATCCATCGCGGCGACCTGTACCAGGTGCTGCTCGAAGCCTGCCGCGCGCAAGAGAACGTCGAGCTGAACGAAAAGCGCAAGGGCCTATCCTTCGAGGACAAGGGCGATCGCATCGTGCTGCGCATGGAAGGCGGCGAGGCGATCGAGGGCGCCTGCCTCATCGGCGCGGACGGCCTGTGGTCGAAGGTGCGCGCGCAGATCCTCGGCGACGGCAAGCCGCGCGTCTCGGGCCACATCGCCTACCGCGCGGTGCTGCCGCGCGCGGAAGTGCCCGACGACCTCTGGCAGAACAACGTCGTGCTGTGGGCGGGGCCGAAGACGCACCTCGTGCACTATCCGTTGCGCCGCGGCGAGCTCTACAACCTGGTGGCGGTGTTCCACAGCGACCGCTACGAGGAAGGCTGGGACGTCTACGGCGACACCGAGGAGCTCGGGCGCAAGTTCGAGAACGAGCGCCCCGAGGTGCGGCGGCTGCTGGAAAAGATCAACGTCTGGAAGATGTGGGTGCTGTGCGATCGCGAGCCGGCGCGGCGCTGGTCGAAGGGGCGCGCGACGCTGCTCGGGGACGCCGCGCACCCGACGCTGCAATACCTCGCGCAGGGCGCGAACATGGCGATCGAGGACGCGGTGGTGCTCGCCGCGTATGCGCAGATCACCGGCTTCGACTGGGAGAAGACGTTCAAGCTGTACGAGGACGCGCGCTACAAGCGCACGGCGCGCGTGCAGATCATGTCGCGCTACTACGGCGATGCGTACCACGCCGCCGGCGTGGTACGCGAGCTGAGGAACGACATCCTCGCCCCCGTGCCGGGCGCGCCGCCCGATTTCGACGGCGTGGCCTGGCTCTACAATGGCATCACGCTGCCTCAGGCGGCGAAGAGGTGATCGAGCACCAGCTGCTTGAAGGCGGTGGCCTGCACCGCGCCAGCCGGCAATAGAGTTCCTTTCGAGCTGATGACCAGCGGCCCGTGCTGCGGGTCGTCGGTGAGCCGCCCGTGCGAGCCCTTGACGAGCGCGCTGTCCTTCAGCGAGATCACGTCCATCAGCGTGCGCAGGCCGAGCTTCCTCTTCGCCAGGCGCCACGCGCTGGCGAGCTTCGGCGCCGCGAGCGCCGGATCGAAGAACAGCTCCACCGGGTCGTAGCCGGGCTTGCGATGGATGTCGACGGTGCGCGCGAAGTCCGGCGCCAGGCGGTCCTCGAGCCAGTAGTAATAGCTGAACCACCGGTCGGCCTTCGAGATCGCCACCAGCTCGCCCGAGCGCGCATGATCGAGGCCGACCTCACGCTTGCCGGCGTCGTCCAGCACGCGCTCGACGCCGTCGAGCTTTTCCAGCAGCGCGCGCACTTCGGCGAGCCGGCTGCGATCGTTGACGTAGACGTGGGCGATCTGGTGGTCGGCGACGGCGAAGGCCGCGCTCGCGCCCGCGTCCAGGATCTCGCGCCCGTGCTCCTCGGGCCGCACGGCGATCAGCCCCGCCTCGCGCAGCGCGCGGTTGATGTGCACCGCGTCCGTCACCGGCGTGATGCCGTACTCCGAGACCACGATCACGTCGCGGCCGCTCACGGCGCAATAGTCGATCAGGGTGCCGCACACTGCGTCGAGCTCGCGCAGGTCCTGCTGTACGCGCGGGTGCGCAAGATCGGGCCCGAGGCGCTGCAGGTTGTAGTCGAGGTGCGGCAGGTAGGTGAGCGCGAGCGTCGGGTTGCGCGTCTGCATGACGTGCAGCGTCGCCTGCGCGATCCACTCGGTCGAGCTGATGTCGGTGAGCGGCCCCCAGAACTTGAAGAGGGGAAACGGCCCGAGCTTCGCGTCGAGCTCGTCGTGCAGTTCATGGGGGTGCGCGTAGTGATCCGGAATCTTGCGCCCGTCGGCCGGGTACATCGGGCGCGGCGTCGCGCTCCAGTCTGCGCTCGAGTACATGTTGTACCACCAGAACATCTTCGCGCAGGTGAACGTCGCATCGCGCGCCTTCGCCGCCTCCCAGAGCTTCTCGCCGGCAACGAGGCGGTTCGACTGGCGCCACAGCCAGACTTCCGACAGGTCCCTGAAATACCAGCCGTTGGCGACGATGCCGTGCCCGCTCGGCGCGAGTCCGGTGACGAGCGTCGATTGCACGCTGCAGGTCACCGCCGGCGTCACCGTGCGCAGCGGCCGCAGGCCGCCGCGCGCCGCGAGGCGCTGCAGATGGGGCGTGAACTCGCCGATCAGCGCCGGCGCGAGTCCGACCGCGAGGATGACGAGCGCCGGATGCATGCGGCGTAGAATATCAGCGTCATGGAGGGGCGATGAGCGACGCGGCGAGGCAGCTTCTGCGCGCATGGCTGCAGCGCCAGCTGGATGCGCCGCGCGGCGCCTGGCTGGACGAGCAGCTCGCCACGCTACAGCGGGATCCCGCCGACGCCAACCTCGACATCGCACTGGGCATGATTCCGCGGCGGCTTGGCAAGGCCGCGCTCGCGCTCACCGACGCCGACCTCGCAGCCGCCGCCAAGGCGGTCCCGGACTGGGACCCGCGCGGCTGGGACGTGACCGACGCGGCGCGCATCCTCGTGCTCGCCGGGCTGCCGGCGCGGCCCAGGCCGTTCGCGGATCGCTTTCGCGCGCTGTGCAGCGCCGCCGACGTCGCCGAGCTGGTGACGCTGTACCGGGGGCTGCCGCTCTACCCGGAGCCCGCGGCGCTCGAAGAGCAGGTCGGCGAAGGCCTGCGCAGCAACATGCGCGTGGTGTTCGAGGCGATCGCGCACCGCAACCCGTATCCGAAGGCGCATTTCGACGACCACCGCTGGAACCACATGGTGCTGAAGGCACTGTTCATCGGCAGCCCGCTCGCGCCGATCCAGGGCCTGGACGAGCGCGCCAACCCGCAGCTCGCGCGCATCATGTGCGACTTTGCGCACGAGCGCTGGGCCGCCGGGCGGCCGGTGCCGTTCGAGATCTGGCGCTGCGTCGGGCCGTTCGCCGAAGGCGCGGCGCTCGAAGACCTGGCGCGGGTGCTCGCGAGCGGCGAGATGCGCGAGCAGCGCGCGGCGGCGCTGGCGCTCGCGGCGAGCCCGGACCGCCGCGCGGCCAGGATGTTGCGCGACGTGCCGGCGCTCGCCGGCGAGATCTCGGGCAAGCGCCTCACCTGGGCGACACTGCAGTAGACTTGGACGAGCCAAACGAGGATCCCGCCATGATGCTGATCGATCCGCATGCGCACATGATTTCGCGTACCACCGACGACTACGAGGCCATGGCGGCCTCGGGCGTCGTCGCCGTCATCGAGCCGGCGTTCTGGATCGGCCAGCCGCGCACCAACGTCGGTTCCTACCTCGACTACCTGTCCTCGATCGTGGGCTTCGAGCGCTTTCGCGCCAGCCAGTTCGGCATCCGCCACTACTGCACCATCGGCCTTAACTCCAAGGAAGCGAACAACGAGGCGCTCGCCGAGGGCGTGATGGAGCTGATCCCGCGCTTCGCGCTGAAGGAGGGCGTGGTGGCGATCGGCGAGATCGGCTACGACGAGCAGTCGGCGCTCGAGGACAAGTACTACCGGCTGCAGCTGGAGCTCGCCAAGAAGCTCGACCTGCCGGTCATGATCCACACCCCGCACCGCGACAAGAAGCGCGGCACCTCGCGCTCGATGGACGTGTGCGACGAGCACGGGCTCGACCCGCGCAAGGTGGTGGTCGACCACAACAACGAGGAGACGGTGAAGGAGACGCTCGAGCGCGGCTACTGGGCGGCGTTCTCCATTTACCCCAGTACCAAGATGGGTAATGCGCGCATGGTGGAGATCCTCCGGCAGTACGGCGCGACGCGGGTGATCGTGGATTCCGCTTGCGACTGGGGCATTTCGGAGCCCCTGGGCGTCGCCAAGACCGCCAGGCTTGCACTGCAACAAGGCATCCCGGAAGAAGATGTCAGGCTTGCCTGCTACCAGAACGCGCTCGAGGCCTACGGCCAGAGCGGGCAGATGAAGGAAGAGGACTGGCTCAATCCCGTCGCCATCGACCAGCGTGCTGTCTTTGAAGGCAATTCCATCCTGCGCGGCGGGCGCGAGCCGAAGGTCGACGCCGGCAAGAGCCGGCGCACGATGGACGATCTGATAATCGAATAGCGCACTGCACAACGCGCGCGTTCCGGACGGCGCATGGCGCAGTGCGAAAAGCGCGACTGTTCCGCAGCGTTTGTGGAAAATCGTAAAACCCCTGCGTATACTGATTTTTCCTGCCGCGCGGCAGGCGGTGCGCATAACGCCGAGGGAAGTTCCGAATAATCAGGAGGAGGCAACATGAAAGTCGCGAATTTGGGTGGGGCGATTTCCGCCGCACTGCTGCTGGCCCTAACGGGCGAGGTGGCGCTGGCGGCGGGCCCCAAGATCAAGCTGGAACCGCTGGTCACGGCCATCAATACGCCCCTGGCGATGGTGCAGCCGGCCGGTGACAGCCGCATGTTCATCATCGAGCAGAACGGGCGCGTGAAGATCCTCGAAGGCGGCAAGCTGCGCCCGACGCCGTTCCTCGACATCCGCAGCAAGATCCCGGCCCTGCACCACGACTTCGACGAGCGCGGCCTGCTCGGCATCGCCTTCCATCCGAAGTTCAAGGACAACGGCAAGTTCTACGTCGCCTACAGCGCGCACCTTGACTACCAGGCGGACCTGGGCCAGATGCTGTGGTACTCGCACAGCAACGTGGTCGAGGAGTACACGGTGTCCAAGGGCGACAAGAACACCGCGGATCCGAGCTCGGCGCGGCGCATCCATTCGACGCCCTGGCCGCAGTTCAACCACAACGGCCACTGGATCGGCTTCGGTCCGGACGGCAAGCTCTACATCGCGATGGGCGACGGCGGCTACGCCAACGACTGGGGCATCGGCCACAACCCGGCCATCGGCAACGGCCAGGACATGTCGACGGTGCTCGGCAAGATCCTGCGCATCGACGTCGACGCGCGCACCGGCGACAAGGCCTACGGCATTCCGTCGGACAACCCGTTCGTGGGCGACAAGAACGCCAAGCCCGAGATCTGGGCGCTGGGGCTGCGCAATCCATGGCGCTGCTCGTTCGACACCGGCAGCGGGCAGCTGTTCTGCGGCGACGTGCAGCAGAACAGCTATGAGACGATCAAGATCGTCGGCAAGGGCCAAAACATGGGCTGGCGGCGCGTGGAAGGCATGATGCGCTGCTTCGACTACCTCAAGCCCGATGACCATCCGGCCAACTGCGACAAGGCCGGCATCACTCCGGCGATCATCGAGTACAACAACTGCACCGCCAAGCCGCAGGGCTGCAAGGGCATCTCGGTAACGGGCGGCTACGTGTACCAGGGCAAGTCCTCGGCCTTGAAGGGCAAGTACATCTTCGGCGACTGGAGCAAGTCCTTCGGCGAGATGGACGGCCAGATCTTCGTCGCCACCAAGGGCAAGGACGGCAAGTGGAGCATGGAGGTCGCCGAAGTGACCAACATGAAGGGCAAGCTGCCCTACGTGCTGGCCTTCGCGCAGGACAGCGCGGGCGAAGTGTATGCGCTCACCTCGATCACCACGGGCCCGAACGGCTCGCTCGACACGATCTACAAGATCGTCGCGCAGTAATCTCGGAACTTGGACTCACGCCGCCGCACCGCGCCCGCGGTGCGGCGGCTTGTTTTCGGGAGTAAATTCGCACCATGAAGAGATCGGCATTCATCGGCTTGTGCGCGCTTGCGGTATCAGGCGCGCTCGCCGCAGACGAGAAGGGCAGGGCGAAGGAGCAGACGCCGGTGTTCGACAAGGCCTATCTGTCGAACAAGAAGAATGTCGTCGCCGGCCGCGACATCTGGGAGGGCCAGTGCCGGCACTGCCACGGCGCCGCCGCCTATCCGGGCAAGGCGCCCAAGCTCAATCCCGGCCAGTTGCAGCCGGACTTCATCTACGACCGCGTGACCTTCGGCTTCGGCAAGATGCCGGCGTGGAAGGACGTGTTCTCCGTCGAGCAGCGAAGAGCGGTCGTCGCCTACATCAAGAGCGGCGACTTCTCGCCATAGCGGTGGCGAGTACGACCAGCAGGACGGCGACGCCGACCATGACGCCCATACCCTCGCGCGCGGTTTCCTCCACCCACCACACGTCCTTGCGCCAGAAGTACGGCACGGCGGGCCAGTAGAACACCATGGTGCCGGCGCCGACCACCAGGGTCGCCCAGAGCAGCCGCTCCCCGCTGAGCGAGCGCACCTGCGCCGGCCGGAACGCTGCCGCGAAAGCCCATGCTGCAGGCACGAGGTACATGAACGCCCACATCAAGCCGTCCGGGTCGTTGTATTGCACGGCGGCAAATGCCACCATCAGCAACCCGAGCAGCATCAGGACGTAGCGCATATGACCCATTCTACTCAGGCGCGCACCACCACGCACTGGCAGCGTTTTTCCGTGCCGTACGAATTCCCAGTGGTGTTCACCGAGGGCGTGTTCGATGCGGACAACCCGGCGCTGCGCGAGGTCCTGTGCCGCCTCGAGCCGGCTAAGCGCCACCGCGTCGCCTTCTTCGTCGACGACGGCCTGGGCGCACCGCTCCTCGCGGCGATCCAGGCCTACGCCGAGCGGCACCGCGACGCCCTCGAGCTCGCCTGCGCGCCGGTGGCGGTGCCCGGCGGCGAGAAGATCAAGACCGAGCTGCACTTCGTCGAGAGCATGCAGCAGAAGCTCTTCGAGCTGCACCTCGACCGGCATTCCTACGTCGTCGCCGTGGGCGGCGGCGCGGTGCTCGACGCGGTCGGCCTGGTCGCCGCCACGACGCACCGCGGCGTGCGCCACGTGCGCATCCCGACCACGGTGCTGGCGCAGAACGATTCGGGCGTCGGCGTGAAGAACGGCGTCAACCTGCACGGCGTGAAGAACTTCGTCGGCACCTTCGCGCCGCCCTTCGCGGTGCTGAACGACCTCGGCTTCATCATGCGCCTGCCCGACCGGGACAAGATCGCCGGCATGGCCGAGGCGGTGAAGGTCTCGCTGATCCGCGACGCCGAGTTCTTCGCCTGGATCGAGCGCCACATGGACGACCTCGCCACCTTCGAGCGCGGGGCGATGGCTTACATGATCCGGCGCTGCGCCGAGCTGCACATGCGCCAGATCGGCCACGGCGGCGACCCGTTCGAGATGGGCAGCGCGCGCCCGCTCGACTACGGGCACTGGTCGGCGCACAAGCTGGAGAGCCTGACGCGCCACCACGTGCGCCACGGCGAGGCGGTGGCGATCGGCATGGCGCTCGATGCGCGCTACTCGGTGCTCGCCGGGCTGCTCGCGCCGGGCGAAGAGGAGCGCATCTGCGCGCTGCTCGAGTATCTCGGCTTCAGCCTGTGGCATCCGGCGCTCGGCAAGACCGGCGCCAACGGTGAGTGGACCATCCTGGAAGGGCTGCGCGACTTCCAGGAGCACCTGGGCGGCGAGCTCACCATCACGCTGCTCGGCGGCATCGGCGTCGGCGTGGAAGTGCACGAGATCGACCGCGAGCGCATGCGCCAGGCGATGACCTGGCTGAAGGACCGCGCGAGCGCCTGATGCATCTCGCTGCGGCGGGCGGATCCGGGCGCGACCTCGGGCATCTCACCTACTGCACCAACATCCACGCCGGCGAGCCGCTGCAGGACGTGATGGCGAGCCTCGCGCGCCACCTGCCGGCGATCAAGGCGCAGGTGGCGGGCGCGCAGCCCTTCGGCGTGGGCCTGCGGCTCGGCCACGCGGCCGCCGACAGCCTGCGCGATGCCGCCGCCATGGCGCGTCTCAGGCGCTTCCTCGCCGAGGGCGGCTACTACGTCTTCACCCTCAACGGCTTCCCCTACGGTGCGTTCCACGGCCGTGCAGTGAAGGAGGATGCGTACAAGCCCGACTGGAGCGATCCGGTGCGCCTTGCCTACACCGACCTGCTCGCCGACATCCTGAGCGAGCTTCTGCCCGCGGGCGAGGAGGGCAGCGTCAGCACGGTGCCGTGCACGTTCAAGCCCTGGGCGCCGGGGCGGCTGGCGGCGATTACCGAGCACCTCGTGCGCCACGTGGCGCATCTCGCCGGCATCGCCGCGCGCACCGGGCAGACGATATCCCTCGCGCTCGAGCCAGAGCCCTGTTGCTACCTCGAGACCATCGACGAAACCATCGGCTTCTTCAAGGAGCGGCTGTTCTCGCGCGACGGCGTGGCGCGGCTCGCGGCGCTGACCGGGCTCTCGGCCGCCGGCGCCGAGGCGGTGATGCGCCGGCACATCGGCGTGTGCTACGACGTCTGCCATGCCGCGGTGGAGTTCGAGGACCCGCAGGCGAGCATCGCGCGGCTGCGCGCCGAAGGCATCCTGATCGGCAAGCTGCAGCTGAGTTCCGCGCTCAGGGTCGCGCCGTTCGATGAGGCGAGCGCACGGCAGCTCGCCGCCTTCGCCGAGCCCGTCTACCTGCACCAGGCGGTGCGCAAGGAGAACGGGTCGCTCACGCGCTTCGTGGACTTGCCGCAGGCGCTGGCTGCGGGCGGCGCCGCGGCGGGCGCAGAGCTGCGCGTGCATTTTCACGTGCCGGTATTCCTAGAGCAGATGGAGCACTTCGGGACCACGCAGGCCTTCCTCGCGCAGATCCTCGCGCAGCATCGCGCCGAGCCGATCAGCCGCCACCTCGAGGTCGAGACCTACACCTGGGACGTGCTGCCCAAGGCCTACCGCACTGTGGAGCTCTCCGCAGCGATCGCGCGCGAGCTCGATTGGGTGAAGGCGCAGCTGCTCCAGTGAAGCTGCGCAGCGCGCTCAGGCTCGGCCGCGTCTCAAACCTGCCGACGGTGTGGACCAACACGCTCGCGGGCGCGGTGCTGGCCGGCGCCGCCGGCTTTGGCGCGGAATTCGCCGTGATGCTCGTCGCGTTTTCGCTGTTCTACACCGGCGGCATGTTCCTGAACGACGCCTTCGACGCGGCTTACGACGCCGCGACGCGGCCCGAGCGGCCGATTCCTTCTGGCGAGGTGAGCCGTGGCGAGGTGTACGGCTGGGGCTTCGGCATGATGGCGGCGGGGATCGCGTTGCTCGCCGCGGTGGGCCTTGGCATGGGCGCGCGCACCGGCGCGCTTCCCGCGATTGCCGGCGCGCTGCTGGCGACGACGATCACGTATTACAACTGGCACCACAAGGGCAACGTCTTCAGCCCGGTCGTGATGGGCCTATGCCGCGTGCTGGTGTACGTGGCGGCAGGTCTATGCATCACGCTTGCGCTGCCCGACGCACTGTGGATCGGCGCGGCACTGATGCTCTGCTACCTGATCGGCCTCACCTACATCGCCAAGCAGGAGAACCTCGGCAAGGTGGAGAATCTCTGGCCGCTCGCGTTTCTCGCGGCGCCGGTCGCCTGGGGCGCCTGGCTGGCGCTGGCGCAGCCCCAAGTGGGCCCGTTCTGGCTGCTGTTCACCGGATGGATGCTGGTGGCGCT
>Ga0224500_10002352_pt1 | contig 10210 bp, 9 predicted proteins | sample SF_Oct11_sed_USG_FD_168126 | JGI IMG/M metagenome (GOLD analysis project Ga0224500, IMG submission 168126) | Sediment microbial communities from San Francisco Bay, California, United States - SF_Oct11_sed_USGS_4_1 | ecosystem: Environmental > Aquatic > Marine > Sediment | place: USA: California...
TGCCGCCGTAGGTTCCGGTCGTCGGTACGAGCGGGACAGCCGCGTCGAGGCCGGTGATCTCCTTGCCGCCAGCGCCCGTTCCGTCCGAGTACAGACCACCGGAGATGAGGTTCATCATGGTGGACTCGGCGACGTTGACGCGGGCTTCCAGCAGGTCGATCATCTGCTCTTTGCCAGCGTTCTGCAGCATTTCCAGACCCGAGATGGTGACCGGGGCCGCAGCCTGTTTGATGTCGAACTCGGCAGCCGAGATGACGTCGCTAACGCCGACCGGCAGGATGTCGTAACCCGAGTACCATCCGGCGTTTGCGTTCTCTGCGAACGAGAGCTCTTCGTAGATCAGCCGACCACCGGAGAACGGACGACGCCGACCACCAGCCTTGAGCTTGGCGAGAATGGCGTTGTTCTTGGTGACGTTGTCGGCAACTTTCTTGGACCGATTCTCGATCGTCGTTGCGATGATATCGGAAACATTTGCGAATGCCATTTAAGGATCCTCTAGTTGAAGTTGAGTTGGGTCGTCTTCAAACTTGGGGACTGCTTCCCTGGGAGGGCTGGGCATCCTAGTTCCAACGTGGGGGTGAGCATAGCACACCCCCACGCTAGATTGCAAGCATCACCGACCAGTTTGATCCATGGCAGCGAGAATGGCTCCACGAACATCGTCTGGCTGAGCGTCTGAGTCTCCTACACCGCTGGCACGGGAGGGGAGGCTGGTGGCCGCGCGACGCTTCCGGCGCACCTCGTCATTCTTGCGCTTGGCCAGAATCTGCTGGATTTCAGGGGAGACCAAGAGCGCCTTGTCGTAGGCTTCCTGGAGAGTCATAGCTTGGCCACGATTCGCCGCCATCTCCAGCATATCGGCCATCGTCTCCCGGACGTCGTTGTAGAATTCCTTCTTGGAGAAGTCCGCCAGTTCCTTATCCAGTTCCTGCTGGTATTTCTGCGTCTGACTCTGCCGCAGGTTTTGGAATTCGTTCATGAACTGATTGACCGGACCTAGTTCGCTCTTCAGCAACTCGCGAAACTTGCCAGTTTCGTCCGGAACCTGCTGGCCGACCAGAGCCCTGTCCAAGTCCTCAATGCTGACGCCATGACGCTTGACAATCTCAGCGACCAGATTGGCTTTGTCCGCGGGGGAGCCGACGCGCAGAACCGCCGAAGTACGAAAGAGCTCGTCAATCGCCTGGAGTGGGCTGGCGTTCTCAATGCGGAGGAAGTGCTCGTATGGACGAATGGTCTGCGAGAAAGCCTCAGCGAACTTCCGCGCACCAGCCGTCTGGTTCAACGTGGTCGCTATTTCCTTCTCACGGCGGGCCACCTCTTCCTTCACCGCCGGGGGAAGTTTGGCCCAATGCTCCCGGACGGCGGGCTTCCAGCTTTCCGGCGCACGGACGTCGTCAGTCGGGGGTTTGTCCTCGCCCTTTACGTCTTTCGCGGCTTTGGAATCCCGAACTTGCTTCTCGGGGTCCTCTTTGGATCCCCCTGTTTCTTCGGCCTCGCCGTCTCCGTCGTCATCTCCGGATTCGTCGCCTTCGGGTTCTTCTTGTTCTTCATCCTCCAGCTCCTCCTGCTTGTCTTCGGCTTCCTCAGCCTCTGAGGCAGCGAAGGCCTCTTCTAGCGCATCGCGCAATGACTCTGCCATTACTTTCTCCTTTTTCTAAGTTTGTCGGCATAGTAGTACTCTTTGGCCACCTTCTGCGGAATATTCGCCTTCTTGGCGAATTCAGGGCTGTGAGCCGCTGCCCGCATGAAGTCCGCCTGTTTCTTGCTTTTACTCGGCATCAGTCTAAGTACGAAGTGGATTTATTTTTCATGTAGAAATCCCTAAAGTCATCTGGATCATCAACAGCATCCGGCAACACCTCGTATATTATGCCGTGTCTGTCTAGTGGGTCTAAGACCCTATTCGATCCAATTGAATCTTCAATAATCCACCCAATTTGTTCTTCGTCGATGTACGGACCGTACTCTTTCACCCAGTCGTCAGACAGATTTTTAGGAGTCTTTCCTGTGACCATCCACTCAAGGAGTTCCTCTGGCCCTTCCAGATTCTGGAACAGTTCTTCGTAAGCTTTTTCAGCCATACGCTTGCCTTCAGGACTCGCTAGATCTACCTTTGTGCCGATATAATCAGGCCACTTCCTCTGGGCAGGATCCACAATGCGAGAAATGATTACGTCATCTGGAATATCATCTGGCAGCTTTGAAATGAGGTTATCCAGCATATTTGAATCATCAACATAGTTGAGAATCTCATCCTGCACCTTTGCAAGATCTTCTGGGGTTATGCGATAGCCTTCCTTAAATGCCTTCTCAGCATACCCCTCATCTACCAACTTCTTAGAGACGTATTCCGCAAGGCTTTTCTGAACATCACCGCCAGTAAGATTTCGTGCCATTCTCGTGCCTGTTTTCGCTATAGCAGTCTCAGCCATATCGTCAACTCCACGACGCAACAAGTCTGGGAGGGATCCAGCTGTAGCAGCAGCGACACCAGTACCCCCCAACTTCTTGAGAAAGTCTCTGCGCCCCAGATCAACCCCCTCTGAGGTCCCCTCTACCGCTTCTTCTCTCAAAGCTCGTGCCAGCGCCCGCTGAAGGGTTTGGCCTCCCTTCTTCGCACCGAATGCAGCGGCTCCGCCTACTCCAAGAGTGGGCATCCCAAGAACATCTAGCGCCTCGGGCTTCAGAGTCCATGTCTGGCCCCGGCCAGTCCAGGGGTAGAATCCGTGGGCAGCCTGATCAAGCACCTCGGGCGCTTGGCCGAACAAGAAATCCCCTATTTCGTGGCGGGGGCCACCTCTGAAGCTGACGGAGGGCGTGACGGCATTGACGCCCTCGCGCCCTTTTCGTGCCGCAGCAGCCAGATACCGAAGCCAGTTCGGTTCAATGGCCCGCATTTCCCCATACTGATCTTCAGCCATAGACTAGCCCGCTTCGTCAAGTTGTTCTTCGATCTGCTGCTTCCGCGTCTTGATAGTAGTCGCGGCTTTCTGCGCTAGTCCGGGTTTCTTTCCCTGAAACTTGTCCCACGCAGCCTGAAGTTGCTCCCGCAGGGTGGGCTCCTTCTTCTTGGGTTTGTCCGCCATTATTTTCTCCCGAGTTGATCCATGGCGCGAGCGATGTCACGCTTCGTTTCTTCGCGCCACTGTTTGTTCGTGCCCTGATAGTGAGAAGCACGTTCCTCAGCTTGTTTCGCCCACGTATTCGTGAAGTCGTCCATGGTGGTCAAGCCGTGGCGCTTCATGTAGGCCCGATGCTTCGCCTTTGAGTCGATAATCGTGCCATCGTGGGCCTTGAATGGCTTCGCGGCGTAGAAAGCATCGCTAACCACAGGAACCCGGACGTTCGCGGGGGCGGGACCTTCCACCATCTTGCCGAGCTCTTTGTCGTAGTGGTAAGTCTTACGCACCGTTGCCTCCTGGTTGAGTCAGGCGCTCCATCATGTTGAATCGCGCCTGTGCCGCTTCCTTCTGGATGTCCGCCTGTAGCTTGGCGAAGATCTTGGTCATGTCGGCCTTCTGCTTGGCGGCAATTTCCTGCATCGCTTGCTGGAACTGCGTCTGCTGCTTCTGCATATCCTGTTGGAACTGCATCTGCATCTTCTGCATCTCACCCTGCTGCTTCTTCTCCTCAGGGCTCGGCTCCGGGGGTTGCTGCGCTTTCTGGGCTTGCGCCTGAACGGCTTGATTGACCGCCCTATCCAAGACACCCTCAATCTCTTGACTTCCCTTGAAGCCAGCGAGGCCCCACTTGAGGAGCTCGATGAGGTAGGGCGTGATACCACTGTCCAGGGCCGCCAGCGGGGCGCTAGACTGCATGAACATGGCCAGGGAATTGATGTATTCCATGCGGTCTTGCTTCATCTGCGCGTAGTCTACCATCGCCACGCTTTCCGGCCGCACCTGGATCCGCCAAATGGCGTTTTCGTCGTCCTTGATCAGTGCAATCGCCTGTGGCGCGTAGACGTGATCAGGAGTAAAGGCGATATTGGACTGCTTGATGATCGTCTCTGGCGCGTAGTGCTTCGAGATGATCTCTGCCTTCAATCTTTGCAGCCCTGTGGCGAATTGAGAAAAGCGATCCTGCATTGCCTGAATGCGAATGCTGGCAAATTTCGCCTTGAGGCCCTGCTCCGTGGCGGAAATGCGCTCACCGGAGCTCTGGCCCCGCAGAATATCGCTCAGGCCGGTGCTCTGATACAGAAGTTGGATGGTGTCGTTGCGAAGACCCTGCAACTGCTGAATTGCACCGACAATTGACTCAATGGGCATCCAGTCAATCTGCCCGCGGATGCCCTGTTTTTCAGCAAACATCGCCCAGTTATCCACTGGGATGAGGTCGTTGTCCACGCCCTCCTGCAACATCCGCTTGACGCCTTCCGCACTCTTGTCGTAGACGCCCACGGCCTTGACCGCTTTGGTAAGAATGCTGATGCGGGCCTCAATAACGTCAATTTCGTTGTAGAGGTCCTGCGCGTAGTAAAAATCAGGGGTGGGGATGAGCGCTCCGGTGGTCAAATTCGCCATCAGAGGCTGCGGCATGGGGAAGAAACCCTCCAAGTCCAGCGGGTCATCGCCTGTTTCGATCAGTTTGTCGTACCCATCGGAGTACCAGTAGAGTTTACCGCTCTCCTTGCACCAGATTTCCCATATTTCGGCAACCTGCTGCGGGGAAGTCTGATCAGGGTCGTCATTATCCGCTGGCTTCTCGGTTTTGTAGTTCAGCGCCTCGGCAATTTTCTTGCCCCAACGCTTTTCGACCTTGTGTTTCGGCATACAGGTCTTAAATGCGACCCAGCGAACCTCGCTCCAGATACGCGCCCCGGCGGACCACTTGAAATCCTTCCAGTGGACGTACTCGATGGGGACCCATTCGTCGGTGACCTCCTCCAGAGTCTCAACCTCCAGGACCTCGTCGCCATCTTCGGAGAATGAGGTAGTGCTAGACTCGTACTCTTCGGTCTCGAAGTCATACCGCACACGGCAGACGCCCAGTCCTGGGAGGAGGTAATCATCGAGGGCGTACTGGAGAGCCTCCTGGAAGCCTTGCCCGCCCTCAAGTTGGATGTCGGTGTTCAGGATACGCTCAAGGATGAGTGTTCCCGTGCGGGCAACATCATCTTCGCTGTCGTTGAACCGGCGATCCACTTCTACGCGGGGCGTCTGGCCGAACATCATGCTCCGCAAGGTGACAATGTTGCTGTGGAACAGGTTCAGTGACGTGACCGGGGCGACGTTGTGGACGTCACGGTCATCGCAGAATCGTTTGATCGTCTTCTTGCCGCGTTCATGGAACTTGCGGAGTGCTCGATCGCTGGCTTGGAACTCTTTGGTCCAGAACGCCTTAGAGTTGTACTTCGGCGTGGAGCCTACGCGATTCGTCGAGTCTTCGTGGGTATCGTATTCCATAGCTCATCCAGAGTAAATCCGGCTCGCGCGTCGGCTGACGCTCGGCTCGGCGTTACTATAGCACGTTTGCTGACGAGTGCAAACCCTCTAAATGCGTCTGCACAGTGGGAGGTCCAGTCGTGCAACGGTTTGTCACGGTAGACCCGCTTGATATCGTCGTACGCACGGCGATACGACTTCAGTGTGTCAAGTCCCTTGACGACTCGGGGGTTGTCCAAGTTCCATGAGCAGGAGGGGATCAGGGAGCGCGCAGCCTCTATGCCATCCTGGATGTCCATCCGTGGGGCCAAATCGACCGGATAGCTGTGGTGGAGGAACTGCTCGATTACGGACAGGCCCGTTTGGAGGCTCTTTGCCCGCGCATCGTGGGGGAGCCATATCTTTTCGTAGTCGTAACCCTTTTGATTCAACAAGTTGAAATAAAAAGATAGCGGCTGGCTCTCTGCCTCGTCGTAGTCGATGAAGTTGTAGAAGCCATCCGCCGTCGGCTGCCAGAACCAGAAGGCCGTAGAGTCTGTGTAGCCCAGGTCTGCGCTGGCGAACACCGGCATCTCGGGGTCGTAGTGTGCGCCCGGAGTGGGATTCTCCAGGAGTTGCGCGTAGTACGCTCCCTGTATCGCAGCCGTGAAGTCGCATAGAAACTCCTGCCGGAACTGCTCGTCCGACATCTGCCGCCGGAACTCCTCGATCTCAGCTTCGCTGAATAGCGAAGTGTCCGTGACCTTGAGCATCGAGGAGTACCACTCTTGCGGGTTATCCTCGCTGCGCTTGAAAATGTCGTAGAAGTGGTTCTTGCCCTTCGGCGTCCCGATGAACGTGGCCCATCCCCGTCGATCGACGAGTGTCGGCAGGATTACCTCACCCCAGAGGCTCGGGCGCATATCGCCAAACTCGTCTAAGATGACACCGTCAAAGTAAAGTCCGCGAAGCGAGTCTGGATTGTCTGCTCCAAATAGGGATATTTTCGCGTCATTGATCAGCTCTACCGAGAGCTCGGATTCGCGGACTTTACGGATGACAGGGCGGGCGTCGTCTTTGATGTACTGCCAAGCGATCTCCTTCGCTTGACGGTAAGTGGGGGCGATATATCCGTAGCGGGGGTTCCGGCGACGGTTGTATAGAGCTTTCGCTACGGCGTCGTTGATGCAGCCGACCGTCTTGCCGCATCGACGATGGGCGACTATACAGGCGTATCTCTGAGTCCGTTGGTGGTACGGCATGAAATGAGCGCGGGGCTCGTAATCAAGCCGAATCTGTGACATCTTCGTACTCGCCGTCGAGGACGGTGCGCGGGATGGCGCTCACGATAGTGATCTCCCCGCTGTGCTCCACCGCGCTCGTGCGTTCAATGGTCTTATTGAACAATTTTGTGTAGAATGTCTCAGGATTCTCGTGCGCCCACTCGGCTAGGCGGGGGGTTCCCCCTATGAGGTCAAAGGCGTCGTGGACTGCGTTAGCAGATCTCTGTGAGGATCTGCGTACTTTGTCCAAGCGGGTTGGATCGTACCACTGTCTCACCTCTGAGAGATCAGAGGTATCCGCTGAGGGGAGATGCGTAGTTTCGTCTGACATGGGGGCGAAGCGTAGCATCTACGCTTCCGGAATACAAGGCATAAAAGTCTTTCTGACATTTTGTATGAAATGATTCTGAGTGGGTCCGGTAAGTGTAATTGTGATTGTAAATGTAAGACCTACTAGGGGGGTATGAATAAGGTGTGCTGACGCACCCTTGTTTATAGGTCTCTGCGTCCCGGCGTCCGGGCACAAAAAAGCCCGCGTCCTTGCGGGCGCGGGCTCTGGCCTACGCGGCCCGGAGGCCGCGTAGGGTCTGGCAGGTTAAGCGTCCTTAATGGTAACAACCCCCGCCGTCTGCATCCAGCCCAACCACATCCCAAGCGTGTAGGCGTGCTTGGCGCCGTCCTTGGCCTGTGCGGGCAATCCGTTGGCCAGCGCGTCCGCCTTTAGGGCGTCCAACGTTTGGCCGTCCCGCGCCCGCGCCCACCGGAGCCACGCGCCACGGTTGGTTTCCTTGTCCAGCGCCAGCGGTTTAACGTGCGCCGGGTTCCAGTTGGCCGGGTCCATAAAGCGCATAACACGCGCGTCCTGGGCAGCAATTTCTACGGGTACAACCTTTTCCTGTTTCTTAGCCATTTTAGTTTCCTTAGTAAGCCCGGCCAGCACCGCGCCAGCCGGTAAGTGTGATTATACCAGCCCAAAATCAAATTGCAAGCGTTTTTGGAAAATAATTGCAAAATATTTTCGGCCCCATCTACGCCTTGTATATAGGTCGCATTGCAGCGGCCAAATCCAGGCCGCGCTATGCAAGGACCGTGCCAAGACCGGGACCAAAATTTTCAGTGGCGAAAACACAACAGATCGTTGCGTCCAGGCAACATCGTTTTCAGTGGCGAAAAAACCACAGATTTCAGTGGCGAAAAAACCACAGATCCCCGAGGCACCGATGATCCCCGATCGCAGATCTTGGCTTTGATTCAAATTCGAAATAAGATCTACGATCCCCGATCTGTGGGGGGTCTCTGGCTCGCTTTGTCTTAGAAATCGAAGATCTTAGTTCCTCCGAAACTTTTGCCCTGTGTTTCTGAGAATGATCGCCCTCAGCGCCCTCGGATGGTCGTCGGATGGTCGGCTTTGTGGCGTGCCTGGGATGGTCCAGCTTTGTCGGAGGGGTTCGTGTGGACGTCTGCTGCTTACCTGCTTACCTACCGCCAAAACCCCATATATCCAAGGCTTATAGAGTAACATCGAGCGTATGTTTTTTAGCCTTCTAGGTAAGCAGGTAAGCAGCGGCTAGTCTTTTTACTAGCAAAAACAACAACTTAGATGCTGCTTACCTACCTGCTCACCTCATGCTCACCTGCTTACCTTTGGCATCCATTTCGACACATCAGACCGGCATTTGGTCTCGTCAAAGCCCTTCGTGACCCTTGGATCCCAGTAGATACGGTGTTTTTGACTGTTCACACTGATCTGACCGGTAGCATTCCCCTTGTAGGTAAGCAGCCCCATCTTGCGTAGAGAGGCGTTCAGCTTGTTGGCCATCGCCCTGTCATAGACTTGCATCTGGTGGCCGAGCATCCCCTGTGCTTTCTGCCCCAAAATATTCAATGAGAAGTATTCTACCGAAGGATCGAGGCCAAGCTCTTCGCACAGCCCCTCTTTGTCATAGACAATCCGCCAAGCCAGCTCCTCGTAGCCTGAACGGCGCTGCTCGGTCATGGAGCGCTTGGCGTCGGTGGTGGGAGCTGTGCCATACGGCGAGAACCCCTCAAGGTCAACGTGCATGAAGTACCCCAATATCCCGGAGGGATTGCGCTCTACCATCTCGAACAACGGGGCGAAGTAATCGATGTCGCCGGCAAAGGAGATGTTCGGCGTACAGTCCACGACACCCGCCCGCCGATCGTCTTCATCGAGCTTCAGGGCAGCGAGCTCATTGGTGGTGATCATGTAATTGCACACGCTCTCAACGGTGAACTGTCTGCCATACTTAGGATTCACGACAGTAACCTTCTCGGTCACCAGCTTCTTGAGCTTGTTCCCCACGCCTTGATCTCTGGCGTAGAACTCGTCAATCACGGTGAACAGCTTGACAGCGTGGAGTCCATTGTAGGTGGACTCTATGTCATCCTGGCTGATGCTCATGGTATTCTCTCTGCCCAGGATGGAGCAGACGGCTTGGCCAATCAGTGATTTGCCCACGCCTTGAGGCCCCACGAGGATCGGATAGGTGGACATCTTAATGCCCGGTCGCTGCACGAGGTGACCGATCCATTGGGTGAGCCATTGAAACCCTACCTCGTCAGGGATAAGGTTCTCTAAGAACTCTGCCCACAATGCGCTCGGCTCGCCGGCTGGGATGGCTGGGTCTACCCACAGGTTGAGGAACTTGCCCGGAACCATCTTCGGCTCGTTGGGCTTCAGGACTGCGCGAGGCACTTTGTTCGCACCCTCCCAGCCGAGCCACACGCGGGGAACGCTCTTGCGCTTTTCGTCGTCGCCCATAACCTGCCACGACGCATAGTTCACATTAGTGAACGACGAGTACGCCATTGGAATCACAGGGTGGACATTGTACTGCACGATCTGCCCTGTTTCCATGAGGATGCAGCACTCTTGATTGAGTTCATGCAACTTGACGCCTAGCTCATTGAGCTCAGGTTCCTCGGTTGGCCCCTCCAGTAAATCACAGAGCCAGCCGCCACCCATCTGCACAAAGGCATCGTCGCAGCCCCAATCTTCGCCCCCCGGTGCCGGAGGAAGGACGCACACCCTGACCTCCTGGAATCCAAGTACCTGATGGCACCGGAGGGCGAAGTCTGATACTCCAGCTTTGACGTTATCGTTCGTCAAGTAGTTGGAGTCAAAGAACACCCGTATCTCACTGATTAGTGACCACGGCAGTTCTCGTATGTCTGCAAGCAGCTTGTCTTGGCTGTTACGATCACGGAAGCCCCAGCATCCGTTGACCCCGATGGCGTAGAATCCACACTTGGCCACGATCTCTGCTTTGATAACGCTCTCGCACAGGTAGACCACCATGCCTTTCTCTGGCTCTGGGTTACTGCGCGGGAAATGTGCTCTTGGCTTGACCTTAGAAGGAAAGAGTGCCTTAGGAATCTTGGCGAATGTGGGTTGCTTACCGATCAGCCTTAGAAGGTAGGCTCCTGTATCCATACCGTTGATGTCGACGTATGGAATTCGTACTGCGTTCCCCGGCCAGCGCTCTGCGTATGGGTTCCCCGGTAACAGCCCAGGGATCTGCCCATTGGGCACGA
>Ga0224500_10002354_pt1 | contig 10201 bp, 5 predicted proteins | sample SF_Oct11_sed_USG_FD_168126 | JGI IMG/M metagenome (GOLD analysis project Ga0224500, IMG submission 168126) | Sediment microbial communities from San Francisco Bay, California, United States - SF_Oct11_sed_USGS_4_1 | ecosystem: Environmental > Aquatic > Marine > Sediment | place: USA: California...
GAGGACGGACTGCGACTCGAGCACCTGCATCCGCCCCGCGTGCTCCAGGAGAAGGTCGCCGCCGGCCACCTGGGCCAGAAGACCGGTCGCGGCTTCTACACGTATCCGCGCGCCTGACCGTGAGCGGGCCGCTGACCGACGAGGAACGACTGCTCCAGGCGACGGCACGCGACTTCGCCGAGCGCGAGATCGCCCCGGGCGCGGCCGAGCGCGACGAAGCGGAGCGCTACGACCGCTCCCTGTTCACGGCGATGGGAGGGCTCGGCCTGACCGCTGCCCCGTTCCCGGCGTCCGTCGGCGGGGCCGGCTTCTCCTATCTCGGCTGGACCCTGGCCATGGAGGAGCTCGGGGCCGTCGACATGGCGATGGCCGTGTCGTTGTCCGTGCACATCCTGTCGCAGTACCCGGTCGTGACGTGGGGCACCGAGGAGCAGCGCGACCGATGGTTGCCCGCGATGCTGTCCGGCGAGGCTCTCGGGGCCTTCGCGCTCACGGAGCCGCTCGCGGGATCCGATGCGGCGGCGCTCCGGACCCGGGCGGAACGGGTCGGCGGTGGGCGTGGCGCCCGGAAGGACCCAGGCGCCGACCCGGGCGCCGATCCAGGCGAAGACTCAGGCGCCGGTGGGGGCGAACCCGACGCCTACCGACTCACCGGCACCAAGATCTGGATCTCGAACGCCCCGGAGGCGGAGCGCTACCTGGTCTTCGCCACGGTGGATCCCTCGGCAGGTCGGGATGGCATCACGGCCTTCCTCGTGGAGAAGGGCATGCCGGGTTTCCGGTTCGGGACCCACGAGCGGAAGATGGGCATCCGCGCCTGTCCCGCAGCGGAGCTCATCTTCGAGGGCTGCGAGGTTCCCGTCGCCAACCGCCTCGGCGCCGAGGGGGACGGCTATCGGATCGCGCTCTCCGCGTTGGGGGAGGGACGCATCTCGATCGCGGCCGCCTGCGTCGGCCTGGCGCGCTCCGGACTCGAGTCGTCAGCACGCTACCTCGGCGAGCGCACGGCGTTCGGCGGTCCGCTGTCGGAACAGCAGGGGCTGCGCTTCATGCTGGCCGAGATGGCCCGCGACGTGGCGGCGGCGCGGGCACTGACCCGGGAGGCCGCCGCGGCCAAGGATCGCGGCGAACCCATCGCCGAGGTCTCGTCGCTGGCCAAGTGGACCGCCTCGGACACGGCCATGCGCGTGGCGACGGACGCGGTCCAGCTGTTCGGGGCGACCGGCTACTCCCGGGAGACCGGGATCGAACGCCTCATGCGCGACGCCAAGGGCGCCCAGATCTACGAGGGCACGAACCAGATCCACCGCGAGATCGTGGCCGGCGGGGTGCTCAAGCGGGCCGGCAGCCGCGCGGGCGGTTCCTGACCCCACGCCTCACCGTTCGTCGAGGACGCGAGCCCATCCCGCGAGCACGCGGTCGTCGGCGCGTTGGCGGGGCGTTGGCCGCGCGCTGGGCGGCCGTAGCGAGGTTCACGGCGCCAGGAGTTCGGCCACGACCCGATCCGCGGCCGCCGCACTCTGGTGGTGGCCGGTCACGGCCTCGATGAAGTGCGTGCGCTCGATGGCGGCCAGGCGGACGTGCGTCTCGGCCGTGATGGTGGCCGTGCGGGGCACGTCACGCAGCAGGGCGATCTCGCCGAACGAGCCACCCGGTCCCAGGCGGCCGCTGTCCCGGCCGTCGATCTCGACCAGGACCTCGCCGAGATCGATCATGAAGAACCGGTCTCCAAGATCGCCCTGCCGGACGACGACGTCGCCGGCATCGGCCGTGCGCCATTCCAGCCCGGCCGCCAGCTCCTCCAGCGTGGAGAGCTGAAGCGGCGAGAACATCGGCACGCCGCGGATGAGGGCCACCTCGTGCGCCGGGACGACCACGGCCGCATCCACGTGACGGAGTCCCGGCCAGGCGACGAGGGCGGCCACGGCGGGAAGGGCACCGGCGATGATCAGGGCGGACCCGATCCCGACGGCCTCGATGAGGACCGATGCCAGGACGGAGCCAAGGGCGAGCGCCGCGGTCACCAATCCTTCCTGGATGCCGAGGACCTGGGTCCGATGGTCGTTCGGCACCGTCCGTTGCAGGAGCGTGTACCCGGCGACATCGATCAGGACCTTGCCGATCCCGCCGACGGCAAGTGAGATGAGGGCGATCCCCACGATCGGGACCAGACCGATGAGCGCGATCCCGAGACCCCAGATGACGAGCCCCGCGACGAACGCCGGCGCGAGCCGGGTCCGACCGACCAGTCCGAACGCCACGAAGCCGCCGACCAGGCCGCCCGAGCCGATCGCCGCCGTGAGGAGTCCGACGCCCGGGTCGCCCATGCCCAGCAGGTCGATCGCCGCGGCGACCAGCAGCACCGTGAGCGCTCCTCGGACCAGCCGCTGGATCGTGAACATCGCGACGACCAGGCGCGCCGGGTTGCGGGCGAGCCATCGAACCGTATCGAGTCGACCGCCGGACGGCGCGTCGGCGCGCGTCCGCCTGGCGGTCTGCATCGGCCTTGCCGCGTGCAGGCGCATGGCGGACAGGACCGCGAGCACAAGGAGCCCGAGCCCCGGCACGAACGTCGCGACCGGACCACCCAGGAGGAGGCAGGCGGCGGCCAGCATCGGCCCGACGAGGTTGGCCAGACTGTCGCCGGTCGTCAGCGCCACGTTCCCCGCCACGAGCTCGTCCGGAGACCTCGCGACGGCCGGCAGCATCGAGCCGCGGAGCGGACGCAGGAACGTGGCGGCGATGCTGTCCAGGGCCGCGAGCAGGTAGACCAGAGGTTCCGGTAGCCCGGCTGCCAGCGCCACCGCGAGGAGGGCGACCGCGGCGATACGGACAGCGAGGGTGGCCCGCAGCGAATCGTCAGCGGGACGACCGCTCGTCAAGGCGGCCATGGTGGGGGCGAGGACGACGGACGGGACCGTGCGGATGATGGCCACCAGCGCGACGCCGCCCGGGCCGCTGGCTGCGTAGGCGAAGACGAACAGCCCCACGAGATAGGCTGCCTCCCCGGCCGACCAGGACGCCGACGCCAGCTGCAGCCGGCGCATGTCGGGGTGGGCCAGGGCCAGGAGGATCGTGGCGGCGGTCGATCGCATCCGCGAAGGATGCGGGTTCCGAGGTGGCGCGCGCACGGCCGGAATGACGACCCGGTGTAGAGTCGACCCATGAGCGCTTCATCCGCTCGCCCGAACGGCGAGGTCTACATCGTCAGCGCTGTCCGCACGCCGATCGGCAAGTTCGGCGGCGCGCTCAGCGCGGTCCCCGCCACGGAGCTGGGGGGCGTTGCCATCCGCGCGGCGGTGGAACGGGCCGGCCTGGGTCCGGCCACCGTGGCCGTGGACGACGTCCTCATGGGCCAGGTCCTCCAGGCGGGCGTCGGCCAGGCTCCGGCGCGCCAGGCGGCGATCCGCGCCGGCCTGCCGGATTCGACCAGCGCCACGACGATCAACCGCGTCTGCGGCTCCGGGCTCAAATCGATCATGCTGGCGGCGTCGGAGATCAGGGCCGGAGATGCCGAGCTCGTGATCGCGGGCGGCATGGAGTCGATGAACGGCGCTCCGTACGTCCTGCCCGGGGCCCGCTTCGGCTTGCGCCTGGGCGATACTCCGCTGGTCGACTCGGCGGTCAACGACGGGCTGTGGTGCGCGATCGAGGGCTGCCACATGGGCACGCACGCCGAGCGGGTCGCTATCAGCGCACACGTCAGCCGCGAGGACCAGGATGCATTCGCCCTGGCGAGTCATCGCAAGGCGATCGCAGCGATCGACGCCGGCCGCTTCGACGCCGAGATGGCCCCTGTGACGGTCCGTGACGCCAAAGGCCGCGAGACGATCGTCACCGAGGACGAGAATCCGCGCCGCGACTCCACGGCGGAGGCCCTGGCTCGGCTCAAGCCCGTCTTCGCGCTCCCGGAGGGCGACGACCGTGGCGAGGCGACCGTCGGGACCGTCACGGCCGGCAACGCGCCCGGGATCACGGATGGCGCGGCGGCGACCCTCGTCGCGAGCGAGCGCGCCGTCGAGCGCCTCGGCCTGAAGCCCCTGGCCCGCATCGTCGGCTACGCGCAGGCAGAGGTCGCGCCGAAGTGGCTGTTCCTGGCCCCGATCGAGGGTGTGCGACGGCTGCTCGAGCGCGTGGAACTCCCGCTCGACGCCTTCGATCTCATCGAGATCAACGAGGCCTTCGCCGCCCAGACGCTGGCCGATGGGCGCGCCCTCGGGTTCGACTGGGACCGGGTCAATGTGAACGGCGGTGCGATCGCGCTGGGACATCCGATCGGCGCCAGCGGCGCCCGCATCGTCGCCACGTTGCTCCACGAACTCCAGCGCCGGGAGGGCCGCTACGGCCTGGCGACGCTGTGTCTCGGCGGTGGAGGTTCGGTCGCCATGGCGCTCGAGCGCGCCTGACAAAGGCGCCGACGCGACTGGGGGCGCCGGATCAGACGCCGACCCGACTGGGCTCGCGGAGCCACGCCTCCAGGAACCCGGCCACCCCGGCCAGGATCGCCGGGTCGACCATCCGCGGCGTGTCGCGCTCCGTGTGCGCGACGCTCGTGAGGAGCTGGTGCACCCCGGCCGAGGTGATCGCGAGGCTCGGGATCCCGCGCATCGCGAAGATCGCGTGGTCGCTCTCGTACCATTCCGGCCCGATCGACCACCCTGGTCGCCTCGCCACCGCGGCTCGGACCCTGTCCTCCAGGTCCTGCGGGCAGGCGAGCATCGAGACGGCCGTCCCATGGCCCACGACTCCGGCGCCGTCGAGGTTCACGATCTGACCGACCTCGGCGAGGTCGGTCGCCGCCAGCCATGCCTGTTCGCCCGGTGCCTGGTAGTGGTCCTCGCCATTGAAGAAGACGAGCTCGACAGCCGCTCCCGCGGGCAGGCCGGCCTCGGCCAGTGCCAGGAGCGTCGCGACGCCGCCGGCGTTGTCGAACGCGCCGGGTCCCGTGACCTTGCTGTCCACGTGCGCGGACAGGACGAGTCGCGGCCCGGGCGGACCGTGGCGGGCGGACACGTTGACGCCCTCTCCATCGAGGAGTTCGCCGCCGATCCGGACCCCGACTTCGCGGCCGTCGCGCATCCGGTCACCGAGGGAGCGAGGGACCACTGCGTACGGGAAGTCCAGGTCGCCGTCCTCCAGCAGTGGTATCGCCCGCGTCGTGGATCCGACCGCGATGACGGCGGCCGGCTGGAGGTGCTCGAGGCGATCGATCCGCGATCGCTGCTCGGGCTGGTCCAGGAACGGGAAGGCTTTCGGGAAGTAGGGATCCGAGACCAGGTCGCCATGGATCACGAGGATCCGACCCGGCTCGATCGGGGCCTCGGCAAGGGCTGCGTCGTCGCCGATGCGCCTGACCTGCCCGCGAACGTCGCACGGCCCGCTGTACGGCGCCGGCGCCACGTCGATCCAGGCACCCCCGACCTGGACGGCAGCGGGACCCGGATCCCACCAGCGGCAGCTGAAGGGCAGTTCCGAGACCTCGAGCCCGGTGGCGCCGAGGACCATCCGCAGGTAGTCCGTCGCGACCCGATTGGCCGGCGACCCGGGCGGGCGGGGGCCGATCTCCTCGGCGAGAGCCGTGACGTGCGCGCCGATGCGGGACTTCAACCACGTCGAGTCCATGGAGCGATCGTCGCGACACGGGCACATCGCGGTCATGGGCGAAACGGCACGAATCAACGGGCTGTCGGGCAGGGGGTGCCGCTACACTCGCGGGCATGACCGAGACGATCAGCGCTACCGAACCGGCCGCCGCCGGGACCCCGACCTTCCGCCATTTCATCGCCGGGGAGTGGTGCGACTCCAGCAGCGGTGCGACGTTCGAGAGCCACAACCCGGCCGATCGACGCGACGTCGTCGGCCGTTTCCAGCAGGGGAACGCGGCGGACGTGGCCATGGCCATCCGCGCCGCGGACACCGCGGGCCCGATGTGGCGTCGGACCCCGGCACCCCGGCGCGGCGAGATCCTGTACGCGTTCGGGGCGCTGATGGCTCAGCACAAGGAGCGACTGGCCCGGGCGATGACGCGTGAGATGGGCAAGGTCCTGACCGAGGCCCGGGGTGACGTCCAGGAAGGGATCGACATCGCCTTCCTGATGGCCGGCGAAGGTCGCCGCATGGCCGGGGAGACCGTCCCGAGTGAGCTGCCGGACAAGTGGGCGATGTCCGTCCGCCAGCCGATCGGCGTGGCCGGGATCATCACGCCCTGGAACTTCCCGATGGCGATCCCGTGCTGGAAGATGATGCCGGCCCTGGTGACCGGCAACACGGTGGTCTTCAAGCCCGCCAGCGACACGCCCCACTGCGCGACGCTCCTGGTGGAACTGATGGAGGAGGCAGGCTTCCCGCCCGGCGTCGTCAACCTCGTGACCGGGTCCGGTGCGGAGGTCGGCGATGCCATCGTCGGTTCGCCGGACGTGGGGGTCATCTCGTTCACCGGGTCGTCCGCGACGGGGAAGTCCATCGCGGCCAAGGCCGGCGCGAAGCTCAAGCGGCTGTCGCTTGAGCTCGGCGGCAAGAACGGGGTCGTGGTCCTGGCCGATGCCGACCTGGACCTCGCCACGGACGGCATCCTCTGGTCCGCCTTCGGGACGACCGGCCAGCGCTGCACGGCGGCGTCGCGGGTGATCGCGGAGCGGAGCGTGGTCGACGGGCTGCTCGAGCGGCTCGAGCGCCGGACCCGCGCGCTCCGCCTGGGATCGGGCCTGGACCCATCGGTGGACGTCGGGCCGCTCATCAACGAGGGGGCGGTGGACAAGGTCGCGTCGTACACGGAGGTCGGCCGTGGGGAGGGGGAGCTCGTGCTCGGTGGCGACCGCGCCGAAGAAGCCGATCTCGCCCACGGACACTTCTTCCAGCCGACGATCTTCAGCCGCGTCGGCGCCATGGATCGCATCGGCCAGGAGGAGATCTTCGGGCCGGTCCTGTCGGTCATCCCGGTCGCGGACTACGGCGAGGCGATGCTGGCGCTCAACCAGACGCGCTACGGCCTGTCGTCCTCGATCTTCACTCGGGACGTGAACCAGGCGTTCCGGGCGATGCGCGACTTCGAGACCGGCATCGTCTACGTCAACGCGGGCACGACCGGGGCCGAGACCCACCTTCCCTTCGGCGGCTGGAAGGAGACCGGCAACGGCCACCGCGAAGCCGGCCACGTGGCGCTCGACACCTACACGGAATGGAAGTCGATCTACGTCGATTTCAGCGGCCGACTGCAGCGCGCCCAGATCGACAACCAACCGGGCTGAGCGCGCGTCCGAACGGCACGGCCCCCGGCGGTCCACCCGTTGGCGCCACGCAGGGGGCTTCGCCGCGACGGTACGTAGGAGCGAGCGGTGGTGCGAGAATGCGGCATGCTCTCCAGTCCCGCCGAGCTCCCGACCCGGGACAATCCCGAGGCGTACATCCCGCGCGATCGCCGACGCTCGCTGGCGACCGGGCTGCCCATACCGGACCGCGTCACGGGCGCTGCCATCTTCGCGGATATCTCGGGCTTCACGCCGCTGACGGAAGCCCTGGCCAAGGAGCTCGGTCCGCAGCGTGGTGCCGAGGAACTCACCGCCACGCTCGGGCGCGTCTTCCACGAGATCATCGCGGAGCTCGACCGCTTCGGCGGCGATGTCATCTACTTCTCCGGTGACGCGATCACCTGCTGGATCGATGGCGACGACGGGATGCGCGCGACCGCGTGCGGCCTCGCAATGCAGGATGCGATGGCCCGAGTGGGGACGATCACCACCCCGGCTGGAGAGACCGTCCAGCTCGCCGTCAAGGTGGCCGTCGCCGTGGGCGACGCCCGGCGCTTCCTCGTCGGTGATCCGGACATCCAGCTGATCGACGTCCTCGCCGGCCGGCTCATCGACGATCTCGCGGACGCCGAGCACCACACCGAGAAGGGCGAAGTGGTCCTCGACCCATCGGCGGTCGCGTCCGTCGGGGAGCGCGTCGTGATGGAGATCCGCCAGGGCGACGACGACGCCGAGGATGGTGGCGGCCGCACCTTCGGCGTCGTCCGCGGCCTCGCCGTCCCGGTCGCGGACACGCCCGCCCCGGAGCCTCCGCATCCGCTTCCCGAGGAGGTGGTCCGCGAGTGGCTGCTGCCGGCGGTGTACGAGCGCCTCAGCGCCGGCCGGGGGGAGTTCCTCGCGGAATTGCGCCCCGCCTATCCGGTCTTCCTCCGCTTCGGCGGGATCGACTACGACGACGACGACGATGCGATCTCGAAGCTGGACGACTTCGTCCGCCGGGCCCAGCAGGTCATGCACGGGTATGGCGGCAACGTGCTGCAGCTGACACTCGGCGACAAGGGCGCCTACCTGTACGGCGTGTTCGGGTCCCCGATCGCCCACGAGGACGATGCCGCGCGCGCAGCGGCCGCCGCCCTCGATCTCGCGGCCCTCGAGGGCAACTCGGCGGCCACCGGCATCCAGATCGGGGTGACGCACGGCCAGCTCCGGAGCGGCACGTACGGGCACGAGATGCGGCGCACCTTCGTCTGCCTCGGCGACGCCGTGAACCTTTCGGCACGCCTGATGTCGGCGGCGCCCGCCGGATCGATCTACGTGACCCAGGATGTCCACGACGGCGCCGGCGACGCATTCGTCTGGCAGCCGCTGCCGGCGATGAAGGTCAAGGGCAAGGCGGCGCCGATCAGCCCGTACGCGCTGACCGGCTCGCTGGCCAGGGCTTCACGGCGGAAGACCCGGTTCCAGCTGCCGCTCGTGGGTCGCCGGACCGAGCTGGCCATGCTCGAAGCGTGCCGGGCGGATGCGAGCGGCGGTCGGGGCCAGGTCGTGGGGATCTCCGCCGAGGCCGGGATGGGGAAGTCGCGACTCCTCGCCGAGTTCGTGCGCGCCACGCGACGCAGTGGGCGGCTCGTGGCCTTCGGGGAATGCGAGGCCTTTGGGACGAAGACCGCGTACTTCGTCTGGCGCGAGGTATGGCGGCGTCTCTTCGGTCTCGAAGGCGACCAGTCCGAAGAGCGGCAGATCGCCGCTCTGGAAGCGCGCCTGGCGGCGATCGATCCTGGTCTCGTCGCCAGAACCCCGCTGCTCGACGATGTGGTCGGCCTGACCATCCCGGACACGGACCTCACCCGCCGCTTCGATGCGAAGCTGCGCAAGTCGTCGCTCGAGGATCTCCTCGCCACCTGCCTGCAGGCCTTTGCCCGCGAGGAGCCGTTGGTCATCGCCCTCGAGGATTGCCATTGGATCGACGAGCTCTCGCTGGACCTGCTGGAGGTGCTGGCCCGGAGTGCGACGGCGCAGCCCGTCCTGTTCGTCCTCGCCTACCGGCCCGCGACGGAATCCGGTGGCGGCCTGGGGCTCGCTCGCCTGCCGATGTTCACGGAGTTGGTCCTGGACCGCATGGAACAGGCCGAGGTCGGCGAGATCGTCCGGGCGAAGCTGAGCCAGCTCCTCGGTGACGACGCGGGCGCGTCGCCGGAACTCGTCGAACTCATCGCGGCGCGCTCGGACGGCAACCCGTTCTACGTCGAGGAGCTGCTGAGCTACATCGCCAGCCAGGGGATCGACACCGCCGACGCGGATGCGATCGCGTCCGTCCAGCTTCCAGAAAGCCTCCAGAGCCTCGTGCTCAGCCGCATCGACGGGGCCCCCGAGGAGCCGCGGCGGACGATGAAGGTCGCGGCGGTCGTGGGCCGGACGTTCCAGGTCCCGGTCCTGCCGGGGGCATACGAAGAGCTCGGGACGGTGGATACCGTGCTCGAGCACCTCGAGACACTCCGCTCCCGCGACCTGGTGGCCCTGGACCGCGAAGCGGAGCAGGCCTGGATCTTCGTGCACGGCATGACCCAGGAGATGGCGTACGAAAGCCTCCCGTTCGCGATGCGCTCCCTTCTCCACGGACGGATCGGCGCCTACATCGAGCGGAGCGAGGCCCACGATCTCGAGCGCTGGATCCCGCTCCTCGAGCACCACTACTGGCGCAGCGACCGCGAGGGGAAGAAGCGCGAGTACCTGATCAAGGCCGCGGAACAGGCGCAGGCCGCCTATGCGAACGCCGCGGCCGTCGTCTACTACGACCGGCTCCTGCCCCTGCTCGACGGGGCGGAGCGAGTGGAGGAGGCGATCAAGTTCGCCGAGGTCCTCCAGCTCATCGGCGACATCCCACGGGCCGAGGAGGTCGTCCTCGAGGCCCGCGCCGTCGCCGAACAGCTCGAGGATGCCCGCCAGGTGGCCCG
>Ga0224500_10002355_pt1 | contig 10195 bp, 11 predicted proteins | sample SF_Oct11_sed_USG_FD_168126 | JGI IMG/M metagenome (GOLD analysis project Ga0224500, IMG submission 168126) | Sediment microbial communities from San Francisco Bay, California, United States - SF_Oct11_sed_USGS_4_1 | ecosystem: Environmental > Aquatic > Marine > Sediment | place: USA: California...
CGCGTCATGGGTTGCGGATCGCATTCGTGCCGGGGGCGGAACCGCAGACGTCGTTCCCTGGAATGGCGGGCGGCCGCTCGTCCTCGGGGAGGTGGCGGCGACCGAGCACCCGGAGTCGGCACCGACGATCCTCTGCTACGCCCACTTCGACATCCAGCCGCCCGACCCGCTCGAGCTGTGGGACACGCCACCGTTCGAGTTGACGCAGCGGGATGGTCGCCTCTACGCACGGGGCGTCGCCGACGACAAAGGCAACCTCTTCATGCTCGTCGAGGCAGTGCGGCAGCTCGCCGAAGCGGGCGAGCTTCCGGTCAACGTTCGCTTTGGCTTCGACGGCGAGGAAGAGGTCGGCGGCGACTCGATCGTGCAGTGGGTCGAGCAGGACGAGCGAAGGGCGGATGCGGCTCTCATCCTCGACGGGGCCATGGCCCGCCGCGGCCAACCGGTCTTCTACGTGGGTGTCCGCGGAATGCTCTATTTTCACCTCCGGGTCCGCACGGGTACGACGGACATGCACTCCGGCATGTTCGGTGCTGCAGCTCTCAATGCGGGCCACGCGCTCATGACCGCGCTGGCGAGCGTCCTTCCGCGTGCCGACGGATACGTTCCGGACGAGCTGCGCGTGGGGGCGACACCACCATCTGACGAGGAGCTCGCAGCGTGGTCGCAACTCCCCCCGGGCAGCGAGCAGCTGTCGCACTACGGCGCTCTTCCGATCGCCCCGGGTGCGACCGACGAGTTCTACCTCCGGACGTTCGCTGACACGTCACTCGACGTGAACGGGTTCGCGAGCGGCTCGCCCGACCTGGTCAAGACCGTCCTTCCGGTCGAGGCGCGGGCGAACGTGTCGATCCGTCTCGCTCCGGGCCAGGACCCAGACGAGATACAACAGGTCTTCGAGCGGAAGGTTCGGGAGGCCACTCCTGATGGGGCCGAGCTCGAGATCACCGTCCGCAACAGCGCCCGCCCGGCGATGACGCCGACGGACGCTCCGGCGATCCGCCTGGCCGGTGACGCCTTCGAGCACGTCGTCGGCGCCCGCCCGCTGCTCGTTCGGTCCGGCGGCACGCTTCCGATCTACGCGGGGCTCGTGGCACGGGGACTCCCGACGCTCGCCACCGGGTTCGGCGTGGAGAGCGAGTGCAACGTCCACGCACCGAACGAGAATGTTCCCGAGAACGCGCTCGACGTGGGCGTGAAGACAATGCGCGAAGTCTTCCTCCGGCTCGGACAGCTTGGCTCGTAGGGCGTCTTTCGCGGGCCCACTCGCGGAGGAGCTCGCCGGCGACGTGCTCGAGCGCTTCCTCCGCTATGTCCGTGTCGATACGCAAGGGGCGTATCGCGTCTCCCAGCGGCCGAGCACCGAGAAGCAGCTCGATCTGTCGCGGATGCTCGTCGACGAGCTGCGCGAGATTGGCCTCTCCGACGCCGAGCTGACCGAGAACGCGACGGTTTTCGCAACGTTGCCTGGGACCGTCGCCACCCCGGCTGTGGGATTCATCGCTCATGTGGACACGACTCCGGACGTCATCGGAGCGGGTGTCTCTCCAATCGTCCACGAGGCCTGGGAAGGCGACGCGATTCAACTTCCGGGTGACTCGCGACAGGTTCTCGATCCCATGCAGCTGCCGGCGCTTGCCGAGCGGGTTGGCCACGACATCGTCACGAGCGACGGGACGACGCTGCTCGGCGCCGATGACAAGGCAGGCATCGCGGAGATCATGGCGGCTGCCGCCTTTCTCGCCCGACATCCGGAGAGGCCGCGCGCGCCGATCCGTATTGCGTTCACGGTCGACGAGGAAGTGGGGCGCGGCGCCGAAGACTTCGACCTCGATGCGTTCGGAGTTGCCGCTGCGTACACGCTCGACGGCTCAGGGCTCGGCGAGCTCGAAGTCGAGACGTTCTCCGCCAAATCGATGCGGGTCACTATCCGGGGCCTGTCAGTCCACCCGGGATCGGCGAAGGGGAAGCTGATCAACGCCGTCAAGCTCGCCTCGGAGCTCGTGATGTCGCTCCCGCAGGGGAGGCTGTCGCCCGAAACGACTGAGGGCCGCGAAGGCTACGTCCACCCACATCGCATCAGCGGGAACTCCGAGGAGGCGATCGTGGACTTCATCGCGCGCGACCACGACGACGAGCTCCTCGAGCGGCACATGGCTCTCCTGCGAGGGCTCGCGCACGAGGTTGTCGAGCGTGAGCCGCGCGCGCACGTCGACATCGAGGAACGCAGCTCGTACAGCAACATGCATCCGTACATCGAAGAGAGCCCGCGCGTGGTCGAGGCTGCGCTGGAGGCGATCCGGCGCGTCGGTGTCGAGCCGAGCTTGGCGATCACCCGAGGCGGGACGGACGGCGCTGTCCTCTCCTCGCAGGGACTGCCGACTCCGAACCTCTTCACCGGCGGGCAGGAGTACCACTCGGTGCGCGAGTGGGCGAGCGTCCAGGACATGGCCGCCGCCGCTGCGACCATCGTCGAGCTCGCCGCCGTCTGGGCCGAGCCCGACCCTTAGCCCATCAAGCCTCCGAAGCCAGTCGGGGGTCTGACCCGGGGTCAGACCCCCGACATGGCTAGTCTGGCCACGTGTCCAGACTCGTCGGGATCAACCATCTCTCGGTCGAGGTCGGCGACCTCGACGCCGCGCTCGCGTTCTTCGAGGGGATCTTCGACGACGTGCAGCTCCGCGGCCGGGCAGGGGACATGGCGTTCGTCGACCTGGGTGACGAGTTCGTCGGCCTGGAATCTGTCGGAAACCCCGTTTCCGCCGGGCACACAGGAGAGACTCGGCCCCGGCAAGGTGGATGACCCGGGAAACCGAAGAAACCCGGTGCACTCAGACAGTTTCCCCTGGTGATACAGAGACGAACGCGCGGGAGCGTGCGGCACGCTGTAACGCACGTGTTACGAGACCGCTATGGCGCTGTTACGGCGTCCGCAGGTATTTGTCAAGGAGCCGGTCGTGCGAGTCCGGGAAACGATCGTGCGATCGCCGATACCGATATCCAACGAAGGGAGCCGTTCAATGAGCCGCAAGATCAGATTCGCATCACTTCTCGGGGTGATGGCCGTCGCTGTGTTTCTCCCGGCGGCCGCCCTTCCCTCCCATGGGCCTTCGACCGTGAGATTCAAGATGATCGAGTGGGACATCATCCCCCAGAACGCGACGAAGTCTCATGCCCCAATAGGCAAGGTGACGTTCGTGGTGAAGAACGCCGGTAAGTTGGAGCACGAGTTCGTCGTCATCAGGACGAACAAGGCGGCAGGGCAACTCGCCAAGGCGGGGACGAAAGACGCGCCCGAGAAGGGCGCGATGGGTGAGATCGAAGAGATCCCCGCGGGGACGACCAAGAAGCTGACCCTCAAGTTGAACAAGGGCCACTACGCGCTGATCTGCAACCTCACCGGGCACTGGGCAAACGGCCAGTTCGTCGATTACTACATCCACTGAGACGGTCGGACGCCCGTTGGGGCGCGACATAGGCACAGACGCAACCCGGCCGGAAAGGCGCGGCGATCTAGTTCAACCCGCCCGCGAGTCTCGGGATCGTCGCCCCAACCTCCTCGATGAATCGCGCGGCGTATTCGCGTCGCACGAACGTCTCGACGGCGTCGCCGAGCGGGTGGATCAGCACTGGAGATCGCTGATCGCGTAGACGATCAGGTACTTGATAATGATGGGACTCCTCGACAAGAACCTGCCGCTCGGACACTGGAGCCCCGAGCTGCTTTGGTCGGCAGAAGGCGAAGAAGCGCTGGGTCGAGCCCGATCTGGCGCTGATCCCTCTCGATGGCCCGGCGCGTGATGGCCGAACCGCCGACCTTGGTCGCCCTCCTCGAGCGCTCCGCGCACGTGATCGTCATCTACCTCGAGCGCACGCTCGCGCCGTTGGGGATCACGCAGGCCGAGGCGCACGTCCTCGGCCGCCTCGGCCGCGGCGGAGATGCGTCGCCGAACGAGCTCCACCCCGTGTTCGGGCACAAGCGCTCGACGCTGACCGGGAGCTTCTGAGCTCGTCTAGACGTTCAGGATGCCGAACGTCTCCGCGAGCAGGAAGACGTTGAGCAAGATGATCACCGTCGCGACGAGAACCCCTGCGACGGTCGTCGAGCGCCGGTTCACGAGCGACCCCATCAGCGCCCTGCTCCGACAGAAGAGCAGAAGCGGGATCAGCGCGAACGGGATCCCGAACGAGAGGACGACCTGACTGAGTACAAGAGCCCGCGTCGGGTCGACTCCGACGGCGACGATCACGAGCGCCGGAAGCATCGTGACGCCACGGCGGACGAAGAGTGGAATCTGCCGCCCGATGAAGCCCTGCATGACGACCTGTCCGGCCAACGTCCCGACACTCGAGGAGGAGAGACCGGAGGCGAGCAGCGCAACTCCAAACAGCGTGTTCGCGTGGCCGCCGAGGTACGTGCCGAGAGCGTCGTAGACCTCGGTCAGGTTGTCTCCGACATCGACGAGCCCCTGCGCGTGGAACACGGAGGCGGCGATGGCGAGCATGCTCACGTTGATGATCCCGGCGATGCTCATGGCGATGACGACGTCCACGAGCTCGAAGCGGAAGATGCGGCGCTTGTCGTCCTCGGTCACCCCGACGATTCGATGCTGCGTGAGCGCGGAGTGGAGGTAGATGACGTGTGGCATCACGGTTGCGCCGATGATCCCGACCGCGAGGAGGACGCTCTCCGTTCCGTCGAAGCCTGGCACGAGCCCACTTGCGAGCCCGGACGCCGTCGGCTCGGCCATGAAGACCTGCAGGGCGAACGCGCCGACGATGACCCCGATGAGCCCGGCGATCACTGCCTCGAGTCGCCGGAAGCCCCGCGACTGCAAGGCGAGGATGAGGAATGAGGCGACGCTGACGAGGAGCGCTGAGGGAAAGAGCGGGATTCCGAAAAGGAGGTTGAGACCGAGTGCTGCACCGACGAACTCGGCGACGTCGGTTGCCATGGCGATGACCTCTGCCTGGATCCAGAGGCCGATGTTGGTTCGCCGCGAGAACTGCTGACGGCAGACCTCGGGGAGGTTCTTCCGCGTGGCGATGCCGAGCTTCGCGCTCATCGACTGGACGAGCATGGCCATCAGGTTCGCGGCGATCACGACCCAGAGCAGCAGGTAGCCGAATCTCGCTCCGGCCGCCATGTTCGTAGCGAAGTTCCCCGGGTCGACGTAGGCGACCGCGGCGATGAAGGCCGGGCCAAGGAATGGCCAGAGTCCCCGAGCGCCGCGCTGCCGACCGGCGAGCGCCTCCTGGGCGGCGACGAGAACCCGCGCCTCCCCCGGCAGAACGTCGTCGATCGGATGTTCCGGTGCGGTTCGATCGTGTTGGGCGTGTGGCGCCGGGGTTAGCGCTGGGCGCTCGTCTGGCGGGCGCTGGCCCATAACGAGACCGTAGTGAACGGAGGAAGATCAGGCGGACGGTGAACCGATGAGGTCCGTCCGCGCCGCTCCGGCGACCGTGGATCGCCGCCGGATGTAGTCCTCGCCGCCGAACCGCCGATCCGGCGCCCAGCTCGAACTTCGTGCGAAGACGACGCGATCGCGCTGACCCTCGAGAATCTCCCGGAGGAACCGCTCGCCGCTTTCGTCGTTTCCGTAGATCTCCTCGCCGTATCGAAGAACGTGATTCCTGCTTCGAGAGCGGCGTCGACGACCGCGCGGGTCGCCGCGAGGTCGATCTGCCTACCGAAGTTGTTGCACCCCAGACCGATGCGGGAGGCCTTCAGGCGCTGTCTCCGAGCTGGACGACCTGCACCGCGCGAGCGCTATCTGCCGGACGGCCGCGACTCACCGTCGCGCGGGGCGCGCCGCAGCGTCACCACCGCGTCGAGGCCGCCGCCTGCAGACTCGCGCAACTCCACCCGGCCACCGTCGGCCGTGACGAGCCGCTCGACAATCGCCAGCCCGAGTCCGAACCCCTCCTGCGCACGGCCCGCCCGCCAGAAGCGATCGAAGGCTCGCACCCGATCGCCGGCGCTCATTCCCGGGCCTTCGTCAACGACGTGGATCTCGACGAGCGAGGCGGCAGGTCGCACCGACACGGTGATGGCAGCGCCCTCCGGAGAGACGTCGAGGGCGTTCGCAAGGAGATTGTCGAGCATTTGCTCGAATCGCCCGGTAGTCACGAGCGCCACGACCGCGGGGTCGGACTCGGCTTCTAGCCGTACCCGGCGCTCGTCTGCGAGTGCGGACCACGCGGCGAGCCGCTCGTCGACGGCCGCGGTGACGTCCAGCGGCCGGGGTGCCGCCTCGGCGCGATCGGCCCGCGCGAGAGCCAACAGGGCATCGACGAGAGCGCCGAGTCGCGCGACCTCCGCGAGCGCCCCCTCCACCTCGAGGCGCTCCGACTCCGGGAGATCTCGCTCGAGGTTCTCGAGCCGGAGGCGCAGGGCAGCGAGTGGTGTTCTCAGCTCGTGCGAGGCGTCGGCGACGAATTCGTCCTGCGAGCGGACGAGGACGTCGAGCTTGGCGACCATCCCGTTGAACGTCTCCGCAAGCTGCCGCACTTCAGGCGGCCCCGCCACGTCTACCCGTGCGGTGAGATCGCCGGTCGCGATGGACTCCGCCGCCCTTTCGAGTCGGGCGAGCGGGCGGGCGACCCAGCGGGCGAGAACGAGAGCGACGCCGACCGCAACGGCCAGGACACCGGCCGCGATCAGGCCGAGGATCCACCAGTACCGGTGAATGCGGTCGTTGACCGCGGACATCGGGTACGTGATCCGGACGGCCCCGTGGACGACCCCGCTCGATGCGACCGGGACCGCGACGTAGAGGAGATCCGTCCCGAGTGTGTTCGATCGGCGCGTGCCGGTGGCGATCTCGCCCCTGAGGGCCAACGCTATCTCGGGACGAGACGAGAAACCAGAGCTCCCCGTCGGTGCGGTGTCGACGATCCGAAGGCCCTGTGCGTCGACGACGAGCACGCGCCCGTCCGTGGCCGCGTCGTACCGGGCCGCCGTGCGCTGCACCTCCTGCGGCACCGGCGTTTCGTGCTCGAGCGAATCCTCCACGAGCGTCGCGAGAGCGACCGCGTCGCGCTCGACCTTGTCCGTGAGCTCGCTCCTTTCGTTCTCCGCATACGCGATCCCGAGAGGGATCTCGAGCAGCACGAGCACGAGCACGGCGATGAGGAGGTAGCTGACGAGGAGGCGACGTCTCACGTCTGGGGCGCGAGCCGCAAGCCGACCCCTCGAACCGTCTCGATCCAGTGCGGGTCGCCCAGCTTCCGTCGAAGCGAGGCGACGTGCACGTCGACGGTCTTCGTGGGGCCGAGCCAGTCCGTGTTCCACACCTCGCGCAAGATCTGTTGGCGACCGATCACGGCGCCCGGATCCGACGCGAGAAGCGAGAGGAGGTCGAACTCCTTCGTCGTGAGCGCGAGCTCACGTCCGTCGAGACTCGCGCGACGGGCGCGCGGGTCGATCTCCAGGGTCCCGACCCTCAGGGAATCGTCGCCCGCCTCCGGCCGCGTCCGACGCATGACGGCTCGGATCCGGGCGAGCAGCTCGCGGAAGCCGAAGGGTTTGACGACGTAGTCGTCGGCGCCGAGCTCGAGCCCGACGACCCGATCGACCTCCTCCCCCCGGGCGCTCACGACGATGATCGGAACGTCCGAGCGGCTTCGAAGCTCTCGGCAGACCTCGATGCCGTCGATGTCCGGCAGGCGCAGGTCGAGCAGGACGAGGTCGGGAAGCGGCGCGTCGAGAGCCTCCCGGCCGGTGGCTGCGCGACTGACCTCGAAGCCCTCACGGCGGAGCCCCTCCACGAGAGGGTCCGCAATCTCGTCCTCGTCCTCCACGACCAGGATCTGCACGGCCCGATCCTCGCACGAGCGCCGCCGAGCTCCCTCCGGGGAAAACCGAATCTTTACCGTGCGTTGGCGATGGTTTACCTCGGGCGTTCCCGCGTTTCACGTCGTCGGCTCTACCGTGAGCAGCGATTCCAGAGGAGGTCGTTGCATGCCCCGCAAGCACACATTCGCAATCGTTGTCCTGCTCGTCGCCGGACTCGCGGCCGGCGCGCTCGCGCTGACTCGCACGACCGATCTCGGATCTTCCGCGGGCGCGCCGACCGGCCCCGACGCCTCGATCGTCTTTCGTCTGAAGAAGCTAGATCGACTCGAGGCATCACTTGAGCGGAAGTTGGCCGAGCGCGCAGACGCCCGCCCTGTCCAGCAGCAGATCACCGTCTACCGACGCGCCCCGGCTGCTCCTACTGGCTCTGCTCCTGAACGCGAGGACGCGTACGAGGCCGAAGGATCCGACGACGGAGGGCGCGATGACTAGGCACATCGTCCGCCTCTACATCGCGTCGGCCTCGGTGCTCGGGCTCTTTCTCGCCTGGGCCGGAATCGCAGCTCATCCCTGGCCCCAGACACAGAGCAGTGCCGCAGGCGCGCAGGCGCAGGCGCTCGCGCAGTACCAACAGCGTCTCCAGCTCGACGCTGCTCTGGTGAGGAAGCTCACAGTCCCCGAGAGCGTGCAGGCTCCTACCCCGCGTGTGCGAATCGTGACCCTGCCGCCTCTGACGACGACCAGGACCTCGTGATGGTGCACCGCGCGTTCAGGGCGATGGGCACCGACGTCGAGCTCTTCCTCGATTCCACGGACGCCACCACGCTTCTCGCCGAGGCAGAGGACGAGTTCCACCGAGTCGAGTCGCTGCTCTCGCGCTTCCGTCCCGCCTCGGAGCTCTCACGGCTCAACCGAACGAGAGCAATGCAGGTTGGTCCGGAGCTGCTCGAGCTGGCACAGCTCTCACTCGAGGCCCGGGATCAGAGCGGTGGACGCTTCGACCCGACCGTTTACGACGCGCTCGTCGCGGCCGGCTACGACCGAAGCTTCGAGCTCGTGGCGGCTACCGCAGTCGTTGCGGCGGAACCCGCCCGCTGCTCCGGGCACGTCACCGTCGACGTAGCCTCATCGACCATCGTCCTGGAGTCCGGGTTCCGCCTCGATTTCGGTGGCATCGCCAAGGGCTGGACCGCCGACCGCGCTCTCGCGCTTCTCGAGCGGGGCGGCCCAGCACTCGTCAACGCGGGCGGGGACATCGCCAGCGCCGGGAGAGCATGGCCGATTGGCGTGGAGACGCCCGACGGCGAGATCACGCTCGAGCTCGACGGGGGAGCGCTCGCTACCTCGGGACGTGACCGGCGGCGCTGGCGCCAAGGCGACGCGAGTCAGCATCACGTCATCGACCCGTCCACGGGAAAGCCGGCCGAGGGCGAGCTCCTGAGGGTGACGACCGTTGCGCGGACGGCGACCGAGGCCGAGGTGCTCGCGAAATCGCTTTTCCTGCGGGCCGACGCGGCGGCGGCGGCGGTCGAGGCCGATGAACGCTGTGCGCCGACCATCCTGGTCACCCGAGACGGCCGCACATTGCTCGCCGGGGGCTTGGCGTGAAGAGCGATCCGACGTTCTGGATCCTCGCGCGGGCGAGCGGCCTGCTCGCATACGCGCTCCTCACGAGCTCCATACTGGCCGGAATCGTCCTCAAGGCGCGCCCGTTCGGACGCTCGCTGAAGGCGGCTGCGGTCGCCGACGTTCACCGATTCATCGCCCTGCTCGGCCTCGGCGCGATCGCACTTCACGGCACGACGCTCGTCCTCGACCGGACGGTGCAGATCTCACCGCTCGCTCTCGTCGTGCCCGGGCTCGTGCCGTATCGCCCGCTCTGGACTGCGCTCGGCGTCGTCGCCGCCGAGCTGATGGTGCTCGTGTACGCATCGTTCTCCCTGCGCCGACACATCGGCGTGCGGGCCTGGCGGCGGCTGCACTGGCTCACGTACGGAGTGTTCGCGCTCGCAACCCTGCACGGCCTTGCGGCCGGTACCGACGGCACGCGCACGTGGGTGCTCGCGCTGTACGGAGGCGCCTTCGGTGCCGTCAGCGCCGCGACTGGCTGGCGAGCGCTCGTCCCCCCTGCGACAGAAGGTTCCAGACAGGTACCGAGTCGAGATCGATCGGACGCTGTGCCTCGGCTACGGCCTGTGCGGCAAAACGTGACGACCCGAGTGGCCTCGGCGGCCGTCCGGTCGAGCAACACGAACTCGGAAGCGTGCGCGGGAGACCTCAAACTCTGCCGCTAGGGCGCTCCGCCCCCTTCCCCGATTGACCCTGACAGTCAGTACCGCGTTCACGTATGACCGCACCGGCCGCTGTGTCGAAGGGGCCGGCACTCCGGTTGACCTG
>Ga0224500_10002356_pt1 | contig 10194 bp, 7 predicted proteins | sample SF_Oct11_sed_USG_FD_168126 | JGI IMG/M metagenome (GOLD analysis project Ga0224500, IMG submission 168126) | Sediment microbial communities from San Francisco Bay, California, United States - SF_Oct11_sed_USGS_4_1 | ecosystem: Environmental > Aquatic > Marine > Sediment | place: USA: California...
GGCAAAGAAAACGAGAACGCGGCCTGGTATTACCCGGAACCACGAGATGCGGCTGCTGAAATACGCGGCCGCGTCGCGTTTTGGAAAGGGGTTCAGGTTGGTGATGGGTGACGCCCGACAAGCTGCTGCGGGGGACGTTTGACCTGATTACAGTCTCGGCACGCGAACCCCCGGAGATTTTCTTCGACGCTCCGGGCATTCCCACGAGCACGTTAACTGTGGGTCTTGCCGCCGTGTTGATTCCGCAGCCGACATCGCGACGGATTAGCCAGGGCTAGCAACTCAGAACCTTCATGCAACTACTCCGCTGGGTCCTGACATTTCTGGCAAGTATCCTGGGCTGGTACGCCGGACTCCTGACGGGAATGTTCGTTCACCTTCTCGGCGAATGGAGCTGTCCGGACAGGTACGTGGTGTCCGGCTCGTGTTGCGCCCCTGGTCCAGTGCCGTCTTTGTTGCGGCATCTGTGCCCGGCGCAGCGACTGCTGTCTCTGTGGCTGGTTCGTCGGAGGGTGCGTGAAAGTTCTAAGTAGTCATTCCGCCGGTCGCATTGCGCGTCGGTCTAGTGCCTTGCAAGGGCAAGCCCGCTCCAGTCGCCGGTGCGATCGGACGTTGGGCATCATCAGTGGATCCGACCAATGCACGCATCAGGGCGTAACCGAATGGCCCTGACGGATGCGGAGGTTCTCAACGTCATCCAGGAGTCTTGTGACGTTCCCCGTCCCGAGCACTTCACCGATCGGGGACACTGCTGCGAATGCGCAGATCATGACGACATGCTGCGCTCCCGCGACCTGGATTCGCTGACCATCAGTGATGTCGGGAATCCGGGCTGGGATCCTGTCTGCTTCGTCACCGACCAGGCATTCTTCTACTATTTCCCAGCGCTGGCCCGGCTCGCTCTGGATCAGCCTCAGCAAGGGCAAGGGTGGTACTTCGAGCAACTCCTGTTCCACCTGACCTACGAAGACGGAACGAACCGGCGTATGCTCGCCGCGGCTGCTCGCTACAAAGAGGCAGTCCTCCTGTTGCTTCGCCACGTGCGGGACAGTCGGGGCGCGCTTGTTGAAGAGTACAGTTGCAAACAAGGACTAGAGCAGGCCCTTGCCATATGGAACTATTGACGCCCAACCGCCCGTCTGACCGGAGCGCCCGACGGCCGCACTGCCGGCCACTTGTCCCGCCAGGCCCGACGTCGTCCAGTCAGGCGGAACGTTGACGCGCGATGGACGAAAAGGCACTGAAAGCACTTCTGCCGCGGAACAAGGACGACGTGGAGCATGCAACCACGCTGGTAAACCTGGGCCACCCCGCAGTCGCGCCCGTTCTGCCGCAGATGCTTGGGTGGCTAAAGACGACCGGCTCCCCGGTGGAACTCATCATGCGCGACTTCTTTGTGGCACTTGGCGCTCACGCGGTTCCGGTGGTTCGCAATGCCCTGCGCTCCCGCAACGACACCTGGAAATACGGAATCGTTAATCACATAGTGACGCAATGGCCGGCCGAAGCTATTGCTCCCCTGGTGGGTGAACTCCAGGGTATTGCCGCTTCGTGGACAGCCTCTGGCACCGATATCATCGCGTTACAGTTGCTGGTCCAGCACCGATTGGGTGACAGGGAGTGGCTCGAACAATGGAGCCAGTTCAAAGTCAAACGACTTCGCGAGCTCCTGGCAAACGCGGAAGAAGTCAATCGCATGCTCGCACAACTACCGTGACAAAGTGCTTCGACCCCATCGCGTACACCATTGGTATCAGTTCCGGCTTTGCCGCCAGTCTGGTCCCGGCCCAGCCCGATCCGCCCATTCCCGTATCCGGGGCTACGTTCGGCGTCGTCACGATGACCGAGAACGGACCGCATAGCGGTCAGATGCACCCTGACGGAGCCGAATGATTTCGAGGTTACCAGCAAGCGACGCAAAGGCCCCCAATGAACGCAGTCATCAGCAATCCAAGCCCTCTGAAGGGTCGAGTAGTGGCCGTCACCGGCGCAAGCCGCGGCATTGGCCTGGGCATCGTTGAACTGCTCGCGGCGAACGGGGCGCACGTGATTGGCGGCGCGCGTTCCATTGGCGACCTTCACGTCGAGGGAGCCACGTTTGTACCACTGGATGTCTCGCTTGAAGCGAGCACACTGGAATTTGCCAACACAGCCATTGCCGCCGGGGCGGACACACTGATCAACAACGCGGGAGTGGGCTCACGTTCCTCGCTCGACGACATATCCGTCGAGGAGTATCGGCGCGTAATGGACACTAATGTCCTCGGATACCTTTTGACCGGCAAGTTCTTCCTCCCCCACTTCCGGCGACGGCATGCAGCCGGCTTGCGGAGTCAGGTGGTCAACATTACCAGCGACGTCAGCAACCGGACGTTCGCTGGTGGCGCGCTATACACGGCGAGCAAGTTCGCGCAGCGCGCATTGACCCAGGCACTGGCCTACAGCGGCGAACACTTCGGATTGCGGGTAACTGAGGTCCGCCCGGGCCTTACCGACACGTATTTCAATGGCCAGACCCCGGGCGCCCCGGAAAGGGCACATGATCTCAGGCCAGCGGACGTTGCGCAGGCAGTCCTGTACGCGGTGAGTGCGCCGCCCCATGTGCGTGTTGATGAGGTCCTGGTCCATCCCACCAGTCAAGACGTGGTCTTCTAGGCCCAATGACCGCATGTGCAAAGGGGGACGGTAACTAGCGCGAGGCCGTTCCGGCCAACGCGCGGTGATCCCTGGCAAGCGCCAGATACACGGCGGGCACGACAAAAATGGTGAACAGCGTGCCGACGCTCATGCCGGAGGCGATCACGAGGCCGATGTTGTAACGGCTGATGGCGCCCGCCCCGCTCGCCATCAGCAGCGGCACCACACCGAGTACGGTGGCCGCCGTGGTCATGAGGATCGGCCGCAAGCGGATGCCGGCCGCCTTCTCCACCGCCTCGCGCTTTCCGAGCCCCTGCATCTGCAACTGGTTGGCAAACTCGACAATCAGTATGCCGTGCTTGCTGATCAGGCCGATCAGCGTGATCAGCCCCACCTGCGTGTAGATGTTGACGGTTGCCGCGCCGAGCGTCAGGAACACCAGCGCGCCGGCAATCGACATTGGCACGCTGACCAGCATGATCAGTGGATCCCGGAACGACTCGAACTGGGCGGCCAGCACGAGGTAAATCACCACGATCGCGAAGAAAAAAGCGACGATCAGGCTGCTCCCCTCCTGAATATACTGCCGGGCGGGTCCCGCGTAGTCGAACTGATAGCCGTCCGGCGCCAGCTGCTCCGCGGTATCCCGGAGGTAGTCCAGCGCCGCACCCAGCGTGACGCCCGGCGCGGGCACTGCCGACAGGGTGACCGAGTTCTGCTGCTGGAAGCGCTTGAGTTCCTGCGGCTCCACGGACTCTTCCAGGGTCACCAGCGCGGACAACGGCACGAGATCATCGCTGGCGGTGCGCACCGGAAAAAAGCCCAGCTGCCCGGCGTTGAGCCGGTACTGGCGGTCAACCTGCGGAATCACCTTGTAGGCACGGCCCTGGATGCTGAACCGGTTGGTGTAGTTGCCACCGAGCATCACGCCCAGTTCCTGGCCCAGCTGCTCCATGTCGATGCCAAGGCTGGCCGCCTTCTCGCGGTCGATCCTCACCATGGTCCGGGGGCGGTCGAACTTCACGTCGAGGTCGGCAAACACGAACAGTCCGCTGGCGTAGGCGGCGCCGAGAAGTTCCTGGCCCTTGGCGTAGATCTCGAGCGGCTCGCGCGTGGAGCCAAGCACGAACTGGACGGGCAGCCCCTCCCCCGCGCCGGGCATCGGCGGCAGGTTGAAGGCGGCGGATTGCAGACCGGCAATGCCGTTGGCCACCATCTGCACGGCGTCGGTCACTTCCTTCTGGCTGCGGGACCGTTCGCTCCAGGGCTTCAACACGATCCCGGACAGCGCCGTGTTGTTGGTCGACGCCGGACCGCTACCCAGACTCCCGTTAAACAGGAAACTTTGCTCGGTTTCCGGGATGCTCTTGTAGCCCTCGACCAACGCGCCCGTGTAGCGCGTCAGCTGCTCCGGGGACGTGCTCGCCTCCGCCGTGGAATAGACCAGTACCAGCCCCTGGTCCTCGGTTGGCGCGAGCTCTGCCGGCGTGGAGACAAACATGAAGTAGATGCTCACCAGCACCAGGACGCTGAACACCAGCATGACCGGCACGATATCCAGGCAACGATGGAGCACCCGGGTGTAATGCACGCGCAGTGCCTCGAACTGCCGGTCGAGAAAGCGCGCAAGCCGCCCCTCTTCGGCGCGGCGGGGAAGCATTTTCGAGCACATCATTGGCGACAGCGTCAGCGCCACGACGCCCGACACCAGCACGGCCCCTGCCAGGGTGAACGCGAATTCGCGAAACAGGCTGCCCGTTATGCCGCCAGCCAGACCTATCGGCGCGTACACGGCAAACAGCGTGACGGTCATGGCGATGACCGGCAGGGCCAGTTCCCGGGCACCCTGGATGGCTGCGTCGTACCGTGACATGCCTTCCTCGATGTGCCGCTGGATATTCTCGACGACGATGATGGCGTCATCAACCACCAGCCCGATCGCCAGCACCATCGCCAGCAGGGTAAGAAGATTGATCGAGTAGCCGAGCGCCAGCATGAGTGCCGCTGCGCCAATCATCGACAGCGGGATTGCCACTATCGGTATCAGTACCGAGCGCAGCGTGCCCAGGAAGAGGAAGATCACCACCATCACGATCGCGGTGGCTTCGACGAGGGTCTGCACGACCTCCCTGATGGAATCATCGATGTAGCGGGTGGTGTCGTAGGAGATCGAACCCAGCATGTCGCCGGGCAGCTCTGCCTCGATCCCGGGGAAGATCCGGCGAATGTCCCTGATCACCGCCAGCGGATTCGCCGTGGGCAGCACGTCGATCGCGATGAACGTGGCAAACTCACCGTTGAACGCCACCGACGAGTCGTAGTTCTCGGCACCCAGGGCCACCGTGGCGATGTCCTTCAGCCGCACCACTGCATCGTCGCTTTCGGCCACGATGAGATCCTGGAATTCCCGGGCGCTGTGCAGGTCGGTGGCCGCCGTCAGGCTCACCGAAATGGCGTCGCCCTTGGTCTTGCCGATCGCCGCCTGGTAGTTGTTCGACCGCAGCGCCTGGTAAACGTCGCCGGGCGTGATCCGGAAGGCGTACATCCGGACCGGGTCCAGCCAGATGCGCATAGCAAAGTTGCGACCGCCGAGGATCGAGGCCTGCTGCACGCCGGCGACGGCCTCGATCCGCGGCTGGACCTCGCGGACCAGGTAGTCCGTGATCTGGTTCTGCGGCCGCGTCGTGCTGTTGAAGCTCATGTACATGGCCGACGTCGTCTCGCCGATCGCCACTTCGATCACGGGATCTTCGCTGCCTTCCGGGAGGTCGGCCCGCACCTTGTTGACCTTGGCCGTGACCTGCGTCAGCGCATCGTAGGGCGGATAGTTGAGCTTCAGGTGCGCGGTGATGGCGCTGGCCCCCTGCAGGCTGCTCGACTCCAGGTAGTCGATGCCGTCGGCACTCGCGATCTCACGCTCCAGGGGCGTGGTAACGAAGCCCTTGACGAGGTCCGCCTCCGCACCCGTGTAGCTGGTGATGATACGGATAACGGCCGACTCGCTCTGCGGATACTGCCTGAGCTGCAGCAGCTGCACTGAGCGCAGCCCGGCGATGAGAATCAGCAGGCTGACAACTGTCGCCAGTACCGGGCGCCGGATGAAGATATCGGTGAAGCGGAGCATGATCCCGGCCGTCAGTTGTTGTCTGCTTCCGGACTGGCGCTGTTGCTGACCGGTACCGAGTTGTCCACGACGACGACCGAGCCGTTACGCAGTTTCTGCTGGCCCGCCGTGACGATGGTTGCGCCGGCCGCCAGGCCCGACGTGATCGCAACCTGGTCGCCCCGCGTGGCGCCAGTCACGACAACCGTGTTCGTGACGCGCAGTTCCTGCCGGCCCGCGTCGTCGGTGTGCTCGCCGACGACGAAGACCGCATCCCCGTAGGGGCTGCGGATGACTGCGGCCTGCGGGACAGTGATGACGTTTTGCCGGGCGGGCAGGTCGATGTCGATGCGGGCGAACATCCCGGGCAGCAGCTTGCCCGCCGGGTTATCGATGACCGCACGCACCCGGATGTTGCGCGTGTCCCGCTCCACCTGTGGCTCGATCGCGCTGATTTTCCCGCCGAAGGCCTGCCCGGGCCATGCATCGACGTGGACGGACACCGGCTGCGTCACGTGCAGATTACTGAACTGCTGCTGCGGCACCGGAAAGTCGACGACCATCTGGTCGCGGCCTTCCAGCCGGACGATGGGATCGCCGGGCTCGAGGTACTGGCCGACATCAACCTGGCGAATACCCAGCTGGCCGGCAAACGGGGCACGGATCGATTTTTGTGTGATCTTGAGTCGCAGATTGTCCTCGGCAGCCCGGGTGCGCTGCAGATCGGTTTCGCGAACGTCCAGGTCGAACGCCGAGACCAGCTTGTCCCTGATCAGCTCCCGGGTGCGCGCCAGGTTGATCTCGGCCAGCTTGCGTTCGGCAACCAGCCCGTCGAGCTGCGCCTGCTCGTCGGCTGCGTACTGTTCTACAAGCAGCTCGCCCGCGCCGACCTGGCTGCCCGATTCAAAACGAATGCCGGTGATCAGGCCGGCCACCTGTGCCGTGACATCCACGCCCCGGGACGCGCGCAGCGAGCCGACCGCCGCGATAGCCGGCGTCCATGATTCCGCTGTGGCCGTGGTGGTCGAAACCGTCACCGGCGGGAACCCCATGGCTGCCATGGCGGCCTGGTTCCTGCCGTTCACATAAGCCTTCCAGCCGAACAGCGTGCCGAAGAACAGCCCGGTCGCCACGAGCATGTACAGCATCGGACGTCTCATTGACTCGCCCCTTAGAGGTCCAGGCATGGAGGTGGTTGCCAGAAAGTGCCAAGGCATGGCCGCGACTGCCAGGGCACTGACATTGTAATGATGATTGACCGATCGGGCAGCTAGTCGGCGAAAACCTTCTCGACGGGTTCTTCGTCCGCGAATGACGCGGGTGCCATGTCGGAGTTCCAGGTGTCGCGAATCAGCTTCCAGCCATCCGCGGTCCGACCGTAGACGGACAGGAACTTGCCGTTGTCCACGATGGCGCCGGACCCGTCGGCCGCCGCGGCGATAATCGATCGTACTCCGATTACAGAGGCGCCTCACCAGTCACCGCAGCGCATACAGATGCCCCGCACGGCCGGTCGCTGGCCAACACGCCCGGTCTTCGCGGATCATGGCCCGTATAGGGCACCTCGGGACAACGGGATGGATCGTATGCTGGACGTCGGCTCCACGGCAGAGTCGGTAATCACGGTGAGTCAGGGCGACTCGGCGCAGGCCCTCGCCCTCTCCGCGGATGACTCGTTCCCCGCGGTGTTTGCCACCTCCCGGATGATTGCCCTGATGGAACTCGCGGCCGCCAGGCTGATGAAACCGTTACTGGAGAACGGCCAGCTGTCGGTAGGGGTTTCAGTTCACGTCAGGCACATCGCAGCCACGCCCGTCGGGTGCAGGGTCCGGGCGGTAGCCACCTACCTTGGCGCGGACGGCAAACTCTCGCGCTTCAGGGTCGAGGCCTTTGACGAGGCCGGCCTGATCGGCGACGGCGAACACACGCGCGCCGTGGTTGCACTGGAGCGGCTGATCGCGGGCGCGGAGAAACGACGGCAATGATGGACGCGCTGCCGGGCGCAAAGCCGGCACAACCGGTATTTATGCCTGGTCCCGTGGCGCTGCAACGATCACGTCGAGGAAGCGGCTGCCAAAGGCGGCCAGCTTCCGCTCGCCGATTCCGGACAGCGTCCCGAGCTCGTCGGGCGACTGCGGCCGACGGCGCACCATTTCCGCGAGGGTGGCGTCGTGAAAGATGACGTAGGGGGGCACGTTCTGGGCGGTGGCGAGTTCCATTCGCAGTGCGCGCAGCTGGTCCCAGAGTTCGCGGTCTGCCGCCGACTCAAAACCGTTGGCCGGGGGTCTGCCGGCGCCCGATCTTGCCTTTTTCGTTCGCGCCTTCGTTCCCGTCGCCTTCGGCGCCTCGCGCCGCAACCACAGCGACTCCTCCCCGCGCAGCACGGGCCGGCAGGCGTCCGTCAGGTGCAGGCCGCCATGGCCGTCGACGTCCACGCTCAAAAGGCCACGGGCGATCAGCTGGCGAAACACGCCGCGCCAGCCCTTCGCATCGAGTTCCGTACCGATGCCGAAGGTCGTGAGGCGATGGTGGCCGAAGCGCCGGATGCGCTCGTCGTCCTTGCCGAGCAGGACGTCGATGAGGTACATCACGCCGAAGCGCTGTCCGGTGCGGTGCACGCAGGACAGCGCCTTCTGCGCCACCAGTGAGGCGTCCCAGGTTTCCGGCGGCGACAGGCAGGTGTCACAGTTGCCACAGGGCTCCGGCAGGGACTCGCCGAAGTAGGCCAGCAGGGCCTGGCGGCGGCAGCCGGTCAGTTCGCACAGGCCCAGCATCGCGTCGAGCTTGTGGCGCTCGACGCGCTTGTGGGCATCGTCCGCGCCGGAATCCGCCAGCATCTGTCGCAGCAGGATCACGTCATTAAGCCCGTAACTCATCCAGGCATCGGCCGGCAGGCCGTCGCGGCCGGCACGGCCGGTTTCCTGGTAATAGGCCTCGACGCTTTTCGGCAGGCTCAGGTGCGCCACGAAGCGAACGTTGGGCTTGTCGATGCCCATGCCGAAGGCGATCGTCGCCACCATCACCAGCCCCTCCTCGCCGATGAAGCGCGCCTGGTTTTCGGCGCGTTCCCCGGCCGAGAGCCCGGCGTGATAGGGCAGCGCCGGCACGCCCTTCGCCGTGAGCCAGTCGGCGAGATCCTCGGTCTTCCTGCGCGACAGGCAGTAGACGATGCCGGCCTCGCCGGGGTGCTCGTCGCGCATGAAGCGCAGCAGCTGCTCCCGGGCGTTGCCCTGCCCCTCGTGAATCCGGTAGCGGATATTGGGGCGGTCGAAGCTGCTGATGAAGATCCGGGCATCATTCAGAGCCAGGCGCTGGACGATCTCGGCCCGGGTGCGCTCGTCGGCCGTCGCCGTCAGCGCGATGCGCGGCACCTCTGGAAACCGCTCCCCGAGCACCGCCAGCTTAAGGTACTCCGGCCTGAAATCGTGCCCCCACTGGGACACGCAATGCGCCTCGTCGATCGCGAACAGGGCCACGGGAGAGTCGCCGAGGAGCTCGAGGGTACGCTCGAGCAGCAGGCGCTCGGGCGCCAGGTACAGGAGGTCGAGCTCGCCGGCGCGGAACTGCGCCTCGACACGCCGAGCTTCGTCGGGCCGCTGGGACGAATTCAGGAACGCGGCGCGCACCCCCGCCTGCCGCAGCGCCGCCACCTGGTCCTGCATCAGCGCGATCAGCGGCGACACGACGACGCCGGTGCCGAAGCGCACCAGTGCCGGAATCTGGAAACACAGGGACTTGCCGCCGCCCGTCGGCATCAGCACGAGCGCGTCCCGCCCGTCGATCAGGTGGGCAACGACCTCATCCTGGGACGGCCGGAAGCTGTCGTAGCCGAAGACGGCACGGAGTATGTGGGCGGCCTGGTCGGGCATGAGCGGCTGACAGAGAGGTGGCCGCGCATCTTAACCTGCGTTCGGCCTGCGTTCAGCGCAGCTTTTCTTCCGGCACCGGCCCGAAATACATTTCGAAGCCGATGCCGACGCCCGGATTGATCTCGCGCTCTTCCTCCAGCGTTTCACGAGGCCAGGTCAGGCTGGTCGACAGTTCCATGAACAGCCACTCGCGAAACACGTTCTGCCGGTAACGCACATCGAAACCGTAGTTCTTGATCCGGACATCCGCGTCGGTTTCGCCGCGCAGCAGTGCCGTGTAGCTGATGCCGCGCCGCTTCCCGAGACTCTGGAAGGCGGTCGTGCTGGTGCCCCAGTCCAGCCCGTCCGTGTCCTCCGCCACCGTGCCGATATTGTTCCAGCGCAGCAGCCACGTATCGGCTGCCAGATAGTCGAGGGCCAGCTGGGTAGTCGCGCCCCAGCCACGGCTGTCACGCCAGAATGGGGTTTCCCGAAAGCGCAGCATCGTGCGGTCGCCGAAGAAGAGATTGTGCCGGTAGGTGGCCTTTGCGTAGGGGTCGAGGCCCGAACTCAGGCGCATGCCAACGCCGAAATCGAAGCCATTGT
>Ga0224500_10002360_pt1 | contig 10181 bp, 10 predicted proteins | sample SF_Oct11_sed_USG_FD_168126 | JGI IMG/M metagenome (GOLD analysis project Ga0224500, IMG submission 168126) | Sediment microbial communities from San Francisco Bay, California, United States - SF_Oct11_sed_USGS_4_1 | ecosystem: Environmental > Aquatic > Marine > Sediment | place: USA: California...
GCGGGAGGGGAGGACGTGCTCATCGTCACGGGCGGGTTGGGTTGCGCTCCGGTGGTCGGCGCGATTGAGTACATATTCCGGAGGCGAGAGGCGTACGGGGCCATGACCATTCTCCACGGGGTGAAGACCCCTCACGACTTGCTGTACCGGGAACGCTTCGATGCCTGGCGGCATGAACCCCGCACGCAGGTGCTGCTGACCAGCGATGAACCCGGCAAAACCTGGCATAATCATGTGGGGGTGGTCACCGAATTATTTGACCAGCTGCAGGTGGACCCCGATAACACAGTGGTCATGATGTGCGGACCCGAAATCATGATGCGGATTGCCTGCAACACCTTATCCCATCATGGGCTACGTCCTGACTCCATGTATGTGTCGCTGGAGCGGCATATGGAATGCGGCATCGGGCTCTGCGGGCATTGCCAGCTTGGGCCGTTCTTTTTGTGTAAGGATGGGCCGGTGATGCGATTGGACCGGGTGGTGCCGTTTTTTGGAAAAGTAGGGGTGTGAACAAAGAATAAAGAAATGCTCTGGAAAAATATGGATTCCCGATTAAAAATGTCGGGATTGACGCAAACAAAGATAGAAAAAAGCAAATTCCCCCTGCCTTATTTTCAAAGGGGAAATTGTGCAAGCAGATGAGCCAGTGATATGAACGATTCAACCGAGGAAACACAGAATCCTCCAGGAAGACCTCGCCCCCGGATTGCGGTGGTGAAGTTTGCCTCCTGTGATGGGTGCCAGTTGAGCATTCTGAATATGGAAGACGATCTCCTGGCCTTGGGAGAGGCCCTCGACATTGCCTATTTCCCTGAAGCCTCCAGCAATATGCAGCCTGGCCCTTATGATATTACGCTTGTGGAAGGCTCCATTACCTGCCCTGAGGATCTCCCACGGATTCTGGATCTCCGCCAACAAACAACGACGTTGATAACCATTGGCGCCTGTGCCACTTCAGGCGGTATTCAGGCCCTTCGAAACTGGGCCGATGTGGAAGCCTTTAAACGGGCGGTATACCCCAGCCCCGAATATATCCACAGCCTGAGTACGTCGACCCCCATTTCTGAACACGTCAAGGTGGATTATGAATTATGGGGATGCCCGCTCGATAAGCAGCAACTGCTTCGAGTCCTGACTGATTTGCTGAGGGGAGTCACACCCCGAATTCCCACGCATAGCGTGTGTCTGGAATGTAAACGGCAGGGGCACGTCTGCGTCCTGGTCTCAAAGGGCATGTCCTGCCTTGGACCGGTCACGCGGACCGGATGCGGGGCCATCTGCCCCAGTATGGGCAGGGAGTGTTATGGATGTTTTGGCCCCGCCGAACATGATTCAGTCATTCCCGGTGTCCCGCCGAATACTGATTCACTCGCCAAACAATTTCATGAGCATTTTCAACTCATTCCCGCAGACATGGTCCGCCGGTTTCGAGGAATCAACGGATCGGTTCAGCCGTTTCAAAAGGAAAGCGATGCCTGGGAATCCAGATAGCACCCGTACGATTAAGATCGACATGATGGCCAGGGTAGAAGGAGAAGGCGCCCTGCATGTCACGGTGAAGGATGGACAAGTCCAAGACGTCCAGCTCCGCATCTTCGAACCTCCACGCTTCTTCGAAGCCTTTCTTCAAGGCCGCCACGTCAACGAAGTACCCGATATCGTAGCGCGCATCTGCGGCATTTGTCCGGTGGCCTACCAAATGAGTGCCGTGCATGCCTTGGAACCGATTTTCGGAGTGGAGATTCCACAAGGCATTAGAGATTTACGTCGACTCCTCTATTGCGGGGAATGGATCGAAAGTCATGTCCTGCACATCTATCTGCTCCAGAGTCCTGATTTTTTAGGGTTCGCCAGTGGGCTCGATATGGCTCGTTCCCATTCAGATCTTGTGAAACGTGGGCTTCGAATGAAGAAAGCGGGCAATCACCTCTTAACGCTCTTGGGAGGAAGATCGGTGCATCCGGTCTCGGTCAAAATCGGCGGATTTTCTCAAGCGCCGACCAAGAGCGCCCTCCATGCACTGAAAGACGAATTCTTTTGGGCGAGAGATGCCGCTGTAGAAACGCTCCGGTGGGTGAGCCGGTTTGAATTTCAAGACCCCGAACAGACGTATACCTTCCTCGCCCTACGCGGGTCTTCTGATTATCCGATGAATGAAGGCGACGTGATGACGAATCAAGGGCACCACATGGCCGCATCCGAGTTTGAACACCATTTCCATGAAGTACAGGTACCCTATTCCAATGCCCTGCACTGCACATTGAATGGGAGGTCGTACCTCACAGGCCCATTGGCTCGCCTGGCCCTCAACCAGGATCGCCTCTCTGCGTTAGCCAAAGAATTCTTACAGAGCACAGGATTGGCCTTGCCCTTCAACCGGGCATCAATGGGCATTGTGGCACGGTCAGTAGAAGTTCTGTATGCCTTTGACGAAGCCCTTCGCTTAATCGAGAATTATGAGCCGCCCTGTACTCCAGCCGTTCCGGTGACTTTTCGGGCGGGGGTAGGGATGGCCGCCACCGAAGCCCCGCGAGGCTTGCTGTATCATCGCTATGAGGTCAATACTGACGGAACCATTCGCCTCGCCAAAATTGTTCCACCGACATCCCAAAATCAACGCCGCATGGAAGACGATCTAAGAAACCTGCTGCCGGGTATACTCCATCTGAACGACCAGGAGACAGCGAGGAAATGCGAGCAACTGATTCGCAGCTATGATCCGTGTATCTCCTGCGCCACCCACTTTTTGAAATTCACCAGAGAAGAGGTTTCCTGATTGATGGCCAACATCAAAATCATCGGGTTGGGAAATTCTTTTGCCGGGGATGATGCAATCGGCGATATCGTTGCCCGGCAGCTTCTACCTTATCAAAGTCCCTCCGTCTCAGTTATTGAAGGCGGTTTGGCAGGACTGAATCTCCTTCATGAAATGGAGGAAACGGAGACACTCATTTTGATCGATGCGGTTCATAGCCAGTCTGAAGCAGGGAACATTGTTCGTTTCATCGCCCCCCAGGATCTCGATAAAATAGGTCAATTGACCTGGGGCTCTTCGACAGCTTCCACTCACGCATTCGGGTTAGGGGAAGCGCTGACCTTGGCCAACACGTTGGAACTTTTGCCGCAACAGGTCATCCTTTATGGCATCGAATTGGGCCACATTCACCCGGGCGAACCCCTCTCCCCCCAGGTATCCCGGGCCATACCGTTGGTGGTCCTTCGAATCGTGAAGGAAGAATTGGGGCAGCCGACATGCACGAACTCCAATTAATGCGCCAGATGGTGACCAGAGTGGAGGAAGCCTGTCAAAGCCAACCCGGGACCCATCTCTCTCTCATCCGTCTGGAAATCAGTAGCCATTCCCATTTGGCCAGTCATACCTCAGAGGAATTGCAAACCACATTTCGCCTCGCGGCGCAAGGGACACCAGCCCATCACGCCACTCTCGAAATCCGAATTCTGCCTGCGAAAGGCATATGTCGTGCCTGTGGACACACTACCGACCGAGGGCCTGAGACGTTTGCCTGTTCTCACTGTTCGTCAGGAAATGTCCTTTGGGAAGATCAGCCTGAACTGGTGCTCAAAGAAATTGAATTGCTGGAGACATCAGGATGACGATTGCAGTCTCTTCGACCACCACGCCGGATTGCACCGAACGGATTCGACTGATCATTCGCGGAGTGGTACAAGGCATGGGCTTCCGGCCCTTTGTCTTCCGGTTGGCGCATGAGTTGTCTCTTGGGGGCTGGGTGGCCAATACCGGACAAGGCGCCATTCTCGAAGTAGAAGGTCAGCCCACCAATCTCCAACGATTTCAAGAACGTCTTCACTCCCAACTTCCTCATCCGGCAACGATTCAAGAACTAGCCGCAACACTAATCCCCAATGTGGGCGAATCCACGTTTTCTATTCGTCCTAGTCAATCAGACGGCTGGCGGCAACCCGTGATTTCGCCTGACCTGGCAACCTGCCGACAATGCGTTCAAGACATCAACGATCCTCAATCACGTCGTTTTCGATATCCCTTCACCACCTGTACGCAGTGCGGTCCGCGGTATAGTATCGTGCTTCGTCTGCCTTACGATCGTCTCAGTACCACGATGGATCAGTTCCCCCTGTGCTCTGATTGCCAGCAAGAATATGCCGACCTCTCTAATCGCCGCTTTCACGCGGAGACCATGGCCTGTCCCACGTGCGGGCCTCAGGCCGCGTTATGGAATTATGAAGGGGCCATCCTGGCGCAACGAGAAGAGGCGCTTCAAGAAGCGAGTGACATCATCAGAGATGGTGGCATTCTCGCAGTGAAAGGATTAGGAGGATTTCAACTCTGGGTGGATGCCCGATCATCCGAGGCCGTTCAACGGCTACGTCAGCGGAAACATCGCCCCACCAAGCCGTTTGCCATTCTCTTCCCCTCCTTAGAAATACTCAAACGCTATTGCCTGGTATCATCAAAGGAAATAGACCTCCTCACCTCCCAGGCCGCTCCCATCGTCTTGTTACGACGAACCGATCCGTCAACACTGTCTTACGAGGTTGCACCCGACAATCCCTACCTGGGAGCCATGTTGCCCTGCACCCCGCTCCATCACCTCATGATGGCTCATATGGCAATCCCTGTTGTGGCGACAAGTGGAAACCGGGCTGAAGAACCCATTGCCATTGACGAGCAGGACGCGCTGGAACGCCTTCGCGGAATTGCCGATGCGTTTCTTGTTCATAACCGCCCAATTGCCAGGCCGGTCGATGATTCAGTAGTGCGAGTGGTGAGCGGGAAACCGATGATTCTTCGTCGGGCACGCGGGTTTGTGCCCACGCCTCTTGCCTTGAAACCATTGCCGGACAGAGCCACGCGTCTTCCTTGTATTTTGGCAGTGGGGGGACATCTGAAAAATACGATCGCGGTCACCACACAGAACGAGGTGCTCGTCAGTCAACATATCGGTGACCTCTCAACGGCTGAAGCCTGCACGCAATTCGAACGGACGGTTTCCGATCTGCTGACCCTGCTCAATCTCACGCCACAAGCCGTCGCATGCGATAGTCATCCGGATTATCATTCAACCCGATTCGCTCGCCGGTTCGGGCAACAACACCACATTCCGGTTATTCCCGTCCAACATCACCATGCGCATATTGCATCATGTATCGCCGAGATCGGGTTGAGTGGTCCCGTCCTTGGAGTCGCGTGGGATGGAGCCGGATATGGGTCAGATGAAACCATGTGGGGCGGAGAGTTTTTCATCTGTGATTCTTCCGGATTTCAACGAATTGGCCACTTGCGCCCGTTTCCACTCCCCGGCGGGGAGATCTGCATGCGAGAACCACGACGGGTGGCACTGTCCCTCCTACATGAAATGTTAGGAGATCGGCTGTTGGATCTGGATCTTCCCCCGATTCAATCCTTAGGCCCGGATAGGACGAGGTCGTTGATGGCCTTACTAGAGAGAGAGGTAAATTGCCCTGCCACGTCCAGCATGGGTCGGCTCTTTGACGGAGTGAGCGCCTTATTGGGCTTAGTGCAAGTCTCCGGCTTTGAAGGGGAAGCGGCGATGGCCCTGGAATTCCTGGCAGATGGTGAAGCCAATCATATCCGGCCCGAACGCTACCACATTCCCGTAGAGTCCCAGTCAGAGGGACGATGGGTCGCCGATTGGCGGCCAATGATCTCCGATATCATCCGTGACATGTCAGAACGGTTAAGTCCCTCAGTCATTGCCCTCGGATTTCACCACGCACTGGCAAAATTAATTTCCAACATTGCCGAGCGCATGACATGTACCCAGATAATCCTCTCCGGCGGGGTCTTTCAGAATTCCGTTCTTCTGAGGCTTTCAGAAAATGAGTTCATCCAACAAGGTATCCCGGTGTATTCTCCTCATCTGTTTGGAACGAATGACGGCGGGCTATCCCTGGGGCAGTGTCTCGTTGCCGTACATACATTCACGAAATACCCGACACAGAAAAAAAAGGAAAGGCTCCCTGTCCACCGAAAGCAGGCATGACGGAAAAAACTCAGCCACGGCCATACTATGTGCTTAGCCATTCCAGGACAAATTCAACGAATTGAGGACGGCGACCTTCGGACAGGAACGGTTTCTTTTGCCGGGGTGACGAAAGAAGTGTGCCTGGCCCTGGTTCCCGAGGCTTCCGTTGGCGACTATGTGATCGTCCATGTCGGATTCGCTATTAGCCAGGTGAATGAACAGGCTGCGAAGGAATCATTATCGATGATTGCCCAACTCAGCCTTGATCCGACGAATGAGAGCCCGCGTCCATGAAATACGTGGATGAATTTCGAGATCCGAAAGCCGTGCACGCGCTTTCCAAAGAAATCCATCGGATCACCCGCCATCCCTGGACCATTATGGAGGTCTGCGGAGGGCAAACCCATTCCATTGTCCGGTATGGACTGGACCGCCTCCTGCCCACGGCCATCACCCTCATTCATGGCCCGGGATGCCCCGTGTGCGTCACGCCCATCGAACTCATTGATGCGGCATGCCAACTGGCCAGCCTTCCTGACGTCATTTTTTGTTCGTTCGGCGATATGCTGCGCGTGCCGGGATCCCGTGACGACCTCCTCCACGTGAAAGCCCAGGGAGGAGACATCCGCATCATCTATTCCCCCTTGGATGCGGTGGAGATTGCTCACACGTATCCTCAACGTCACATCATTTGTTTTGCCGTGGGATTTGAGACGACGGCTCCAGCTCAAGCCATGGCGGTTCTCCAAGCCCGACGCCTTCACCTTTCAAACTTCAGTCTCCTGGTCGCTCACGTGTTAGTCCCCCCGGCCATGGAAGCCATTCTTTCATCGTCTGAAAATCGCGTGCAGGGCTTCCTTGCTGCCGGACATGTCTGTACCGTCATGGGCTATGACATGTATGAGCTCATCTGTCACCGGTTTCAGGTGCCTATTGTCGTCACCGGATTCGAACCGGTGGATATTTTAGAAGGGGTGCAGCTGGTGGTCACGCAACTGGAAGAGGGCCGGTATGAAGTAGAAAATCAATACTCCCGTTCCGTTCAGCAGTCGGGGAATCTTGAAGCTCGCAAAGTGGTCGACGAGGTGTTTGAGCCCACCTCACGCAATTGGCGGGGGATAGGGGAAATCTCGCGAAGTGGATTGCAACTTCGGCAATCTTTCGCCGAATTTGATGCACTCCGAATATTCGAAGATCGCATTCAACTGAGCCGCAGCTCCAACGCCCTTGAATCTGAGTGCCAAAGCGGACGCATTCTACAGGGACTCATGAAACCCTCAGCCTGTTCAGCATTTGGCATCCGGTGCACCCCGGAGCACCCCCTTGGAGCGCCGATGGTTTCGAGCGAAGGAGCGTGTGCGGCCTATTATCGGTATCGACACCACGAAGTCGCCCGGGGATAAAATATGCCGACCAACCAAGATATTGAGATACAATGTCCCCTTCCCCTTGCAGGTGATAACACCATTCGCCTGGCCCATGGCGGTGGGGGACATCTCATGCAAACTCTCATTCATGAGATCTTTCTTCAGGCCTTTTCCAATCCTTTTCTGAATTCCCTTCAAGACAGTGCGGTACTCCCTCCCGAGGAAGGCCGTCTGGCCATGACCACCGACTCCTATGTGGTTCGTCCCCTCTTTTTTCCCGGCGGGGATATTGGCAGCCTGGCGGTCCACGGCACCATCAACGATCTGGCCATGATGGGGGCCACCCCGCGATATCTCAGCGCCGGGTTTATCCTGGAGGAAGGATTGCCGATCGAGATCCTCAAGCACGTGGTCGGCTCTATGGCCAAAACCGCGCAAGCGTGTGGCGTGCCCATTGTCTGCGGCGACACCAAGGTCGTGGATCGTGGAAAAGGCGACCAGATTTTCATCAATACCACCGGCCTCGGCGTGATCCCGGCATCCTTGGATATTGGCCCCCATCGCATCACACCCGGCGACCGGATGATTGTGAGCGGCGATCTTGGCACACATGGCATGGCCGTGCTCAGCGTGCGGGAAGGACTTGCCTTTTCTGCAGATATTGCCAGCGACTCCGCCCCGCTCCATGCAGTGGTTGCGGATTTAATTAAGAACGGCATTTCGATTCATTGCATGCGAGATTTAACTCGTGGCGGACTGGCCAGCGCCTTGAATGAACTGGCGACAACGGCCCGGGTCAAGATGACGATCGACGAGTCCCGGATCCCTGTGAGCGAATCCGTCCGTGGGGCCTGTGAAATTCTTGGGTTGGATCCTTTATACGTGGCCAACGAAGGACGCTGCGTGCTGCTGATGCCACCCGCTGACGTAGAGAAAGCTCTAGCCATTCTTCAAAACCATGCGATCTCGGAACGCGCAGCCGAAATCGGGGAGGTGCTTCCGCTCGCCTCAAACCACACACCTCAGGTAACTTTGCTCACACCCTACGGTACCCACAGAATTCTGGATCTCCTGTCTGGAGAACAACTCCCCAGAATTTGCTGAGTTTTTTGGCCTTTAATGAACCGGAACTCCGTTAGGGTCAAATAAGGCCGGATGAGTTTTGAGAAAATCCACGTCACAAAAACCCGGACGTTCAATGACTGGTAGGGACCGCCTAAGGCGGTTACTTGAAAAAACAGCAGATTAGCCTACGCCTGGCATCGCCCTCTCCAGAAACAGCTCATCGAGTTGGGCGGTTAATTGAACATGCCGGCTGCACAGCAATGATCTCGCCTGTTCCGTCAACTGAAAAAGATTCGCCTCACTGTGGCTGGCCATATCGAACAGCATTTCGGTCTCTCGCACAGTGCCTTTCACTTTTTTCAAGATCAGGGCAAAGGCAAACGGGTCAACTCCCAAGCGACTTTCCGCAAGATCCATATTCTCTAATAATTTCTCATCCGTGGCATGAGTCAAAATCAATCCGGCCAGAGTCACGGCCAGCCACACACAATTGTAAAATTTCTCCGCCCCACCGGAAGCCGGAAAGGCTTGAGTATCATCACTCATTTCGATGGCCACACACATTTTGGATGGGAAATTCCAGTCCGCGAGCAACCAACTGCCAACCAGAGCATGCGTGACACCCAGCTTCTGTCGCTCATGTGCAACCACCTCAGCATGTAAGGACTGATTGAGGGTCTTTGAATCATAGAGGTCTGGAATCAGACGATCCAGGGCTAGCATACCAATATCGTGAATGAGCCCCACTAAAAACAGTTCTTCGGTATCTTTTTGCCCACAGACATCTCCAATGGCGCGACACGCGGAAGCAACCAAAAGACTCCGTCGCCAGAACAGATCTAAATCTAAACCTGCTGAACCTTCCTTTCGAAGATGTCGGACGAGGGTAAAGGACAATGCCGTGGCCAGGATTCCATTATAGCCAATAAGAATGGCCGCCTTGGGTAACGTGGTGACCTTGTACTTATACGGAAAAAACGAAGAGTTGGCCAGTTGCAATATTTTCGCCGTGAGTGCGGAATCCCCCGATAAGACCTGGACGACTTCTTCAACATCCGGGTTCGGTGATTCCATTAAGGCAATGAGTCGCTTCGCCACTGTCGGCGAACTAGGCAGATTGGGGCAGGATCGCAGTCGTTCTCTGAGTTCAGCATGTTCGGTCATAAGAAATTATTCCCCGGAAAGGTATGGTGATTATTGACATCTGTTTTCTTTCTTTCGTAGGTAACTCTTTCGGAAAGTTTCGGTGAGAAATTAACCAAAAATTCCTCAACGCCTACTTCCTCACCCATAATTTTATGGGTCCTTCATCACCCACCTGGCTGCAATGCCAGACTGCGAAGATAATGGCTCGGTTTCATTCATGTTTTTTGGCATCAACCCTACCCATAATTTCATGGCGCATCAGCGCTGAGTCGATCTTTCCCTCGAACTCCTTATCATTTCTTGAGGGTCGTCAAGAAACCGCCAAGCCCATTCCTTCACAATTCCGAAATATCTTCAATCCCCCCGACAACCAGCCTTAGATACACATCACCGTAACGCTGCACCGCAAAATTTCCATTTTTTGATTCAATGTTTGCTTTATCTTACAATGCGGCTTTGCGAAAACCATGCAGGTTAGTTCCTCGTGGAAATCCTTGCCAAGATTACTCTTCTTTCATCAGGAGGATGAACAATGCCCACTGTAACCTTCAATGGCAAACAACTTGATGCCCGACCGGATCGGATTGACTTACGGGATCGGGAATACCAACCC
>Ga0224500_10002364_pt1 | contig 10172 bp, 9 predicted proteins | sample SF_Oct11_sed_USG_FD_168126 | JGI IMG/M metagenome (GOLD analysis project Ga0224500, IMG submission 168126) | Sediment microbial communities from San Francisco Bay, California, United States - SF_Oct11_sed_USGS_4_1 | ecosystem: Environmental > Aquatic > Marine > Sediment | place: USA: California...
TGGTGGCTGCTGCAGCCGGTGTTCGGCGTGCTACTCGTGCTGGTGACGTACCGCGTGGCCCGCTGGGTCACCGATGAGACCACGGCCCGCGTGACGATCATGCTGCTGGCGCTCTGCCCGTTCGTCGTCGCGGTTACCGCCAGCGAGCTGAGCCACCTCCCGGCCGCGACGCTTGGGGTCGCGGCCGCCGCCGCGGCCACGATGCTCGGTCGACCTCGGTGGCCCGGGTGGGCGCTACTCGCCGGGGCGGCCCTGGGTACGATGGTGGCCTTCCGGCCGCTGGACGCCGTCGCCGCCGCCATACCGGTAGGTGTCGTGGCACTCCTTGCGGCCCGACGCCGTGTCGGAGCGCTCGGGCTCATCGCCGTCGGCGGCCTGCTTGCCACTCTCCCGACCCTGTGGTTCAACGCACGCACGACCGGCTCGTGGTCCGAGTTCGGCTACGCGCTCGTTTGGGGTCGTGGGATCGCGCTCGGGTTCCACGACGTGCCGTGGGGCATACCGCTCACGCCGCTGCGAGCCGTGGGCCTGACGGGCCTGGACCTCCATCAGATCAACATGTACCTGTTGGATCTTCCGGTCCCGGTCCTGCTCGTCGTTGCCGTCGGGTTCCTGGTGGGTGTGCGCCAGATCCGAGGGCGGGACGGGGTCCCGCTGATCGCGGTCGGCAGCCTGATCGGGCTCCTGTTCTTCTACTTCCACCGGGACACGTTCTACGGGCCCAGGCTGCTCTTCAGCGTCGTGCCCTGGCTGCTGGTGATCCTGGCTCGAGCGATCGTGCTGCTGCGGCGGTCGGGGCCGATGACCCGGGCCGGCGCGCCGCGTGGCATGGTACTGGTGACGGGGCTGGTCATTGCCCTCGCGCTGGGCCTGTCGGCGATTGCGCCGAGCCGCCTCGCGGCGTACCGCGCCTCCACCCCGATGTTGAACTACCACCCGGAGCGCGAGGCCGCCGGACTGGATCATGCGGTCGTCCTCATTCCGGACGGATGGGGTACGCGGCTCGTCGCACGGATGTGGGAGGCGGGGGTCCCGATGCGGCGGTCCGGGCGTCTGTACGGAGCCATCGATGCCTGCACGCTCGAGCGGACGCTGGATCAGGCAGACGCCGATTCCACCGCGCGGGCCGCGCTCGTGGCAACCCTCGAAACGCTTGCCCGGTTGGGCCGACCCGGACTGCGGGCGAACCGCACCGAGGATCGAGCGCTGCGCCTGCCGTCGGCCGGGCCGCTCCCCGCGGACTGCGAGGCGGAGATCGCATTTGATCAGCGGGGGTTCCTCGCCTTCGCTCCCTACCTGTATCTCAACACGGCGGGGCTCGATGGCCGCGTAGTGTGGGCCCGGGATCTGCGCGACCGGAACGGTGCCCTCCGACGCCGCTATCCGGATCGGCAGTTCTATCGCTATGCCCCGGAACGTCCCGGTGGTCCCCCGCGCCTCGAAGCGCTCCCGGATGCCGCACCGACCGCTGCGGGTCGCTGACGCGGCGCTGATTGCCGGGGCGGTGGCGGTGGCGGTGGCGCTGCCCGCCCTCGCCAACGGCTTTGCATTCGACGACGTCTGGATCGTCCAGCGGCATCCCGTGGTTGGCGCGCCGGGCAGCCTGATGCGGTTGATCACAGCGACGTATTGGCCACCGACCGACGGGGAAGGCGCATTGTGGCGCCCCATCGCGCTCGCGGCCTTGGCGGCCCAATGGGCACTCGGCGGTGGGGCCCCGTTCGTCTTTCACGCCGTCACGGTCGCGCTCGCGGGAGTCGCGGCGGGGCTCATGGCAGCCTTCACCGGTGCGCTGTTTGGCCCGCTCACGGGTCTCCTCGCCGGTCTGCTGTTCGCGGTGCACCCGATTCACGTGGAGGTGACGGCGACGGTCGTGGGGCAGGCGGAACTGCTTGCCGCGATCGCGTACCTGCTGGCGCTTGGCGTGAGTTGGCGTGTCAGCAGGAGTACACCGGATCCGAAGCGTGGATGGTGGATCGCGGCGGCCGCCGCGGCGGTCTTGCTCGGTGCCGGCTGCAAGGAACACGTGATCACGCTGCCGGCCGCACTGCCCGTGATCTGGTGGTGGCGGGCGCGACAGGATGGACGGCGCGTCGGAGCCGTGGCCCGCGAGCAGCTCCCCGTGTTCCTTGCCACGCTCGGTGCGTCCCTGGCGTTCGTGCTGCTGCGCTGGATCGTATTGCGCGACTTCACCAATACGGGCGGGGTGGCGACCGGGCTGGACCCGTCGTCGGCGGTGCGCCGCGCCGTCGTGATGCTCCCGCTGTCGCTCCGCTGGCTGGAGCTGCTCTTCGTTCCGATCCGGTTGTCAGCGGTCTACTCGCCGCAACACGTGATCGCCAATCCGGCGTTCGGGGTGGTGCACGCCGCGGCCCTGCTCGTGTGGACCGGGGGCGCGGCGCTGGTGTGGCACGTCCGGCACCGGCTCCCGGCGGTTGCCGTCGGGGCGTGGCTGTTCACCGTCACCATCGCGTTGGTGTCGAACGTGCTGGTGCCGCTCGAGGTCCTGCTCGCCGAGCGCTTGCTGTTCCTTCCGTCGGTGGGGTGGGCGATGGCGGTCGCTGGGGGGCTCACGGCACTCCTCACGGAAACCCGACACGGTCGCGCCGCACGGATTGCCGTGGCGGTCGTCCTGCTGGCCTTCGCGGGCCGGAGCGTGGTCCGGGCCCCGGTTTGGAAATCCAACGCGGTGCTGTTCGCGCAGATGCTGCGGGACGCACCCGACTCGTTCCAGACCCACTGGGCACTCGGGGCGGAAGCCCTGGCTGTCGGCGACAGTGGGACGACCGAGCGTGAGTGGCGCGAGGCCATTCGCCTGAATCCGGACCATCCCCAGCCGCTGGAGGATCTGGGTCGGCTCTACGCCCGGAGTGGGCGATGGGCGCCAGCCGTGCCGCTGCTCGACCGGGCCGTCCAGCTCGATTCCGCACGGCTCGGAACCGCCCTCCTCCTCGCGTCAGCGATGAGTCACACAGGTCGCCACGCCGAAGCGCTGCGCGTGCTCGACGTCATGGAACGGCGTCATGTCCGGGGGCCGGCGACCGCGGCGATGCGCGCAGATGTGCTGCGTCGTGCGGGAGACCTCGCCGGGGCGCTGGTAGCGGCCCGGGACGGTTTGGTACGCGACTCGACCAATTGGAGGCTGTGGGCGCTTGCCACAGAGCTGGCGGTCATGGCCGCCGACTGTGAGGCTGCCGCGAATCTGGGGGCCGGCACCCGACGACATGCCGCGGCGGCAGGCGCAGCCGCCACGGCGGAAGAGGTCTTGGACGGGATGGCGAACCGCAATGCATCTTGCAAATAGCCCTTCCAGGCGGCCTCCGAAGCGGCAGTCTAGCCCGACCGGCGCATTCTCAACTCGTTGTCTTACAATAAGATAGGCGGAACGAAACAGACACGGCACGGCGGTTGCCACTAACGACACCGGTTTCCGGCGCTCCGCGGGACCGTCCCGGGAGCACTTTCTTCCTTCGGAGGATCTCGCGTATGCTGCGCAACAAGAAGGGCTTCACCCTGATCGAGCTGCTGATCGTAGTCGTGATCATCGGCATCCTGGCCGCGATCGCCATCCCGAAGTTCGCCAGCACGAAGCAGAAGGCGTACATGGCCGCCATGAAGAGCGACCTCAAGAACTTCGTCACGGCCAACGAGTCCTACTTCGCGGACTACAACACCTATGGCACGTACGGCAACGTGAACGGGGCTGGCCTGTTCTCGGCGACGACGTCCGTGACCCTCACCTCGACCGACGCAACCGCGACGGGCTTCTCCGCCACGGCGACGCATGCGGCGGCGGCTGGTAAGACCTGCGGCGTGTATGTGGGCAACGCGACCGCTCCGGGTGGGTTGACGGTTGAGGGCGAGGTCAACTGCTGGTAAGCGCTAGGTAACCGCGTCACCAGCCTGTGTGCGGCTCTCCGCGCCGGGCGTCACGGTGACTCTCCGATGACGTCCGGCGCGGTTCGCTCACTTCACGAGAGGCTTGTCATGAGCAATCGAAAAGGGTTTACGCTGATCGAGCTGCTCATCGTGGTGGTGATCATCGGGATTCTGGCGGCGATCGCCGTCCCGAAGTTCGCCGCGACGAAGGAGAAGGCCTTTCTGGGAACGCTGAAGAGCGATCTGCGCAATCTCGCGACGGCGCAGGAGAGCTACTTCTACGAGTACAACACGTACTACAACGGCGGCATCCCGAACGCGGGGTTCCTGTACAATCCTTCGCGCGACGTGACCGTGACGATGGTGGAGGCGACGATCGCCGGTTGGGCGGGGAGTGCCACCCACACGGGCGCCCCGGGCAGGACCTGCGCGGTCTTCTACGGAAGCGCCACCGCCGTCGCGCCGGCCACGGCCGAGGGCGTGGTGGCGTGTCAATAGCCCCCAGGCCCGGGCGTGGGTGACCCCGAGAGGAACGGCCCCCACGATCCCTGACCGCGCTTGCCGCCATGATGCCTGACGGCGCTGCGGGGCGGCGGCCCTCCCTGGCGCGTGAACTCCTCTGGAATCTTGCCCTCCTCACGGCCGCGGCCCTCTCGCTGGCGGTCGCCACCGCGCTCTTCGTGCAGTCCCTGGCACCGCGCCACGCGCTGGTGGCACTGGTGGGACTCATCGTCGCCGACGTGGCCGTGCTCTATGTCTTCGGTCGGCACCTCGTCCAGCGTCTCGTCGTGCGGCCGGTCGCGACGCTGATTGCCGCCGCCGACGCGATTGCGCGTGGGGACCTCGAGACCCGCGTTCCTCCGGCGGATACGGCCGAGTTGCATCGCCTGGCCGAGCGCATCAACGAGATGACGGCGGCGCTGCAAGACGTCCAGACCCAGCTCGTGCGCGCGGAGAAGCTGGCGGGGATCGGCCGGCTGGCGGCGGGGATCGCGCACGAGGTGGGGAATCCACTTGGGGCCATCGCCAACTACGTCGAGGTGCTGCGCCGCCGGGAGGGCAACGCCGCCGTGGTGGCCGATCTCGAGCGGGAGATCGGGCGGATCGACCAGATCGTGCGCAGCCTCCTGGCCTATGCCCGGACCGACGGCGCGGAGGACACGGTCGGCCTGGTCGAAGTCGGTTCCGTAGTGGAACGCGTAGTGCAGTTGCTCTCGCGCCAAGGGCGCACCCGCGGCCGTATCGTGGATGTGGTGCTCGCCCCCGGCGTGCCGACCGTGCGCGCCCGCTCCCTGCCACTCGAGCAGGTGCTCGTCAACCTGCTCCTGAACGCGCTGGACGCCTCGGCGGACGGCGTGATCCGTGTCGAGGTTGCGCGGGTGATGTACGTGCCGGGCCGCACCGACCAGGTGCGTCGCGCCGACGGGAAAAGCATGCCACCACCGCGCCGGCCGTCGCGCACCCCGTTCCGGCCCGACCTCGCGCCAGGCACGCCCGGAGCGCTCATCGTGGTGTCCGATGAGGGACCGGGGATTCCCCCCGCGGACCGCGAGCGGGTCTTCGATCCGTTCGTCACGACCAAGCCACCGGGCGCAGGGACGGGACTCGGCCTCGCGGTGGTGCAACGCATCGTGCACGAGTCGGGCGGGCTCGTGTGGGTGGACGACGCGCGAGGTGGTGGGGCGGCGTTCAAGGTGTTCTTGCCGGGGGCAGAAGGGGCAGAAGCGGCAGAAGGGGCAGAAGCGGCAGGGCATGCCGCATCCGGCGATCCGTCGATCCGCCGATCCGGCAGCAGCGAATCGCCCGCCGTTCCGTCGTTCCGCCGTTCCGCCGGGGAGCGGGAGGAGGGTGGGGCTTGAAGATCCTGATCATCGACGACGACCCCGGCCTGCGGAAGTCGCTCGGCATGCTGCTCGCCGATGACGGCCATACGGTCGCGGTCGAGGACCGGGCCACGGTGGCACTCGCCCGGCTCACGTCCGACCCCTTCGATCTGGTGCTGTGCGACGTCCGAATGCCGGAAATGGACGGTCTGGAGTTCCTTCGGCAGTACCGCGCGACGGGTGGGTCCGCTCTCGTCGTGATGATGAGCGCGTACGGGGGCGAGGACGCCGCCATCGCCGCCATGCAGGAAGGGGCCTACGACTACATCGCGAAGCCGTTCCGGGCCGACGAGGTGCTGCTCACGCTGCGCAAGGCGGAGGAGCGGGAGCGGTTGCGCGGTCGGGTCGCCGCACTCGAGGCCGAGGTGGCGCGACTGCATGATGTGGACGTGGTCGCGGTGTCGACCGCCATGCGGCGCGTGCTCGATCTCGCCACGCGCGTGGCACCGCATCCCACCACAGTGCTGGTCACCGGGGAGAGCGGGACCGGGAAAGAGGTGGTGGCGCGGGCGATTCACCGGATGAGTCCGCGGCGTGACCGGGCGTTCGTGGCCGTGAACTGCGCCGCGATCCCGGAACACCTGCTCGAGTCGGAGTTGTTTGGTCACGCCCGTGGCGCGTTCACGGGAGCGGTCAGTGAGCGGCGCGGGCTGTTCGAAGAAGCGGATGGCGGAACGTTGCTGCTCGATGAGGTGGGCGACCTTCCGGCGCCGCTCCAGGTGAAGCTGCTCCGCGTGCTGCAGGAGGGGGCACTCCGTCGGGTGGGGGAGACGCGCGAGCGGAAGGTCGACGTGCGCGTCCTAGCCGCCACCGCCCGCGATCTCGCAGCGGACGTCCGGACGGGGCGGTTTCGCGAGGACCTGTTTTACCGGCTCAACGTCGTCCGGATCCATCTCACCCCGCTGCGCGAGCGGCCGGAGGACATCGAGCACCTGGCGGTGCGGCTGCTCGAGCAGATGAAGACGCGGACCGGACGGCGGCTCACGTTGGGCGGCGGCGTGCTGGAGGTGTTGCGCACGCGCCCGTGGCCGGGCAACGTGCGCGAGCTCGAGAATGCCGTCGAACGGGCGGTCGTGCTGGCGCGTGGCGATGTGCTGGATGCCACCGCGTTCGCGCTGACGGATCCGGGCATGGCGGACCCCTCGGACGCCGGGGCGGGTGAGCCGGGTTCCCTGAAGGACGCGGTGGCCCAGGCGGAGCGGGACGCGATCGAGCGAGCGCTGGCCGGTGCGAACGGCAATCGTGCTGCCGCCGCGCAGGTGCTGGGCGTAAGCCTCCGAACCCTGTACTACAAGATGCGCGCGTTGGGCATCGCTTAGTGCAATATTCTGCAATCGGCTGCCGCTTCTTGCAGCGTCCAGGCTGAGCCAGTAAGGTGTAAGTCGTTGAATAACAATATTTTGTATTTCGGCACGGATTGTGTATTTGAGACTGGTGTCGCTCAGGAGGCGCGGATGAACAGACGGGGATTCACGCTCATCGAGTTGCTGATCGTTGTGGTGATCATCGGGGCGTTGGCGGCGTTTGGCTTCCCGTTGGTCCGGCGCGGGATGGAAGCGCGCCGGGTGGCCGGTGCCCGCATTGCGATCACGACGATGAACGCCAAAGCGAGGGCGCTGGCGGTGCAGCGTGGCCGGCTCGTCCAGTTCGTGGTGGCGGGCAACGAGATTCGCCTGGTCACGCGGCATCCCGTCACGGGGGCGGTAACCGTCGAAGATCGGCGCGACCTCTATGGAGTGGATGGCGTGACCGTGGGCTCGACCCGTGACACGCTGCGCTACGACCCACGCGGGCTGGGACTGCAGAACTCGTCCACGACCATCGTGGTGTCGCGGCCCGGCGGATTCGCCGATACCGTCGTGATCACGTCGATGGGGGGGGTTCAGCAATGAGATCGGAGCGGGGCTTTACGATCGTCGAGATCCTCGTGGCCATCATGATCCTCTCGGTGGGCCTGATGGGGCTGGTCACCACCGCAGGACTCGTGACGCGCATGATCGGCCAGGGCCATCGCTCGACCGAGGCCTCGGCGCTCGCCAGCGAGCGGATCGAGGTGCTGCGGGCACAGGGCTGCCCCGCAGCCGGGAGTGGAACGGAAACACGCGGTGCCTTTATCGTGAGCTGGCGCGTGGTCGCCATGGCGGCGCCCAAGGGACGTGGGATCATGGTGAGCGTCCAATCGCCCACGACGCGCGGCACCCGAAACGATTCCTTTGAAACGGTGCACTACTGCCCATGAAGAACGCACGCGGATTCACCTTGGTCGAGATCCTCATCGCCCTCGTGTTGATGGGGATCGTGTCGACCGCCTTGTACCAGCTGCTGGTGGCCAACCAGCGGATCTACCGGGCCCAGGTCGAGAGCGTCGCCATCAACGAGAGCGCGCGCGCGGCGGTGTCCATCGTACCCTCCGAGGTTAGGGAGGTGTCCGCCGGGGACGGCGACGTGCTTGCCATGAATGCGACGTCGTTGACGTACAAGTCCATGCAGTCGCTCTACGTGCAGTGCGCCGACCCCAACACGGGCGGACTCGAGATCATACTCGACCGCACCACGTCGTTTGGCTTCCGGGCCATCGACGCGGCCGAGGACTCCATCTTGATCTTCGCCGAGGGTGACCCCTCGACGCGCACCGACGATGGGTGGCTCAGTGCCAGCGTGACGAGCACGACCGTCGGAACCGCCTGCCCCGGATCTCGGCCGAGCATCATCGTCGGGCTGGCGGGGGTCTCCAGTTCCGATCTCATGAACGTGAGCGCGGGGGCGCCGGTGCGCACCTTCCGGCCCACCCAGATCCTGCTCTATCAGGACGGGGCCGGCGACTGGTGGCTTGGCGGGCGGCAGTACCAGAAGACGGGCGGGTCGTGGTCGACCACGCAGCCGCTGCTCGGTCCCCTGTCCGGGACGGGAATCGCGCTGACATACACCGACGCTGCCGGAGCCGCGACGGCCAACGTCGCCGCGGTGGCACGGGTCGGGATCACCGTGCAGAGTCAGTCGTCCGACAGGGTGTATCGGTCCACCGGCTCGACCTATCTGCTGCAGAATCTGGTGACGCAAGTAGCAGTTCGCAACAACCCCACCTACTGAGGGCGAGGTTGGATACCATGCATCGACTTGTCATTCGCAACACGCGCGGGGTTGCCCTGCCAATGGCGATCTTCGCCCTGGTCGTGATCGGCGTCCTCGTGGGCGCGTCGTTCTTCATCGGACGGCAGGAACAGATCGTCGGCCGGAATACCGTTCGCCTCCAACAGGCGTTTGCCGCTTCGGAAGGCGGGCTCCAGCTCCAGGTCGTGAACTGGGATCCCTCGGTGTACAACGCGATGGCGGTCGGGGACTCGGCGGTGTTTGGTGGGACGATCACCGGATCCGGGTGGTATCGCGGTTCCATCCGCCGGCTGAACGACTTGCTGTTCCTGGCGCGCTCGGAAGGGTTCAGCCGGGACTCGAACTCTCGCCAGCAGACGGGCATGCTTCTCCGGCTCCGGCCGGTGGAGCTCGACATCACGGCCGCGCTCAAGACACAGGGACAGGTGAAGGTCGGTGGCTCGTCCTTCACGGACGGGAACGACAACCTGCCGCCGGGGTGGACCGGGTGTCCGGCACTCGAGCCGGCCCTGCCGGGAATCCAGTTGCCGGACTCCAGCGGCTCGAATTTCACGACCTCCGGGTGCGGGGGCCTCAGTTGCATCGCCGGGAATCCGAAGATCGAGGAGGATTCCACGATCAACGACTCGACGCTCACGACCTTTGGCGACGCGAACTTCGATGACTGGGAGGACTTGGCCACCAAGCGCATTACCGGGGGCAACCGGAAGATTGAGCCTTCAGTCGTGGGCAGCCAGTGCAACAAGGCGGACCCCAACAATTTGGGATCGCCCCTGGCGCCGACAGGTACGTGTGGTGGGTATTTCCCGATCACGTGGGTCGATGGGGATCTCACCGTCAACGGGGTCCAAGGTCAGGGCGTCCTGCTCGTCAACGGCGACCTCGACGTGCAGGGAGGCTTCGAGTTCTACGGTCCGGTCATCGTGAAGGGACGATTGAGCACGCAGGGCACCGGTGGACACTTCAACGGCGGGGTCATCGCCGCGAACGTCGACCTCGACCAGAACACCGTACTGGGCAACGCCGTCATCTCGTTTTCCAGTTGTGCCCTTGCCAAGGCGCTGCAGAACTCGGCCCCCGCCGCGCCGCTGCGCTCGCGCAGCTGGGCGAACCTCTATTAGGAAACGGTTTTCGGGGGTTTTGGGGCTGGGCTTGGTCCGAGGGGTCGCTGGCGAAATAGCCGGCGGCCCCTTTTCTTGCGTGAAGTGACCTAACTCACATACTTTCTAGTACTTGGCGCGCCAACTTAAAGTTGGTTGGAGCTTGACAAATTTGTGGGGGAACCCTACTGTAGGGTGC